>FLYN01000943.1_pt1 | contig 32040 bp, 20 predicted proteins | sample 1122621 | NCBI WGS metagenome assembly FLYN01 (sample SAMEA4346792, study PRJEB14843) | hot springs metagenome | biome: Terrestrial Biome; feature: Habitat; material: Sediment | place: India | collected 2012-06-12 | depth 1760 m
GGTGCGATCGGCATGGGCGGCAGCGGCGGCTCCTCGGTGATCGCCGCCGCCATGCGCGCGCTGCCCGTCGGCGTGCCCAAGTTGCTGGTCTCGACCCTCGCCGCCGGCGATACGCGCCCCTACGTCGGTACGCGCGACATCACCATGATGCCGTCGGTGGTGGATGTGGCCGGGCTCAACCGCATCAGCCGGCGGATCTTCGCCAACGCCGCTAGCGCGATCGCCGGCATGGTCGGAGTCGAGGTCGCGGCGTCCACCGAAGACCGGCCGTTGATCGCCGCCAGCATGTTCGGCAACACCACGCCGTGTGTCGACCGGGCACGGGCGACGTTGGAGGCTCGTGGCTACGAGGTGTTGGTGTTCCACGCCACCGGTACCGGCGGCCGGACGATGGAGAGCCTGATCGCCGACGGGTTTATCGCCGGGGTGCTTGACATCACCACGACCGAGTGGGCCGACGAGGTCTGCGGCGGCGTGCTCAGCGCCGGGCCGGAGCGCCTGGACGCGGCAGCGATGGCCGGCGTGCCGCAGGTCATCGTGCCCGGTTGCATCGACATGGCCAACTTCGGCCCGCGCGCGACAGTGCCGGAACACTACGCCGACCGCGTGCTCTACGAATGGAACCCGACCGTCACCCTGATGCGCACGACGCCCGAGGAGAACGCGCGCATGGGCGCGATCTTCGCCGCGAAGCTCAATCGCGCGACGGGGCCGGTGGCGGTGCTGATCCCGCTCAAGGGCTTCTCCATGCTCGACAGCCCGGGCGAGCGCTTCTGGGACCCCCAGGCCGACGCCGCATTTATCCAGGCGCTCAAGGCCGGCCTGCGGCCCGACATCGTGGTGGAAGAGCTGGACCTGAACATCAACGACCCGGCTTTTGCCGACCGCGCAGCCGCACTGCTCCTCGACATGCTGCGGAACGTATAAAGCCTTGCAGGTTGCGTGTTGCAGGTCGCGTGTTGTGGGTTGCAATAGCATCATCCTCGGTTCGCCGTTCATCGTGCATCGTTTCTCAGGAGGTACTGCCATGCCCTTCATCCCACGGGACGAAGTGCTGCGCCGGCTGCGCGCAACGGTGGCCTCCCGGCAGCCGATCATCGGCGCCGGCGCGGGAACCGGTATCTCGGCCAAGTTCGCTGAGCGAGGCGGGGTGGACCTGATCATCATCTACAACTCCGGGCGCTATCGCATGGCCGGGCGCGGCTCGCTGGCCGGGTTGCTGCCCTACGGCGACGCCAACGCGATCGTCGTCGAGATGGCTGGCGAGGTCTTGCCGATCGTCAAGGACACTCCGGTGCTGGCGGGGGTCTGCGGCACCGATCCCTTCCGGCTCATGCCGGTGTTCCTGCGCCAGCTCAAGGAGCTGGGCTTCGACGGCGTGCAAAACTTCCCGACGGTTGGGCTGTTCGATGGGGTCTTCCGTGCCAACCTGGAGGAGACCGGCATGGGCTACGGGTTGGAGGTGGACATGATCGGCGAGGCGCACCGGCTCGGGATGCTGACCTGCCCCTACGTCTTCGACCCCGACCAGGCCCGCGCGATGGCCGAGGCCGGCGCCGATGTGCTGGTGCCGCATATGGGGTTGACGACCAGCGGCGCGATCGGGGCGCAGACGGCCATGACGCTGGCGGAGGCGGCGGTGCGTGTGCAGGCGATGCGCGACGCGGCGGTGGCGGTGCGCAGCGATATCCTGGTGTTGTGCCACGGCGGCCCGATCGCCACGCCCGCGGATGCCCAGTACATCTTCGAGCACACCGAGGGGATCGCCGGGTTCTTCGGCGCCTCCAGCATCGAGCGGCTGGCGGTCGAGCCGGCGATCGAGGCACAGGCGCGCGCATTCAAGGCGCTGCGGCTGGCCTCCGGCGCCGGGCATACGGGGTGACCCCTGAGGGCAGCGGGCTCCACTATCTCCACGTAGGGGCCCAGGCGGTGCCGTCTGCATCCCGATCGGGATCCGCAGATGACAAACTAGTCATCGAAGTGAAGCTTTGCACCCCTTGCAATCAGCATGGCGAAATGCTATACTTACTTTACAATACAGCCCCATGAAGGCTCGATCAACCCAATCGGGCGTCTTTCAGCGATTCGCTTTGCATCATAGCTGAGTAACCTCATACACCGATTGTATTGTATGGTCGGGATGGCCATGCTATGCAATTGGTGTATATTCTTTCCGTAGGGTAGTTCGATCGCATGGCCCACAAGGGCCTGGCGATCCGGGGCCATGCCAGCGGCAATAAAGGGCGAGGGGTGATCGGGCACCTCTCGCCCATGGGCCGGGCACGAACCATATCCGAAGCTGGGGGAGCGTCCGGATGGCTGGCTCTGTGCATACGGCCAGCCGCTATTATAACCTACTTTTAATTCACGGCAAGCGCACGCGGATAGCGAGCCTGGATCCGGATGTAGCGTGCTGCCCCTGGCGCGGCGGCTGCCTTCGGCCGGCACACGCCGTAGGCTGGTGGAGCCCCTCGCAGGCCGGCCTGCGCTCCGGGCGCCCCCTCATCACCATACGGACGCTCCCACCGCAAAGCTGAACGACTGGTGGCGTGCGGCAGGAGGTGCCATGTGGAGCCGAGGCACGATCACCAGGTGCCGTTATCCCTCGAAAAGAAGATCCGAGGGGGGTTCGGGGTTGCGCTGGTAATATTGATCATCTCCAGCCTCGTCTCGCAACGCGCGATCCTGGAAAGCGGAGAAGTCAACCAGAGCGTAGCGCAAACGATAGCGGTGATCGTCAAGCTCGAGGCGCTGCTCTCGCAGTTGAAGGACGCCGAGACCGGGCAGCGCGGCTATCTGCTCACCGGCGAACGGCGCTACCTCGAACCCTATCACGCGGCGATCTACGCGGTCGATCACGATATGCAAGATCTGCGCGTCTTGATCGTGGATGATCTGGACCAGCAGCGCCGAATCACCCGCCTCGAGCCGCTGCTGGCTACCAAACGCGCCGAGCTCGAAGCGACGATCGCCCTGCGGCAGAACCAGGGGCTGGAAGCAGCGTTGCAGCTGGTGCGGACCGATGAAGGTCGGCACACCATGGATGCGATCCGGCGCGTGATCGAGGAGATGAAGAACGCGGCGAACGAGGAGTTGCGCCGGGAGTTAGCGGAGGCCCAGGCTACGGCCTGGCGCACAACGCTCATGATCGGCATTGGCGATATCGTCGCGCTGCTGCTGATCGCCCTGGCCATCTTTTTCATGAGCCGCGATATCCACGAGGATGAGCAGATCGCCCGGGCGCTACGCGAAATTGAGCAGCGGCGCCGGGTGGCCGAGGGCCTGCGCGATATCCTGGCTATCCTCAACTCCAACCACCCGCTGGACGAGATCCTGGAGGCGATCGTCGCCCAGGCCTGCCGGCTGCTGGGCACTGCCGCCGGCGTTGTCTATCGCCTGCAGCGCCAAGCCGACGTGCTCAGTGTTCAGGCCGCCTATGGCCTGGATGCTGCCATGGACATACCGCTCGGTTGGGGAGCCGTAAGCGAAGCCGTCGTGAAACGCCAGCCGATCGCCCTCTTTAATTCGAGCCCTGCCGGATCGGGCGAACACCGCGCGTTGCCGAATCCCGACCTGACAGCACCGCCCCCACCACTGGCCTACCAGTACGGCGCCTTGCTGGCGGTGCCGCTGGTGGTCAAACAGGAGGTCTATGGCGCGATCGCGCTCTACTACCATGAGCCTCGAACGTTCTCCAACGAGGAGATCGAGCTGGCCGTCGCCCTCAGCGACCAGGCGGCGCTGGCGATCGAGAACGCCCGGCTGCGCACCCAGGCCGAGCGCATGGCTGCCGCCGCGGAACGCAGCCGCCTGGCGCGCGATCTGCACGACGCCGTGACCCAGACGTTGTTTTCGACCAGTCTGATCGCCGATGTGCTGCCACGCCTGTGGGAGCGCGATCCGGCTGAGGGGCGGCGGCGGCTCGATGAGTTGCGCCAGTTGACGCGCGGCGCGCTGGCCGAGATGCGCACGCTGCTCCTGGAGTTGCGCCCCGCGTCGTTGAAAGAGGTGGTGTTGAACGAGGTGCTGCGCCAGTTGACCGAAGCGATCACCGGCCGCGCGCGCGTGCCGGTTACGCTGACGATCGAAGGCCTATGCCGCCCGCCGCCCGATGTGCAGATCGCGTTCTATCGGATTGCCCAGGAGGCGCTGAACAACATCGCCCGCCACGCTGGCGCCAGCCAGGCACATGTGCGCCTGCGTTGCCGGCCGGAGTGGATCGCGCTCCATATTAGCGATGATGGGCAGGGCTTCGACCCGACCGCTGTCTCGTCGGAACACCTGGGGCTCCGCATCATGCGCGAGCGCGCTGAGGCGATCGGCGCCGCGTTGCGGATCGATAGCCAGCCGGGTGCCGGCACCCAGATCCTGCTCGTCTGGCCTGCAGGCGCTGACGGGGGCGTTGCACACCCGCCATGACACAGCGATCGCTGAATCGCCAACCATCAGCCGGGCTATTGCGGCCCACGGGCGCACGTATGCCAGCAAACCATTGCGAGCGTCGTCTCGTGAAAGGGCAGATATGACTGAGCCACACCGTGTTCGCGTGCTGATCGTCGACGAGCAAGCGGTGGTGCGGAGTGGGCTGGTCGCCTTTCTGCAGGCCTTCGACGACCTGGAGCTGGTCGGTGCGGCATCCAACGGCAGGGAGGCCCTCCGCCTGTGTGAACAGGTCCAGCCGGATGTCGTGGTGATGGACCTGGTGATGCCCGATATGGACGGGGTCACGGCGACGCAGGCCATTCGCCAGAGGTATCCGCACATTCAGGTGCTTGCTCTGACCAGCTTTCGCGAGGAGGAGCTGGTGCAGGCGGTGATCCGCGCCGGGGCGATCGGCTATTTGCTCAAGAACGTCATGGCCGACGAGCTGGCTGAGGCCATCCGGGCGGCGCACGCCGGGCGGCCGACGCTGGCGCCCGAAGTGACCGAGGCGCTACTGCACGCTGCCGCCCACCCGACCGCGCCAGGCCAGGATCTGACCCCGCGGGAGCGCGCAGTGCTGGCGCTGATGGTCAAGGGACTGAGCAACGCCGAGATCGCCGAGCGCCTGATGATCAGCAGTTCGACCGTCAAGTTTTATGTCAGCAGCATCCTCGCCAAGCTAGGGGCCGCCAATCGCGTGGAGGTGGTGGCGCTGGCGGTGCGGCACCATCTGGTCGAGCGCGCGGAATAATGAGGAGCGCGGACGTTTGCAGCCAGGTGGTTGTGGGGCTGCCGGGCTCCGCTCGCTGCGGTGAGGGCGCACCGGTGGGCGCTGATGTTATTGGTCAGTTGACCAGAGCGAAATCCCCCCGGATGTCTGATGCGCCCGGCGGGATTGTGCGGTATAGTGTCTGGGAATGGAGTGGGGTTTTGCGCCTCGGTGGGGCGGCGCGGTAGCCTCGCCGTCATGTCCCCGCTCGCTGGAGGAATCGAGAGTCGCTGCGTCTTCTCAAGATTCATAGTCTCGGCCGCAATCGTTGGGGCTATCTTCAGCATTAGCGCTCCACTGCTGCTGAGCGTCATCCGACACCAACTGTGTTGTATGGTCAGACCGACTATACGATATCGTTGGTGTTTTTTGTTTCCGCAGGCAATCGCATATGCAGGCACCGTATGGGCTTTCGCTAAAGTGGTCGCTTGAGCACAAGCGCGCTTTCGGGATCGGGTGCGCTGTGGCGCTGTTCTTGTTGATCGGGCTGGCCTCGTATGAGCCGCTGTTCGAGCTTGCGCTGGTCGAAGAGGACGAGGCAGCCGGGTTGCTGGTAGTGGGGATGTTCGTTATAACGAGCGCGATCATCGGCCAGGCATTGGCAAAGCGTAAACAGCTGGAGCAGAAGCTGCAACGGCATGATGCGCTCTTGCACGGCATTGTCGAGGGCACCACCGATGCCGTTTTTGTCAAGGATCTTCAGGGGCGCTACCTGCTGATCAACTCCGCGTTCGCGCAGCGCTGCGGGCGTTCGGTAGCAGAGGTGCTCGGCAAAGACGACGCCGCACTCCTCCCGCCCGCTGAAGCACGTCGCCTGCTCGAGATCGACCGCACCGTTCTGGCCAGCGGTACCCCCCAAACCGGTGAGGATCGCCTCACCGTGGCCGGCGAGCTGCGGACCTTCCTCACCACGCGGGGGGTGTATCGCGACGAGCAGGGCGCGATCGCCGGGCTGATCGGCATCGCACGCGACATCACCGAGCTCAAGCGGATGCAGCGGGCTCAGCAGCGGACCCGCGCGATCGCGCGGCGCCGACTGGGGCAAACGGCGATCACAGCCGCCCGCAGCCGCCTGACGCGCGACCTGCACGACGCCGTGACGCAGACGCTGTTTTCAGCCAGCCTGATCGCCGATGTGTTGCCGCGGCTCTGGGCGCATCGCCCGGACGAGGGGCAGCGGCGGCTCGACGAGCTGCGCCAGCTGATGCGCGGGGCGCTGGCCGAGATGCGCATTCTGCTGCTGGAGCTGCATCCGGTGGCCCTCGGCGAAGCCGGGCTGAGCGAGCTCCTGCGCCAGTTGACCGAAGCCGTCGCCGGCCGGGCCCGCCTGCCGGTCACCCTGGTCGTCGATGGAGTGTGTCGCCCACCGCACGACGTGCAGCTCGCGCTCTACCGCATCGCCCAGGAGGCGCTGAACAATGTGGCCCAACACGCGGGCGCCCGCCAGGCCCTGGTGCGCCTGAGCTGTCAGCCCGGGCAGATCGAGCTGCTGATGAACGATGATGGACGTGGCTTTGATCCGGCGAGCGTCGGGCCCGAATCTACGGGGCTGCGTATGATGCGCGAACGTGCCGCGGCGATCGGTGCGACACTGCGAATCGACAGCCAGCCGGGCAGCGGCACCCGGATAACGATCCTCTGGCGCCCGGCCCGCGCTGGGACGTGACAGGCAAGCGAAGCGGCGCTGGTTGGCCGTCCTTCGGACCGGGAGGGGGCGTGTATGAGTGAGGCGAACCGTATTCGCGTGCTGATCGTGGACGATCACGCCGTGGTGCGCAGCGGGCTGGCTGCCTTCCTGCAAGCCTTCGCCGACCTGGAATTGGTCGGTGCAGCAATCAGCGGCGCAGAGGCGGTGCAACTGTGCGTCCAGGTTCAGCCCGATGTGGTACTCATGGATCTGGTGATGCCTGGAACGGACGGTGCCACCGCCACGCGCATCATTCGCCAGCAATGCCCACAGGTCCAGGTCATCGCCCTGAGCAGCTTTCATGAGGCCGAGCTGGTGCAGGCGGTGCTGCAGGCCGGGGCGATCGGGTATTTGCTCAAGAACGCCGCAGCCGATGAGCTGGCCGCGGCCATCCGGGCGGCGCACGCCAGGCGCCCAACCCTGGCCCCCGAGGTGGCCCAGAATCTGATCCACGCCGCAACCCACCCGCCTGCGCCGGAGTGTGCGTTGACCCCGCGAGAGCGTGAAGTCCTGGCGCTGATGATCAAGGGATTGAATAACCCCGAGATCGCTGAGCGGCTCGTCGTCAGCCGCTCCACGATCAAGTTTTACGTCAGCAGCATCCTTGCCAAGCTCGGCGTCACCAGCCGCGTCGAGGCGGTTGCGCTGGCCCTCCAGCGCCATCTGGTCACATGACCGGAGCAACATGTGGCCAATTGACCAGAGCGAAATCTCCCCAGGTGCGTGATGCGCCTGGGGAATGTTTGTTTTATGCTGGGCTTGTATTCCAGAGCGTTTGACCAGGGAAACGATCCTGGCGTGCACCGCCGAGGCGCCGCACCGACGGCCCCCATCCCCGGTGTACGGTGTGCTGCTGTGATGCGCCGTTTGGGCAACGTCGCGTTGGGGGTACCGACAGGGGTGCGAGGTTCCCATCGCAGCCAGGAGATCGGGCGATGCGCGTCCTGTTGGCCGATGATCAGGCCGAGGTGCGCTCGGCGCTGCGGTTGCTGCTGGAGCAGGAACCAGGTCTGGCGGTGGTTGGCGAAGCCGTCGACGCCCAGGATCTCCTGAGCCAGGCGACGGTAGCCCAACCCGATCTGGTGTTGCTCGACTGGGAGCTACCGGGATCGCCGGCGGCCGATCTGCTCTTGGCGCTCCGCGCAAGCTCCCCGGCGGCGAAGGTGATCGCCCTCAGCGGGCGACCCGAGGCACTGCGCGAGGCGCTGGCCGCCGGAATCGACGCCTTCGTCAGCAAAGGTGACCCGCCCGAGCGTTTGGTAGCGGCTTTGCATGCGTTCGATGCAGAGGGAGGAGCCGGCCAATGATGCGTTTTCTCGTCGAGTCGAGCCTGAAGCTGCGTTTCCTGGTGCTCGTTCTGGCTGCGGCGCTGATGGCCTTTGGCGTCATGCAGCTTCGTACCATGCCGGTGGATGTCCTTCCCGAGTTCATGCCGCCCTACGTGGAAGTGCAGACCGAAGCCCTCGGCCTGTCCGCCGCCGAGATGGAGGCCCTGATCACCGTTCCGATGGAGGCGGACCTGCTCAACGGAGTGGCGTGGCTCGACCACATCTACTCCGAATCGGTTGCCGGGCTGTCGTCGATCCTGCTGGTCTTCGAACCAGGGACCGACCCCATCCGGGCCCGGCAGATGGTCCAGGAGCGCCTCACCCAGGCCTATGCGCTGCCGAACGTCTCCAAACCGCCGGTCATGCTCCAGCCGCTCGCATCGACCAGCCGGGTCATGCTGATCGGCCTTTCGTCGCAGGACGTGTCGCCGATCGAGCTGGGGGTGCTCGCTCGCTGGACCATTAAGCCCCGCCTGATGGGCGTGCCCGGCGTCGCCAACGTGGCGATCTGGGGCCAGCGCGAGCGGCAGTTGCAGGTGCAGGTCGATCCCCAGCGGCTGCGCGAGCGGGGGGTGACGCTCCAGCAGGTCATCGCGACCACCGGGGAAGCGTTGTGGGTGTCGCCCTTGAGCTATCTGGAGGCGTCCACACCCGGGACCGCCGGGTGGATCGACACCCCCAACCAGCGGCTTGCGATCCGGCACCTCTTGCCGATCAGGACGCCCGGCGATCTGGCCCAGGTGGCGATCGAGGGCACGTCGTTACGCCTGGGTGATGTCGCCGCCGTGGTGGAAGATCACCAGCCGCTAATCGGGGACGCGGTCCTGCGCGATGGCCCCGGCCTGCTGCTGGTGGTGGAGAAATTCCCGGGCGCCAACACCCTGGAGGTGACGCGCGGGGTGGAGGAGGCGCTCGAGGCCATGCGGCCCGGGCTCAAAGGAATCACGATCGATACCACGGTGTTCCGCCCGGCGACGGCGATCGAGCTGGCGATCGGCAATCTCGGCACGGCGCTGCTGATCGGCGCGGTGCTCGCGGCGCTGGTCCTCGGCGCCCTGCTCTTCCAGTGGCGCGCTGCGCTGATCGCTCTGGTGGTGATCCCGTTGTCGTTGCTGGTCGCCGGGTTGGTGCTTCATCTGCGCAGCGCGACCTTCAATATGATGGTGCTGGCGGGCCTGACGATCGCGCTTGGCGCGATCATCGATGACGCGATCGTCGGCGTCGAAAACATCATCCGACGCTTCCACGGCCAGCGTCAGGCGGGCGACGAGCGATCCACGCTGGCCATCGTTTTAGAGGCCACGCTCGAGGTCCGCCGCCCGCTCGCCTATGCGACGCTGGCTCTGGTGCTGGTTGGGATGCCGCTGTTGTTCGTGCCGGGCCTGGCGGGCGCGTTTCTCCATCCGCTGGCGCTCTCTTATGCGCTGGCGCTGCTATCCTCCCTGGCCGTCGCACTGATCGTCACGCCAGCCCTGAGCCTGCTGCTGCTCCCCAAAGCACCGCCCGCGCGGCGCCAGTCCCCCCTGCTCGCGCTGCTTCAACGCGGCTATGCGGGGCTCCTGACCCGGATCGTCCGCGCGCCGCGCCGGGTGTTGGTCGGCGTTGGCGTCATCGTCCTGATCGGCCTCACTGTCTTGCCGTTCTTCGAGCTCGTCCTGCTGCCTTCGTTCAAGCAAACCGACCTGCTGGTCCAGTGGGAGAGCCCGCCCGGCACGTCGTTGCCCGAGATGAACCGGATCGTGGCCCAGGTCAGCCGCGATCTGCGAGCGATCCCCGGGGTCCGCAATGTCGGATCGCACGTGGGGCGCGCCGTAACAGGGGATCAGGTGGTTGGGATCAACTCAGGCGAACTATGGGTCAGCATCGATCCGGCGGCCGATTATCGCGCGACGACGGCGGCCATCCGCGAGGTAGTCGACGGCTACCCCGGGTTTGTGCGCGATGTGGAGACCTATCTCAAGGAGCGGCTCCGTGTGGGGCAACTGGGGGCCGACGAAGCCATTGTTGTGCGTATCTATGGCCACGAGCTGAACGTCCTCCGTGCCAAGGCAGAGGAGGTGCGCCAGCGGCTGGCCCAGATCGATGGGATCGTCGATCCGCAGGTGGCAACGCAGGCCGAGGAGCCCCAGGTGGAGATCGAGGTTGACCTCGCCGCAGCCGAACGATTCGGCCTCAAACCCGGGGATGTCCGCCGCGCAGCAGCCACCTTGTTGTCGGGCCTGCAGGTCGGGAACCTGTACGAGGAACAGAAGGTGTTCGATGTCGTGGTATGGGGCGTGCCCGAGCTCCGCCGCAGCCTGACGAGCATTCGCGAGCTGTTGATCGACACACCTGGCGGCGGGCACGTGCGGCTGGGGGATGTGGCCAGGGTGCGTATCGCGCCGACACCGATCGTCATCAAGCGCGACGCCGTCTCGCGATACATCGACGTGGAGGCCGATGTGCGCGGGCGCGATCTCGGATCGGTCGTCCGCGAGGTCGAACAGGCGCTCCAGGCGGTCGAGTTCCCGCTGGAATACCACGCCGAACTGCGTGGTGAGTACGCCGTGCAGCAGGCCGCTCAACGGCGCGTGATCGGCGTTGCGATCGCTGCAGCGATCGGGATCTTCCTGCTGCTGCAGGCCGCCTTCGGCAGCTGGCGCCTGGCAGCGGTCTGCTTCCTGAGCCTGCCGGTGACCCTGGTGGGCGGCGTGCTGGCAGCCTTCTTCGTCAACGGCAGTACCGTCGCGCTTGGCTCGCTGGCCGGCCTGATCACCGTGTTGGGGATCGCCGTGCGCAACAGCGTGCTCCTGGTCCAACACTATCAGCAGCTCGAGCAGTACGAAGGCGAGGCCTTTGGGCTCGGGCTGGTCTTGCGCGGGTCACGCGAGCGCGCGGCGCCGACGCTGATGGCCGTGGCCACGATCGCTGCGGTATTCCTCCCGCTGGCGCTGGTCGGCGACGCCACCGGTTTCGAGATCGTTCACCCGATCGCAGTCACCGTGCTGGGTGGCCTGGTGACGACCATCCTGCTCACGCTGTTCGTCATCCCCGCTTTGTATCTCTGGTTCGGGGCGCGACCTGCGCCGGCGTCGAGCCCATCCTCTGTCGCCGTTCGTCCGGCGGCAGGCTAACTGGGCACAATTGCGTGCCTTGAGCGTGCGACAGAAAGGAGGCCCGCGTGGTGAGCCAGCACCCTACTGCGAAAGCCGCACTCGCTCCAGCTCAGGTATTGTTGGCTCAGGATCTGCACAAGTCCTATGGGCGCCGGCCGGCCCTGCGGGGACTATCGTTCTCCTTGCAGGCCGGGCGGGTCATGGGCTTCCTCGGCCCCAACGGGGCGGGGAAAACCACAGCCATCCGCATCCTCACAACGATCCTGGAGCCCGATGCGGGGTCCTTCCTCGTGGACGGTATCAGCTCCAGGATGCCCGAGCAGATCCGCCGCCGGATCGGCGTTTTGCCAGAGAACCTGGGGTTTCCCCGGCACATCACAGGGATCGAGTATCTGACCTATTTCGGCCGGCTCTATGGGCGAACCGCAGCCGAAGCCCGTGCACACGGTCTGGCGTTGCTTGAGGAGATAGGCCTGCATCACAGAGCAAAATCTCTGGTCAGCACCTACAGCCACGGGATGCGGCAACGACTGGGGATCGCGCGCGCACTGGTCAACGATCCGGTGGTGGTGTTCCTCGATGAGCCGACGTTGGGGCTGGATCCGCGCGGCCAGCAGGAACTGCTTGCGCTGGTGCGGCGGATCGCGCGTGAACGCAACGCTGGCATCATTTTGTGCAGCCATCTCTTGTCGGAGATCGAGGCGGTTTGCGACGATGTAGTGATCTTGAGCTCAGGCCAGGTGGTCGCGCAAGGCACGGTGGCCGCGATCGTCGGGCAGACCCGCCTGGCCATCCAGCGAAATGGCCTGCGCATCCGCGTCCCGCCGCCCGCGGTCGCAACCGCCCAACGGGTATTGGCAGCGCTGCCGCAGATCGCGCACGTAGCCTCCACCGATGAGGCCGAAGGATGGCTCCGCGTGGGGCTTACCGGACCTGCCGAGGCGGAGGACTACGAGCTCAACAATCGCATCCTGGAAGCCCTGATCCGCGCTGACATTCCCGTCCTCAGCTTTGGTGCCGAAGGTGGGCGCTTGCAAGAGGTCTTCCTGCACCTGACCGAGGAGGCGATCTCATGAGCGATCTGCCAATGCAGCTAGGCGACCAACAGGTCAGGCGCGATCGGCGCGTCGAGCACTCGAGCTCCGCAACGCCTGCCTGGTGGCTCGTGGGTACCCGCGAACTCGCCGATCTGTGGATCGGCGGCAAGGCGCTGACGTTGATTTTGATTTACACCATCCTGCTGGGGATCATAACGTATGTGCTGGCGACCAACAGCGAGCTGAGCCTGATCCCGCCCAAGGAGATGGTGTACGAAACCCTCAAGCTCGTCATCGCGGTCGGTGGCTTCCTCGGCCTGGTCATCGGGTCGGATAGCCTGAGCGGCGAGCGTGAGCGCGCGACCCTCGAGCCGCTCCTGTTGACGCCGGCAAGCCGCCGTCAGATCGTGGTCGGCAAGTTCCTGGCCGGCATCTCGCCCTGGCCGCTGGCGCTGCTGATCACGATCCCTTACCTGGCGGTGCTTGCCCAGGGCGATGAGATCCTGGGGCCGGCGCTGCTATGGGGCGCCATCCTGGGGAGCGTCATGGTGCCGGCTTACACGGCGCTGGGGATGTTCGTGAGCTTCTGGTGCACCACCAACCGAACCAGCTTTTTCGTGAACCTGGGCCTCTACGTCCTATTCCTCGTTCCGGCCCAGCTGCCCGGGCGCGCCCAGACCGGCGCCGCAGGGCAGTTTCTCCAATGGGTGAACCCGATGGCGGCCACCAGCCATTTCCTCTCCAAGCATCTTGTGAATTATCGGCCGCTGAGCGAGTTCTGGACCTGGCTTACCGCGCCGGTCGTGTTCGCCGTCGTCGTCCTGGGCCTGCTGTTCCTGTATGCCGGCCCCCGGCTCCGCCTGGAGGCGGGAAGGGCGAGCCGCTTCAAGTTGTATTGGCGTCGGATGCTCGGCGGGCTGGTGCTCGCCGGGCTGATCCTTTGCCCTGCTGCTCCGACGCTGGCCTGGCAGGGGCGGCCGCCCCAGGGCGAGGAGCCGGCGATCGTCGACCTGCCGCTGCAGATCGCTATCGACATGCAGTATCAGGTGGTGAAGACTGGCGACCCGGTGCTGTTCAATACGCTGGTGACCAACCAGGGGACGGAGGATTCTCCGCCGTTGGTTGTGGCGATGAACATCATCAACCTGGATGCGCAAGGCGATGTCGTCGATCCGGAGGACTGGTCGCCCCAGCGGACACAATACGTCGAGCGCCTGGCGGCGGGCCAGTCCGCCGATCTGGCCTGGCGGATCAACACTATTCTCGACGGCGACTACATGGTCTACATGGTGGTGATTCCCGAACCCGATCGCACCGAGGTGACCAGCCAGGTGGTGGCCAGTTCGGGCATCCACCTGACGGTGACACCGTATACGCGGCTCAATCCAGCTGGCATCCTGCCCTATGCGATCGGCGGGCCACTCGTGCTGGGGCTGGCGATCGCGCTCGTCTACTGGCTCCGGCGCCGGCGGATCGAATCGGGTGGCAACTAGGACGCTCAGGCGTAGGTTGGTGCGCTGCGCGCCCTGCTTCCTGGCGGGCGCACGCTCGCGTGAACCCGGTGGCGAATCGACGCCGCTGTGTACTGGTATTCCAAACGAGCCTTGTCATGCTGAGCGCAGCGAAGGACCTGTGCACAGCGCAGGGAAAGCGCAGGGCTCAGGGTGACCGACGCCCTGGATGTGGGAGGGAGGCTATGCAGCGCAGGTATGGATGGGTGATCGCTGCGCTGGTCGCAGCCGCTCTGGCGCTGGCGGCGTGCGCGCAGCGACCGGTGGCGACGGCGAGCAAAAGCGAACCTGCCTATGTCGAACCGCTGGCCGGGACCGAGCTCAATCGGGTGGTGCTGACTGCAAAGGCGGCCCAACGGCTCGACATTCAGACGGCCCCGGTTCGTGAGCAGCAGGTGAACGGGACACAACGCAAGGTCATCCCGTACACCGCAGTGATCTACGGCCTGCACGGTGAGACCTGGACCTACATCAGCCCAGAGCCGCTCACCTTCGTTCGCCAGCCGATCACCGTCGACTACATCGATGGCGACATGGCGGTGCTGCTGGAGGGCCCGCCGGTCGGCACTGCTGTGGTGACGGTCGGCGCAGCCGAGTTGTACGGCATCGACACCGGGGTTGGCAAATAAGGCCGGCGGTGGTTACCGGGTATGCGGCAGACCGGTGCACGAGCGCAGGAGGCTCTGCTCCTGCGCCCACCCGCTTCTCGCCTGGCCGAGCACGGAGGTCATCGAACTATGATGCGTTGGATCGTGGCGACCAGCCTGAGATTTCGCTATCTGGTTGTTTTTACCGCCGCGGTGCTGATGATCTTCGGTATCGGCCAGATCCAGGCCATGCCGGTGGATGTGTTCCCCGAGTTCGCGCCGCCGCGGGTCGAGATCCAGACCCCGTGCCTCGGGCTTTCCTCGGCCGAAGTGGAAGCCCTGGTCACCATCCCGCTCGAGGAGGTGCTCAACGGAGTGCCGGGGCTTGAGGTCATGCGTTCCAAGTCGGTCGAGCAGCTCTCGTCGATCGTACTGATCTTCGAGCCGGGAACCGATCTCATGGAAGCGCGGCAACTGGTGCAGGAGCGCCTGGCGATCGCGACGCCGACGCTGCCGACCTGGGCCAGCCCACCGTTTATGCTGCCGCCGCTCTCGTCGACTGCCCGTACGATGAAGATCGGGATCTCCTCAGACAGGCTGTCGGTGATGGACCTTTCGATGATCACCTACTGGAAGATCCGCGAGCGCCTGCTGCGGGTGCCCGGCGTCGCCAATGTGGCCATGTGGGGCGAGCGCATCCAGATGCTGCAGGTGCAGGTCAAGCCCCAACAGCTGCAGGCCTACGATGTTTCCGTCGACGAGATCATCCAGGTCACCTCGGACGCCCTGGACGTGGGGTTAGTCCAGTACTCGAGCGGCGCGGTCGTCGGCACGGGCGGGTTCATCGACACACCCAACCAACGGCTCGGGATCCGGCACGTCCTGCCGATCGTTACCCCAGAAGACCTGGCCCGTGTGCCGATCAACGGCAAAACCAAGGGCAACGGCGAGGTGCTGCGCCTGGGCGACGTGGCCGATCTGGTGGAAGATACCTGGCCGATGATCGGCGATGCAGTCATCAACGACGGACCGGGCCTGCTGTTGATCGTTGAAAAGTTCCCCTGGGCCAACACCCTGGAAGTGACGCAGGGCGTGGAAGAGGCGATCAACGAGATGCGGCCTGGCCTTCCCGGCATCGACATCGACACCACGATCTTTCGTCCGGCGACCTTCATCGAGACCGCGCTGCACAATCTCACCGAGTCGCTGCTCATCGGCGCCGGGCTGGTAGTGGTAATCCTGCTGCTGTTTCTGTGGGATTGGCGGATCGCCTTGATCAGCGCCACGATCATCCCATTGACGGTGGTGGTCACGTTGCTGGTGCTCTCGTTCTTCGGGACCACCCTCAATGTGATGGTGCTGGCCGGGCTGGTGATCGCCATCGGGGCCGTCGTCGACGATGCGATCGTGGATGTCGAGAACATCGTGCGGCGGCTGCGCCAGTATCGCCGGGAGGGGATCGACCTGCCGACGGCGACGATCATCCTGGAGGCCTCGCTCGAGGTGCGGGGCGCGATCGTCTATGCCTCGCTGATCGAAATGACGGCCCTGTTGCCGGTCCTCTTCATGCAAGGCCTGTCGGGCGCCTTCTTTCAGCCCCTGGCCCAGGCGTATGTGGTGGCCACGCTGGTCTCGCCGCTGGTCGCGCTGACCGTCACACCGGCGCTGATCCTGATCCTGATCTCCAATGCCCCGGTCCACGACCGCCTGTCGCCGATCGTCCCATGGCTCCATCGTCGCTACGACGCGCTGCTGGGGCGCACGATCAAGGCCCCGCGCCTGGCCTACGCCACCACCGGCGTGCTCATGGCTGCCGGCATCACCGTGTGGCCGTTGCTGGGGCAAGAGCTGTTGCCGTCGTTCAAGGAGCGCGACTTCTTGATGCACTGGGTGACCAAGCCCGGTACCTCGCATCCGGAGATGGTCCGCATCACCACCCAGGCCTGCAAGGAATTGCGAACTATTCCCGGGGTCCGCAACTGCGGCTCCCACATTGGGCAGGCGCTGTTGATGGACGAGGTTTATGGGGTCTATTTCGGCGAGAACTGGATCAGCGTCGATCCGGCAGTCGATTATGACGCGACGCTGGCCAGGATTCAGGAGGTGGTCGATGGCTACCCCGGGCTGTATCGCGATGTGCAGACCTACCTGAAGGAGCGCATCCGCGAGGTGCTGACGGGATCGAGCCATCCGATCGTCGTGCGGATCTATGGCCAGGACATGGCGATTCTGCGCGCCAAGGCCGAAGAGGTCAGGCAAAAGTTGGCGGCGATCGACGGCCTCACGGATCTGCATGTGGAGCTCTTGCTCGACATCCCGCAGGTCGAGATCGAGGTCGACCTGGCCAAAGCCCAACGCTACGGGCTCAAACCCGGCGATGTCCGGCGGGCGGCGGCCTATCTGGTGGCGGGCGAGGAGGCGGGCGATATTCACACCGCCAACCGGACGTTCGATGTTCAGGTGTGGAGCACGCCCGAGACACGCCACAGCCTGACCGATATCCGCGAGCTGCTGATCGACACCCCCGACGGGGGGCACGTGCGGCTGGCGGATGTGGCCGATGTGCGGCTGGTGCCGGTTCCCAACGCCATCAATCGCGAAGGCCTGGCACGACGCATCAACGTCGAAGCGAATGTGCACGGGCGCGACCTCGGCTCGGTGGTGGCCGACGTCGAGCGGGCTCTGCAGGAGGTCGATTTCCCGCGCGGCTACCATCCAGAATTGCTCGGTGAGTATGCCGAGCGCCAGGCGGCCCAGCAGCGCATCTTGATCGCCGGCCTGAGTGCGGTGTTCGTGATCCTCGCCCTGCTGCGGGTGTCGCTGGGGAGCTGGCGGCTGGCGATCATGTCCTTCTTGAGCCTGCCGGTCGCCCTGGTGGGCGGCATGCTGGCGGCGATGCTGGCGAGCGGCGGCATCCTCTCGCTCGGTTCGCTGGTCGGCTTTCTGACGATCCTGGGGGTCGCGGCACGCAACGGCATTATGCTGATCAGCCATTATCAGCATCTCGAGGAGCAGGAAGGCGAGCCGTTCGGCCATGGGCTGGTGATGCGCGGGGCGCGCGAGCGGATCGCGCCGATCATGATGACGGCCCTGACTGCCGGGCTGGCGCTGGTGCCGCTGGTGATCGCCGGCAATATCCCCGGCCACGAGATCGAGCATCCCATGGCGATCGTCATTCTGGGCGGCCTGATCACCTCGACCCTGCTCAATTTGTTCATCGTTCCCACGCTCTACCTGCGGTTTGGGCAACGGAGAGCAAACGCCGTCTGAGCCCGCTCGGCGCCCGATGGCGCTACCCAGGCGCGGATCGGCTGCACCTGCATGTGCAAGAGCGCCCGTTCGTATCAGGAGGGTGATATGCAGCATCTTCGGACCATTGCTGCGGCAGGCACGTTGCTGGTGATGGTTTCGGCTGCGGCCTGTGGGAGTACGCCCACCCCCGCCGCACCTACGGCACCACCTGCTCCCGTGCCGACGGTCGAGATCACGCCGGCCTCCGAGGAAGCCATCGATTTTGAGAAAGCGCTCGAGAATTTCGACCCCCAGAATTTCGACCGCCCAACAATCATCGACAACGAATGGTTCCCCTTGCGCCCGGGGACGCAATACACCTATGAGGGATTTACCGAAGAAGCCGGTGAACGCGTCCCTCATCGTGTGGTATTCACGGTCACCGATCTCACCAAAGTGATCGCCGGCGTGCGCACCGTCGTCGCCTGGGATCAAGATCAGAGCGCAGGCGAGCTGGTGGAGGCGGAGCTGGCCTTCTTCGCTCAGGACAACGAGGGCAACGTCTGGCATCTGGGTCAGTATCCCGAGGTGTACGAGAACGGCAAGTTCATCGAAGCCCCGGCCTGGATCGCCGGCTTCGAGGGCGCGCAACCAGGGATCACGATCAAGGCCAGGCCGCAACTGGGCGCCCCCAGCTACTCTCAGGGATGGGGGCCGGCGGTCAACTGGACCGACCGCGCGCGAGTCGCCCAGGTGGGCCAGGAGGTGTGTGTCCCTTATGGGTGCTACCAGGATGTGCTGGTCACCGAGGAGTTCAGCCAGGAGGAGCCGAATGCCTTCCAGCTCAAGTACTACGCGCGCGGCGTGGGCAATATCCGGGTTGGCTGGAAAGGCGCCGATACGACCCAAGAAACGCTCGAGCTGGTCAGCTTCACCCACCTCAGCCCCGAGGCGCTGGCCGAGGTGCGCGCGGAAGCGCTGAAGTTGGAGCAGCGTGCCTACGAGATCAGCAAGGACGTCTACGCGCACACCCCGCCCGCCGAATACCCGGAGGGCGTAGCTGCGAGCCCACCGCCCGGCGAGCCGGCGCCCGCCCTTGCGGCCACGGCCGCGCCCGCTCAGCCCCAGGCCGCACAGCCGCCAGGCCCCCGGCCCGAGGTCGTCGTCTATGCGTCCGATGTGGCGGAGAGCGCCCTGTTCGAGCTCGAGGTCTGGGATGACCCGGCCTCGCCGGAAGGCACGATGATCGGCCTTCCCAACAATGGGGACGAATTGGACCCACCCCCCGAGAACGACCCGCATGCGACCTTCACGATCCAGGTGCAACCAGGCGTCCCCTACCGCTGCTGGATCCACATGAAGGTCGGAACGCCGAAGGGGAGGTCACAGGCCAATGTGCTCTGGGTCCAGTTCTCGGACGCGGTCGACCAGGCCGGCCAGGAAGTCTTGAAGCCGGGCAGCGGAAGCTACCTGACCGCGCGCGGGCCGCAGCAGGAAGGGTGGGCCTGGGTGGGGTGCGATCAGGAGCGCCCTGCGCTGTCCGCTCCGTTGATCACGTTCCGATCCAGCGGCCCGATTACTGTGCGGGTGCAGGCCGGCATGGAGGGAGTCGGGTTCGACCAGGTGGTGTTGAGCGCTGCTCAGTTCCTTGAGCAGCCGCCGGCTACGGCGATCGTACCGAAGCCGCGCTAAGTGCGGGCTTCCGCCCACCCGATCCGCCGTTGGACGAGCGACGATCGCTGCGCGCCATCGTCGCTCGTCCATCGACACACCGGGATCGCAGGAGGGGCACGACCCATCCCGCAGGTTCCCATGCGCCCGGATGGCTTTCGGGAACCATCCCCGCGTGCGGAGCGCGGGCAGGGGTGGGGATAGGGCATCCGGAATGGCCCATGACCGCTCCAGAGGGCAGAAATACAACTGGCTGAACGGGTAGATTGCGAAATTCGCCGGAGAGGAGGCCGCGCGATGGAAGGGGCCAAACTGGTGACCCGCCGGGGCACGCCCGCCGGCTGGGCGGATGTCATCGTCAGCAGCGTGAAAGTGGCGGTGGTGGCCTTTGTGATCCTGCAGTTGAAGGAATGGTTCGACGCCGGGGCGTTCGATACCACAGCTACCGCGATCGATGCGGCGCTGATCGCAGGCGGAGTCTTCGTGGTAAATGCGCTCCTCTTGTGGGTAAAATCCTCCGATCGCCAGGCGTCATGACCGGGCCGGTCACTGCTATCTGGTGGTCGCTGCCAGCGCATGCTACAGTGCAGCCGAGAGACACCGGGTGACGCCAGGCAACGCCGCGGCAACGGCAGCCGTTCGGGGTATGGCACAGCCGTGTTCTTCTACCGGGGAGGCAAGCCAATGAACGACATGGCCGGGCGATTGAGTGACTCCCACACCCCATACCGCGACCGGGCAGCCCGCCCGGGTGCGATAGCGCCAGCGTGGTGGCTGGTGTGTAGCCGCGACCTTACCGACCTGTGGATCGGCGGCAAGGCGCTGATTCTACTCCTCGTTTATACCGTTCTGCTGGGACTGATCTCGTTCGTGGTAGCGATCAACCACGAGCTGGACCTGATTCCTCCAAAGGAGCTGGTCTTCCTGACCTTGCAGATCGCCATCGCGGCCGGCGCTTTCCTCGGGCTGATTATCGGCGCAGACAGCCTGAGCGGCGAGCGCGAGCGCGCGACCCTCGAACCGCTCCTGCTGACACCGGTGAGCCGCCGCCAGATCGTGGTCGGCAAGTTCCTGGCCGGTATCTCGCCCTGGCCGCTGGTGCTGCTGATCACGGTCCCTTACCTGGCGGTGCTCGCCCAGGGCGATGAAGTCCTGGGGCCGGCGCTGTTCTGGGGCCTCAGCCTGGGGAGCGTTATGGCAGTAGCTTACACCGGCCTGGGCATGGTCGTGAGCTGCTGGTGCATCACCAACCGGACCAGCCTGTTCGTGAGCCTGACCCTCTATCTGCTGACGTTCCTGCCGACCCAATTGCCCGGCCAGGCCCAGAAAGGACTGGTGGGAAAGCTCGTCCAGCGCGCGAACCCGATGGAGGCCACCAACGAGTTCCTGGAGAAGATCCTAGTGAACAATCGGACCCTGGCCGAGTTTCGGTCCTGGCTCGTGTCGCCGATCGTCGTCGCCGTCGCCCTTCTGGGCCTGCTGCTGCTGTACGCTGGCCCGCGCCTCCGCCTGGAGGCGGGACGGCGGTGAGCCCCGGTCGATCCCCCTCAATCACCTGGACATCTGGTCGTCTGCAGCCGCTTGCCACGCACCGTCTGGCGTGGGGCAGAAAGCCCAAGGAGGTTCCCTGTGAGGTCGCTTATCCCCTCGATCTCGACGCCCGGCGCCCGACGGCACTGGCGCAACCTGGCGATCCTGCTGGCGATCGGCGTGGCGCTGGCGGCGACGGCCGTCCCGGGGCGCGCGCTGTACCTCAACCTCCAGGCCCGATCGGCGACCTCCGCCCATCCCCCTGGCGCCCGAGCCGAGGACTCGATCGCGTCCCCCCGGCACCTTCCGACCGCCCCGAACCTCACAGTCGCCTTTATCGGCGATTCCGGGTACGGCGCCGGTTTCGAGTCGGTGCTGACCCTGATCAAAAACGAAGGCGCCGACATGGTGCTGCACCAGGGCGACTTCGACTACAAACGCGACGCCGACGGCTTCTTCGCCAAGATCGATGCGGTGCTCGGGCCGCACTTCCCCTATTTCATCACGGTCGGCAACCACGACGCTGCCAGTTGGAACAGCGATTGTGGCGATCCCGATGGCTGCTACGCCCGGTTCCTGAGCGATCGCCTGACCCGCGTGGGAGTTGTGCCAGATGATCCGGACCTGGACGACCAGATGTACGCGCTGACCTACCGCGGCCTGAAGCTGGTGTTCGTAGGTGAACAGCCGGTGGGCGACCGTATCTACGCGCCATACATTCAGCGCCAACTCGCTGCCGCCCCCCATATCTGGCGGATCTGTAGCTGGCACAAAAACCAGCACGCCATGCAGCTTGGCAGCAAGCGCGACGAGATGGGCTGGGCGGTCTACGAAACCTGCAAGGACAATGCGGCGATCATCGCCACCGCGCACGAGCACAGCTATGCGCGGACCAGGACGTTGATCAGCATGCAGCACCAGACCGTGGATCCGGCCCAGCATCCGGCGGTTGACGGCGTGCCTGGCAATCCCGATCAGGTGCTGGTCGGCCCCGGCCGCTCGTTCGTCTTCGTGTCCGGCCTGGGTGGCCAGGAGATGCGCAACCAGGACCGCTGTCTCCCCGCCACCTACCCGTATGGCGACGGGCCAGGCTGCAACTACATCTGGGCGAAAGCGTATACATCGGATCAGACCGGTGGCGTGGAGCAGTTCGGGGCGCTCTTCATTATTTTCAACTACCACGGCGACCCGACCAAAGCCCATGGGTATTTCAAAACCACCGATGGGCTGATCATCGACGAGTTCGACATCACCGCGGTCGGCGTCGTGGCGTCGCCGGCCGGCCCGCCCCGGCAGCGGCACAACGCGCGGCCCGGCCGCATCTGAGAGGCTATCTGGAAAGCCCACGCGGGGGTCCAACATGTGCGCCAGCGGTGGCTGTGCTGCCGTTGACGCGGCGAGGAAAAATGCTCCCCTGAGTCATCCCAAATTTTCCAATCCGCCTTGATCGCGTGGTACCGCCCGCGGCCCTCACCCCGGCCCCGCTCCCTCTGGGAGCGGGGAGCAATGTGGCGGTGCAGGAGGGCATGCGCTCCGCGCGCACCCTTCTGTATCCATCCGGCGGGGAAGGTATGGGGAGAACGGTCCGCTCTTGCACCCTGCTAAGGAGGCGTATCAGGCGGCCCTACGCCGCGATCTCCTGCGCCGCGGGCTGCAAGATCGCGCGCAGGAACTGCCCGGTATACGACCCCTCGACCAGCGCCACCTGCTCGGGCGTGCCACAGGCCACCACCGTGCCCCCGCCATCGCCGCCTTCGGGGCCCATATCGATGATCCAGTCGGCGGTCTTGATCACATCGAGGTTGTGCTCGATCACGATCACCGTGTTGCCGGCGTCGACCAGGCGATGCAGCACCTGGAGCAGCCGCTGGATATCGGCGAAGTGCAGCCCCGTCGTCGGCTCGTCGAGGATATAGAGCGTGCGCCCGGTCGCGACGCGCGCCAGCTCCTTGGCGAGCTTGACGCGCTGCGCCTCGCCGCCCGAGAGCGTGGTCGCCGGCTGGCCGAGCGCGATGTAGTCCAGCCCGACGTCGTGCAGCGTCTGGAGGATGCGCCGGATGCGCGGCACGTTATCGAAGAACTCCAGCGCCGTCTGCACATCCATCTCCAGCACATCGGCGATGCTCTTGCCCTTGTACTTGACCTGCAGCGTCTCGCGGTTGTAGCGCTTGCCCTTACACACATCGCAGCGCACCCAGACATCGGCGAGGAACTGCATGTCGATGCGTTTCTCGCCGTTGCCCTCGCACGCCTCGCAGCGCCCGCCCTTGAGGTTGAACGAGAAGCGCCCCTGCGCGTAGCCACGCAGCCGGGCCTCGGGCGTCTGGGCGAACAGCTCGCGGATCAGGTCGAACAGCTTGACATAGGTTGCCGGGTTCGAGCGCGGCGTGCGGCCGATCGGCTGCTGGTCGATGTCGATCACTTTGTCGAGGTGCTCGAGCCCTCGCAGCGCGCGGTACGGGCCGGGCTTGAGCTGGGCCTTGTTGAGCCGGTTCGCCAGCGCCGGGTAGAGCGTCTCGGTGATCAGGCTCGACTTGCCGCTGCCCGACACGCCGGTCACGCACACGAACGTGCCGAGCGGGAAGCGCGCCGACACATTGCGCAGGTTGTTCATCGTTGCGCCCTCGATCTCCAGCCACTGCTCCTGCACGGGCGCGCCGCTGGGCACCGCGGCCTTTTTCGCCCGGTGGTGCCCGCCGGGCTCGGTAGCCAGGCTGGCGGTGCGGCGGCGGGGCGGGATCGGGATCTCCAGCCGGCCCGAGAGGTACGCGCCGGTGAGCGAGCCGCTGCGCGCCACCTGCGCAGGCGGCCCGGCCGCGACGATCTGGCCGCCCTTCACGCCGGCCCCCGGCCCGAAGTCGATCAGCCAGTCGGCTGCCTGCATCGTCTCCAGGTCGTGCTCGACGACGATCACGGTGTTGCCCAGGTCGCGCAGCTTGAGCAGCGTGTTGAGCAGCTTGCGATTGTCGCGCTGGTGCAACCCGATGCTCGGCTCGTCCAGGATATACATCACCCCTACCAGCCCGGAGCCGATCTGCGAGGCCAGGCGGATGCGCTGTGCTTCGCCCCCGGAAAGCGTCGGTGCCGCGCGGTCGAGCGTCAGGTAGTGCAGCCCGACGTTGAGCAGGAAGCCGAGCCGCTCGCGGATCTCCTTGAGGATCTCCCCGGCGATCTCCAGCTGATACGAGGTCAGGGGGCGCGGCGCGGAGGCCAGGAAACGGCCAGCGCCAGGCTCACGCCCATTGCCCGACCCGTGATCCGCGGCCCACGGCGCCTGCTCCCCCCCTAGCGCTACTACCCACGCATAGGCTTCAGCGATGTTCAGCGCGCAGACATCCTTGATTGACATCCCACCGACGGTGACCGCCAGACTCTCAGGGCGCAACCGCGCGCCGCGGCAATCCGGGCAGGGCTGTTCGCTCATGAAGGACGCATAGAACTCGCGCGTGTAGTCGCTCCCCGTCTGCTGGAAGCGCCGGCTGATCTCACGCGCCAGGCCCTCCCACGGGCGCATGAATTCGCCTCGCGAGCCGGTGTTGGCGTCGTGCCAGGTGAAGCGGATGCGCTCCTTGCCGCTGCCGTAGATGATTGCGTCGCGGGCCCGCTCGCTCATCTGCTCCCAGGGTGTGTCGAGGTCGAACCCATAATGCCGGCCGATCGCCACCAGGCAGCGGTAGGCCCAGGAGTCCTTCTTCTTGCGCAGCTCGCCCCAGTAGGGGATCGCCCCCTCGTGGAGCGTCAGCGACGGGTTGGGCACCAGCAACTGCGGGTCGATCTCGAGGCGCGTGCCCAGGCCGCTGCAGCCCGGGCAGGCGCCCTGCGGCGCGTTGAACGAGAACATCTGCGGCGACAGCTCGGGAAACGAGATCCCACAGTGCGTGCAGGTGTTCTCCTCGCTCATCAGCCATTCCTCCGGCCGATGAGGGGCGATCGACGAGGGATGATCAGGAGTTGATCGATCGTCGATCGGCATGCGTCGGTCGTCGGGCGTCGGCTGGATGCTGATCAGCACCATCCCCTCGCCCACCCGCAGCGCCTGCTCGATGCTGTCGGTCAACCGAGTCACAAACGCGTCCCATTCGCTGCCGGCGTTCTGCTGCGCTTTGCCAGGCGATGACGACGGACGGTGGGCGGGAGACGATGAGGCCACCCATTCGATCGGCGGTCGTCGAGCGTCGGCCGGCTGGGGCGGTATCACCAGCCGATCCACCACCACCTCGATCGTGTGTTTGACCTTCTTGTTGAGCCGGATCTCCTGTGCGAGGTCATACATCTGGCCATCGACCCGCACGCGCGAAAAGCCCTCGGCGCGGGCCTCGGCAAAAACGTCCTTGTATTCGCCTTTACGCTGGGCCACCAACGGCGCCAACACCATAAACCGCGTCCCAGCGGGTAGTTGCAGCACACGGTTGACCATTTGCTCGGCGCTCTGCGAGCCGATCTCGCGCCCACACCGGTAGCAGTGCGGCGTGCCGACGCGGGCGAACAGCAAGCGCAGATAGTCGTAGATCTCGGTCACGGTGCCAACTGTCGAGCGCGGGTTCTTGGAGGCGCTCTTCTGCTCGATCGCGATCGCCGGCGACAGCCCGCCCATGAAATCGACCTTCGGCTTCTCCATCTGGCCGAGGAACTGGCGCGCATAGGCCGAGAGCGACTCGACGTAGCGGCGCTGCCCCTCGGCGTAGAGCGTGTCGAACGCCAGCGACGACTTGCCCGACCCCGACACGCCGGTGAGCACCACCAGTTTGTCGCGTGGGATCTCCACGTCAATGCCCTTGAGGTTGTGCTCGCGGGCACCTTTGATGATGATCGTATCCTTCGCCATGCGTGGTGGTCCTGATCCTGTTCTGGCCGGAGCGGGCATCACGCGCACGGCGCCGGAGGGCTGGTGCGCTTGCGCTGCCCGCTCCGTGCTCGATGCCGACATGTACTCGTACAGCGAAAAACGCCGCCCTGGCATCGCGCGTCGCGTCCGTGCGGCGTGGTGAAATGGAACGGGTGTGCGAGGAGTATAACACCGGCCCGCGGGTTCGTCAACCACCCGCGGCCATCGAGTCTGCTGCGCGGTTGTGCGGCGCGTGCTTGCGCCCACCCCCGTGGGCGTGGGCGCGCTGAGCCAGCGGCTGATGCGGCTTAAGAACCTAATCTGCGAGCAAATGCCAAAGGAGAATTATTGGTACTCGATCTCGTAGATCAGGTGCGGCTCTTGCTTCCCCTTGAGCGCCACGCGGTCGAGTGCGCGCAGCCGCCAGGGCGGGCACCAGTCGGATGGCAGCACGTCGATCAGATGATAGGAAACGATGATCTGGCCAGCTCCGGCGATCGCGTTGAGCCGATTGGCGGTATTGACGACATCGCCGATCAGCGTGTAGTCCTGCCGCTGGGCAGAGCCAATATTGCCGACGATCGCACGGCCATAGGCCATGCCGATCCCCATCCCGATCTGGAGCCCCAGCTCGGCGCGCCAGACCTGCTGGAGCCCGGCGAAGGCGTGCTGCATCTCCACTGCGGCGATCAACGAGCGCTGCACATCGTCGGCGCGGGCCAGCGGCGTGCCGAAGACCCCGATGATTCCATCGCCGAGGAATTTATCGATGGTACCCTCGTAGCGATATAACACCTCGGTCATGGCCGTGAAGTAGCGGTTGAGCACCTGGTCGACCAGCACGCGCGGCGGCATGCCCTCGGTCAGGCTGGTGTAGCCGCGCAGGTCGGCGAAGATCACCACCACATCGCGCTCCACCGGCGGGCCAAGGTCGCCGCCGCCAGCCAGCACTTGCTCGACGATCTGGGGCGAGACGTAGCGTCGCAGGACGCTGCGCAGTTGTTCCTGCTTTTGCTGCTCTAGCTCCTTGATCGCGGTGATGTCCTGGAGCACGGCAACGCGCCCAATGATCTGGCGATCGGCGCTGCGCACCGGCGCCACGCTGATGCTGAACGTCTGCCCCTGCGCCAACCTGACCTCGCGGGGGATGCTCTCGCGCGCCTGGCCGGGCACATCGCGTAGCGCCTGCAGCAGATCCGGCTGGACGATCAATGCATCGATCGGCTGCCCCGTCTCCCCACTGATCCCCAGCCGTTGCTGCGCCGCCCGGTTGGCCAGCAGCAGTTGCTCGTGCGGGCCGATCAGCAGAATCGGATCGGCAGCGCTATCGAGCACCGCGTTGAGGGTGCTGCGCTCATCTTCAACCGTACGGTACAGTCGGGCGTTCTCGATCACCTGGGCGATCAGGCTGGCGATCGTCTCCAACAACGTCAGCTCAGGGGGGCCAAAATGCTCGGCGCGGCCGGTCGTGTCGAGCACGATCACGCCGATCTGGCGCCCACTCGACAACAGCGGCGCAAGGGCCAGCGACGTGACCCCGCCCTGCTCCAGCAGTGGTTGCAGCCGCTGGTCGGCCGCAGCCGACGGGATGAGTTGCGGCGTGTGGAGTTCGACCGTCTCGGCGATCTGCCGCAGCGGCAGTGGGAACCGCAGCGCCTCGCCCGCCGCCACGCTGGTGCGCGCGACGATCCAGGCGCTGCGTCGCTCGTCGTTCGAAACGACGATTCCGCAATGCGTGACGCCGAAGATCGTCGCGATCTCATCGGCGGCGATGCGCAGGTTCTCGGTCGGGTCGAGCCGCGCCGTGATCGCCACCGAAAGGTCGTTGACCTGGCCGAGCTGGCGCACCCGGCGCTGCTCGGTATCGAAGAGCTGCGCGTTCTCCAGCGCGACGCCGAGCTGACTGGCGAGCGTGCTGAGCAGGGTGATATCGCTTGTGCCGAACGCTTGCTCCGCATCGCTCTGGACATCCAGCGCCCCGAAGACCTCGCGGGCGGTCAAAATCGGCACCGCCAGCTCCGATCGCGTCCAATCGTCGTTGCCTGCGGGGATATAGCGGGCGTCCTGGCGCACATCGGGGACGTTGAGCGGCTTCTGGTGCTCGACCACCCAGCCGGTGATGCCCTGGCGGCCGGGGATGCGCAGGCCCAGGCGTGCCTCGGCGTCGGGGCCACCGGCGACGGCGCGCACGACCAGATCGAGGCCGTCGCGCAGCAGAATCGACACCAGCGGATAGTTGAAGATATGATGCACCAGGTGCACCACCAGGCGCACCAGTTGCTCGGGCCGCATCAACTCGGTCAGGTGCCGGCTGACCTGGTTGATGCGCAGCAGTTCCTCGGCGCGGCGCTCCAGCAGCTCCTTCTGGCGTTGGGTGAGCTGGAACAGCTCGGCGTTCTGCAGCGTGATCGCGATCTGCGCCGACACCGAGGTGAGCAGGTCCAGATGCTCGGCAGTGAAGTGGTTGGGCGTATGGTGGACCAGCGTGAGCACGCCGAGCGGTCGCTCGTCGCGCACGATCGGCACGGCTGCCACGCTGCGCACCAGGCGCTGATAGGGGGTGACGGCGATCCAGCGCGGATCGGCGCGCGTATCCTCGATGATCGCCGGCTGACGGGCACGCAGCACCCAACCGGCGATCCCCTCGCGCAGCAGATCCTCCAGCGCGGTGGTCGGGCGGTTGCGGCTGCTCGAATAGAAGCTTGGCTGGTCGCGGGTCGTCAGGATAATACTGGCGCGTACCGCGCCGACCGCGTCGGCCAGCCGGTCGAGGAAATGGGTCAACAGCTCGTCCAGGTCGAGCGTAGTGCCGAGCTCGCGGGTCAGATGCAGCAACAGTTCGGTCTTGCGCTGCTCGGCACGCAGCGAGCGCTGGCTGCGCTGCAGGCGGAGCATGGCCCGCACGCGCGCGAGCAGCTCGTTAAAATCCACGGGCTTGACCAGAAAATCGTCGGCGCCGGCGTCCAGGCTGATCACTTTGGATTGCTGGTCGCCGCGGCCGGTGATCAGGATGATGGGGATAAAGGGTTTGCGCGCGTCGGCCTTGATGCGCTCGGTCACCTGCTGGCCGCTGATGCCGGGCAGCACCAGGTCCATCAAGATCAGGTCGGGGGTGATCAGCTCGAGGTAGGCCAGCGCCTCCTCGCCGCTGCTCGCCAGCGATACCCGATAACCGGTATCCTCCAGCAAGACCTGGAGCATTCGACGAATCGTCGGATCGTCATCGACGACGAGGATATGCACTGGCTCATTCATCGGGGAGCGCTCCAGGATCTACCCTCCCGCCAGGGGGCGGAAGTTTATTGTAGCCTGTGGTGCGGGATTTGGCAACCGGGCCCGCTACCGTGCTGGGGCGCGCCGGGCCTGGGCCCACTGCCTTGACGGCGGGGCAGCCGCCGACGTGCCTCGCCCCGCAGCTCAGACGCTTTACAAAAGCCAGGTCGTCGAGTACAATGGCCGCCCGATGGCGCATCGGCAGGGGACGAAGCAGCGAGCGAGTACCCGAGCGCGCCCGGAGCTGGCAGATGAAGCTGATCGTACAAATCCCTGTGCTGGACGAAGCCGACACGATCGCCGACGTGCTGGCCGGCATCCCACGGGCGATCCCAGGGGTCGCCAGCGTCGAGGTGCTGATCATCGACGATGGCTGCACCGACGACACCGTCGCCATCGCGCTGGCACACGGCGCCGATCACGTGGTGCGCCACACCGGCCGCAAGGGCCTGGCGACCGCCTACCAGACCGGGATCGATACCGCGCTGCGCCTTGGCGCCGACATTATTGTGAACATGGACGGCGACAACCAGTACCCGGGCAGTGAGATCCCGCGCCTGATCGCGCCGATACTGGCCGGCCAGGCCGAGATCGTGATCGGCGACCGGCAGGTGGGCAGCGTCGCGCATTTCTCGCCGTTCAAGAAGGCGCTCCAGACGATCGGCAGCGGCATCGTGCGCTGGGCCTCCGATACCAACGTGCCCGACAGCGTCAGCGGCTTCCGCGCGCTCTCGCGCGATGCGGCGCTGCGCACGTTCGTGACCACCGACTTCTCTTATACGGTCGAGAATATCATCCAGGCCGGCAAAAAGCGGTTGACGATCGTGACTGTGCCGATCACCGTCAATCCGGTGCTGCGCCCCTCGCGGCTGCACCGCGGCAACTGGAATTTTATCAAGCGCCAGGCCGCGATCATCGCCCGCACTTATGCGACTTACGAGCCACTCAAGACGTTCACCTACCTGGCCGTGCCGTTCCTCGTGGTGGGCCTGGTGTTGCTCGGGCGCGCCTTCTATGTCTTCCTTGCACGCCGCATCGTTCCCGGTTATCTGGCCAGCAACGATCAGGCGCTGGTCGGCGGCGGGATCGCCCTCATCCTCGGCTTCGTGATCTTCCTGTTCGGCATCCTCGCCGATCGGGTCGGAGGCACCCGCCGGGTGATCGAAGAGGTGCTCTACCGCGTCCGCGCCCAAGAGGCCGCCACCGAAGCCTGGCGACGCGATATCAGCGCCCGGCTCGATCACCTCGAGCGAACCCTGCTGGAAGACGGGCTCGCGCTCGAGCCCGACGATCAGGCCCGCGAGCGCTGACGACGGAAGGTCCCCGCCAGGGTGTGCACCGCCGCGCCTGCTGCGGCTCACCCGCGCAAGCCGCGCTTAGCTGCCCGCGCGCAGCGCTGTGGACCGCGCCGCGCCCATGCGCGCTGCGATCCGCCCGGCCATCGCTCCGGCGCCGATGCCGTTGTCGATGTTCACCACCGCCAGGCCCGGCGCACAGGTTTGCAACATACTCGTGAGCGCGCCTACGCCACCGCCACCCAACCCATAACCCACCGACGTCGGCAGCCCGATCACCGGCACATCGACCAGCCCGGCGACGACCGAGGGCAGCGCGCCGTCCATTCCGGCCGCCACGATGATCGCATCCACCGGCGCAGCGAGCATGGCACGCAGCGGCTCGAACAGCCGATGCAGCCCGGCAACCCCAACATCGTAGGCGCAGTGGACTTTGCAACCCATCTCGCGGCAGAGCGCCACCGCTTCCTCGGCGACCGGGATGTCGCTCGTACCGGCCGTCAGCACCCCTACCTGCCCGCCGTTCGGTGGCACTTCTGTGCCCGGGTAGCGCAGCACCAGCGTGCGCCCTTCAGCGTAGCGCTCCCAGATCACCTCCCCACTCACCATTTGTTCGAGCGCCGCGAGCGTCTCCGGCGGCACCCGACTGATCAACACGCGCCCAAGCTCGCTCAAGATCCGCCCGGCGATCGCCACCGTCTGTGCAGGCGTCTTGCGCTCGGCCAGTACGATTTCGGGGATGCCGGTACGCGCCGCGCGGCCCAGGTCGAGGTTGGCGAAGTGTTCAAGCTTATCCATTGTAGTATTGCCCCCATAGACGTCGTTCATGGCTACCACCCGCATTATAACAGGCTCGCCAATATCCCGCCCCCTGCCTGCTTCTCCATGTACTAACCCACGAGAGGACCATTGGTATGTTGCATCGAACGATGCCATGACCTATAATTACGATGTTTTAACTTTAACGATTTATTTACCTTTGGGGCAGCGGGGAGCGGAGAGTATCAGTCAGGAGGAAGCCTCACATGCCCGATCTCCAGGCCCGAACGGCGCAGCCAGCGCCTAACAATACCCAGGGAACCGGCGGCGTCATGGCCCATTCGGCCTCTGTCACAGGTGTCTCAACCGCAGCCATGCCCGCGGGGACTGTGGTCCAGACGCTGTTTCATCAGCTTGCACAGTCGCTTACCGTGCTCAGCGGTAGCGCCGAGTTGCTGCTGGAGGGGAGAGTAAGCGACGCGAACGCCCAGGCGATCCGCATGTGGCTCCAGCCGAGCGCCCGCCAGGCCGAGACTTCCATGCGCCGGCTGCGCGACTTGCGGCTCGCGCAGAGCCCTGCAGCAACCGAGCTGACCCAGTGTCTGACCGTCCTGGTGCTGGCAGCCGATATGATCAGCCAGGGCCAGCTATCCGGCGAGAGCGCCCTCGACTCCTACGCACTCCTGCGCCGCAACGCCGACCGCGCGATGAAGAGCCTGCGCGAGCTGCGCACACAGATCTAGGTTTCCAACGAGCCCTGTCATACTGAGTACCGCCGATCATAAGCCTGATCCGCCGGTGGCTTCCCTTCGCTTCAGCGCCGGTCCTCGGCGAAGCGACGGCGTGACACACCACGCGCCCTTGGCGGTTGGAAAGCGTGTTGGAATACGAAGGCCAAGATCCTTCCCAGGCGCCCGGGGCGGCTGATCTCCCTCCCATCAACCCTCGTTCCCCCAGGGGAGCGGCTCGCCTGGGGCTGCTTCGCACGCCGCGCGATCCCTTCCTCCGCGTGGGAGGGAA
>FLYN01001908.1_pt1 | contig 29458 bp, 20 predicted proteins | sample 1122621 | NCBI WGS metagenome assembly FLYN01 (sample SAMEA4346792, study PRJEB14843) | hot springs metagenome | biome: Terrestrial Biome; feature: Habitat; material: Sediment | place: India | collected 2012-06-12 | depth 1760 m
AGCCGCCGGGCGCGCGCCATGACCACGACCCAATTGCAGAATTCATCCTCAAGCTATATCCGCACCAGCCCTGCCTGCACCAGCGCGCGGGCGGTGATTGCCAGGCCGGCCATGGTCACCACTGCGGCGCTGGCGACCGGCAGCACGCGCAGCAGTCGCCCGTCGGTCGGGAAGCGCTCGAACACCTGCCGCGCGGCCACCAGCAGCAGCCCAATGCCGGTCAGCATCCCTGCCAGCCCCAGGCTGAATGCGACGATCAGCAGCATCCCGAAGGCAAGGCGATGCAGGGCGATCGCGCTGAGCAGCACCACCAGCGCCGAGGGGCACGGCAGTAGCCCGCCCGAGACCCCCAGCGCCAGCAGGCTGCGCCACGTCACCGCGCCCTGCGGTTGTGGCACGGCGCGCTGTGTTTTCGCAACCACCCAATCCACCAGCGCATGGTCGTGGTCATGGCTGTGGCCGTGGCCATGATCGTGCGTGTGACCGTGACCGTGGTCGTGCGTATGGGTGTGGCTGTGCCCCTGCCGATGATCGTGCGCATGGAGATGGCCATGGCTATGCGCGTGGTTGTGGTCGCCTTCGTGATCGTGGGGATCGGCACGCTCCTCGTCCGGGCCGTGCGACCGCGAGCGGGGCTGCCGCGCCCGGAGCAGCCCCACGAGCCGGCTGCGGAACAGCAGCAGCCCGATGCCGGCCACCAGCGCGCCGCTCAGGAACTCCAGCCATGGGTAGAGCTGTTCCGGTAGCAGGTAGGCTGAGAGCGCCAGCGTGACGAAGCCAAGCAGAAACACCCCCAGCGTGTGCGTGATCGTCGTGGTCAGCCCCAGGAAGATCGCGTGCCTGGGTGTGCCGCGCGCGCCCACCAGGTAGGCGGCGACGATGGTTTTGCCGTGGCCGGGAGTCAGGGCGTGGCCGGCGCCGAGCAACAGGGCCAGCACCAACGCGAGCGCGATCATCGGCGGGGTCAGTTCCCGGGTCGCGATCAGCGCAGCAAACGCATCGTTTGCGCGGCTCGGCAGCGGTTGGGCAACGCTGTTCGTCGGCGGTGTGTCGCTGGATGATGCCCCGCTGATGGTGGCGCTCAAGCGCGCCTCGCGCACATCAAGCGGGCTCGCGAGCATGTCCTGTGGATAGGTGCGCAGCTCATCGCTTTGATCTTGTGTTGGAGCGGTCGAGTCGTGCAGCACGACGCCGTCGCGCGCACGAACGACGATCTCACGCCAGCCGATCCGCTCGCTGAAGTTGGTGTCGCGATACGCGATCGCCACCGGCTGGGAAGCGCTGGTGATGGGCGCCTCGAGGTCCAGTTCCAGCCGCAGCGTGACCAGGCCGCCCTGCCCCGGCGGAAACGTCAGCCCCTGCCGGCTCACGTGCAGCGCCACTGGCGCGCCGCCAACCGTGAGCTGCAGCCCCGCGACCAGCGCCGGTGCCTGGCGCGCCAGGTAGGCGTCGCCTTCCGCCGCGCTCACCTGGCCGTCGCCATCGGTATCGATCGCCTGGCGCTCCTGGAAGGCCGGGATCTCGGCCATGTCCACGACATAGTGTAAGCGGACCGTCTCGCGGCCTACCTCGATCCGGCTGTACTGGTTGACGGTGAAATTGCCGAGCGGGTGCGCTGCGGCGCGCGCAGGCGGGCAGCCGAGCGCCAGAGCGGCGGCGAACAGCGCAGCAAGCAGCCAGCGTCTCATTGGAACCTCATCTTCAGCAATGAATGCAAAATGCAAAAAGACCTTGTCGAATAAGCTATGGTTGCATTTTGCACGTTTCACTTTGCGTTACGACACGGGTCGGTCCACGGTGTTACTCCTTGCTCGCAGCCATCTTTAGTGCGGCAAGCGCCTGCTTCGCGGCCGGGGCATACAGCGGCGAGAAGTACGGATTGATTGCTAACCCGCGCGCCAGATACGTGCGTGCTGCTGTGGTTTCGCCCTGTGCCTGGGCGATCATCCCGGCGTGATACAACATGATTGCGTCCTGAGTGCCCAGGCGCAGCGCTTCGTCGGCGTAGCGCCGCGCTTCGGCGTACTGCCCGGCCTTGTACAGCGCCCACGCCAATGTATCGGCGGCTTTGATGCCGGGCCGGCGCTCGTAGGCGGCGCGCGCCATGGCCAGCGTCGCCTGCGGATCGCTGCCGTGGTCGGCCTCGAACAACGCCAGCTCCAGGTCGGTATCCACCCCGTTGGCTTTGAAGAGCTGCTGCATCGCCCGCACGAGCTCATACTGCTTGGCGGCCTCGGATGTGTGCCCGATCGCTTCCTGGGTCTCGCCCAGCGCGATCACGAACTCCGGCAGCGGCACGCGCGCGATCACCTGCTGGTACTGCGCGATCGCCTCGTCGTAGCGCCCCTGCGCTGCGCGCACCCGCGCCAGCCCGGCCTGGGCGTAGATGTAGTCGGGCATCTGAGCCAGCGCCTGGCGATACTGCCGCTCGGCGTTCGCCAGGTCGCCGATGTTGAAATACAGGTTGCCGAGCTGCACGCGCACCCACAGCGTGTTCTCGACGGTTGGCCCACCCGCGTTTACCGCTGCCTGCATGGCCGCGATCGCTCCCTCCATGTCCCCGTGTAGCTCGCGCAGGTAGGAGACCCGGCTGTACGAGCTGAGGTCGGGCCGCATATCGACCATCGTCTGAATAGTCGCCACGGCCTGGTCATACATGCCAAGTTCGATCTGGGCATCGCCGATCACCCCATAGATGCGCGGGATGGTCGGGTTGAGCGCTCGTGCACGCTCGCCGAGCGCCAACCCCTCGCGGAATTGGTGGCGTGCGAGCGCCAGGGTTCCTTTGCCGATCAGCGCCTCGACGTTTTGCGGGTCGCGTGCGAGCGCCTGCTCGAAAACCGCCTCGGCCTTGCCGTAGTAGGTCGGGTCGCCGGTCTCGCGGGCGCGCTGGATGTAGGCGGCGCCGAGCACGGTGTAGGCGTTCACATCGTCGGGATTGCGGCGGACGCGCTCCTGATAATCCCAGATCACCTGGTCGGTCTTGTTCGCCGGGCGCTGGCTTGCCGCCACCTGCAGGCGCTCGGTCGCGATCGCCGGGACTGCCGGTGTCGTGCGCCAGTACGTAAGCGCGCCGGCCAGCGCGCCGCCGGCGACCAGCAACGCGATCGCGGCGATCAGCCATATTCGATCAGGTCGAACCATGCGCATGGTGGGTCTCCGTCGCAGCCATACCATCAGGCCGGCACGGCCGAAATGACACAACCGTTTTCTGCCATCGGACCGTAGCTGCTTCTCAGCAGCCACCTGGTTCCGCATCCTCTTCCTTCCGCGCACGGGTGGTATGGTGCATCGTGTGCGTCAGGGATCACCCACGATGCACCATGTACCAGCCACGGCCTCTCTCGTGTGATTCGGTTCGACTGGTCGACCACTACTCACCCACCGGATGGGTAGCCCGCGCCGACGGGCTTGCGGGTGATAGCCCGCGGCTTCAGCCGCCAGGGCGTACCGGCCGCCACGACTTACCGTTGGAGGTGAAAGGTCCTGGCCCTACTCCACATTCGCCAGCGTGGGCGGGTTGCCACCGACCGCGTGGTGGGTGTGGGCGTAGCCCGGATGCGGCGTGCCGACATACGGGAACGTCGAGAGGAACGGCACGTCATTGGCGTTCACACCGTCGCCGACGTCGTTGTTCGGCTCCTTGTTGGGCAGGCCGAGCAGGCCGGCGAGCACACTGCCGTAGCCCTGGGCCACCGCGCGCAGCTCGATATCGGTCACATCGTCCTCAAGGCGCCGCCCGTTCGGGAAGCCGGCCAGGTCGCCGGCCAGCACGCCGAGCGGATTACCCTCGCCCACTGCGGCCGTTGGCGCGATCGCCACGTTAAGCCGTAACAGGTCCGCCGGGCGATCGCCGGTGAAGGTGAACGGGCTGCCGTCGGGCAGCTTCACGCCCGTCAGCAGCACGGCCACCAGGTCCTCGCGGCCGCTGGTGTCGACGTCGGGGAGCGGTGGGTAGAGCAGGTTGATCAACCCGGCCAGTTCGGGAGTGCGGTAGGACTCGATGAACCGCCGGTCGTCGGCAGGATCGCTGGCGTTCCACAGGTCTTTCTTGCCTAGCGGAATGATCACCTCGTTGACCAGCGGGTTGCCCAAGCGCGAGACCTGCACCCACGAGCCGCTGTTGCGGAGCGTGCCGTCGTTGCGCAGCACGCGCATCTTCTGGCGGCTGGCGCTGGCGTAGATCCCGATCACCGGGTGCGCGGTTGCGTCGGGGCCCTGGCCATCGCTGGTCAACTGGTCGATCGGCACCTGGATCGCGATCGTGTGGGTGTTATAGCCGCCCACACCGTCCACCCCCGGCTCGGCATCCAGTGGGAGGAGGTGCGCCGGGTTGAAGGGGCGCAGGCCGCCCAGGTCGAAGACTGAGCCGAGGTCAACGAAGAACGGGTCGTCGCGCGGGCCGGCGAAGACCATGATCCCGCCGTCGAGTTCCTTGACAGCCGCCGCCGCGAGCGCCTCGTAGTCGGGGGTCGAGCGCGGGCCGATGTTCGCCGGCGGCACCGGGATGTTATCGCCCAGCTTACGCGATCGGCCATCCTTGATCCGCGTCACGCTGTAGAACTGGCGATAGTTGAAGGTCGCGTCATCCAACGAGGTGATCGGGCCGGTGTTGTAGAGGAAGGTGTTCTTGTTCCGAATCCTGGTTTCGAAGCGGAACTGGTAGGTGATATCCTCCCTGGCATCGCCGTCGTTGTCGATGTGGATCTCATAGAGCACATCGTCGTCGAAATTGCTGAAATTCGGGCCGCCAGCCGGTTCTTCGAGCGGAATGTAGTTAGCGATGATCGTTACCGTGTCCGGCTTGTCGGGGCTGCGGAAGGCATACAGGTCGGTGTTGTCGGCCGTGGGATCCTCGGAGATCAGCGGTGCCTCGCGGTGGCTGGAGGCCCGGCTCGGCTGAGGCGCCAGCGCCACCGCTATGGCGAGCAGCCCGACGAGTGATATCAGCGAGATGATTAGTTTTCGTGACATGTTGGTCTGCTCCTGTTTGGAAGACGTCCGATGGAGGTTCGCGCTTGCGGCTCGGGAAGCAGGGCGGTAGCCGTACCTCTCGTGCGTGCGCTCCGGGGTCCGCCCCGGTCGGTTCGTTTCTGTGTCGTTGTGCCTGATCCCTCCTTTCCTGTGGCTGGCACCCGGGCCCTCGCCTCCGCTGGCATGATGAAGCAAGGGCAATGCAGCGGCCAGCCTGCGCGCCGGCAGACCTCTGCAAGAACTGGGTGCGTATTGATTCGATGGTCGTGCGCTGCGCCCTGGAGTACGATGGCTGGGAGATGGAGGCGCCGTGCTTGATACGAGGGTCGGTGCCACCAGGCCTATGCGATGACTGCCTCCGGCCACTCTACCGGATAATGCGAAAAAAAGCCGGACCTGGATCACATCCTCCCGGGGTCGATCAGGCCCTCAACGCTGCCCGCGCCGGTTATGAGCCGGGTAGGACTTCTGCAAGAGCGCGCTATGGAGACTGGAGTAGGCTTATGCCAGGATCAGCAGGCCGGACGGGGAAGGTGGCGCTATGGAGTACCTGGCAGGCGCCCCGTGAGGCGCCACCCGGAAGGAGAAGTCGGAGCGCGTGGACACGACCAGTCGAACCACCGCGGCGAACGCTGCACAGGTCGCCGCAGCTTCTGATGCTGAACTTATCGCGTGCGTGCTGCAGCGTGAAGAGGCGGCGCTGGGCACGATCTACGATCGCTACGGGCGCCTGGTTTATTCCGTCGCATTGCGGATCACCGGCGATCGCCAGGCCGCCGAGGAGGTAGTGCAGGATGTCTTCCAGGCCGTCTGGCTGGGTGCCGGTGGCTTTCAGCCTGACGGCAGCCTGGCGGCCTGGCTGGTCGGGATCGCCCGGCATCGCGCGATCGACATGACCCGCGCGCGTCGCTTTCGCGCCCGTGCGCGCGAGGATGTGCTCGACGATGAGCGGCTCGTTCGTTCCGCCAGCACATCCGAGGCGCTGGTCGATTCCCTGCTGCTGCGCCAGACAGTGCGCCTGGCGCTAGGCGAACTGCCGCTGCCACAGCGCCAGGTGGTGGGGCTGGCCTTTTATGGTGGGCTGAGCTGCCGCGAGATCGCGCTGCGGCTGGACGAGCCGGTGGGCACGGTCAAATCGCGCTTGCGGCTCGGCCTGATCAAGCTGCGCGACTTGCTGAACGCGGTCGAAGAATAGCTGGGAACCCGGCGCGGATCCTTAGCGTTCGGCGAACCGGCCGGAGATGCTGAGCCGCTCGCCCGAGGCCGCCCGGCGGCGTAGCTCCTCCAGCAATCCATCGAGCTGATCTGGCGTCAGATTGCGATAATATTCCAGGTTGGCTTGAAGCACCGGCGCGTGGTCGCAATCGGCCAGACACTTGACGCGCTGCAGCGTGAACATGCCGTCGGCAGTGGTCTGGTTGACACGGATGTCCAGTTTGCGCTCCAGCTCGGCCACCAGTTCCTCGGCACCCAGGAAGCAGCAGGGCACATCGTCGCACACCTGCAGCACCCATTTGCCGACCGGCTGGTTGTAGAGCAGGGTGTAGAAGCCGACCACCTCGAAGACGTCGGTGTAGGGCAGCTCCAGGATCTCGGCCACCTCGCGGATCGCCTCCTCGGTCAGGTAGCCATATTCGTCCTGGGCGATATAGAGCACCGGCAACACTGCGCTGCGCTTCTCGGCATAGCGGGCGAGGATGGCGTCGATCTCCTGGCCGTACTTTTCACGTAGCGCCATAGGTTCATTTCTCTCTTCACAGAACGATAAACGATGAACGCCTGCCCTGAGCCGTAGGCGAAGGGGGAAGCGGTAGTGGTCAAAGACCGAATGGCACGCGCCGTTTCATGACCGCTTCATGTGCATCAGGAGAACGCTCCACCACCCAGGGGTTCGCCATTCGACATGGAACCACTACGGGGGAAGCGAAGGGATGAACGATGAGAGGCCGGTGCATCATTCATCATTCATCGTTCATCGTTATCCTAGCGGTCCACTTCCCCCAACACCGGATCGAGCGAGGCGATCAGAGCCACCAGATCGGCGACCAGGCGCCCCTTGGCCATATGCGGCAGCGCCTGCAGGTTGATGAACGACGGTGCGCGGAAGTGCACTCGATACGGCTTCGGGCTCCCATCGCTGACCACATAAGTCGCCAGCTCGCCGCGCGGCGACTCCACCGCTGCCAGGGCGTCGCCGACCGGCGGTTTGAACCCTTCGGTCCAGAGCTTGAAATGGTGGATGAGCGCCTCCATGCTGTGGGTGATCTCGCTCTTGGGCGGCGGCGCGATTTTGCGATCGGTGGTGACATACGGCCCCGGCCCGAGCTCGACCAGCCGTTCGAGCGCCTGCCGGCAGATCTTCACGCTTTCGCGCATCTCGGCGATCCGCACCAGGTAGCGGTCGTAGATATCGCCGTTCTTCCCGATCGGGATATCGAAATCGTAGGTTTCGTAGCCGCAGTAGGGCATATCCTTGCGCAAGTCCCAGGCCAGGCCGGTCGCTCGCAGGATCGGGCCGGTGACGCCGTAGGCGATCGCCGCCTCGGTATCGATCGCACCGACGCCGACGGTGCGCTCGAGCCAGAGCGGGTTGCCGGTGAGCAGATTTTCATACTCATCGATCCGGCCCGGCATGATCTCCAGGAACGCGCGCACCGTATCCGGAAACTCGTCCGGCAGGTCGTAGGCCAGCCCGCCGACGCGGAAATAGCTGGTCATCATGCGGGCGCCCGACACCAGCTCGAAGATATCGAGGATCTGCTCGCGCTCGCGAAAGCCGTACAGGAACACGCTCATCGCCGCCAGGTCGAGCGCGTGCGTGCCGAGCCAGACCAGGTGGCTGGCGATGCGCGTCAACTCGGCCAGCAAGACGCGGGCGATCGTCGCGCGCGGCGGCACCTCGCAATCGAGCAATTTCTCGACCGCCAGCACATAGCTGAGGTTGTTGGAGAGCGGCGCCAGATAATCGGTACGGTCGGTCAGCACCACCGCCTTCTGATAGGTCTTGCTCTCCATGGTCTTCTCGATACCGGTGTGCAGGAATCCGATATCCGGCGCGACGTTGACCACCGTCTCGCCGTCGAGCTCGACCACCAGCCGGAGCACGCCATGCGTGCTGGGGTGATGCGGGCCCATGTTCAGCACCATGGTTTCCTTTTGCCCCTCCAGTGCCGGCCTGATGATCTCCTGCGGCGAGGGGACGGTATAGGGCGTCGTTGCGGCCCGCGCACGCGTGGTCGGTTCAGCAGTCGCGGTTGTCATACTAACCTCTTGCAAATGCAGAAGGCTGAATGCTGAGGGCAGAAAGCAGAAGGCAAAAGGCAGAATGCTGAATATGGAATGCAGAATATCGAAGCTCACTCATCGTTCATCGTTCATCGTTCGGCTACTGATCTTCGCTCCGCATTCTGCATTCTGCATTTTTCATTCTTTCACGAACGGTTTGTGCGCGTAGATCTCGTCTTGATTGAAGGTAAAGGCGACCTCCTCGTAGCCCAGCGGCACGTCTTTGCGCAAGGGATGCCCTTCCCAATCCTCAGGCATCAGGATGCGGTACAGGCCCGGATGGCCGGTGAAGGTGATCCCGAACATATCGTAGGCCTCGCGCTCCTGCCAGTTGGCCGTCGCCCACAGCCCGGTCAGCGTCGGGACCGACGGGTCGTGTTCAGGGACGCCGACCTTGAGGCACACGCGATGATGGTTGTGGTGCGAAAGCAGGTGATAGACGACCTCGAAGCGCGGGTCGCGGCCCAGATAATCGACGCCACACAGGTTTTCGAGGAAATTGTAGCTCAGCTCGGGGTCATCGCGCAGGAAGCGGGCGACATCGACGAGCGACTCGCGCCGGACGTACACGCTGAGCTGCCCGCGGAACTCGCTGGTCGCCTGGATCGCGTCGGGATACGCCTCACGCAGCCGGGCGATGACAGTCGCGTTGTCCATATGCCCTCGATTGACGATGGATAAAACGTAAAACGTAAATCGTTAAATCACCAATCACACGTGAATCGGTTCCCGCTCGCGCACTTCGCCGGTGAGCTTCATGCGCTCAACCTTCTTGTGCAGCATCATGATGCCGTCGATCAATGCTTCGGGGCGGGGCGGGCAGCCCGCGACGTAGACATCGACGGGGATGATCTCGTCCACCCCCTGCACGATCGCATAGTTGTTGAACACCCCGGCGCACGAGGCGCAGTCGCCCATCGCGATCACCCACTTGGGGTCGCTCATCTGATCGTAGAGGCGCCTCACCACCGGCGCCATCTTGCGCGACACGCGCCCGGCGACGATCATCAGATCGGCCTGGCGTGGCGTGGCGCGGTTGATCTCCATGCCGAAACGCGAAAGGTCATAGTTGGAGGCCTGCGTGCTCATCATCTCGATCGCGCAGCATGCCAGGCCGAACAGCAACGGCCACATCGCCCGAGTACGGCCCCAATTCACCACCGTCTCAAGCGTGGTGGTGACGATGCCCAGATCGCCGGCTTTCTCTTCTAATCCCATCGGAGCGCTCCTCGCTTCCAGATATAGACGAACCCGATCAGCAGGATAATCGTGAACAGGCCCATTTCGATCAAGCCGAAGGCACCGAGCCGCTTGTAGACCAGCGCGTACGGGAAGAAGAAGATCACCTCGATGTCGAACAGGATGAACAGCATCGCCACCAGGTTGAACTTCACCGGAAAGCGCCGCTGTGCCGATCCGATCGGCTCCATGCCCGACTCATACGGCATCAGTTTGCGCCGGCTCGGGCGGCGTGGCCCCAGCAGCCCCGAGACGATCGTCACAAAGGCGGCGATGAACACGGCCACCAGGAACATCACCAGGATCGGCAGATAATCGGTGAGCATCGCGTGATCTCCTTGCCGGCCAGGTAGGTGTTGGTCCTGCGATCGGATCCGGGCTGCAGCGCTGGGGCGAGCCTCGAAGCTGCGAGCAGACCCCGCGGGCCCGGGGGGACCCTGGGGCGGCCCGGCCCTGCTCAGGTTCGTCCTCTGAACGATGACTGCCAGACACCCGGCCTGGGCAGCCATCCGGAACAGCCAGTGTGCCCTTGCATTATAGCCGGATTCGCATTTGTGTCAAGAAGAACAAAGTTAGCGTGCGACGATCGGGATGTAGATCGTGGTTCGTCCGCTGTTGGGGTTCGGATCCGGGGCGGACGGCACGGTCACCGCCGCGGCAAATGGTGAGGTGTTGCCTTGTGGGTCGGTATGAGTGGCGGTGAGATGGGGGGCCTGGAGCGTGTCGATGTCGAGCGGGAGCTGGAACGAGCCGTCGATAGCCGCCGTGGTTGTTCCCAGGAAATAGCGGCCCTGGTTGCGCTGGTCGGCGAAGACCTCGACGTGGCAATTGGCGCAGCTTGTGCCGGCGACCTCGTTGGCGCCGACCCTGTTGATCACCGGCGGTGCGATCTCGCCGTTGCCACCATACACAAGCTGAATCCCGACTGTGCTATTGCCGCTGATGCTATTGCCCAGGATGCTGTTATCGCGCCCGCTGCGCACGGTGATCCCGGCGCCAATGTTGTCGAGGATCGTGTTGCTGGTCACCTGGGTATCGCCGGTCCCGGTGATCACGACCCCGCCCTGGATATCGCAATCGGGAAACTCGCCCCGGTATCCGCCGTTGGTGGTGATCGTGTTGCTGAGCACACGCGTGGCCGGGCCAGCCACACACAGGCCCGAACGCGCGTTGGCGCGCAGGATGTTCTGCACCACAAGCGTGTTGGCGCCGCTGACCATGATCCCCGAGAGCTGGTTGTTGGCGATCAGGTTGTTGGGGCCGACGATGTTATTATCGCCGAAGATGCGCACGCCGTTGTATTGATTGCCGAGCGCCTGGACCCCATCGGCACCCACGCCGATCAGATTGCCGACGATCTGGTTCGCTGGCGAGTCGACCCGGATGCCACCGAGGCCGTTGTAGGTGATCACATTGCCGGCGCCGGGCTGCGTACCACCGATCAAGGTGTTGTGCGCACCGTAGGCGATCAAGATCCCCTGACGATAGTTGCCGCCCGGCCCCAGGCCACTGGCATCGGTGCCGATATAGTTGCCCTGGATCGTGTTGTTGGACGTATCCGGGTCGGCAATGTAAATCCCCTGGCCGTAGGACGACGAGCTGTGGCCGTTGCCCGAAATCACATTGCGCGTGGCGGGATCGGTCCCACCGATCAGGTTATCATGCGCGCCGCCGAAGATCGCGATCCCACCGTCGCGATTGCCGAGCGGCGTCTGGCCATCCACAGCCAGGCCAATAATGTTCCCCGCGATGGTGTTGCCGATGCCGTTGTCGATGTACAGCCCCCAATCGTTGCCGGAGATCAGGTTGCCCTGCCCGGCCCCGCCGATCAGGTTGTCGTGGGCGCCGTAGCGGATGAAGATGCCGGCGAAGGTGTTCCCGAGCGCCACATGGCCGCTGGCATCGACGCCGATGAAGTTGCCGGCGATGGTATTGCGCGCCGTTGCCGTGCCCTGGATCACGACTCCCGAGTTGTAGGCATTGCTCGAGATGACGTTGCGCGCGGCGCGGGCGGCACCACCGATCAGGTTATCGGCGGCACCGTCGCGGATGTCGATCCCGGTGCCGTTGCCCTGCGCGGATGCGCCGCGCGCATCCACGCCGATGTAGCAGCCGGCAACCAGGTTGTTGGTGGCGGCGCTGCCGCTGATCACCAGGCCGGTATCCCAGAAGTTCATCAGCGTCAGCCCGCGCACCGTGTTGTGGCCCGAGGTGATCGTCAGGCCGTTGTTCAGGCCGGGCGGCTCGTTGACGTTGAAGCCGTCGAGGACGATCGGCGGATGCTTACCGCTGCCGGGCTGGGTTGTGCCGTCGATCGTCACCTGCCCGCGCGCCAGTTCCGGCAGCGCCGCAGCGCCCAGCCGAATCGTCCAGGTCTTGCTACCGGCGTCGTAGCCGGGATCGCTGGTGGGAATCGCGAAGGCGATCGTGATCGCTGCCGTGGAGCTGATCGGCGTTGTGTTGGCCGCCAGCATGGCCTCGCGCAGCGCGATCGCCCCGTCGGGGCCGGGCTGTGCGTTGAGGCTGCTGAAGGAGCTGGTATCGCCATCGACCACATCCGCGGTCGTGGTGACAACTAGAGTGGTTGCAGTGGGCGCAACAGCGACTCGTGCTGTGGGGGGAGCGGCGTAGATCGACGGAGCACGAGCGAGCGAGCCTGGCGACACTGCCAGCACACAAAGAAAGATCACACACCAGAGCAGCACCCGCGAGTGCTGGCCCCTGCGTGCGTACCGCCTCGGGGGCATGCAGGTCTCCTGGCCGGAGCACGCCGTGGTGCAACAAACCGAGGCCGGGAAAGGGAACTGCTAATGAAAACAAGTACGTAAAAGAAAAGCACTACGAGCTCGTGCCACGATCTCGTAGTGTGCGCAACCCTCTCCTGGCATACGTGACACTGCCATTATTATACGGCAGCGCATAGCCCAGTTCAAGTTAAGGATCGGTTATGGTCACGAAGAGGTTCGCTTGCCCCACCTCCCAACGATACTGGAGCCGTGTCGATAAGGCTTTACATTCTTTCAATCAACGCGCTGGCGAACTCCGATGTCTTCACCTCCTGGGCCCCTTCCATCTGCCGTGCGAAATCGTAGGTCACGATCTTATCGGCGATCGTGCGCTCATAGGCGCGGGTGATCAGCGCGCTGACTTCTTTCCAGCCGATATAATCGAACATCATCACGCCCGAGAAAAGCAGCGAGCCGGGGTTGACTTTGTCCTGCCCGGCGTACTTGGGGGCGGTGCCGTGGGTGGCCTCGAACACGGCCAGCGTATCGCCGATGTTGCCGCCCGGCGCGATGCCGATCCCGCCGACCTCGGCCGCGACGGCGTCGGAGAGGTAGTCGCCGTTGAGGTTGGGGGTGGCGATCACGTCGAACTCGGCCGGCCGCAACAACATAAGCTGGAACATGATGTCGGCGATCCGGTCCTTGATCACGATCGTACCGTCCGGCTGGACGCCGTTGTAGGGCTCCTGCCAGAGCTGCTCCTCGGTGATCGTGACGTCGCCGAACTCCTCGCGGGCCACCTCATAGCCCCAGGCGCGGAACGCGCCCTCGGTGAACTTCATAATATTGCCCTTATGGACGAGCGTCACGCTTTTGCGCCCGTGCTCGAGCGCATATTGGATCGCCTTGCGCACCAGCCGCTTGCTGCCGAACGCGCTGATCGGCTTGACGCCGAGGCCGGATCCTTCGAAGAAACGGGCACCGAGCTCCTCGCGCAAGAACCGCGCCAACTTCGCGTTCTCGCGTGTGCCGGCGGCATACTCGATCCCGGCGTAGACATCCTCGGTGTTCTCGCGGAAGATCACCACATCCACGTCCTCTGGGTGGCGCAGCGGCGAGGGCACGCCTTTGAAGTAGCGCACCGGGCGCACGCAGGCGTACAGGTCGAGCTCCTGGCGCAGCGCGACGTTGAGCGAGCGGAAGCCCCCGCCCACCGGCGTCGTCAGCGGCCCTTTGATCGCCACGGTAAACTCTTTGATCGCCGCCAGCGTCTCGTCGGGGAAATAATCGCCGTCGTAGAGCGCCGCGGCCTTCTCGCCGGCGAAGATCTCGACCCAGTGGACCTTGCGCGCGCCGTCGTAGGCCTTCGCGACGGCGGCGTCCCAGATGCGCAGGCAGGCGCGGGTGATGTCGGGCCCGGTGCCATCGCCTTCGATATAGGCCAGGTACGGGTTGTTGGGCACCTGGAGCGTTGTGCCGCTCGCAGTGATGCGCGCCCCGCCCTCGGGAACGGTGATTTTTTCGTAGCCCATAGCCACGTGCTCCTCTACTCTTCGGTCTAGCCGAGCAACTCAATACGATGCGGGTTTACAGGCTGGTTGATCAGGAAGGTCGCGGTGCGCGCAAAATATTCGTGCAGGGCGCTGCGCGCTGGCTCAGCGAACCCGGCCTCGTCGATTGCCGCCAGCATATGCATGACCCATGCATCGCGTTCGCGCTGCCCGATCGCGAACGGCGCGTGGCGCATGCGCAGCCGCGGATGCCCGCGCAACGCGTTGTACCGCGGCGGCCCGCCGAAGTACTGGGTGACGAACAGAAACAAATGCTCTTTGCTGGGGCCCAGGTCGGCCGGGTAGAGCGGCCGCAGGATCGGCTCGTGCTCGACCCGCGCGTAGAACGCATCGATCAGGCGCCGGAAGGGCGCGTCGCCGCCGGCCTGCTCGTAGATCGTCGGTTGAACGGTCATGCCCGTATTATATGCGACACGCCGCCATCGTGGCAAGGCGCGATCGGTCAGGCGCCGCGCTGAACCACCACCTCGCTGCTACTGTAGAGCGCGTAGAGCAGCCCCAGCACATTGCGCTTCTGGAACAGATACTCGCGCCGCAACTGGAGCAGCAATTCGCCCAGCGGCTGGCCGCCGGCGACGAAGCGCTTGAGAAACTCCTGCGCGAACTCGGATGCGAACAGCGCCGGCGTATCCACCTCGGTGCCGATCACGCCGCGCGCCCCCTTCGCCACCAGGTAGGGTACCAGGCCATCGTACAGGTATGGGCTGAGCTCGGCGCTCTGGCAGGCGTTCAGGAAGACCAGCGGCGCTTGCTTGAGCCCCGTGCCGCCCAGCGGCGCGAAGATGTTCAGGTCGTCAAGCTGGACCGCCCCATCGGAGAGCAGCATTTTGGACCCGCCCACGCCGCCTTTCTCGCCAGGGATGTTGCTCACCGCGTGGCAGTAGAAATACAACACCTGCGCCGGGCAATCGGGGTCATTGAGCAGGTTGTACAGATCCTGGCAGTTGGGGTACTCGGTGACGCTGACCCCCGCCAGGCTGCGCAGGAAGTCGCGCTGCGCCTGGACCACCGGCCGTTTGATCTGCGTATCGATCGTCGTATTGCAGACGAAGCCCAGCCCCAGCGTATCGCGCACGTTGATCTGGGGGATGAAGTTGACCGGTGTTGCGCCGCTGAACTCGGGCGTGTACTCGACGATATGCTTGAAACCCCAGAACCCCTCGGGGTCGATCGCGTTCAGGTCGAGCGGATGGCGATCGTAGAGCAGCGCCCAGGGGAAGATGAAGCGCTCGGCGACGATCTCGATCGCGAGCTGGTTCTGTTGCGAGAGCTGGCGCAACAGATCGCCCATCGCGCGGGCGTCTGGGCCGCTGCCGGGCGAGTAGAACAGCTTCTGGTACAGGTAGTAGCCCAGCTTCGCCAGCGTCTGGAGCGTGGCCTGATGGATCGCCTCGGGGATCGTGGTGTCGTCGCGCTGGTAGACGTACTGGTTGTCGACGAGGGTATAGACGATCGCCTTGAGGTCGTCGCGGGCGCGGGTGATCAGCTCGGCGATCTGGGTCTCGCTCAGGTTGAGGAAGGCGCGCGCCACGCCGCCGTTGTTGACGATGAACTGGTAGCCACCCTCTTTCTTGACGATCAGCAGGTTGATGATGTAGCCCGGCCGGCGCAGCGGCTGAGCCATCGCGCTGCCCATCGTCCGGCCGCTGCTCTGCGCCTTCCAGGCAGCCTCCGCGGCTATGACGCCGACCTGCAGCGTGAGCGTCATCTTCTGGAACACCCGCCCGTTGGCGAAGAAGAAGGCCTTGATCACGCCGGGGCCCGGCTTCTTGGGCTCGATCGTGAAGCTGACGGTGTTCTTGGATTTGCCGACGCGCGGCACGATCAGGGTTTGCTGGTCGTTGCCGTAGATCGTGAAGTCGTCGGTGTCGAGCATGACCAGAACGTTGACGAATTGGACCTCGGGCGCCAGACCCTCGAAGGCTTTGGCGGTATCGAACGCCGTGCGGAAGGTGCTGGCTTCCTCGCGCGGCGGGCCGACGTCAAACCGCAGCTCATAGGTCTGGTTGAGCGCGAGCGGCTCGGTTTTCGGGTGCCCTTCGATCCAGGCGTTGATCATCCGTTCGTCGCTCGCTGGCGCGGGCCGAGGTGGCGTCGTTGGCGTAGCTTCCGATGCACCTGCACCATCGGCCTCCGCCTGTGGCGCAGCTTCGGCCTCCCTGAGGGTGAGTGTCCCGCCGCCGGTCGGCGGGATCTCGGGCGGCGGCCCGCCCACCAGCGTTTCGGCCGCCAGCGCGTGGGCGAACGGATCGGGTGGGAGCGCCGCGGCGCTGCGCTGCTCGATCACCAACAGGCCGATCACCGTGCCGTTCGCCAACACCACCAGCCGCCGACCGGGCTGCTGGTTGCGCAGCTCGCGCGCCGCCCGGATGCCCATGCTGTTCTGCTCGACCGCCGCGACTGGTTCCGGGAGGCCCGGTAGTGCAGCCAGCCGCATCCCGCGGACATCCTGGTTCAGCCCGGCCGCGATCTGTTCGACCTCGGTCCAGCGCACGACGATGTAGCGCCCGCCCGCCACCGGCAGCACCACGTAGACGAAGGCGCGCTCGGTGCGGTCGCCCGGCAGCCGGCCGAGCAACTCGCCGATCGTCTGGTCCGGCGTGGCGACGATGAATTTTTGCTCCAGTTCGTTAATCGGAATCGGCATGGCGGCCCTCCTGAGTTTAGTGACCACCTCAATTATTGACCAGCAGCAAGACGAGCGACGAGAGATAGACCAGAGACGAGAGACGAGAGAGAGCAGAGACGAGAGACAAGAGACGAGCGATGGACCAGCGATGAGAGACGAGAGAGCGGAGACGAGAGACGAGAGAGAGCAGAGACGAGAGACAAGAGACGAGCGATGGACCAGCGATGAGGGACGAGAGAGCGGAGACGAGAGAGAAGTGCATAGACTCTTCTGGCTCCCATCTCCCATCTCCCGCCTGCCGTCCACAGTCTGCAGTGTGCAGTCCACAGTCTGCAGTCTGCAGTCTGCGGTCTGCCGTCTGCTGCCTGCCGTCTGCGGTCTGCCGTCTGCCGTCTCCCGTCTGCCGTCTCCCGTCTGCCGTCTGCCGTCTGCGGTCTGCGGTCTGCCGTCTGCTGCCTGCCGTCTGCTGCCTGCCGTCTGCGGTCTGCCGTCTGCCGTCTCCCGTCTGCCGTCTCCCGTCTGCCGTCTGCCGTCTCCCGTCTCCCGTCTCCTAGCTCCCATCCCCCATCGTCATCGACAGTTTCACCGCCGCTCCGTGCTCACAGGCACGCCGGGCGCCAGCCGCTGGACGAAGCGCTCCCACGGGAAGTCGGCTGGGTCGTCGGCATGGCGCGGGTCGAGGGCACCCCAGCGGACCACAGCGTCGCGCGGCAGTTGATAGCGCCCGCGCAGCGTATCCACGAGCCAGGCCAGCGCCGCGAGCTGCGCATCGGTGTAGCCGGCGGGCCCCCGCTCGGCCACGATCCCCAGGCTGATGCGGTTGATGTTCTGCCGGCGGCCGTTCCAGACCGCCATGCCGGCGTGCCACGTGGCGCAGGCATCGTCTACCAACTGATAGATCGCGCCATCGGTCGTGACATAATAATGCGCCGCGGCACGCGCCCCGATCGTCATCATCGCTGCCAGCGCCTGCGCTGCTGGCCCGGAGTCGCTGTGTAAGACGATCAGCGCGATCTTCGAGCCGTCTCGCGGGCTGAAGGCCGTCGCCGAGACGCCATCCGGGCGATACTGGACGATATGGAAGGGCGCAGGCGCCGGCTCGAGCTGCGCGCCGGGTGCGAGCAGCGCCGTGATCGGCGCCTCAGCGGCCAGCGTTGCGGGTGCTGGCGCGGTCAATTGGCTGAGCCTGCGCACATCGCCCCAGTTCGGCACGACGTTGTAGAGCGTGTCGGTGGCAAAGACCTGGATCGCATACTGGGTGGCACCGGACGCGACGCGATAGGAGCCCGATAGCGGTGCGCCCAGGTTCCAGGCCCGCGCGAGCTGATGGAAGGCCCACTCAGGGTGATAGGTTGTGCCGGCGCGCTGGTAGGTCTGCGCCAGCAAGGCATCGCGCAGCCGCACCTGAGCTGGGATAGTCGCATCGGCCAGCTCGCTGAGGCGGTGGATGTCGGTCCAGAAGGGCACGCGGTTGAAGAGCGTATCCAGCGCGAAGACCTGAAAGCTATATTGGACACCGTCGACGGTGAGGAGCGCGCTCTCGCCGATCGGTGGGCCGAGCCGGCCGGCCAGAGCGTACTGATGGAAAGCCCAGTCGGGGTGGAAGGTCGCGCCGCCGGCGCGGTAGGTGGCCTCGAGCAGCGCGCGCCCCAGACCGGCCGGCGGGATGCTGCCGCCCAGCAGATCCGAAAGTCGCCGCACCTCGCCCCAGTTGGGCACCTGGTTGAACAGCGTGTCGCGCGCGAACGGCTGATACGCGTAGCTCTTGCCCTCGACCGTGAGCCGCGCGCTTCTACCGATCGGGAAGCCCAGGCCGTGCTGCACCGCATATTGATGGAAGGCCCAGTCGCTGTTGTAGCCCTCGCCGCGGCGGCTGTAGCTCTCGTTCAGCAGCAACTCGCTTAGTTGCTCGACCTCGGGCGGTGGGTTGCCGATCGGGCCGGGCGGCGGGGGCGGGGGCGGCGGCCGGTTATTCAGCCAGGCCTCGACCTCGGCCCAGACCCATTCTTTGGTGACTGCCCAGCCGGGACAGCTCTTCTGGTTGGTGTAGTCGCGGTGAAAGCCGATCAATTGGCGCGGCGCGATGCCGAGGCGCCGGGAAAGTCCGCCCAGCACCGCCTTCGTTCCCTCCCAGATCGCACCGCCGGGCCGCCCCCGGTCGTATTGGCCGACCATCTCGACGCCGATCGAGTACCAGAAGCGGCCGTTGGTGTAGCCGGAGTTGCCGGTGCCGGCGTGGACGCCTACGTTGGCCATGGGCGTAAACAACCAGATCCCGTCCGGAGCGACGAAGATATGCGGCGCAGCGCTCCATCCTTTGCTCGCGTAATAGCGCTGCATGCCCTGCATCGTGCGCAGGCCAGCCCACTGTTCGGCGGTCGGAACGACCGTGTGATGAAGGACCACGCGGCTGGGGGCGATCGGGCCGAAATCGTAGCTCGCAACGTAGCTGAGCCACGCGGGGATCGCGAGCATGCGACCGATCATCGGCGGCGTGCCGGTTGTTGGGAAATCTGGGGCCACGCGCTACCTGCTCGTTCCAGCCTGCTGGGAATCCCTTCCGGCAGGCTGTGCTCAACGACGGGCGTTTCGCGATCCGGGCGATCGATCCTAGCACAGCGAATCGCGAGAGTCAAGCCGTTTGCCAGCGCCAGGGGGCAGGAGTACAATGACCACCGACCACGGTGAATGCTGAATGTCGAATGCTGAATGATGAAAGAGTGCCAGCGAACACTGTTTCAGCCTTCAGCCTTCAGCCTTTGGTATTCAACATTCAGCTTTTGGAGGATCGCACCTATGGAATCCGAAGCCCGTGCGTTTGTCGATCGGCTGACCGCCCGCGTGCATCCGCTGCTGACCGAGTACGCCCAGGCGCGTTGGAACCTGGCGACCCGCGGTACTTCGGAGGACCGCGCGGCGCTCGAGCGGATCGGTGCCGCATACACCCGCCTGTTCACCGAGGACTCAGCCGAGTGGACGACGATCCAGCGGCTCTACCAGGGGCGTGCGGCGATCGACGACGAGCTGCTGCGTCGCCAGGTCGAGCGCCTGTATCACATGTATGCCTCCGAGCAGATCGCCCCCGAGCATATCGACCGCATCGCGGCGCTGGAGGCAGCGCTGAGCGATCTGTATACCAATTTCCGCGGCAGTCTCGATGGGCGGCCGGTATCGGACAACGAGATCAAGACCATCCTGCGCGAGGAGACCGACTCCGAGGTCCGGCGGGCGGCCTGGGAGGCCAGCAAGCAGATCGGCGCAGCCGCGTGTGACCAACTGTTGGAGTTGGTGGCGCTGCGCAATCAAAACGCCCGCGCGCTCGGCTTCCGCGATTATTATGCCCAGGCCCTGAACCTGCAAGAGATCGACGAGGCCGAGCTGTTCGCGCTGCTCGAAGATCTCGAGCTGCGCACGCGTGAGCCGTTCCGCGTGCTCAAAGCCCGGCTCGATGCCGCGCTCGCCGCACGCTGCGGCGTGCGCACCGCGCAGTTGCGCCCGTGGCACTACAGCGACCCGTTCTTCCAGGAGGCCCCCCGCGCCGACGTCGTCGACCTCGATGGGCTCTTCGCCGACCAGGATATTGTCGCGCTGGCGACGCGCACCTACGACGGAATCGGCCTGGAGGTTCGCGACATCCTGGCACGCTCGGATCTGTACGAACGCGCCCACAAGGACCAACACGCCTTCTGCCTCCACATCGATCGCACCACCGACGACGTGCGCGTTCTCTGCAATATCCGCCCCGATGCGCGCTGGATGGAGACACTGTTGCACGAACTGGGGCACGGCGTCTACGACAAATATCTGGCCGCCGATCTACCGTTGCTGCTGCGCTACCCGGCGCACACCAACACCACCGAGGCGGTCGCGATGCTGATGGGCCGGCTGGTCCACGACCCCGACTGGCTGGCACTGGTGCGCGGCCTGCCCGCCGATACGGTTGCCGATCTGGCCGGCGCGGCGCGCGAGCAGCAGCGCATCAAGCAGTTCGTGTTCGTCCGCTGGGCGTTGGTGATGGTCTACTTCGAGCGCGATTTGTACGCCGACCCGACGCGGCCCGACCTCAACCAGCGCTGGTGGGAGTACGTCGAGCGCTTCCAGATGGTGCCGCGGCCCGAAGGGCGCGACGCGCCCGACTGGGCGGCCAAATACCATCTGGCCGGCGCGCCGGTCTATTATCACAACTACATCCTGGGCGAACTGACGGCCAGCCAACTCGCGCACGCGATCACGACCCAGGTCCCCGGCGCGCGGCTGGTCGATAACCCGGAGACAGGGCGGTTCCTGCGCGAGCGGCTGTTCGTCCACGGCGCGCGCTTCCCCTGGAACGAGATGCTCGAGCGCGCAACGGGCGAGCGGCTGAACCCACAGTATTACGTGCAGGAGTTCGTCGCATAGACCGGGTTCGGCATGCGCCGAACCGGCGTGACCGGCGGGCGCTTTGGCCAGGTCTGCATCCCCAGCCGCACGCGCGAAGCCTGTAGAATGGCATACCTCTTGCTGGCTTGGTCCTGTGAAGAGCCTGTCTGAACAGGGAAGGGAGGGCGCATGAACAAAACACAGCTATTGATCACCGGCATTCGCCTCGGCGCTGGGCTGATGTACTTGCTTGAGCAATACACCCGCAATCGACGGCGCGATCGGTCGCTCAACCGACAAACCGCAGCCCTGGCCTTCGTCGGCGGTGCGGGTGCCGGTGCCGCAGCGATGTATCTGCTCGACCCCGACCGCGGCAGACGGCGCCGCAAGCTGATCAACGACCAACTGGTCAAGGTATGGAGCCGGTCGGACGATGTGATCGAGAAGACTGCGCGCGACCTGCGCAATCGGGCGCGTGGGCTGCTGATCGAGGCGCAGGCCCGGATCGGCGGCGAGGAAGTGAGCAACGAGGTGCTGGTGGCGCGCGTGCGCGCGAAGCTGGGGCGGGTAGTCTCCCATCCCGGCGCGATCGAGGTGACGGTCAACCAGGGGCGCGTGACGCTCCGCGGGCCGATCCTGGCCCACGAGGTGAACGATCTGCTCGCAGCTGTCGCCGCGGTGCGCGGCGTGACCGAGGTGGACAACCAGCTGGCGGTACACAAACAGGCCGACGGTGTCCCGGGCCTGCAGGGCGGGGTGCGGCGGCCGGGCGAGCGGTTCGCGCTACTGCAGGAGAACTGGTCGCCGACCGCGCGCCTGCTGGCGAGCCTGGCCGGAGGTGCACTGGCCGCCTATGGGGCGATCCGCCGTGGCTTCCCAGGCGCAGCGCTGGGCACGCTGGGCCTCGGCCTGCTCGCCCGCGGGCTGAGCAATATCGAGCTGAAACGCCTGCTGGGCGTGGGCGGCGGGCGCCGCGCGGTCGATGTGCAGAAAACGATCAACATCAACGCGCCGGTCGAGCAGGTCTTTGCGTTGTGGAGCAACTACGCCAATTTCCCGCGCTTCATGTCGCACCTGCGCGAGGTGCGCGAGCTGGGCGATGGCCGGTCGCACTGGGTCGCCGAAGGGCCGGCCGGTGTGCCGGTCGAATGGGATGCGGTGATCACCCGCTACGAGCCGAATAAGGTGCTGGCCTGGAAGAGCGTGCCGGGCGCGCTGGTCGCCAATGCCGGCATCATCCGCTTCGAACCCACGCCAGGCGGTGGCACGCGCGTCGACATCAAGCTCTCCTACAATCCACCGGCCGGGGCGCTGGGCCACGCCGTGGCTCTCCTGTTCGGTGCCGACCCCAAGAGTCGCATGGACGATGATCTAGTGCGCTTCAAGTCGCTGATCGAGGAGGGCAAGGCCACAGCGCATCAGCGCACGGTGACGCGCGAGGAGGTTGAGCCAGCACAGTTGCGTGCGCGCGAGCACGGTGCCGCCGAACCCGAGCGCTGAGGCGAGCACGCCGGCGCATTGTAGCGGCGCTATACGGGGAGGCCGATGAGCTGGCGGTAGGTGCAGCCCGCTGGCTTCCCTGGTGCAAACAAGCTTTTGGTATTCTTTGATGCATAGTCCGGCGTTCTGGGCGGGGCTCGGGGAAGCGCAGCCGCTCCGAAATCCTCGCTCCCAGCGCAGCGGCGGTGAAACGACTCCCGCTTTGCGGTCGGCCGCGGAACGCCTGTGAATACCAGGCGTTCCGCAGTCAGCGTGGTGCGCCGCATCAGCCTCCGGCATGTTCCCCGCCGGGAGCGGAGGGCAGGGGGATACGGGGCACCACCACGGAACTCCTGTGAATATGAAGCCCTCTCCACAACCGATGTAATCACAGAAGGGAACAGCAATGGCGATCGCGAGTATTAATCCGGCCACCGGCGAGCGGCTCCAATCGTTTGAACCGCTCACCGAGGCTCAGATCGACGAGAAGCTGCAGCGCGCGGCAGACACCTTCCGCACCTACCGGCGTACATCGTTTGCGGAGCGCGGACGCATGATGACGCGCGCGGCGGAGATCCTCGAATCGGAAAAGGATACGTTCGGCCGCCTCATGACGACCGAGATGGGCAAGCCGCTCAAGGCGGCGGTCGAGGAGGCGCTCAAGTGCGCCTGGGCCTGCCGCTACTACGTCGAGAACGCCGAGCGTTTTCTCAGCGACGAAGAAGTTGCCACCAGCGCAACGCGCAGCTACGTTCGCTACCAGCCCCTCGGGCCCATCCTGGCTGTGATGCCCTGGAATTTTCCATTCTGGCAGGTTTTCCGCTTCGCCGTGCCCGCGCTGATGGCCGGCAATGTCGCGCTGCTCAAGCACGCCTCCAATGTGCCCCAGTGTGCGTTGACGATCGAAGAGATCTTCCGGCGCGCCGGCTTCCCCGCGGGCGCCTTCCAGACCTTGCTGATCGGGGCCGATCAGGTCGAGCGCGTGATCGACGACCCACGCGTCGTGGCAGTCACGCTGACAGGTAGCACACCGGCGGGTAGCCACGTAGCGAGCGTAGCCGGCAAGCAGATCAAGAAAACTGTGCTCGAGCTCGGCGGCAGCGACCCTTTTATCGTCATGCCGAGCGCCGACCTCGACGCAGCGGTCAAGACGGCGGTCAAAGCCCGCACGATCAACAACGGACAGTCGTGCATCGCCGCCAAGCGCTTTATCGTTGCCGCGGCGATCGCCGACGAGTTCGAGCGCCGCTTCGTCGGCGCGATCGAATCGCTCAAGGTCGGCGACCCGCTCGACGAGGCGACCGACATCGGCCCGCTGGCGACCGCCGATATCCTGGCGACGCTCGAGGAGCAGGTGCGCAAAACGCTGGCGGCGGGCGCTCGCCTACTCACCGGTGGCCGGCGGCTTGACCGCCCCGGCAACTACTACATGCCAACGGTGCTGGCCGACATCCCCGAACACGCGCCTGCCTACCACGAAGAGCTGTTCGGCCCGGTCGCGGTGCTCTTCCGCGTGCCCGACATCGACGCCGCCATCCGCCTGGCCAACGCGACCCCCTTCGGCCTCGGCGCGAGCGCCTGGACCAACGACGCCGCCGAGCGCGCGCGCTTCATCGACGAGATCGAGGCCGGGCTGGTATTTATCAACGGCATGGTCGCATCGGACCCACGCCTACCCTTCGGCGGAGTGAAGCAATCCGGCTATGGGCGCGAGTTGAGTGTCTACGGTATCCGCGAGTTCGTCAACATCAAGACGGTGTGGATTGCAGACGGGGCAGAGCAGCGGCGTAGCGCGACCGAGTAGTGCCGGTGTTCAGGCAGGCCGCGCTGCCGGGCCACACCTCCCAGCTCGCTCACTCGCACGGGGAAGCCTGGCTGACACCCCTGAGGTTGGAGGGAAACCACAATGCGGCGCCTGCTGCTATTGGTGTTGGGAGCGTTGGTGTTGGCCCTCGTGCCGGCGCATGCCCTGGCGGCAGAGTCGCGCCAGGGCGATGTCGTGGTTGTGGGCCCCACCGAAACGATCAACGACGATCTCTACGCGTTCGGTGGGACAGTCACCCTCCAGGGCACGATCAACGGCGATGTGGTCGCCTCGGGTGGCACGATCACCGTCAGCGGTCTGGTGACCGGTGATCTTATCACCGCCGGCGGAACGATAATGGTTCCTGGTGCGGTGCGTGGCAGCATCCGTGCGGCCGGGGGTAACCTGACCGTCAGTGGCCCGGTCGGTGAGGACGTGGTGGTAGCCGGAGGTATGGTCGCTATCGGGCCAAATGCTCAGGTTGGCCGCGACCTGCTGCTGGCCGGCGGCTCCACGAGCGTTGCCGGCCGGGTCGGGCGGAATGTGCAGGCGAGCGTTGGCAACCTGACCCTCAGCGGGCCGGTCGGCGGCAACGTCCGTGCCCAGGTCGGTACGATTCGCCTCGCCGCGGGCGCCGCGGTCGGCGGCGACTTGATCTATACCAGCGATCGAGAGGCGGTGATCGGCGCTGGGGCGGTCGTACGGGGCCGCGTCGAACGGCAGGCGCCTGCAGCCAGCCGGCCGCCCCAGCCAGGCGGATGGATTGGTGCGGTCGTCCTGGGCCGGCTACGGACGCTGGTCGGGATGGTGGTGCTCGGGCTGCTGATGGTTCTGGGCTTCCCTGCCCTCACGCGCGGCGTGATGAGCACGCTCGGCAGCGCGCCCTGGCGGAGCCTCGGCATGGGGGTAGTCTTGTTGATTGGGGTGCCGATAGTTGCGCTCGTCCTATTGATCGCCGGACTGTTCGTTGGCGGCTGGTGGCTTGCCGTGATCGCCCTGGCGCTCTACGGAATCGCGCTTGTCCTGGGTTACCTCATCGCAGGGCTATTCATCGGCCGTTGGGTGCTGGAACGGCTCGGTCAGGCCGGCGCACACCTGGTGTGGGCATTGCTGGTGGGCCTGGTAGTCCTGCTGTTGCTCGGCCTGGTGCCGATCGTGGGGATCGGCGTGGGCCTCCTGGCAGTGCTGTTCGGTACGGGCGCGCTCGTGCAGGCAGTGCTCCAGGCGCGCCAGGTGCCGGCGCTGCCCGCGGCATAAGGCGGCGAGCACTGTCACTGGGCCTCGCCCAAGCAGCTGATGACACGTCAGTCACCAGCAGCTAGGTGTCGATCACATAAACTGCGATCCTGCCGCTGCCTCGCCTGATCTGTTCGACGATATCGCCGCACAGGATGCGCTGCCACCAGGTGCGCCGCGAGCGCCCGAGCATGATCCGGCTGACTTCGTGCGCGTGGGCGAACGCCAGGATCGCAGCGGCCACCTGATGGCTATAGACAACCTCAACCTGCGCGCCGAGGTCGCGGGCGAGCCGCTGGTTGCGCGCGAGCTGAGCGGCGACCTCCGGTGGGCGTCGGGTGCTGGCGCCGGGCCGCTCGACGTAGAGCGCGTAGAGCCTGGCCTTGAGTTCGGTGGCCATGCGCGCCGCCGCGCGAATGGTGATCTGTGCCGACGGCCGCTCGCCGAGACAGAGTAACACCCGCTCAGCCATCGGCGCCATGGCCTCGATATAGAACATACGTTGTACCGGGATCGAACGTGCGTCGGCAGCCCACGGCTTGCGGCATGCTCGCCGGGCTCAATCGTGCTGCCGGCGGCTGTAGGAGCCCGTCGGGGCCAGGTCGCGCAGCGGCGATTGGCCGCGCAAACCCCGGCGGGCCCACCACTTGCGGCCTTCCTCGGCCAGGAATAGGATTGCAGGATAGGTCGCCAGCACCAGCCATTGCCCCGGGCGCGGGGGCACGAAGTCGAAGACTTCCGCCAGCGGTGGCATGTAGATCAGCGCCAGCATTACCGTCGCCGAGATCAGGATGCCCCCCAATAGCGCGAGGTTGGTGAGCAAACCGACCCGCCCGAGCGAGACGTGGCGCGTCCGGTTGACGATTGCGTTGCCGATCTGCGCCATGACGATCGCAGCATACGTCAGGGTCGTCGCCTGGGCGTAGATCGTTCCCGCGGGCGTCAGCGTCTGCCCGGGGCGCCAGCCGGCACCCCAATAGCCCATCAGGTAGGCCCAGAGCGCCAGCGCCCCTTCCAGCAGCCCCAGCCAGGCAAACGCCCGCAGCAGCACGGTCCGATCGATCAACGAGGCCGTCCGCGGTCGCGGCGGCTGCTGGAGGATGCCCGGCTCGGGCGGCTCGGTGCTCAATGCAACCGCCGGGAACAGCTCGGTACCGAGGTCGATCGCCAGCACTTGCAAAACGGTCAGCGGCAATGGAACGCCAAGCAGCACGCTGGCGACCACGACGACGGTTTCGGCGACGTTGTGGGTGAAGATATACGTCAAGCATTTCTGAATATTGCTGAAGATCGCGCGCCCTTCCTCGATCGCCAGCAAGAGCCCGGCCGGGTGATCGGCGTCGAGGACGATGTCGGCAGCCGCCAGCGCGACCGTCGTGCCGGAGGTGCTGACAGCGACGCCGATATCGGCCTGCTTGAGCGCCGGCGCGTCGTTGATGCTATCGCCAAGGAAGGCGACCACCTCGCCACGGGCCTGCAGGGCGGCGACGATGCGGCGCTTCTGCTCGGCGCCCAACTGGGCGAAGATGACCTCGCCGTTGGCCAACACCTGCTCCAGGGCGGCATCGCTCAGCTCGTCCAGCTCAGCCCCTGAGACGATGCGCACCTGCGCCGCTTCGATGATCCCGGCCCGTCGCGCGCCGGCCTCGGCAGTCAGGCCATACGCTCCCGTCGCCAGGATCAGGCGCAGCCCGGCTTTGCGGCAGCCTTCGACCAGTTGGAGGACTTCGGGCCGTGGCGGCTCCTGGATCCCGATCAGGCCGAGCAGCGTCAGGTCGTGTTCGACGTCCTGGATGCGCCAGTTCCCGATGCCGCGCCGGGGATCCAGCGTGCGCATGGCCAGCGCCAGCACCCGCATCCCCGCCCGGGCATAGTCGTCGATCTGGCGGGCCACCGCCGCGCGCCGCTCCTGGTCGAGCGGGAAGGCTGCGTTCCCCTCGATGACATGGGTGCAGAGCGGGAGCAGTGTCGCGGCCGCCCCGCGGACGTAGGCACGCGGATCGCGGCCGCCATCGCCCGGGGTGGCGGCGACGATGCTGAAGATCTGCCGACGCGGGTCGTAGGCCAACGTCTGCAGGCGTGTCACGCTCGTCGCCAGCGAGGCAGCATCGATCCCGGCCTTGGCGGCGGCCACCAGCATGGCGCCCTCGCTGGGATCGCCCAAGATATGCCAGTGCGCGTGCTCGTCGTCGGGCGGGAGCAGCCGGGCGTTGGTGCAAAGCGCCGCCGCGCGCAGCAGCACGAGCAGATCCGGGTCGCTGGAAGGATCTACCAGCGCGCCCTGATGCAGAAACGCGCCCTCGGGCGTATAATCGCTGCCCGTCACCTGATACCGGCGGCCACTGACCCACACGGCCGCGACGGTCAGCAGGTTGGCGGCCAGGCTGCTGGCCCGGTCGAGGCACAATACCGTCGCTGCGCCGAGGCCCTCGACACCGGCCAGCCGCTTGACCAGCACCCGCTGACGCTGCAGGCGCCGCCGCGCCAGCGCCAGCGCCAGCGTCACCGTCGGCAGCAACCCTTCGGGCACGAACGCGACGATCATGCCGATCGCGAAGATGATGCCGGTGCGCAGCTCCAGCCGGTGACCCAGGGTTGTGACCAGGAAGGCGGCGATCCCGGCGACGATCGCGACCCGGCTGACGCTGGCGGCCAGCCGGTTCAGCGTTTTGCCCAGCGGGCTTTGCTCGGCGCGCAACGCTGCGGTGCTCTGGGCGATCTCGCCGAGCAGCGTGCGCATCCCTGTGCCGATCACCACCAGGCTGCCCTGGCCTTCGATCACCTGGGTGCCGGCGAGCACCAGGTTGGGGCGCTCGGTGAGCGTCAGCGTCGGGTCGGGCAACGGCCCGGCGACTTTGGTCACCGGCGCGTTGTTGCCGGTCAGCATCGTCTGCTTGACCCGCAGCCCCTCGCCAGCGATCAGGTAGCCATCGGCCACGACCACGGTGTCCGGTTTGAGCGGCAGCACATCGCCGGGCACGATCTCGGCCGTCGGCACCTGGCGGACCTGGCCATCCCGCCGGACGTACGCCGTCTCCGGCAACAGGTGCCGGAGCGCCGCGATCGCGCGCTCGGCCAGGTATTCCTGCCAGAACGTGAACAGCCCGTTCAGCAGGGCCACAACAATGATCGCCCAGCCGATCGGCCCGGTGCCGCTCAGGAACGCCAGCGCCCCGGCCAGCAGCAGCAGCAGCGTGATCCAGTTGGTGAACGGCGCGATGAGCCGGCTCACGACCGAGCGCCCTTCGTCGTCGCTGATCACGTTCGGGCCGTAGCGTGCGAGCCGCGCGCGAGCCTCCGCCTCGGTGAGGCCCTGCGGCGCAGTGCGCAGTTCGGCACACACCTCGAGCGGTAACAGGGAAGCATACTGGTCGAACGGGCGTTCTTCCATCTCGGTCGTCCTGATTAGCACCCACAGCAGCCGACCTGAGCGGCTGGTTGTAACCCCGGGCAAATCGGATATGCGCCTGGCTGCCCCGGTCGCGCGCTTAATTGTAGCTGAACGATGCAGGCTTGACAACCGACGCGCGGGGGACGATCATGGCATCTACGTCGGATGAGCGGATCGGGGTGGCGGGCCACCGGGTGGTTCGGTCTGCCATCCAGCAGCCGGAAATCGAGGTCTGGCATATGCGCCTGATAGTGGTCGGATGTGGGCGCGTCGGCGCGCGCCTGGCAGTCCAGATGAGCGCCGAGGGGCACGATGTCGTCGTCGTCGACAAGGCGCCGGCGGCCTTCAAACGGCTGGGGCGTGAGTTCCGCGGCCGGACGGTCACCGGGATCGGGTTCGATCGCGATGTGTTGCGCGCGGCAGGGATCGAACGCGCCGATGCCTTCGCCGCCGTCACCAACGGCGATAACTCCAACTACATCGCTGCCAGCGTCGCCCGCGATACCTTCCACGTGCCCCAGGTGGTCGCGCGGATCTACGACCCGCAACGGGAGGCGATCTACCGCGAGCTGGGCATCCGGACAATCAGCTCGACCAGTTGGGCGGTCAACACGATCAAGCGAATTCTGACCAGCACCGAGCTGTACACGTCGGTGCAGTTCGGCAGCGGCGAGGTCGAGATCACCGAGGTGCCGATCAGCGGGCGGCTGGTCGGCCGCCATATCCGCGACCTGGTCGTGCCCGGCGAGATCATGCCGGTGGCGA
>FLYN01000643.1_pt1 | contig 29166 bp, 25 predicted proteins | sample 1122621 | NCBI WGS metagenome assembly FLYN01 (sample SAMEA4346792, study PRJEB14843) | hot springs metagenome | biome: Terrestrial Biome; feature: Habitat; material: Sediment | place: India | collected 2012-06-12 | depth 1760 m
TCGCGGTTCTGGGTGTTCTGGATCAGAAACACCATCAGGAAGGTCACGATCGTCGTGCCGGTGTTGATCACTAGCTGCCAGGTGTCGGAGAATCCGAAGAGAGGCCCGGTCACGGCCCAGATGATCACAACACCGAGCGCCACACTGAATGCCCACGGTGTGCCCATCGCCTCCGAGGTTTTGTGGGCGATTTTGCGAAATGCTTCGTTCATCGGATAGCTCCGTTCTGTCGTCATGCTTACGAGCGCGCCCAAAGCAGATGCAGTGCCAGGATGTCCGACACGATCGCGAACCCGGTTGCGGTGCCGCCGGCGCCCGGCCCGATCAAGGTCACATCGCCCAATAGGTCGGTCGTGAAGGTGATCGCGTTGGCCACCCCGCCGACGCTGGCGAGCGGGTGGCTGAGCGGCAGGCGCGTCGGCTGAACGCTGGCGCGAACGCGATCGCCGTCGCGCCAGACGCGCGCCAGCAGCTTCCAGCGCTCACCAGCAGCCAGCGCCGCAGCGATCGTGTCGCGGGTCAACGTGGTGATGCCGGCGCGCTCGATATCGGCCAGACCGATCCGCGCATCCATCAGCACATTCGCCAGGATCACAGCTTTGGCGGCTGCGTCGTAGCCCTCGACATCGCCGGCCGGATCGGCTTCAGCATAGCCCAGCCGCTGTGCCTCGGCCAGCGCCTCGGCGTAGGATCTCCCCTGCTCCATCTGCGTCAGGATGTAATTGGTCGTGCCGTTGACGATGCCATGCAGCTCGCGCAGCTCGCAGCCGGCAAGCTCGCTCCAGCCTAGCCGCAGCGCCGGCGTCCCTGACATCACCGTGCCCTCGAAACCCAGGTAGACGCCAGCGCTCGCGGCTTCGTGGCGCAGTTCGGCGAAATGCAATGCGATCGGCCCCTTGTTAGTGGTGATCACGTGCATCCCGCGCCCGATCGCCGCACGTATGTAGCTCGTCGCCGGCTCGCCAGTCGCCAGGTCGGTGGGCGTCAGCTCGACGAGCACATCGGCCTCGGCCTGCGCGATCATGGTCAGCGGGTCCCAGTTGCTCTGCGCCGGCAGGTGGTAGAGGTGCCCTTCGTGCTCGATCGTCTCCAACAGTGCGCCCGGGTCGAGCCCGCCCGGGTCGTACAGGCTCCCGCGGCTCTGGGTACAGACGGCGACGATCCGCAGTGCGACGCCGTAGTGGCGCTCCAGCCATGCACTGCGGTAGCGCACGATCTGTGCCAGCCCTTGTCCCACCGCGCCGAACCCGATCAGCGCCAGCCGGTAAAGTGTCGTCTCGGGCATACGAGTTCCTCCTCCGTCGATCGTCAGGCTTCGGATGAAGTACTCTAGATGATGATAGCATAAGGAGCCCATCACCGCCCGCGAGCTTGCCTGAACCGGTAGTCTCATGGGTCATCCCGCGTGTTCCAATACGCTCGAAAGGGGGCAGGAGGCAGGGAATGGCACGTTCGAGATACCTCTTTTTCTTCGCCGCAGCGACAGCCCAGCTGCCGCTGGCGCGGCGAAAGGATTCGTATGGAGATGCGGCCCCTATGCCCCCGCGATGCGGCGTTTCAGACCGCCTTGGAGGCGGATACATCCGCACACCGATGGACGCGAACGCCATACCGCCGTGCTATACTGGCATCACACCTGATTCTTGGTTCAGGCCAGGAGTTTATGGGTTAGTGGTGTGCCTTGCTCAAGCCTGACCCTTTACCCCTGAGGTTGGCCGATGAGCACCAGCCCAAGCCTGCCCTTCCCGCTCGGGCACGGCAGCGTGACTATCGCTACGCGCGACGGGCGTGCGGTCCGCATCCGGCACATTGCGCCCGAGGACGCCGCGCTGCTGGTGGACCTGTACGAACAGCTTTCGCCGGAGACGCGCCGGCTGCGCTTCTTCGCGCCCAAACCTGACCTGCCCGACGAGGTGCTGTGGCGCGAAGCGGTGCGGCTGGCAGCGATCGACCCGCTGGTCCAGGCAGCGCTGATCGGCACCGTGCAGGAGGCCGGGCGCGAGCGTGCCATCGGCGTGGCCCGCCTGGTGCGCGACGCCGATGACCCGACGACTGCCGAGGTGGCGATCGTGGTGCGTGATGATTATCAGGGCCAGGGGATCGGAAAAACCCTATTCGACCTGCTCATTCAGGTGGCGATGGTTCGCGGGCTTAAGCGCCTGCGCGCCATCGCGCTGGCCGAGAACCGGGCTGCGCAGCGGCTTGTGCGCAGCCTGGGCCTCCCGGTCACCAGCAGCACGCTGCGCGGCGAGACGACGATGATCATCTCGTTGCTCGATTCATAGCCCTGTCGCTGCGGCGTTCCGCCAACGACAGTGGCCCTGGCAGGGGCCAGGGCCGGCAAGGATGAGGGTGAGAATGGCTGTCAGTCAGGTACCCGCCAGCCGTGTGGCAACGATGCTGGGTGAGACGGACGACCGGGGTGGCTGCGATGCTGATCGGAGCGATGGCGCGATGTGTGCGAACGGTATTGTCATATCGGCCACGACGTCAGGTTCGGTCGGTGTTGTGATGGTGCGACGACGATGGTAGCGTGAGGCGATGTTGGGTGCGATAACGTCCGGCCGAGGCTGGCGGGTCCGACAGCGTGTGACGGGCCGAGGGGTGAGGCGTCGTGGTGCTGCGCGGCCCGGTGATGGCGAAAGTATAGCATGCAATCCCCGATGGCTCAATTATACAGAGGTATGGTGCGCGCTGAACCACAGGTACCATCGATACCGGGGGAGAAAGTACTACCGATTGCTCACGATTTATTCATCTCGCGCCGCAGCCACGAACCGCCGCACGCGCTCGACATCCACACCATTTTCGCAACGACCGCCTTCTTTGATGCTCGATCCGACGATCACTCCATCGGCTACCGCCATGAACGCCCTGATGTTGCGCTCGTCGGCGCCACTGCCGATCAGCACCGGGCGGTCGCCGGCCAGCGCCTTGGCCTCGCGCACCTTCTCGATATCCGGCGCATCGCCGGTCATGCGCCCCGAAACGATGAGCGCATCGGCGCCGAAGAAGCGCGTCCACGCGATGTGGGTCGCCAGGTCGATCCCCGGAAAGCGTACGGAATGTTTCTTGTCCACATCGGCGAAGAGCTTGATGTGCCCGGCGTGTAACTCTTTACGTCGCCGCATCAGCTCGGCCGCACAGCCTTCGTCCCACGCTCCGCTGTCCCACACCCCCGCGCCGGTGAACATGCAGACGCGGATGAAGCTGGCCCCAGCCGCGAGCGCGATGCCGAGCAGCGCCACACCGCCGTTGTGGACCAGGTTGATGCCAAGCGGGAGGTCGACCGCCTGGCGGACCGCGCGCGCCACGACCGCGTGCGCGGCGATGCTTTCCGGCTGAACGTGCGGCCCGGCGCGATAGGGGATGTCCCACATGTTCTCGACGATCAGCCCATCGACGCCGCCCTCGGCCAGCGCGTGCGCGTCGCGCAGCGCGTGATCGATGATCGTGTCCATACCGTAGCCGGTGTAGCCGGGCGCGCCCGGCAGTGGCCAGCAATGAACCATACCGATCACCGGCTTGGGGGTGCGGAAGATCGCGCTCAGATCCGTGATCTGGAGCGCGTCGAGCTGGGCTTTCCAGGCAGGTGTCATATCGGCTCCTTTGTCCACTAGAAGAGGCTGGCTGAACAGTTCATTGTGAGGGCTTTGGGGGCGCTCCCAGAACAATTCCGCGCTGCAGTGAAACCAAGAGGTTCTTGGCGGACTTCCAGGGCCCCACCCCACCCAGAGCGGAGTGCGACGGGGCTGCGCGCCACCGTACCTCCCCGGAAGGGAGCAGGACCGCTGGAGTACGAAGTGCAGCCTATCACACGTTCGACCGTAGTGCGGTCACCCTGAGCGGAGCGACGGGTCTCACGCCAGCCTGCAGAACCATTCCCTGGCGGGCCACCTTGTAGCGCGGTCACCCTGAGCGGAGCGACGGGTCTCAAGCTTCGGCCCATACGAGATTCTTCGCGGAGTTTATTTCTTCGGGCCGCGTCCTCAGGGCAAGGTTCAGGATAAACTCCGCGAAGGGATGATGATTCGCTGTACTACGTGCAGCGTACCGCATCTCCCCGTGCCCTCCATTGGAGAGGGCGGCTATACGCGCCCGGCGCCGCCCAACAGTCGCTCAACGACCGCGCGCCCGACGCGTTCGATGAGAAACGCGTGAAGCCGGGCCAGGTCGGGCAAGGCCTCGGCGGAGCCGCGGCGTGTGGTGGTGAGCGCGCCCATTGCGTTGCCGAGCGTCGCACAGTCCTCAAGCGATAGGCTGCGCGTGTAGGCGTGGATGAAGCCTGCAACAAACGCATCGCCGCAGCCGTTGCTGTCGATCGCCGTGACGGAGAAGGCCGGGCGTGCCAGGCGCCATCCCGGGGTAGCGATGATGCAGCCGCGCGCGCCACGCTTGAGCGCGACCAGCCTGGCGTCGTGTTCGAGCAGCCATGCCAGTCTGGCTTCGACAGCCATGCCCGGTAGCAGCGCGGCCAGCTCCGGCTCGTTGGCGAACAGCACCGAGAAACGAGGCAGCGACGCCAGTACGTCCGCGCGCCAGGCCCGCACAAGCGGCAGGCACAGGTCGAGCGACGCCGGGATACCGCGCCGGGCGGCGTCCTCGGCCAGGGCGTACGCTGCTGCGCGTTGTGGGCCTTCCAGGAGCGCGTGGCCGGCGATGTGCAGCCAGCGCGCGCCCTCCAGCGGCACCGGGCCAAGCGCGGCCAGATCGAAGCCGGCGTTCGCGCCGCGAAAGCTGAGGAAGGTTCGCTCGCCGCCGGGCGAGATCGCAGCGAAGCACAGCCCGGTCGCCATCAGCTCGTCGCGCTGGACCAGGCCGAGATCGACACCGGCGGCGCGCGCGACGCGCAGCGCCACCTCCGCCGCCGGGTCATTGCCCACACGGGTCAGCAGCCGCACCGGGCTGCCGAGCAAGGCCAGCGCCGCAGCAACGTTGGCGCCTGCGCCACCGCTGCCCCAGTCGAGCGCTGCGACCGGGATGTCGTCGCCCTCGTGGGGGAAACGGCATACTGCAGCGCTCAGATCGGCGTTGGCATCACCGAGCACAAAGATCGTCACCGGTCGCTCCGTGCGTGTCATCGGCACGCAGTGCGCAGTGATGCACTGCATCGCCCATAGCTGTGGTACTGGTAGGCGCCCCGCGGTCGCCGTTCGGCGCGGCAGGTAGCGGGCCTGCAGCCATCAGCGCATACGCCATGGTCCATACCACGATGCGCCCCGCCAGGTCGGCTCTATGATAGCCGATCACGGGGGATGCTGCCAACACAGGCATGGCATAGGAGGGGTTAGGGTTCGGCTTGAGCACGATATAACCCTCGCCCCTACCCTCTCCCCGCACCTGGAAAGGCACTAGGGAACTATTAGTACTCCAGTTGTCTTTTTACCCGCTGGGGAGGTCATGCGTCATCCCGGGTAGCTCATCCCCCTCCCCGCGCGCATGGAGGTGGACGGCTCGCCTGCCCCCTCCCCCAGCACCACCATATCATCCTTTCCCTCCCCCAGCGGGAGAAGGGCAGGGGGTGAGGATCGCACGCACAACCCAAGCGGGAGCATCGTGCTGCGACCTCAGCATCCCCGCCCCGCTCGGGCATCGCTCCCAGAAGAAGTACAACTGGAGTGTTAGCGGCTGTCTGAAAAGGGGGCACAGGCTCCCATGGCAGTGTGGCGTTTCAGACAGGCTTTTGGAGACGCGCACAGTGCTGATCCCCACGACGCCAGGCGCGCCAGGGCCGATGGTTCATGTCTGGCGTCCCTGGCAGTTGGAAAGCTCGCTGGAATACAATGCCCGCCCCCTACCGTGTAGGACGTGCTATGATAGAAGCCGTATCTTTCAACGCACCATCCCCCGACCAGCCGATCGGTGAGGGCGGCAGCTATGATCGCCTGCCGGTTGAACGAGAGGAGGAACTATGTCATCCATTGTCCCTGAGCGGACAACGGTGCTCGATCTGCTTGCGCATGCGGGCGCCAGCGATCACGCGGCGCTGGTGGCGCCGGGCCGGCCCGCGCTGACCTATCGCCAGTTGCGCGACAACGTCGTCGCGCTGGCCGGGCAACTGAACCGCTTCGGCCTGGGGCGCGGCGATCGGATCGCGATCGCGATGGGCAACGGCCCCGAGATGGCCCTGACCTTCCTGGCGACGGCGATGTGCGCCACAGCCGCACCGCTGAACCCGAGGTATAAGCCGGAGGAGTATGCCTTCTACTACCAGGACACGCGGGCCAGGGCGCTGATCACGCTGCCTGGCACGGTCGAGTTCGCGCACGCGGCCGCATCGCCCGACATGGCGATCATCAGCGCCATAACCAACCCCGACGGCACGCTGGCGTTCGAGGCCGTCAAACCTGCCGGCGCTGCACGTCCGGCCACGCTGGCCCAGCCCGACGATGTGGCGATGATCCTGCATACCAGCGGCACCACCAGCCGCCCCAAGCGCGTGCCGATCCGCCATCGCAACCTGGCAGCATCGGCGCGGAATATCATCGCTACCTATCAGCTCACGCCCGAGGATACGGCGCTGTGTGTGATGCCGCTCTTCCACATCCACGGCATTGTCGCCTCGCTGCTCTCGACGCTGGCGTCGGGCGGCACGGTGATCTGTCCACCCGGCTTCAACGCGCTCGAGTTCTGGTCGTGGGTCGCTGCCTACCGGCCTACCTGGTACTCGGCGGTGCCGACGATGCACCAGATGCTGCTGGCACGCGCCGAACGGCACACCGACCTCATTCGGGCGCATCGCTTTCGCTTCATTCGCTCCAGCAGCGCGCCGCTGCCGCCGGTGGTGCTGGAGCGCATGGAGGCAACCTTCGATGCGCCGGTGCTCGAAGCCTACGGCATGACCGAGGCAACCCACCAGATGACCTCGAACCCCCTGCCCCCTGCCGTGCATAAAGCCGGCACCGTCGGCTATGGGTTCGGCGTGGAGGTGGGGATCATGGATGAGGCCGGCACGCTGCTGGGCCGTGGTGTCCGCGGTGAGGTCGTGGTGCGCGGCGAGAATGTGATCAGCGGCTACGAGAACAATCCCGAGGCCAACGCCACGGCATTCGTCGACGGCTGGTTTCGCACCGGCGATCAGGGCATGCTAGACGCCGACGGCTACCTGGCGCTGACCGGCCGGCTCAAGGAATTGATCAATCGCGGCGGGGAGAAGATCTCGCCGCTGGAGATCGACGATGTGCTGCTGCGCCACCCGGCCGTCGCCGAGGCTATGGCCTTCGCCGTGCCCCACACGACGCTCGGCGAAGAGGTGCACGCCGCGGTGGTGCTGCGCGGCGAGGCGACCGAGCAGGAATTGCGGGCGCATTGCGCGGCGCACCTGGCCGCGTTCAAGGTGCCGCGCCAGATCCACATCCTCGACGCGATCCCACGCGGCCCGACCGGTAAGCCACAGCGGATCACGATGGCCAAGGCGCTGAACCTGGTTGGGGATGCGAGATGAGAGGTTGAGGCCTGGGCAAGCCAACCTCCAGGCGCTCATCTCGGCCGATAAAGGAGCAACGAGACATGCGAATCTGTATCGTCGGCGCGGGCGCGATCGGCGGGTACCTGGGGGCCCGGCTGGCGCTGGCGGGCGAGGAGGTGACGCTGATCGCCCGCGGCGCGCACCTGGAGGCGATCAAACACCACGGGCTGAGGGTGCAGCTGGCCGATGGGTCCACCGAGCTGGCGCGGCCCGCGCTGGCCACCAGCGATCTGCGCGAGCCCGGCCCGCAGGACGTCGTCTTCGCGACCGTCAAGGCCCATAGCCTGCCCGAGGTCGCCCCGGCGATGCGCGCGCTGTACGGCCCCGAGACGATCGTCGTCACGGCGCAGAACGGGATCCCCTGGTGGTATTTTTTTAAACACGGCGGGCCCTACGAAGGGCGCCGGGTCGAGGCGGTCGATCCCGGTGGCGTGATCGCAGCCAACATGGAGATCGAGCGCCTGATCGGCTGCGTCGTCTACCCGGCCACCGAGCTGGCCGCGCCAGGGGTTGTGCGCCATATCGAGGGCGACCGCTTCACCCTCGGCGAGCTGGACGGCGCCAAAACCGCGCGCATCCAGGCGCTCGCGCAGACGCTGACCCGCGCCGGCTTCAAGGCGCCGATCCGCGCGCGCATCCGCACCGAGATCTGGATCAAGCTGTGGGGCAACCTGGCCTTCAACCCGATCAGCGCGCTCACCCGCGCCACGCTGATCGATATCTGCCGCTATCCCCCCACACGCGAGCTGGCGCGCGCGATCATGGCCGAGGGTCAGGCGATCGCCGAGAAATTGGGCATCACGTTCGGCATCAGCATCGAGCAGCGCATCGAGGGCGCCGCGCAGGTCGGCGCGCACAAGACCTCGATGCTCCAGGATATCGAGGCTGGCCGCCGGACCGAGGTCGACGCGATCGTGGGCGCCGTGGCCGAGCTGGGCCGGCTGACCGATACGCCCACCCCCCACATCGATGCCGTCTATGCCTGCGTCAAACTCCTGGAGCAGCACCTTTGACATCGGTACGGTCGGCGTATTAAACTAATACTAGGGTTCGTTATGACAACCTTAGCGCCGCCGCCGCCCTGCCGGCCTGCCCTGCCCCCTTCCACACGAACTGCGGACAGCCGGGCGAACACCCTGCGACGCACGCCCGCGGGGCGCCGTGCAAGGAGCAGAGCCGATGGTGCCAGCGCAGCAACAGGCATATACCCGTTATCATATCGCGACCCAGACGGCGCCGGATCGAGTGCCCGTCCCGCCGCGGTTCCGGGTCAGGGTCAAACGCCATCGCCTGATCGCGCTGGTGCTGAAGGAGCTGCTCGAACTCAAGGGCGACGTGCGAGTGGCGCTGAGTCGTCCCTGCGTGTACGGCGTCTTCTCGCGGCCGGTTGGCGGCCTGGCGCCGCGCGAGGAGCTCTGCGTCGGCTGCCTGCGCTGCACGGTGCAATATCCGGAGGTGGTGCAGATCGTTCCCAACCCCGCGCGGCAACGGCTGGGCGATGCGTACCTCCGGCCCGAGTACGTCGACACAATTCTGTACGAGGCGCGCACCGGCCGCGTCCCCGTGCGCGGCGCGGGCTACCGCGGTCCCTTCGGCGGCGCCGGCTGGGACGGTATGTGGACCGATATGTCCGAGATCGTGCGCCCGACCCGCGACGGCATCCACGGCCGCGAGTTCATCTCGACGGTGGTAGACCTCGGATCGAAGCCATCCTTTCTGCGCTTCGATGCCCATGGCCAGCCGATCGCTCCGCTGCCGCGCGTGATCAGTATCCAGGTGCCTTTTCTGCTCGATGCTCCGCCCGCGGCAGTCCGCTCGCGCGCATTGCTCCAGATTCTGGCCGAAGCGGCCCGCCGGATCGAGACGCTGGCGCTGGCGCCGATCGCGGCAGTCGTGCGCTTCGGCCTGGAGGGTGCGCACGTCGTGCCGTTGATCGCCCCGCGCGACTGGGCCTGGCTCGAGCGGCTGGCGTGGTCGCCGCGCATGGTCGCGCTGGACGGCTGGGACCCCGAGCGTTTTGCGGCGCTGGAGCGCCGCTTCCCCGATAGCATCGTGTGCGTTCGCGTCCCGATGGATGCGGATGTCCTGACGCTGATCGAGCAGGGCGTGCGGGTCGTGCATCTCACGGCGAATTACCATGGCAGGTGCGGCGATCGGTTTGCGAGCGATCTCATCCGGCAGGCACATCGCCGCTTGGTGGACGCCGGCCTGCGCGAGGAGGTCACCCTGATCGGCAGCGGTGGCATCGTCATGGCCGAGCACGTGCCCAAGGCGATCATCTGTGGCCTGGACGCCGTGGCTCTCGATACAGCCCTCTGGGTGGCGCTGCAGGCCCGTTTCGCCGGCGCGTGCGTCGATCGGCACACGGCGGCGCTCGCCTTCCCGCGGCTGGATGTGGCCTGGGGCGTCCAGCGTGTGCAGAACCTGGCGGCCTCCTGGCGCGACCAGATATTGGAGGTGTTAGGGGCGATGGGGCTGCGCGAGGTGCGCCGCCTGCGCGGCGAGCTTGGGCGCTGTATGTTCCAACAAGACCTGGAGCGCGAAGCGTTCGCCGGGATCGCCGGCTACGGGGCGGAGCGCGAATGACCCCGCTCGCCCGGCGGGCATTGCCAACGCAATCAATCTATGAAGCACGAAGTCACAACCATTGAAGAGCGCATCATCGCCAAGCACACCGAGGCCCTCCGGCACGGCCTGCATGTCTGGCCAACCCTGGCCTTCGACCGGCCCCCGGCGCTGGGCGATGCGCGCTGGACCGCCGATCTCATCCTGGCGACATGGACGCAGGCCGAGACTGGCCGCCTCCCCGAGAACGGGCTGGAGTATCGGGTGGGCTGCTCGGGCGGTGGCTTCGATGTGCTCGATTTTATGTTCCTGCCCGCTGGCCAGCAATTGCCCGAGGATGTGCCGATCGATACGTCCATCCCTTTGAATCGCCGGCCCTACGACCGGCGCCTGGAGATCCCGGTCCCCTGGTATGGAGCCGGCATGTCCTTCGGCTCGATCAGCGAGCAGATCATGCTGGCGCGCGCCAAGGCGGCGCAGCGCTGGGGCACCTTCACCTGTACCGGCGAGGGAGGCTACCCCGACTCGCTGCGTCCCTATCGTGAGCACGTGATCACCCAGATCGCCACCGGCCTGTTCGGCGTGCGTGAAGAGACGATCCGCTGGGCGCCGATCGTCGAGTTCAAGTACGCCCAGGGCGCCAAGCCCGGCCTCGGCGGCCATCTGCTGGGCGACAAAGCCACCACCGCGGTTGCCCAGATGCGCGAGAGTGTGCCCTGGGTCAGCCTGTTCTCGCCCTTCCCGTTCCACAGCGTCTACTCGGTCGAGGACCATAAAAAGCACCTCGATTGGGTGAAGACGGTGAACCCCGACGCGCTGATCTCGGTGAAGGTGTCGACGCCGACGGATATCGATATGGTGGCGGTGGGCAGCTATTACGCCGGCGCGCACATCATTCACATCGACGGCGGCTATGGCGGCACGGGGGCAGCACCCGAGATCGCCAAAAAGAACATCGCGATGCCGATCGAGCTGGCGCTCCCGCGGGTGCATCGGTTCCTGATCCAGGAGGGCATCCGCGATGAGGTGGTGATTATGGCCAGCGGCGGCATCCGTACAGCCGACGATATCGCCAAGGCCATCGCGCTGGGCGCCGACGGCTGCGTCCTGGGCACGGCCGAGCTGGTCGCGCTGGGCTGCACGCGCTGCGGCAACTGCGAGCGCGGGCGCGGCTGCCCCTTCGGCCTGACCACCACCGACCCGGAGCTCTCGCGGTTGGTGGACCCCGATTGGGGCGCCGCGCAGATCAGCCGCCTGTACAGCGCGTTTCAACACCGGTTGCGCACTATCCTGCGCCGCCTGGGCCTGCCCAGCGTTCGGGCGCTGCGCGGTCGGACGGACGTGCTTGTCTATCGTGCGTAGATGAACTGCGGCGACGCCGAGGCGCAGAATAAGAGTTAAGGGTTAAGGGTGAGGGTTCGTATTACGGCGAGAGTTCGCGCGGCCTGTCTCACCCACAAAGGCACAAAGGTTCTCAAGAACCTGATGCCCTTTGGGGCGTGGTGGTGAGCGACCGCTGCGAAACGCGCGTTGGAATCGTAGGCTGGGGCACCGATCTTCGGCGCCTCTGTGGCAAATTCAGGAACACGGGGGCCGCAATGGAGCGGAAACACGACGCAATGGAGCGAGAGCAGTACATTGCCGCGCTGATCGCCTCACGACGCTCGTTGGAACGGCCGCCCAGCATGCCGCTGCGCAAGGCCGACGCGGAGGGCGGGTGTGGGGTCATCGGTATGGCTGCCAGCGTACCCATTCCGGGCCGACATCTGCTCCCGGCGCTCCAGCAGATGCGCAACCGCGGCAACGGCAAAGGTGGTGGCATCGCAGCCGTCGGGATCGATCCGCGATTCTTTGCGGTCGCGCCCGAGATCCTCGAGCACGATTATTTGCTGGCGGTGGCGTATCTGGACTGCACGGTCCGGCCCGCGGTCGAAGCGGCGTGCATCGCGCCGACCTTCATCGTCGATCACGTCCATTGCATCCCAACCACGGCGGACGGTCGATCGCTGCCCGGCCTGGAGGTTCGGCCACCGGACGTATACTGCTACTTCGTCCGCGTGCGGCCCGAAGTCAGCGCGAGCTTCCTGGAGCACCACAAGCTCTCGGACGACCATCTCACTGCCATCGAGGACGAGATCGTCTATCAGAACACCTATCGGCTGAACCGCACCTGGTATGCCGCGACGGGTGACAAGCGAGCGTTCGTCCTTTCGCATGGCAAGAACCTGCTGGTGCTCAAGCTGGTTGGTTATGGCGACGATGTCATCCGCGCCTATCGGCTGGACGATCTGCGCGCCCACGTCTGGATCGGCCACCATCGCTACCCCACCAAGGGCAAGGTCTGGCATCCCGGCGGCGCGCACCCGTTCATCGGGATGCACGAAGCGCTGGTGCACAACGGCGATTTCGCCAACTATGCCGCGATCTGCACCTACCTGGCCCAGCGCCAGATCTATCCGCTGTTTCTGACCGATACCGAGGTGGCGGTCCTGGTGTTCGACCTGCTCCATCGGGTGTACGGCTATCCGCTGGAGTACGTCATCGAGGCCCTGGCGCCGACGACCGAGCGCGACTTCGCCATGTTGCCGCCCGACAAACAACGGATCTACCAGATGATCCAGACGGTCCATATCCACGGCTCGCCCGACGGCCCGTGGTTCTTCCTGATCGCCCAATCGGACGTTGGCGCGCGCGCCTACCGGCTGATCGGCATCACCGACACGTCCATGCTGCGGCCGCAGGTGTTCGCCCTGCAACAGGGGGGCGAAGCGATCGGCTTTGCCGCTTCCGAGAAGCAGGCCATCGATGCCGCCCTGGCCAGCCTGGCGCAGGAAGACCCGCGCTTCTGGTCGCGCGCGGACTGCTACTGGAACGCGCGCGGCGGCAGCCATACCGACGGCGGCGCGTTTCTCTTCACCGTGCAGCCTACGGGCGCGGGCACGGCGGCGTTGGTGTGTACGGATAAGTTCGGTCGACGTATCGAGCCCGATCCCGCCAAGCGCCCCTGGCCGGCTGCCGCAACGCTGTCGGCCCCTTGACGTTGCGCTGCGCGGTTGCTCCCATGGAGGGATGCCCACAGATGCCGCTGCGATTCGATAATGCTCCCCACGTGCTGTTCGATCAGGTCTGCCAACACCTGCCGTCGTGGGACTACGACGACGTGCAGGCGTTTCTGGAGCGCCTGGAGCAGGCTGTGATCACCGGCGATGATCACGATCGCGCGCGGGGCTTCGCGGTGTTGACGCTCATGCTCGACCGCGTGTACCCAACGGGCGCGCTGAAGCGCAGTTGCCTGCTGGCGCTGATCGACCGCAGCCTGGCCACCCTGATCGAGCATGTGCGCCTGGCCCCGTCCCGCGCCTACGCCTGGCTGGGCTACGACAGCCCGTTGCCGGAATCGGGCGACCCGGACACGATCCTGGTGGTCGATGCCCGTGGCTATCCATCGGAGGGCGAGCGTTCGCTGGCCCGCGCGCTGGTGGCGATGGAGCAGCGCGGCTTTCGGCGCTTCATCGTCGCCAACGTCCGCGGCCAGCGCTTCATCGGCTGCGGCCTGGGCCCAAACACCCACGGCGTGCGGATCGATGTGTACGGCTCGTCGGGCGATTACCTGGCCTCGGGCATCGACGGCGCCGAGATCGTTGTGCACGGCACTGCCCAGGACCAACTGGCGCAGATCATGAAGGCCGGCACGCTGGTGGTGTACGGCGATGTGGGCCAGACGTTCATGTATGCGGCCAAGGGCGGCGCGGCCTTTATTTTGGGCAGCGCTGCCGGGCGCCCGCTGATCAACGCCGTCGGGCGGCCACGCGTGGTCATCAACGGGACCTGTCTGGACTACCTGGCCGAATCCTTTATGGCTGGCGACCCGCTCAGCGGCGGAGGGTTCGTGATCCTCAACGGCATCACGTTCGATGCGGATGGTACCATCCGCGATCTGGAGACGCCCTATCCCGGAGGCAATCTCTTCTCGCTGGCATCGGGCGGGGCGATCTACATCCGCGATCCCCACCAGACCGTCGCAGACGACCAGCTCAACGGCGGCGAGTTCGCGCCGCTCAGCGCGCAGGACTGGGCGCTCATCCAGCCGTATCTGGAGGAAAACGAACGCCGTTTCGGCATCCCGCTCAGCCGCTTGTTGACCGTGGGCGGGCGGCTCCAATCGCCGGAGCAGGTCTACCGCAAAATACGGCCAGCCGGCCATAAGGCGTTGATGCCCGAGGAAGCATGGGTCAAGCGGAAGGCATGACCATCGCCAGTGCCGCTGAAGCAGGTAAGATGAGCGAACATTCCACCCTGATCGATGCACTTGCCACGCACGGCTGGGCGGTCACGCCGCATTTTCTGCCTCCCGAGGCTGTTGCTGCGCTTGCCGACGAGGCGCAGCACTTATGGGCCACCGGTCAGCTCCAGCCAGCTGGCGTCGGCCGCGGCGCCGGGTACGCAGTTCGGCCCGATATACGGGGCGATTCGATCTACTGGCTGGACGAGCACAAGCTGACGCCTGCCCAGGCTCGCTATTGGGAGGCGATCGAGGTGCTGCGGAGCGAACTCAATCGCGCCCTGTTCCTGAGCCTGGTCGGGTTTGAAGCCCATTACGCGGTGTATCCGCCTGGCGCCTTCTACCAGAAGCATGTCGATCGCTTCGCGAGCTCCGACGAGCGCATGATCTCGTGCATCCTGTACCTGAACCGGGATTGGAGCGCCGACCAGGGCGGCCAGCTCAGGGTCTATCTTGCCGATAGCACCGTCGATGTCCTGCCGTGCGCGGGCACGTTCGTGATGTTCAGAAGCGATACCATCGCTCACGAGGTGCTGCCGGCCACGCAGCCTCGCTTCAGCCTCACCGGCTGGTTCCGGCGGCGCGCGCTCCAGTTGCAGATCGGTTGACGCTGGCACGACGAGGGACTATACTGCGGAGGATGGAACCGTGGCTGCGCCGCCCAGGCGCTGCGCACGATCTGGTGATCGGGCGCGGTGGGGGAGTTCGGTCATGAGTAGGGCCCGGTCGGCAGGGGCAGACCCCAGCACTCCGATTGCCTCCCTCGATGAGGCGGGCCTGGTCGCTGCGCTGCGCAACGGCGATGCAGCCGCTTTCGCCACCTTGCTCGAGCGCTATTACCCGGCGATGCTCCGCCTGGCGCAGATCTATGTGCCGAACCGGGCGGTGGCCGAGGAGGTCGTCCAGGAAACATGGCTGGCGGTGCTGCAGGGGCTCCCCCGGTTTGCGGGCCGCGCCTCGCTGAAGACCTGGCTCTTCCGTATCCTCACCAACCGCGCGAAAACACGTGGGATGCGCGAGGGCCGCAGCGTGCCGTTCTCGGCGCTGTCGGATCGCGACGCCAGCCGGGCAGAGCCGGCCGTCGATCCGGCACGGTTCTATCCTCCCGAGCATCGCTCGGCTGGCCACTGGATCAGCCTGCCCACTGCCTGGGAGCACCTGCCCGAGGAACGCCTGCTGGCCCAGGAGACCCGCGCCTGCATCCTGCAAGCGGTGGCCGCGCTGCCGCCCGGCCAGCGAGCGGTGATCAGTTTGCGCGATATCGAGGGATGGTCCGCCGCAGAGGTCTGTACTGTTTTAGGGATCTCCGAGGCGAATCAACGCGTATTGTTGCACCGTGCGCGGTCGAAGGTGCGGCATGCCCTCGAGCACTACTTCGCTGGAGTATCGGGATGATGACCGTTTCCGATCTCACCTGTCGAGAATTGGTGGAACTGGTGACCGACTATCTCGAGGGAGCGCTGTCGGCGTCGGAGCACGCGCGCTTCGAGGCCCACCTGGCGGCCTGCCGCGGCTGCCGCAGCTACATGGCGCAGATGCAGCGGACGATCCGCATGCTCGGTGCGCTGACCGAAGAATCCATCCCCGAGGCGGTGCGGCACGAGCTTTTAGAGGCCTTCCGCAACTGGAAGCGCGGCTGAGAGTTTCCGGTCATCGATTCGAGCATCCACATTCGATGTATCGCCGGCTTGCCATCCTCTGCACGATTGTGGCCCTCGGTGCCTGCGGCGCCGCCGCATGGGCCGTGGCACAGCCGTCGGCAGCACCGTTCCTCGTGCCCGTCGCCACCGATGTTCACGTTGCGGAGCTGGGGTGGGGCCAGCGGCTGATCACCTACCAGGTGCCGGACCCGGCCTACGGCTGGTATTCGAAGATCACGCGCGACCTGAAGGCCCGCGGTTGGACGCCGCCGACGCGCGATTACTATCGTTGGGGATCGACCGAAGGCTTCGTGAACCTCTACACCCGCCGAACGCACCTCTGGGTCGTCTCCATCCAGGAGCAGGCGGAGCTGCAAGGGACCCCCCGCTTCGCCCGGATCATCCTTCGCCGCTCGATCTCCATCCACTGGCCCTGGTTCTTGGGCTGATAAGGGGGATACCGGCGGCACCGGCACCGTGCCGCGCGCTCGCCCTGGCCCCATTCCGTCCCCCCGCTTTGCCAGAGGTGACGATCGCAGGTGCGGAATACGAAGCCCACCCTGTGGCCACAAACGCAGCCCTGAGCCGAGGGCGTGCCGTTCGAGCGCCAAACACGGTATGGTATAATGATACCATTGCCCGGCCCGGGCGGTGGCCTGGGTTCGGTATGGAGGCTAAGGAGTAACTATGAAACCGTACATCGGCATTATCTGTGGGACTTTCCGCGATCGGGACTGGTGCCCGCCTTCGTACGGCCATCGCCAGACCTATATCGACGCGATCGTCGCGGCTGGCGGCGCGCCGTTGCTGATCCCATTGGTAGACGACGAGGTGGTGCTACGGGCGCTGTACGACCGGATCGACGGGCTGTTGTTTGCCGGTGGCGGCGATGTCGACCCGTTCTACTACGGCGAGGAGCCGATCCCCGAGCTGGGCACGGTGGATCCCTTGCGCGATCGGGTGGAGTTGCCCCTGGTGCGCTGGGCGGCGGCCGATGGCAAGCCGATCCTCGGGATCTGCCGCGGGGTGCAGGTGATCAACGTCGCGCTCGGTGGGTCGCTGTACCAGGATATCCCGGCCCAGATCAAGAGCGATCTGGTTCACGATAGCTCTTATACCTACAAGGACTGGACCTATATGGCCCACGAGCTGCGCCTGGCCCCCGACTCGAAGCTGGCGCAGATCCTGGGGACGGAGCCCTTCCCGATCAACTCGCTGCACCACCAGTCGCTGAAGGCGATCGCCCCTGGTCTGCGCGCGGTCGGCTGGGCGCCCGACGGGGTCGTCGAGGCGGTCGAGGGCAACAACGGTCATTTCTTGATCGGCGTGCAGTGCCATCCCGAGGCGCTGCAGGCCGAGGCCGACCCACGCTGGCGCGCGCTGTTCCGGCAGTTTGTGGAGAGTTGCCTGGTCGCCGCACGCGACCAGCACTACGGGGATCGTGCGCTGTCATCCTGAGCCAGCTTCTCCAAGCATAGGGTTCGGGATCACGGGTGCGTGTTTTGTTCTGCTCAAGCCTGCCCGATCAATTGGCCGATTTCCCGCCCGAAGTTCGGGATCACGGGTGCGTGTTTTGTTCGGCTCAAGCCGAACCCTTAATACTCCTTTGTTCTTCTGCCTGTAGCACGCACCACAGCGACTCCGGGGACACCGAGGGAGGCTCACGAGCTTCCCCATCGCTGCGCACGCTGTGTGAGCAACTGACAAAGGAGAAATAGCCCCGAAGCGTGCGAGGGGCGCACAGGCGCGGTTCGCCGCCGCGGCCCGCCCGTTCAGCCCAGGTCCTTGCGCATATAGATCCAGGATCGTTGGTGGAGCACCCACCCCGCCAGGAGCGAGCGGCGCACGTGGCTCTCGACGAAGCCGACGCGTTGGTAGAGCTGGCGCGCGCCCTGGTTGGCGGCGCTGACGTACAGGCCGAGGTAGCGCTTGCGGCGCAGCCGTGCTTCTTCCTCGGCGCGCGCCAGCAGCGCCTGCGCCACGCCGCGCCGGCGGTAGGGGCTGAGCACGGCCACATCGGTGATATACCCTTCGGCGCGGTCGATGCGGTGGTCGAGCAGCGAGAGCGCGAAGATCGAACGAAACGCGCCCCACGCGCCGAGCACCTGATGAAACGCCAGCTCGGCCGCGCCGGTGTTGTCGCTGCCCATCTCCCAGGTACGCAGCGTGATCGTCCCGATCACCTGGTTGTCGGCGGAAGCGACCAGCATGCCACGCAGCGCGCCAACTCCCTGGCGCCGCCAGGCCTCGGCCATCGCCTCGATGCCGCGCGCAGCGTTGCGGGCGCCGAACGCCGCGCCGAATTTGTCGGCGAACGCTTCGTGATGCAGCCGGAGGATGGGGTAGATATCCTCCATCCGCGCCGGGCGGATATCGATCGTCAGTGGCGCCGAGGATGCGCGGGTGGTGACCAGCATAGCGTCTTGAGCGCGTAGCCAGGCGCGCCGAGCGCGCCGGCATGCAGCCGGTGGTTCCCATAGCGATCGCCTACCTGCGTTCTATTCTAACACTCGCGGCGGTGGCCTGCAAAGTATTCGCGCCACTCGCTGGGGTTTATCAGTTCTTTTCCCTACATCGGCGGCTATCCTTCCCTCCTTCCCGCATGCAGGGAGGGGAAGCACTATGAGCGTGGCGGTGCGGCGGCGCTACCGCACGACGTGGCAGCAAAAGTGTTTGATGAGGCCGCGCCTCGCCAAACCGCTCCAGAGCTGCCCTCCAGAGGTCAAAAGACGGCGAAGCCCGGTAGCTCGTTTGACATCAGCGTGGAAGCGGGCTAGAATCCTCGCCCGGCAGTTGCGCAATCAGGAGTTCGAATGGTGATCTCCTCGCCACCCCCCCGCTACGACCGGATGGTCTCGCTGGTGTTGCTGGTGCTGCTCGGCCTGGCGGTGGTCTTTCTGATCGATATCAACCCCTATATTCTGCGCGCCCGGCTCGGCGGCGACCTGCCGGTGATCACGATCTCGTGGCTGCTGGTCGCTTCGCTGGTGATCATCACCAGCACTGGGGCCGATGTGTTCATCCGCGGGCATCCGCAGATGCAAACCCGCAGCCTGCCGACGATTAATTTGGGCTTCGTCGCGATCGAGATCGCGCCCGGCTTCTGGATCCTGCCATCGTTCGCGATCATCGCCTCGTTCGCCTTCTTCCGCCTGTTCAGCGCCAGCCTGGGGATGATTGCCTTTATCTTCGCGCTGGCCACGGCCGGCGGGTTGCTGTTGGCTGCCCTGCTCGGCCAGCACTACGCCCTCGACCGGCATCCTGCGGTACGGCACCGTGCCCGGCTCGGTCTGCAGACGATCACGTTCTTGCTGGCGTTCGGCGTCTTTAGCGCGATCTATCAGGCGCGCCTGCGGACGCTCTATTCCGCCGCGCTGATCGGTGCGTCCGGGGCCCTGCTGGCCTATGCCCTGCTCCAATGGACCCCGCCGCGCCATGGGTTGCTGGCGCTCGCCGCCATGGTCGGCCTGACGCTGGCCGAGGCGACATGGGCGCTCAACTATTGGGCTGCCCCGTTCTTGCTCGGCGGCGCGTTGTTGCTGGTCATCTTCTATATCACCACCGGGCTGCTCCAGAATTACCTCGAAGGCACTCTCTCGCGGCGGGTCCTCTGGGAGTATGGGTTGCTCGGTGCTGGCCTGCTGGCGGCGGTGGTGATCGCGCTGTTGCGCTGACGCCATCCCCACAGCGCAGGGCCGCCAACCCAGACCGCGGACCCAGGCAACGCCCAACACCCGAAATCCTGCCCCCGCCGCTTGACACCGCGCGCTCGATCTGGTATACTTTGGGCGATTATTAGATATTTAGCTAAATATCTTATGGAGCTATCGCTGACCCGTTCGCTGCGCGCGCTGGCCGACCCAACCCGGCGCGCGATCCTGCAGATGCTCAGCGCGCGCGACATGACCGCTGGAGAGATCGCCGCGCGGTTCGCCATCTCCGCTCCAAGCGTGTCGCACCATCTCAATGTGCTTAAAAACGCGGATCTGGTACGGGCCGAGCGCAACGGTCAAACGATTGTGTACTCGTTGAATGCCACCGTGGTCCAGGAATTCCTGCAGGAGCTCATGCAGCTTTTCAAAGTCGGGGAGGATCCGCATGCGTAGCCGTTGGTTTGCGCCGCTCTGCATTGGGATGATGATCGTCTTTGGCGCGCTGGTCTATCCGCAGTTGCCCGAGCGTGTGCCGAGCCATTGGAACATCAGCGGCCAGGTGGATGCGACCAGTGGCCGCCTCCTGGCGGTGCTCTGGTTACCCGCGCTCACGGTCGGCATCTGGCTGCTGATGCTTGGGCTGCCCCGCATCGATCCGCGGCGCGCTGCATACGCAGCGTTCGCCGGCACCTATCGGCTCTTTATCAATGTGCTGGTGCTGTTCCTGGCCGGCCTCTACGTTGTCATGCTTGGCGCGGGGCTCGGCTGGCAGATCGGTGTGCCACAGCTCATCGGTGCTGGCAGCGGGCTATTGTTGGCGGTGCTCGGGAATGAGCTGGGGCGCGTGCAGCCCAACTGGTTCGTTGGCATCCGCACCCCCTGGACGCTGGCCGACCCCGTGGTCTGGCGCCGCACCCATCGCTTCGGCGGGCGGGTATTCTTCATCGCGGGGGTTCTGATCGCGCTGGCCAGCCTCTTGCTGCCGCCAGCGGCGAGCGTCTTCGTGATCCTGATCGGCGCGCTTGGGGCGGGGTTCCTGTCGGTCGGGTATTCCTACCTGTGCTGGCGGCAGCGCGTGGAGGTTCAGTAGCGATGTTACAGGTGAGCACTGCGCGGATCGCAGTGTCGGTCGTGGCCATCCTGATCGAGATCGCGCTGCCGCTCGTGCTGGCCGTAGTCGTGCAGCGTCGGCTCGGCGTCGGCTGGCGCTATTTTGGCTATGGCGCGCTGATCTTCTTCCTGTTTCAACTGATCAGCCGCTTGCCGGCCGTGCAGGTGATCCAGGCGCTGATCGCGCCGCACCTGCAGGCCTCGCGCGCGCTGCTACTGGGCTGGGTGGCGATCCTGTCGGTGAGCGCTGGGTTGTTCGAGGAGATCGGGCGCTATATCGGCTACCGCTGGCTGATGCGGCGCGAGGAGAAGACCTGGCGCAAGGCGGTGATGTACGGGCTGGGCCATGGCGGGCTGGAGTCGATGCTGCTGGTAGCCGGGCTCTCGTTGCTGTCGCTGATCAACCTGCTCGTGCTGCCCTCGGTCATCGGCACCTTGCCACCCGAGCAGCGCACGCTCGCCGAGCGCCAGCTGGCAGCTCTGGCCGCACTGCCCGACTGGGCGCCGCTGCTTGGCGCGTGGGAACGGCTATGGGTCCTGCCGGTTCACGTCGCGCTTTCAGTGATGGTCTTGCAGGTGTTTCGGCGCGGCAGTGTTGTCTGGTTGTGGCTGGCGGTTGTGGCCCATACGCTTGTGAACCTGGTTGCCATCGGCCTGTTGCAAGTGCTCGGACCTGACCAGGTCGGCACGATGCTGATGGTCGAAGCTGTCATCTTGGTCTTCGGGTTGGCGGCGTTGTGGATCATCTGGCGGCTACGCGACCCGCCGGAGGAGGTCGCCGTTGCGGTGGGGCAGCCGGTGCCGGGGCCGCCGCCGCTCGCGGCCGAGGAGCGCCTCCCCAAGTAGGATCGATCCTGTTCAAATCCGGTATTCCATGCAGGACGACGGGCGAAAGGCCAGGGATAAGATTTGGCCTTTTGGAACGATGAGGCATACGGCAGTTTGGCACCTGCCCCGGACACACGGGAGCGGCTGGCAGACCCCAGCCGCTCCCACTGTTCCTTTCAGCACGCTGCGCTGGCCGGGCCTATCCGCGTGCACGCTCCAGAGCCCGCGCCAACGCCCGCCGCGTGTAGACCTTGACCATCGCGCGGCGGTAATCCGCCGAGGCGTGGATATCGCTGTTGTAGTCCAGGTTCTGGCCGGCCTGCTCCGCTGCCTGAGCGATCGCCTCGTCGCTGAGCTGCTGGCCCTCCAGCGCACGCTCCACCTCGCTCAGCCGGCTGGCGTGGCTGGCAGCGCCTGTCACGGCGACCCGTACGTTCTGGGCGACGCCGTTGGCAAGCGTGAGCCGCGCGGCGACGCCCACCAGCGCATAGCCGCTGGCAGGGTTGGCGAACTTGGCGTAGGCGCTGCCGGTGTTGGCAGCAAGGGCCGGCAGATCCACCGAGGTGATCACCTCGCCGGAGCTGAGCGCCGTCTCGAACAGGCCGACGATGAACTGGTCGATCGGGATGGCGCGCTCGCCGCCCGGCCCCCTGGCGTTGATCGTCGCCTCCAGCGCCAGGGCGACCGCCGGAAGGTCGGCGGCGGGGTCGTTGTGAGCCAGGCTTCCGCCGATCGTGCCGCGGTTGCGCACCTGCGCGTCGCCGATCACCGAGGTCGCGTCGTACAGAGCCTGATAGCGCCGCAACTCCTGGTGGGCTGCGATCTCCGCGTAGGTGGTCATCGCGCCGATCCGCCAGCCGCCGTTGTGGGCGCTGATCCCGCGCAGATCCTGGATCTTGCGCAGGTCCACCAGCATTGTCGGCGTGGCCAGGCGCAGCTTCATCACCGGTAGCAGGCTGTGGCCGCCCGCCAGCGCCTTGGACTCCGGGTCCTTTGACAGCAGCGCCAGCGCCTCATCGAGCGTCGCCGGTGCGGCGTAGTCGAACTGTGCTGGTATCATGCGTCACCCCTTAGAGCGTTTGAGGTTTTGCGTTTTGAGTCTTGAGGCTCTCGATGCCGCCAACTCAAAACGCAAAACCCAGAACTACTTCCTGGCCTCTTGGATCGCCTGCCAGACGCGCTCCGGCGTCAGCGGCAGATCAATGTGGCGAATCCCCAGCGGCGCGAGCGCATCCACCACGGCGTTGGCGATCGCCGGCGTGGCGCCGATCGTGCCGGCCTCGCCGATGCCCTTGACCCCCAGCGGGTTGCTTGGCGAAGGAGTCACAGTGAAATCGGTGGTCAACGGCGGCAACTGGCTGGCCTTCGGCACCGCGTAGTCCATCAACGAGCCGCTAAGCAGTTGGCCGTTCTCATCATAGGCAGCGTACTCGTAGAGCGCCTGCCCGATGCCCTGCGCCACTCCGCCATGCACCTGCCCTTCGGCGATCAGCGGGTTCAGGATGTTCCCGGCATCGTCCATGCAGTAGAACTGCAGCGGCGTCACAATCCCGGTCTCCGGGTCGACCTCCACGACCGCCATGTAGGTTCCGGCGGGGAAGGTAAAGTTCGTCGGATCGTAGAAGGTTTCGGCCTCGAAGCCCGGCTCCAGGTCGGCGGGGAAGTCGTGCGCCAGGTGCGCCATGAGCACCACTTCGCCGAAGGCCTTGGCGCGGTCGGGCGAGCCTTTGACCGCGAACTTGCCGCCCTGATACTCGATATCGGCCTCGCTGGCTTCCAACAGGTGCGCGGCGATCTTCTTGCCCTTCTCGATCAGCTTCTGGCAGCTCTTGTAGATCGCCATGCCGCCCACCGCCAGCGAGCGGCTGCCGTAGGTGCCCCAGCCATACGGGATCACCCCGGTATCGCCGTGGACGATCTCGACATCCTCGAACGGCACGCCCAGCACGTCGGAAACGATCTGCGCGAAGCTCGTCTCGTGGCCCTGGCCATGGGTGTGCGAGCCGGTGAGCACCGTGACTTTGCCGGTCGGATGCACTCGCACCACCGCCGACTCCCACAGCCCGGCGGCGCCGCCCCACATCTTGCCGACCACCTTCGAGGGCGCGATCCCACAGGCCTCGATATAGCAGGTCAGCCCGATCCCCAGGTAGCGCCCCTGCTGGCGCGCGCGCTCCTGCTCCTCGCGCCAGCGCTGGTAGCCGAACTGCTCCAGCGCTTTGTTCAGGTTGTCCTCGTAGTTCCCGCTGTCGTAGGTCATACCTGCGACCGTGGTGTAGGGGAACTGATCGGGGGGGATGAAATTGCGGCGCCGGATCTCGGCCGGGTCCATGCCCAGCTCGCGTGCCGCCAGGTCCATCATACGCTCGATCAGGTAACACGCCTCCGGTCGCCCGGCACCACGGTAGGCATCGGTCGGCACCGTGTTGGTATAGACTCCGAGCACCTCGGCGTCGAGCGCGGGCAGCTTGTAGACGCCAGGGAGCAACGGCGTGTACAGCGAGGTCGGGATCAGGGGCGCGAAGGTCGAGAGATAGGCGCCCATATTAGCGTAGGTCTTCACGCGCAGGCCGAGCAGCGTGCCATCGCGCTTGAGCGCCAGCTCGGCGTAGGTGATGTGGTCGCGCCCGTGGATGGTCGCCAGATAGTTCTCGCTGCGCGTCTCGGTCCACTTGATCGGCACGCCCAGATCTTTGGCCATCAGGACGATCAGCGGCTGCTCGGCGTAGAGGTGGATCTTGCTGCCAAACCCGCCGCCCACATCGGGGGCGATCACCCGCAGTTTGTTCTCCGGCAGGCCGGTGATCAGACAGATCAGCAGCCGGATCACATGCGGGTTCTGGTCGGTATCCCACAACGTGATCTCGCCGGTCCCCGGATCATAGCGCCCGGCCACCGCGCGCGGCTCCATGGCGTTGGGGATGAGCCGCTGATTGATCAGCCGTTGCTTGACGACCACCTCGGCCTGGGCGAAGGCGGCATCGATGTCGCCGCCCTTCTGCCGCCAGGTGAACGCGACGTTGTTGGCGGCATTGGCATGCACCTGCGGCGCCCCCGGCTGGGTGGCCTTCTCGGCATCCACCACCACCGGCAGCGGCTCGTAATCGACCTGGATCAGCTGCGCGGCATCGCGCGCCGTGCCGGCGTCGCTGGCGACCACCGCCGCGACGATCTCGCCGGTATGGCGCACCACATCGATAGCGATCAACGGATGGTTGACCGACACCAGGTTGCTGTTCGGCGGGTTCACACCGCACGGCAGCGTCGTCACGTGGGCAAAATCCTTGCCGGTGTACACCTTGAGCACACCGGGATGCTGCTCCGCTGCCGAGGTATCGAGCCGGGTGATCCGCGCGTGGGCATAGGGGCTGCGCAGAAAGACCACGCTCTGCATGCCGGGAAGGTGCAGGTCATCGACGTACAGCCCACGCCCGGTGATCATGCGCGGGTCTTCCCGGCGCTTGACGGCCTGACCGATCGTTACGGTTGTCATTCCGTGCTCCTTCCACGAAACGCAAGAACCTTAGATCGCTGCGCATGAGCGCTCATGCCGGCTGAGCTGCCGGCTCGGCCCCAGCTTCCACGGGCTGCTCGCCGCGCATCTTCGCTGCGGCGTACTGCACGGCCCGGACGATGTTCTGATAGCCGGTGCAGCGACACAGGTTGCCTTCCAGGCCATGCCGAATCTCTTCTTCGGTTGGGTTCGGATTGCGCTGCAGCAGGTCGTAAGCCGACATAATCATGCCGGGGGTGCAATACCCACACTGCAGGCCGTGTTTCTCCCAGAAGCCTTCCTGAAGCGGGTGCAACTGACCGTCCTGTGCCAGCCCTTCGATGGTGGTGATCTGCGTGCCGTCGGCCTGCACCGCCAGCACGGTGCACGACTTGACGCTGACGCCGTCCATCAAGACGACACACGCGCCGCACTGGCTGGTGTCGCAGCCGATATGGGTGCCGGTCAGGTTGAGCTGATCGCGCAGGTAGTGCACCAGCAACGTGCGCGGCTCGACCTCGCTGGTGTAGGTCCGTCCGTTGACCGTGACCGAGATCGTACTCACGTCGAACACCTCCTCACTGAGATTCAGAGCCTACGATAACCAGGCCATCGGCAAAGCATGGCCTCAGCGCACAGCACCGGGCCAGCGGCCTTCGCTTAGCGCTGAGCGCGCCCCAGGAGGAACCCAAGGATGAACGCAATCACGACCCATGCGAGCCATGGGCGCTCCTTGAGCATATCCTCGGCGACGCCGCGCACGACGGATGCAGGCTTGAGTTGTTCGTGTTCAGGAACGACGACCGTCCGCCGCTCGAACGCAGGCTGAGGTGGCTGGCCTGCTGGTGGGGACGGTGTGTCTGGAGAGGTGGGAGCTGACACTTCAGCGGTGGGCATGGCAGCGGGCGCCGCCGCCGCAGCGCTCACGGCCTGCTCTGCCGGGGGGCTGCTCTCGCGGATCTTGATCTGTTCGGCCAGCGCCTTGAGCGACTGGTTGATCAGCTGCTTGGCCGCGCTTTCGATCAGCCGCTGGCCGACGCTCGCCAGCACGCCGCCGATCTGCGCGTCGCCCGCATAGTTCAGCACCGTCTTGCCGTCTTGCTCCTCCAGATCGACCGTACCCACGCCGTCCACGACGGCGTTCGAGCTGCGGCCGCTGGCGACCAGCCGGTAATGGTGGGGCGGCTGGATGTCTTCCAGCCGGATTCGACCGTTGTAGGTGCCTCTGATCGTTTGAATGCCGATCTTGACCGTCCCTTCGTATTCGTTCTCACCGATCTGCTCGAGCCGTTCGCAGCCGGGAACGACGCGCGCCAACACTTCGATGTCGTTCAACGCGGCCCAGACCCGATCGCGCGGCGCATCGATCGTGTAGCTCCCCGTGATCTTCACACGGCGCTCCTTTCAATCCAATCGCGAGAGGGTGAGGACGAGGACTGGAACGCATGCGAGTGCGCTGAGCTGAAACCGGGTGTACGTTCCGAGGTCTGCGCGACGTATACCCGATGGCTGCCACGTCTTATCCGAAGCTATGGGCACATGTGTACAGCGTTGCCTGCGAACCCATGCAGACACAACAAACCCCACCGGCAGAGCGCCGAGTCCTGCGACTCAGAGCGTCTGCATGGAACAGGTACGCAAAAATGATGGAAAAGGATCTTGCAACGGTGAAGTATTATCGCTTTCATGGTACCTGGAGGTTTAAGGTTTGTCAAGAGCCAGAGCTGGCGCAATATCCCTGGCGCTGCGCTTCCCATCCCCCATTTGCATGCCAGGACTTCCGCGGTCGGCGTGGTCTGGCCTACTTCCTGTCCTTCCCCGTCCCTCTCCCCCCATGCGAGGAAGGGGAGGGAGGGGATCAGGCGGGCTGTCCGCCTCTCCATTGGGGTGCCAAGCACACAGCGCAGGCTGACGAGCGTACCCTCTATGTCGGGCCTCAGCGCCGGCTAGCAAGCGGTGGGCCAACCCGCGCTGCCTGCGTCAGCTCGGTGGCGGTATCGGCCAGCGCCGCGCCACGGGTCTCGCGCCCGGCCAGGCTGATAACACCCGCCAGCCCGAAGGCCACCGCATAGACGCTCAGCGCCAGCGGCAACGAGGCCGACAGCAGGGCAGCGCCCAGCGTTGGCGCAACGATGCCGGCTATACGCGCCATGGCGCTGGCCCAGCCCATCCCCGTCGCGCGTGCCGTCGTCGGGTAGTTCTCCGGTGTCCAGGCATACAGGCTGCCCCAGGCGCCCAGGGCAAAGAAGCTCATCAGCACCGCTGCCGCCAGGATCGCCGGCAGGCCGCTGACCGCGGCGAACAGATAGGTGAAGATGCCGCTGGCGATCAGGTAGGCCGCCAGCGTTTTCCGCCGCCCCCACCGCTCGATCAGCACTGCCGCCGAGAAGTAGCCGGGAAGCTGGGCCAGCGCCAGGATGAAGGTGTTCTGGTAGGTGCGCAGGAAGTCGAAGCCGCGCTGGACGAAGATCCCCGGCAGCCAGGTGAAGATCCCGTAGTAGGCCAGCGAGAGCAGAAACCAGACCGCCGAGAACACCAGCGTTGGTTTGAGCAGCGGCGCCCGGAAGAGCATCGCCAGGGGCATGCGCGCACGCTCGGCAGCCGGCTCGGCTTTGAGTCGAAACGCGCCCAGGTCGACGCCGTTCTCTCTGGCGACCCGCTCCACCACCGCGCGCGCCTCGGCTTCGCGTCCCTGAACGAGCAGGTAGCGCGGCGATTCGGGGATCACGCGACGCACCCAGACCACGATCAGCCCCGGCAGCGCCGAGGCGGCGAAGAGCAGCCGCCATCCGACCTCGGGAAAGCGCGGCACGATCAGCCAGGCCAGCCCCGCGGCGATCAAAGTCCCCACCGCCCAGAAGCTCTCCAGGTAAACCAGCCAACGCCCGCGCACCTGGCGCGGCAAGAACTCCGAGGTGATCGCATAATCGACCGGCAGCGTGCCGCCGATGCCGAAACCGGTCAGCCCGCGCAGCACCAACAGGCTGCCGTAGCCGGGTGCGAACGCGCTCAGCAGCCCGAACAGTGAGTCGATCAAGATCGTCAGCACAAACCCGGGCCGGCGCCCGATCCGGTCGGTGATCGCGCCCCAGCCCCAGGCGCCGCACATCATGCCGACGAACAGCGCTGTGCCGAGCAGCCCTGCTTCCGCCCTGCTCAGCCCCCAGTCCTGCATCAGCGGAGGGATCGCGAACGAGATCAGCAGCACTTCCATCGCATCGGCAGCCCAGCTCGCCCCCGCGACCAGCATGAGTTTGATCTGGAAACGACCAATACCGATGCGCTCAAGCGCCTGGTCCAGCGTCAGCTCTTCCGCATGGGTCATTGCAGCCAGCTCCGCGCAAGCTTCATATCGAGGATACCCCATAGCGTGGGGCGCAAGGCACCGCATCGGATCCGGTTAGCGCCGCGCCACCCCGATGCGGATTGCCCGGCCATCGAGCTCGAGCGCCTCGACGTGCGCGCCGCCCACCGGCGCTGCCAGCACCAGCTCGTCGGCCAGCGTCTCGGCCCGGATGTAGTCGCCCCATTCCTGAACGACCGACTCCAGCTCGCGATCGCCGTCCGCGCCGCCCAGGTAGACGACGATCCGGTCGGCGATCGCCAGGCCGGCGTTCTTGCGCGCGTCCTGAATATTGCGCACCAGCTCGCGCGCCAGCCCTTCCCGGCGCAGCTCCGGCGTCACCGTCGTGTCGAGTGCCACCAGCACGCCATCGTCCTCGGCCACGGCGTAGCCCGCGGGCGAGGACGTTTCAACCAGCACCTCTTCCGGCAACAGCTCCAGCGCCTGCCCATCGACGGTCAGCGTCAGCGGCTGGCCAGCCTCCACCGCACGCGCCGCTGCCTGTGCCGCATCCCCGCTCAACTCGCGCAGCGCTGTGGTCAGCGCTGGAACCAGCCGGCCGTACTTCTTGCCGACCAGGCGCAGGTTCGGTTTGAAGCGGTACTCGACAAACGCAGCCGAGCTGTCGAGGTAGCGCACCGCCTTGACGTTCAGCTCGTCGCGCAGCTCGGCCTCGAAGCGGCGCAGCCCTGCGGCTGCAGCCGGCGTTGGCACGCGCACCCAAAGCTCACGGAGCGGCTGGCGCACCTTGATCCCCGCGCTGCGCCGCGCCGCCCGCCCCAGG
>FLYN01001234.1_pt1 | contig 28035 bp, 23 predicted proteins | sample 1122621 | NCBI WGS metagenome assembly FLYN01 (sample SAMEA4346792, study PRJEB14843) | hot springs metagenome | biome: Terrestrial Biome; feature: Habitat; material: Sediment | place: India | collected 2012-06-12 | depth 1760 m
CGCGGCTTCAGCCACCACGGGGCCGCCTCCGCAGCCGGAGGGCACAACGCGGCAGCATACCCCGCCCGCGAGGAGAAGTTGGGGTGGGGTATCAGGAGAGCGGCCCGCCCCTTAACTCCCAAGCTGGAGAAGGGCGCAGGGTGAGGAGCCCGCCACGCCGACCGCGGAACTCCCGATCACATTGATAGTCGATACAGGAATGAATCCGGCGCTGCTCCCACCGCTCGACCCGGCGCACGCACGCTATGGCTACCGGCCGGCCGCCCTGGATGCGCCCGCGGTCAGCATCATCACTCCCTACTACAACACCGGTCCCCTCTTCCTGGAGACCGTGCAGGCAGTGCTACGCCAATCGCTGCAGCAGTGGGAGTGGATCATCGTCAACGATGGCTCGGACGACCCGGCGGCGCTACAGGTGCTGCTGGCGCTGCGCAACGCCGACGCGCGCATCCGGGTGCTCGATCAGCCCAACCGCGGGCTGCCGGCCGCGCGCAACGCGGGGGTCGCCGCCAGCCGCGCGCCGCTGCTGTTCTTCCTCGATAGTGATGATCTGATCGCTCCTACAGCGCTGGAGAAACTGGCCTGGACGCTTGCCTCCTACCCGCAGAGCGCCTTCGCCACCAGTTGGTACGTGCTGTTCGGGCACACGAATCTGGCCTGGCCGCGCGGCTTCGACACGCGCTACGCGTTTCTGTACGAGCATATGGCCACGGCCTCGGCGCTGGTACGGCGCGAGGTGTTCGAGGCCGTCGGCGGCTTCGATGAGACGCGGCGGCGCGGGCTCGAAGACTATGAGTTCTGGCTGCGCTGCGCCACCCACGGCTTTTGGGGCCACGATGTCCGTGAGTTTTTGATCTGGATCCGCAGCAAGGCGCCGCAGACCTATCGCGCCTATCGCTGGGCGTTCCAGGACGATCCGCAGCATCTGCGCGCCTTTCGTCGCGAGATGCGCTCGCGCTACCCGCAGCTCTTCCGCGCCGGGCTGCCGCGGCTCGCACGCGACGCGACGCTCTTCGATACCCACGCGATTATCTCCACCCTGCTGCCCTTCCCCAACCGCCTGCGCCCGCAAGGGCAGCGGCGCATCTTGTTGTTGTTGCCGTGGATGCGTATGGGCGGCAGCGAGCGCTTTGCGCTCGACCTGGCAGCCGGCCTGACCGCCCGCGGCGACCGGGTGAGCGCCTGCCTGCTCCTCGATGCGCAGCATACCTGGCTGGAGGAGCTCCAGCGCGCCACCGACGATGTCTTCAACCTGGCTGCCTTCCTCGCCCCAGCCGATTACCCGCGCTTTCTGCACTACCTGATCGCTTCGCGCGGGATCACCACCGTGCTGATCGCGAATAGCCTGCTCGGCTACCAGTTGCTACCCTATCTGCGCGCCCATTGCCCGGATGTGGCGTTCGTCGATTATCTGCACCTGGAGGAGGAGCACTGGCGCCACGGCGGCTTCCCGCGCGCTGCCATCGAGCACGATGGCTTGCTCGACCTGCATATCACCAGCTCACAACATCTGCGGCACTGGATGGTCGAGCGCGGCGCCAGTGCCGATCGCACCGAGGTCTGCACCATCAATATCGACACGCGCTGCTGGGCGCCGTCGCCCGAGATGCGCGCCGCCGTGCGCGCCAGGCTGGGTATTGTGGACGACCTGCCGTTGATTGTGTTCGCCGGGCGGCTCGAGCCCCAGAAGCGCCCGCAGCTCGCGGCGGAAATACTGCGCCGGCTGCACCAGTCGGGCGCACCGTTCGTCTGCCTGGTCGCCGGTGATGGGCCGCTCCGCGGCTGGTTGCGGCGGTATGTCCACCGCCATCGGCTGGGCGATTGCGTGCGCTTGCTGGGCGCTGTGCCACACGAGCAGGTGCGCGAGCTGCTGGCTGCCAGCGATCTGGTGTTCTTGCCTTCGGAGCGCGAGGGTATCGCGCTGATCCTGTACGAGGCGCTGGCGATGGGTGTGGTGCCGGTGGCCGCCGATGTGGGCGGGCAGCGCGAATTGGTGACGCCGGAATGCGGGGTGCTGATCCCGCCTGGCAGCCGCGAGCTGGAGGCGTATGTGGCCGCGCTGCAGCGCCTGATCGCCGACCGCAACCTGCGTGCACGGATGGCTCAGGCCGGGCGGGCGCGCGTGGCGGCGCACTTCACCGCCGAGCAGATGCTCGACCGCATGCAGGCGCTCCTCGACCAGGCGATGGCGTATTCCCGAACTGCGCCGCGCCCGCCGGTCAGCCCCGGCGCGGGCCTGGCAGCGGCCACGCTGGCGATCGAGCACTACCAGCTCGATGCACACCTGCGCACACTGCTGCCCGTGCGGATCGTGCTGGCGCTGCGCCGCTCCCCGGTCTGGGGCTGGCTGGGCGCCCTCAGCCATCTGCGCGCTTTTGTCGAGCGCAGCGATCGCCTGCTCTATCGCATCCGGCGCACGATCATGCCATGGTTGCGCCGCGCCCGCCGCGCTATAATACGGGCCGCGTGATACGTGCTGCGTGGCGCATGGCGCGTGGCGCGTACGGGTACCGTGCCGGGTATTCAGCATTCACCATGCAGCATTCAGCATTCGCTCTATGACCACGACCACCCCCACGCCACAGGTCAGCGTCGTCATTCCGTGCTACAATCAGGCCCACTTCCTGCCCGAAGCGGTGGCCAGCGTCGTCGGCCAGACGTTTCGCGATTGGGAGATCATCATCGTCGACGATGGCAGCCCCGACGATACCGCGGCCGTCGCCGGGCGGCTGATCGCCCGCCATCCCGGGCACACGATCCGCCTGGTGCGGCAGGCCAATCAAGGGCTGGGCGCCAGCCGCAACAACGGCATCCGCGTGGCGCGCGGAGCTTATATTCTGCCGCTCGACGCCGATGATGCGCTGGAGCCCGAGATGCTCGCCGCGACCGTCGCGGTGCTGGACGCCCATCCGGAGGTCGGGTTCGTCTATACCGACGTGCGAATCTTCGGCGCGGAGACGACGACCTGGTCGGGGGGTGGGTATAGCCTGGCCAGGTTGCGCTTCGATTGCTTCCTGAACCCGGCAACGCTGTTTCGCAAACAGGCCTGGGCGATGGCCGGCGGCTATCAGCAGTCGATGCACCCGCAAGGATATGAGGACTGGGATTTCTGGCTGAGCCTGGCGGAGGCCGGCTGGCAGGGCTGGCATGTCGCGCGCCCGCTGGTGCGCTATCGCCGCACCGCCGGGAGCATGCTCTCCAGGGTGTGCCGCTACGACCTGGAGCTGCGCGCCCAGATCATCCTCAACCACCCGCACCTGTATGGGCCGGCGTTCGTCGCCTGGGCGCAGCGCGTCCGCGCGCCAGAGTATCTCGAGAATGGCGCGTTGCGTTCCCCCTGGCGCTGGCTGTGGGCGTTCACCAGCTATGCGGCATTGATCGCGCGCGCCTTCCCACGGCTGTTGCCCAAGATCTTGTTGCGACCGGTCGTCTGCCGCTTGCCGATCCGGCAGCAATCGTATGCGCGCGAACTGGCGCGGTTGCTGCACGTCAGCCAGAGAGGGTAGCCATGCGCATCTTGATCACCGGCTCAAGCGGTCAGATCGGCACCAACCTGGGGCTGCGCCTGCTCGACGCCGGCCACCAGGTCTTCGGCGTCGATCGCCGGATCAATACCTGGACCAACCGGATCACGACGTTGCTCCAGGATCTGGCCGCGCCCTATCGCGACTTCAGCGGGGGTATCGGCGGCGTGCCTTACCCACGCTGCGATCTGGTGGTCCACCTGGCGGCAAACGCCAAAGTGCACGAACTGGTCCAATACCCGCATCGGGCCATGGAGAACATCGCGCTGACGTTCAACGTGCTCGAATATTGCCGCCACAATCAGCTCCCGATCATCTTCGCGTCGTCGCGCGAAGTCTATGGTGATATCCACCACTACATCACCGAGGAACAGCGCGCCGACTTTTCGTTCACCGAAAGCCCTTACTCGGCTAGCAAAGTGGCCGGCGAGGCGTTCGTGTACTCGTATGCGCGCTGCTACGGCGTGCGCTACCTGGTCTTCCGTTTCTCGAACGTCTATGGCCGCTACGACAACGACATCGAGCGCATGGAGCGCGTCATCCCGCTGTTCATCCGCAAGATGAGCCGTGGCGAGCCGGTGACGGTGTATGGCCGCGAGAAGATCCTGGACTTCACGTATATCGACGATTGCGTTGATGGGATCATGGCGGGGATCGAGCGCCTGCTCAGCGGCCAGGTGGAGAACCAGACGATCAACCTGGCCTATGGCCAGGGGAACAGCCTGGTGCGCATGGCCGAATTGGTCGCCGAAGCGCTCGGCGTGGAGCCGCAGATCAAGGTCGAGCCGGCCAAGCGCGTCGGCGAGGTGACCCGCTATGTCGCCGATATCCGGCGCGCGCAGGAGTTGTTGGGCTATCAGCCGAAAGTGCCGCTGGAGGAGGGCATCCGCCGGGCGGTGGCGTGGTCGCGCGAGTGGGAGGCCAGGCGCACGCCGGTGCACCCGTGGGGGCCGGCGGGCTGACCGGTTGGTAAGGGTTGAGGGGTAGGCGTGAACAAGCCAAAACGCTCACCCCCAACCCCGCGCTCGGCAAAGCACTACTGATCGAGCACCTCGACGTACTTCGGAAACGAGTTGATCGCCAGCCAGATTACCCCATCTTGGTTGGTGTCGCTGCAATAAAAGCGATAAAGCTGCTCGGCCTGAATGCTCTGCGCGCAGATCGCCGTCGCCCCAGGAGCGACTGTGAGCCGGTAGGCGCTGTTGGGCATGTCGAGCTTCGGTACCCAGAGCACGTAGAGCGTGCTGGGGCCGCTGCCGAGCGTGCTGTTGGCCTTGCGAAACGTCAGCACCTGCACTTTGTCGATTTGATCGGGCGGCGGTTCCCGCACCGGCGGGCCGACGTAGCGCGCGCCATGGAGCAGCTCGGCTGAGTTGCGGAAGGCGTAGTAGGCCGGGCGCGGCACGAGCGAGCCGTTCTCGTCGTCGACGAGCTGGCTGAACTGGAAGCCGGGTTTGGTGAGCGCCAGCGTGTACCAGAGCGCGCCCTTGAGGTCGAGCGCGATCGCTTCGGCGTAGATCCGCGCCGCGTAGTTGGCCTGGTGCTGCTTCCATTGCTCGAAGTTCGGTGTGCAGCTCGCTTCGCTGTTCGAGCCGCACGTCGCGGCGATCTCGGTGGCGAAGAGCGGTTTGTCGGCCAGGTTGAAGTCGCTGAGGATCTGGCGAATGCGCGCGGTCTTGTTGATGAGCAGGTCGCCGGCGCCCCATTCGCCGTAGGCGTGGAAGCTGAGCATGTCGAAGGCGTTGCCGGCGCCGGAGGCCAGGATGCCCTGCAGAAACGATCGACTGACCGTGTCGTCGGGCCAGAAGTAGGCCAGCGCGCCGGCCAGCACCACCGCGCGCGGGTTGGCGGCCTTGACCGCCGGGTAGACCTGCTTGAGTACCTCGCCGTAGTAGGCGCCGCCGTGGTAGGGCAGCGCGGCGTCGGCCCAACAGCCCATACCGTCGGAGTCCTTCACCTGCTGGGGGGCGAAGTCGGGCTCGTTCCAGATCTCCCAGTAGTTGACCGCCAGCGGCCCGTCGGCGTAGCGCGCCACCAGCGCCCCCATGAAGCGGGCGAAGTCGCCGATATACTCCGTCTGCATCGCGCTGCACAGCCGCCCCGGCACACGCTGGGCCCAGTCGGGCGATTGCTGCACCACCAGCGTGGGCTCGATCCCAGCGGCGCGCAGGCGCCTGACGTTCGCTTCCAGCTCCGCTAACGCCTCCCAACGATAGCCGCCGCCGCGCACCGGCTCGACCGCTGCCCATGAAACATCGCCGGCGCGCACCCAGCGCGGGTTCGCCGCGCTGGCGTACGAAACGACTTCGTCGCGGCTGTAGGTACGCACGTCGAAGCCAAAGGGATTGGGGGGCAGCGGTGGGCCGAGCAGGATCGGCAGGAATACCTGGCTCTGGCCGCCGGTCAGGCGCGGCTGCGCCTCGATGGGCAGGCCGGCGAGCGCAACAAGCAATGCACAGAGGAGTCCGATGTGGCGCTGAATCTGGCCCCGAGCGGTCATGGTGTAAGGTAATTGTCGTGTCTTAAGCGCGATTATAACAGGCTGAAAGCCGTTGTGATCGGAAAAAGGATTGCAAATGGATCACAATCTGGTGGTCAACCGCTGCTGTTCGCCTAGCGGTTGACCCACCACCGAGGCGCAGCAACCCAGAGTGCTTGGGCGCAGCGGCTCGGTGGTTCAGTCTCTTCAGACCTCTCCGCCACGGCAGCTGGGCATGTGGAGCCCGGCGGCCGTGCGGGCGTGTCTGCCTCCGACAGACGGTCGGGGAGTTGTGCTATAATGCGTCGCGGCTTTCCGGATTCGCCTGCATGAGTGCGATCTAAACGAGCGGGCATGCGCAGCGATAGAATCTTGTATGTCATCACGCTGCCCGATCTCGGCGGCGCCCAGACGCACGTTCGCTCCCTGATCGCCAGGACGTGCAGAGCGTACGATGTGCATCTCGCCACAAGCGCTCGGGGGCCGTTGACCGAGGACGTACAGGCGTATGGCGCAACCGTCCATCTCGTCCCGGGGCTGGCGCGCGCGATCGATCCGCTGGCCGATCTGCGCGCGCTCAAGGCATGCGTCGACCTCGTGCACAAGATCAACCCCAGGCTGATCCATGCGCATAGCAGCAAGGCCGGGGGTCTTGCGCGCGTCGCGGCGCGCATCGCGCGGGTGCCGGTGATCTTTACTGCGCACGGCTGGGGCTTCGCGCCGGGTGTTCCGGCCATGCAGCGCCTGGTGGTGTGGGTGAGCGAAATGCTCACCGCGCGGCTGGCGGCGAAGATCATCTGCGTCTCGCACTACGATCGCCTCCTGGCCGAGCGCTACCGCCTTGGCGGTCGCGACCTGTTGGTCACGATCCACAACGGGCTGGATTGCGAGGCCGATCGCGCAGCCCCCGATCGCCAGCCGGTCGATATCGTTATGACCGCGCGCTTCCACAAGCAAAAAGATCAGCAGACGCTGGTGCGCGCGTTTGCGCTGCTCGACCGATCGGATGCCCGGCTGGTGTTCATCGGCGCCGGCCCCGAGCTGCCCGCCTGCCGGGCGCTGGTACGCGCGCTCGGCATCGAAGCGCGGGTTCGCTTCCTGGGGGAGCGGCGCGACATCGCCGCGCTGCTCGCCCAGGCCCAGATCTTCGCGCTGATCTCTCGCTACGAAGGCCTGCCGATCAGCATGCTTGAGGCCATGCGCGCGGGGCTGCCGGTGGTCGCGTCCGATGTCGGCGGAGTGCGCGAAGCGCTCGAACACGGTGTGACCGGGCTGCTTACGCCGCGCGGCGATGTGCAGGCGGTCGCCGCTGCACTGCAAACGCTGCTCGCTGACCCTCAGCTCCGCCGCCGCATGGGTGAAGCGGGCCGGCAGCGGTTTTTGCGCTCTTTTACGCTCGATCGCATGGTCGCCCGCACGCAGGCGGTTTATGCCGAGGTTGTCGAGGAGCATCACCGCTCATGCATCGCCTCGCCGCGTTAAAACAGGTCTTCAAGCCGTTGCGGCTCTCGGTCCCGGTGCGCCTGGCTTTCTCCGAGCGCAAGCTGTTGCTGCGCAGCGGGGATCTCTTCCTGATCGCCACGAGCATCGGGCTTGCGCTGCTGATCTGGTCGGCCTGGAGCGGGCGGACGCTCGATTGGGCGCTGCTGCGCTGGCAGGCGCCGTGGATGGGGTTGATGCTCTTCGGCTGGCCGCTCCTGCTGATGCTCAACGATATGTACGACCTGCGCGTGGCGGCCCGGCTGGGGATCAGCGCACGCCGCATCCTCACCGGCAGCGTGAGCATCACGATCGTGTATCTGGCGCTGTTCTTTATTACCTCGCGCACGCCGGCCCTCAGCGTGTACCCCGCCATCCTCACCAACCTGGGGTCGGATGCCATGCTGCGCCTGGCGCCGGTCATGGCGATCGGCATCGCCACCGGCCTGCTGTTGCTCTGGCGCGCCGGCTATGTCTGGGCGCTCTGTGGCCCGCAGGCGCGATCACGGCTGGTGATCCTGGGCGCCGGGCGCGCCGGCACCGCACTGTGTGAGGTTATCCTGCAGCAGCATCGCGCCCATTATCATCTCCTCGGCTTTCTGGACGACGACCCGGCCAAACAATCGCAGTCGATCAACACGATCCCCGTCCTGGGCGGCCACGAGCAATTGGCCCAACTTGCCGAAGCGCAGTGCCTGGACGAGATCGCGATCGCGATCAGCACCGAGGTGCGTGGAAGCCTGTTTCAAACCGTGATGGATTGCCACGAGCGCGGGATTACGATCACTCCCATGCCGCTGCTCTACGAGCGACTGACCGGCCGCGTCGCCGTCGAGCACATCGGCAGCCAGTGGTATGTCGCACTGCCGCTCCAGCCGCCCGCGGCAAGCCCGGCGTTGCGTTTCATCAAGCGCCTGATCGATCTGACGTTCGGGATTCTGCTCGGCCTGGTCTTCGTGCTGGTGACCCCGGTGATCGCGCTGGCGATTCGCCTCGACAGCCCCGGCCCGATCTTTTATCGTCAGGAGCGCGTCGGGCTGCATGGACGGACGTTTTATGTGCTGAAGTTTCGCTCGATGACGCAGGATGCCGAGCAGGACGGCGAGGCGCATTGGGCGGTCGAGAACGACCAGCGCATCACGCGCGTCGGTCGGATCCTGCGCCGGATTCGCTTCGACGAATTGCCGCAGGTGCTCAATGTGATCCGCGGCGAGATGAGCCTGGTCGGCCCGCGCCCCGAGCGCCCGCAGCTCGTCGAGCAGTTGCAAGACCAGATCCCCTTCTATCGTACCCGGCTGGCCGCCAAGCCCGGCCTGACCGGATGGGCACAGATCAATTATGGCTATGGGAATTCGGTCGAGGACGCGTTGATCAAATTGCAATACGATCTCTACTACCTGAAACATCAGTCGCCCTGGTTCGATCTGCTGATTATCTTGCGCACGATCGGCGTCGTTGTGCGCATGAAGGGGCTATGAAGATCTCGGCTGCCACAGAACCTGCCCACGCCGTGGTGCTCAATGGCGAGCAGGTGCTCCCGGGCGCGCAATCGCGGGCCATGCCCCTCGTTCGCCATATGCTCTGGTGGCTGATCGGGCTGGCGATTGTGCATGGCCTGGTCTTCGCGCTGCTGATCCCCCCCTGGCAGGCCCCCGATGAGACCGGGCATTTCGAGTATATCTGGACGCTCGCACGCCTCGGCGCCATCCCATCGGCCAGGGATGCCTCGCCGCAGTTCGAACGCGCGCTCATCCAGTCGCTCTATCAATATCGGTATGGCGAGTACATCGGGCGACCCTTGCCCGAGGTGATGCCCGAGCGGATGGACGATCTGCCGATCACGATCTTTGCCCGGCGGGTGCGTACTTTGCTGATCGATCGCTTTTCGATCGCCTATGTGTGGCCGGCGCTCTTCATTTCCCTGATTCCGGATCACGATCTGGTAACCCAGCTGTATCTCGCGCGGATCTCGGCGGTGTTCATCAACGCGGCGATCATTGTGGTCGCGTTTCTGACTTTCCAGGAGATCGAGCAGCGCGACTGGCGCACGAATCTGGTGGCCGCGGCACTGATCGCGCTGATCCCCCAGCATACGTTTATCAACAGCACAGTCGGCGAAGGCGCGCTGGCGGAGTTGATCGCTGTCTGGGTGCTGTATTGCTGGATCCGACTCTTTCGGCGCGGGCCCGGGTTCTGGGAGGTGGCCGGGATCTCGGCCGGGGTCGGCATGGGTATTTCGACCAAGGCGACGACGTTTTTTTTGGTGCCGCTCAGTATCGGCCTTGCAGCCTGGTGGCTGGCCGAGCACGCGCACTGGCTGCGCCGGCAGTCGGGCCTGCGGTTGCTCAGCTGTGCGCTGGCCGGGATTGCGCTGGCCGGGGCGGTGCTGGCGTTTACCCCCGCGCTCAATCGCGCGCTTGAGCTGTGGCGCGGGATCGCGTCGACGACGACACTGGTGTGGCGAGACGCGCGCGGCACGTCCCTTGGTGAGGGCCTGCTGCTGACGTATCACAGTTTCTGGGCCAACTTCGGCTGGATGAGCCTGCCCGTGGCCGAAGGGTGGTACACCGGGATCAAAGTGCTTACCGTGGCCGCGCTGGCCGGCTGGGTCTTCAGACGTGGGCGCGCCTGCCCGCGGCGCCTGGTGGGGGTTCTGTGGGCTTTTATCATCACCGCGGTGCTGGCGTTCGTCGTCGGTGGGCTGCTGACGCAGGAGTATTATTGGATCCAGGGGCGCTATCTGTTCACCATTACGGCGCCGTTCATCTATCTGCTCGTCAATGGCCTGGTGCGCTGGGTGCGGCCCCAGCACCGGCGGCCGCTGGAGTTTGGGCTGGTTGTCGCTGCGGCGGGATTTGATCTGTGGTGTATGATTGGCTATATCATCCCGTATTACTATTCGTAGTAGCCTATGACCCAGGATTGACCCGCTATGATCGCATCGATTCGGCGCTTGCCACTCATCTCGTGGATGGTCCTGATCGGATCGCTGGCGCTGTCGTTGCTTGTGCGCGAGCGTGCGGTGCAGGCCCAAAGCACGCCGGCGCCCGGCGGCGAGCCGCAGCAGCCGGCCAGCCTGGCCGGCCATACCCTCTACTTGCCGCTGCTCGAGCATAACTATAGCGCGCCCCAGAATCATCCGTTCGGGATCGTCATGGCCCACGCCATCGATCGGGCCAGCGGCCTGGATCATATGCAGGCCGCCGGCGCGCGCTGGGTAGTGACGGTGCTCGACTGGGAGAGCATCGAGCCTGCGGAAGGGCAGTTCGAGTGGGCTGCGTTCGACGCCCGCGTCGCGAACGCGCAGGCCGCCGGCATGCAGGTCTATGTGCTGTTTGCGGGCGACCCGGCGTGGGCCTGGCTGCCCGATCGCTCGGCGAGCGTGCCAGAAAAACGGCTGAACACGGTCCGGAGGCTTGCCGAGCGCTATGATTGCGATGGCGTTGAGGATGCGCCGGGCAACCTGTGCATCCAGTACTGGTCGTTCTATGCCGAGCCCGACGCCCACAACCGCTTCGGGCCCGTTCCTCCCGGCTACAAGGGCTATTGGGGGCACCGTGGAGCGGAGTACGCCGATATGATCGCCGGGGTGGCCGACGCGCTGCATGCACAAAACCCAAACGCCAAGGTCTTGATCGGCGGTCTGGCGTTCGATTGGTTCGAGGAGCAGGGCGGCCCGTTTGTGCGCTCGTTCCTCGGCGATGTGCTCGCCCGGCTGAACGCGGCGCACGGCGGGGCCGCCAACTACCTCGATGCAATCGCCTTCCATTATTATCCGCTCCAGTTTCCCACGATTCGCGCGAAAACCGAGGCGATCCGCGCGATTTTGCGCGAGTACGGCGTCGAGCAGCTCCCCCTGATCGTCCCCGAAATGGCTTACTGGAGCGCGACCTCGGCCTACAGCAGCGAAGTCGCGCAGGCGCGCCGGCTGGTCCAGATGTATGTCCAGGGCCTGGCGATCGGCATCGAACGGCTTGCATGGTACGAGGTCTTCGATCGCGGCCCTGGTACCGAGGAGCATGGCCTGTTCTGGGGGCAGGACTTGGGGCGGCCGAAGCTGGCCTATCATGCCTACGGCACGCTGACGCATGAGTTGGGCGGCGCGCGCTACCTGCGCCCCCTGGCGCAAGAGGGTGTGGAGGGCTATGTGTTCGGCATGCCGAGCGGCACGGAGAAGACGGTGGTGTGGGCGTTGAGCAGCGGGCGCACCGTCGGGTTCCCTTATCGGTGCCTGCGGCGGGTCGAGCTGGACGGCGATGTCATCGCGCCGATCAACGATGGCGACCAGGCCTGGGATCACGATGGGCAGGTCAACGGGCAGATCGCGCTTGGGGTGGCGCAGGACGCGCCGATCTACGTTGAGCCTTGCCCGGCGAACTGAGCCCCGGGCGCTCAGCTCCGCCCTGGCCCGACAGAAGGCGCCGGACGTGGATGCGAAGATCCATGGCTACCCACTTCAGTGCCGGGCGCTTGCCATGCTCCGCCCGCATCGGCTGCTGCTTGAGCTGGTCGGCTGCTATCTCCTGATCGGGTTGGGGGCCAGCCTGGCCATTCCACCATGGCAGGCGCCCGATGAACCCGCCCACCTCGAATATGCGCGCATCCTCCAACTCGGCGCTTCCGATCCGGCTGCGGTCGAACAGCCGATCATCGCCTCGCTCTATACCTTCCACTTCTGGGAGCAGCGCCGGATCGATCCGCCAGCCCGGGCTCCTCAGTCGCTCGCCGCGCCGGAGCTCCGGCTCTTCCGACAGGTCGATAAGGCGCCTGGCTATTATTACCTGGCCGCCTGGGTCTCGAGCTGGACGGCTGATCCAGTGCTCCAGTTGTATAGCATCCGCTGGCTCTCGGTCGTGCTCAGCGCGCTCACTATCCCGCTGGCTTATTTCACAGCGCGCCAGGTATTGCCGCCAGCGCGCGCCAGGCTGGCGCTCGGCGCTGCGGCGCTGGTGGCGTTCCTGCCGATGTACACCTACATCGGTGCAGCGATGAACCCCGATAATCTGGGGGCGCCGCTGGCGGCAGCAGCGATCTTGCTGGCGGTCGGTGCGCTGCGCGGACGGCGCCCGATCCCGGCGGCGCTCGGCGCGCTGGCACTGGCGGTGCTGGCGTTCATCGCCCGGCGGAGCACGATCGCGCTCGTCCCCTGGACGCTGCTGGCGCTCGGCGCGTGCGTGCTGAGCTGGATGTGGCGGCGCCTGGCGCGCCCGGTGGCGCTGGCCCTCATCGCCCTGGGCGGCGCGGCAGTGCTCGCCGCGCTCGCATGGCCGAGCGATGCCGCAGCCGGCTGGTATGCCGTTGGCCCGCCATGGGGTGCGACGCGCAGCGCGCGCTATGCCTATGAGGGCACGCACAGCCTGCGCATCGCCTACGCCGCAGGTGTGCAGCAGGCCACCCTGGTCCACTCCCTGCCCGATCCGCGCGTGCGCGCATTGCTGGGGCGCCAGGTGATGCTCGATGCGGCGGTGCGTACCGCAGATGGCACGGTGCGTGGCTACCTGACGCTGGAGCACGATACCGCTGGCGCCGTGGTCGCGCCGTTCGTGGCTACGCCCAGATGGCAGCATGTGCAGCTCAGCTATACGGTGCCTATCACCACCCAGCATCTGTATATCACGCTGGCCGCTGTTAGCCCCGGTGAGCTCTTCTTCGACCGCATCCGGTTGCTCGATAGGCGGACCGCACGGCCGGCCGTGCAGCTGAGCAACGAGAGCGCCGAGCAACCGTTCTTGTGGTGGCAGCAGCGCCTGGCCGACAGGCGCGTGGTCCAATACTTGACGCGAATCATCCAGGCCGCGCGCGATGGTGTGTATAGCTCGTCGGAAGCGCGCGCCCTCTATCCCCTCTTTCTCTACCAGCTATTCAGTAGCCTGTATGGCCGGTTCGGGTGGATGCATTTCGGCCTCAGCGACTCGTTCTATCTGGCGGTCGGCCTGGTCTGCGCTGTGCTACTGTCAGGATTGGGCCGCACCCGGCGCCGCGCGAGCGGCCTGGAGGCGGGTCAGCGCCGGGCGTTGGTCTGGCTGGCACTGCTCGTGCTTATGGCGGTCGCGACGCTGCTGCTCGAGTATACCCCCTACCTGAATGCCCGCACCTATCCACAGGGACGCTACTTGTTCCCTGTGCTGACGGCGATCGCCTGCCTGCTGGTCAGCGGCTGGGCACAGCTCTTGCCGGCGCGCTGGGATGGGCACGGCGCGCTGGCTGCAGTGGGGGTGCTGATCGCGCTCGATCTGTGGAGTTGGGCCGGTGTCATCGTGCCCTTTTTCTATGGCTGAACCGATGCCTCGATCGCTCCCTCGACCGCTGATCTACACGACATTGCTGATCGGGCTCGGGCTGGTCCTGGGAGCAGCATCGATCAGCGCGCCCATCGCCGGTGCGCGCCAGGATATGCGCACCTGGGTGGCGGGCTACCTGTACGACGATCACGCGTTCGGCCAGATCGTCCAACCAGTGCATCGGGACCTGGTCGGCGTTCGGCTCTGGCTTCCCCGCCCCGTCGCGCCCGGTACGGGTACCCTGATCCTCACCGTGCATCCGATCAGTGGCGGCGAGGCGCTGGCCACGGCCCGGATCGCGCTCACCGACTTGCCGGCGCACGGCCCGGCAACTTTCCGCTTCGATCCCGTCCCGCTCGATCGGCCGGAAGGCGGACTGCCGGCGCCGCTGATACTGACTTTGAAGGGCGAGGGGATCGATCGGTCGAGTGCTGTCAGCGTGATGGCCGGACCCAATCGCTACAGTAACGGCGCACTGGTCCGCGATGGCCTGCTGATCCCGCGAGCCGACCTGGCGTTTGAACTGCTGTATCGGGCGAGCTGGTTCGACCGCATCCTGCCGATCACCCAAATCGCACGGTCGCGCCCGGGGATTTTCGCCTGGCCACCGCTGTATGCATTGCTCGCCTACGCCCTGCTCGTCACGTTGGGCCGCTTCCTGAGCCGGCTGGCGTACACGCTCCTGTGCGAAGATCCCCGAGCAGTGGGTGGTGACCTCAATGGTTAAAAAAATTGACATTTGATTTAATAAAGACAGCATCCTGGCGCTGAATACTATACTCCACCGTAAACTCTGTCATCATCCTCTCATCCCTACCCCATTCTCAAGGCTGGGCGCTGGCCCTACAATAGAGCCCAGGACACCGCCAGCGTTGGGCGTGGATGGTTGCGCCACCAGGCGATCCAGGCGACCGCAGTCTCGCCGCAGTCCGACCGAATCAGCACCGCGGCATCGATCTGGTATGCTGGCATCATCGAACGACGACGATCCCCCCGGCCAGCAGGTCTATGGAATGAGGAGGCAGTGATGATGCAGCAGCGCACCCCAACCACCCGGCCATCCCTGCGGACGAACGGCAGGCATGCCCACCAATCGGGCAGCACCCGGGCTCAGGGCATGCGCAGCACGGCTGACTCGCTCCAGCCGTCCCAGCTGGACCTCATGACGCTGGTGCGGCGTTGCCTGGTCGAAAGCGAACGCTTCTACCGCGGCCAGCCGCACGATGCCCGCTTCTCGTACGAACTGTTCCGCCGGGCGCTGGTCGAGCGCGACGAGGTGGCCTGGGAGCATATCTACAACCACTACCGTGGCCTGGTGGAGAGTTGGGTGCGGCGCAGCGGCGCCTTCGCCAGCAGCGGCGAGAGTAGCGAGTTCTTCGTCGGCGCGGCCTTCACCAGGTTCTGGCGGGCGATCACGCCCGAGCGTTTCGAGTCGTTTCCGACTCTCGCCTCGATCCTGCACTATCTGCAACTTTGCGCTGGATGCGTCGTAATAGACAGTGTTCGCACGCAATCCTGGGCCGAGATGCTGCCGGAAGAGGCGCTTCCGTTCGGTCGCACGCCGCAGGCATCGCCAGACGAGGAGGCTATGGATCGTGTCAGCCGCCAGGAGTTCTGGAATTTCATCAACGCCCAGTTGCACGACGAAGCCGAGCGTGTCGTCGTCTTCAGTTCGTTCGTTATGGGCATGAAGCCGGGCGACATCTACGAGCGCCGCAAAGATCTGTTCGCCAGCGTCAACGATGTCTATAACGTGAAGCGCAACGTGCTGGGGCGCCTGAGCCGCAACCAGGAGCTGCGCCGCCTGCTGGCTTCCTGACCCGCCCTTCTGCCGTATGCCGCAGGGCCGCCCATCTGGGCACGGCAGGGTGATCGCCAGCAGGATCGCCCTGTCGCACCTCGCCCCAGGCGACACTGCCGTCACGCGTGATCCGCCCCGATCGCATCCGCCAGGCTGCGATACCCGTCGCGGCGCAGCAGGTGCGCCAGCCCGCGGTTGATCGCCCCAACCAGCCCCGGCCCCTCGTAAACCAGACCCGTATAGAGCTGGACGAGCCACGCGCCCGCCCGGATGCGTGCATAGGCATCCTGGGCGTTCAGCATGCCGCCGACGCCGACGATCGGCACCCGGCCCGCTGTGAGGCGGTAGATCTGAGCGACTACGGCCTGGGCACGCGACGCAAGTGGGCCACCGCTGAGCCCCCCTGCCTCGTGACCGAGCTGGCTACGCAGCCCTTCGCGCGCCAGCGTGGTGTTGGTAGCGATGAACCCGGCGATGCCGGCTGCACACCCCGCGCGCACGACCGCTTCGATCTGCGCGGGCCCCTCGTCGGGCGATACTTTCAGGAACAGCGGGCGCGGCTGGGGAAGCTGCCGATTCAGGGCGGTGAGCTCGCCGAGCAGCGCTTCGAGCGCCGCGCGCTCGTGGAGCTGGCGCAGGCCGGGGGTGTTGGGCGATGATATGTTGATCGCAACATAATCGGCGAACGGAGCCAGTGCTACGAAGGTGGCCAGATAATCCTCGGCCGCGCGCTCCAACGAGGTGGTGCGGTTCTTGCCGATATTCACCCCCACAACGACTCGTTCGCGGTTGGCGGTCGATGATCGGTAGGCCCGGAGCCGCTGCGCGACCGCGACCATCCCAGGGCTGTTGAAGCCGAGCCGGTTGATCAAGGCCCGATCCTCGGGCAGCCGGAACAGCCGCGGCCGTGGGTTGCCCGGCTGTGGCCGGGGCGTCACCGTGCCGATCTCGATGTGGCCGAAGCCGAGCAGCGCCAGCGCAGCGAGCAGTTCCCCGCGCTTGTCGAAGCCCGCAGCGAGCCCTACCGGGTTCGAGAAGCGCAGCCCGGCGCAGGCGATCGCCAGGATCGGGTCCTGGTAGGCGTACAAAGCACGCAGGATGCCCGCTACCAGGGGCACGCTGGCCGCTGCCCGTAGTGTTGTGGTCACACATGCGTGGGCACGCTCGGGGTCAAGGCGGAAGAGGAGCGGCCTCAGCAGATGGTAGAGCATCACGTATTCCAGACGACATCGCGCAGATCGAACACCGGACCGGCGCTACACACCAGCTGCCACCCCCTGCGCATCCGGATCGCACAGACGCCGCAAGCTCCGACCCCACAGACGAGCGGCCGTGCCAGGAGCACGCTCGCGAAACCGCGCTCCCAGCGATAGCGCACCGCCCGGATCGCCGCGCCAAGCGCCGCGAGCTGGTCGTCCGGCAACGCGGCACACACCTGGTCGGCCCAGGCGATCGCGGATGGCAGATTGGCGATCGCGGATTTTGAGCCAGCCTGCTCAAGCTGCAATCCGAAATCTGCACTCCCCAATCCGGCGATGCTTTGATACTCGACCTCGGCGGGCAACAGGAAGGGGGGCAGCAGCTCGTCGGCGGTAACGGCGCCAGCCAGCAGCGTCACCGACCGGCCGCGCGCGACCGCCTCGCGCGCCAGCAACAGCAACGCGGCCAGGCCGTGCCCCTGGCCGATCAGCAACAGGGTGCCGGTACGCTCGTTGATCGTGAAGGGATGGCCCAGCGGCCCGATGACATCCAGCACGTCGCCGGGGCGTCGGTGGGCCAGCCAGGCCAGGCCGCGGTCGGTCGGCGCGTAGACGAGGCTGATCTGCCCCAGCGCTGGCTCGGCGGCGGCCACCAACAGCGCGCGCCGCAGCAGCGGATCGTAGCTGCCCTCCGCCGCGCAACGCACCAGCAGATACTGCCCGGCACGAATGCCAGGGGCCAGCCCGGGTGCCGCCAGCGTCACCCAGCACAGGTGCCCCGTGGCCACGCGCTGATCGACGATCGCCAGGTGTCGTTGTTGTGCCATCGGCCAACTCTCAACGCGGGAGGCTGTCGAGGCGGACAATCGACGTTCAGCGTTCAGCGTTCATCGTTCAAGATCCCCTCCAGCTTCGAGGCCTGTTGCAGCGTCCCAGTCCCGACCCCGAAATTGCCACGGCGGAAGACGATCTGGCCGCGGCACATCGTGAGCATCACCTGGCCTTTCAGTTGTTGCCCGGCGATGGGAGTGTTGCGCCCTTTGGAGGCGAAGGTGCTGGGGTCCACCGTCCAGGGACTATCGGGGTCGAAGACGACGATATCGGCCGGCGAGCCTGGCCGTAGCGTGGCCGGTGTGCGGCCGAGCACGCCAGCTGGCCCCTCGGTCAGCTTCGCTACCAGGTGGACCAGGTCCATCTCGCCGCGGTGCACCAGCGTCAACACCAGCCCAAGCGCGGTCTCGAGGCCCGAGATCCCGGGCGCGGCCAGGCGATACTCACATTCTTTGTCCACCTGGCTATGCGGGGCATGGTCAGTGGCGATCGCGTCGATCGTGCCGTCGCGCAAGCCTTCGATCAGCGCGTCGATATCCTCCTCGGTTCGGAGCGGCGGGCTGACGCGCGTGCTGGTATCGTACGGCGGCAGGCGGGTTGGGTCGAGCCAGCCGGGCAATCCGAGCCCCGGCTCGGTTTTTTTGCGGCGCCGGGTGCGGGATTCATGCCGCGGCGGAGGCGGGCTCGGCGAGTGCTCCGCTGCGCCGAGCGCGCCAAGCACCCAGCGATCGGTCAGGGTTAGATGGTGGGGCGTGACTTCGGCCGTGACCCGGACGCCGCGCTCTTTGGCGGCACGGATCAGCGCGACCCCGCCGGCGGTGCTGACGTGGCAGATGTGGATGTGTGCGCCGGTCATCTCCGCAAGCGCGATATCGCGCGCGATCTGCACCTCCTCGGCCGCCGAGGGATAGCCGGGCAGCCCCAGCCGGATGCTTATGGCGCCCTCGTGCATCGCCCAGCCCCGGCTGAGGCTCACGTCCTCGCAATGGCTCATGATCGGCACCTCGAGCATCGCGGCATACGCCAGCGCGTTGCGCATCACCGCCGGATCGCTCACCGGGCTGCCATCGTCGCTGAAGCCGACACACCCCGCTTCGACCAGTTCGGCCATCTCGGTGAGCGTCTGGCCGGCACGGCCGACCGTGATCGCCCCGATCGGTTCGATCCGCACCACACCGTGGCGCTGGGCGATGTCGAGCACGTGTTGCACCACCGCAGCCGAGTCGTGCGGCGGGCGAGTGTTGGGCATGGCACAGAGCGTGGTGAAGCCGCCGCGCGCGGCGGCCTGCGTCGCCGTCGCGATCGTCTCCTTATGCTCCTCGCCGGGCTCGCGCACATGGGTGTGCAGGTCGATGAACCCGGGAGCGATCACTGCGCCCCGAGCGTTGATGATCTCGATCCCTTCGCCCAGCGGCTCGTGCTCGATCGCCAGATCGGCCAGGTCGATCACGCGCTTGACGCGCCCGTCCTCGACCAACACGTTGCCGATCGTCGCGATCCGCCGGGCCGGATCGATAATACTGCCGTTCTTGATCAGATAGCGCATACGTTCTCCAGTTTTACGTTTGACGTTTTGAACTGCGCACCATACCTCAGAACGCAAACCGTAGAACTCAGAACTTCTATTCGCCGGCGAGCCGATAGAGCAACGCCATGCGCACCGCCACGCCGTTGGTGACCTGCTCCTCGATCACCGATTGAGCCGAGGTCGCTACGTCGGGCATGATCTCGATGCCCTCGTTCATCGGCCCGGGATGCATCACCAGGCAATGCGGCGCCGCGCGCCTGACGCGTTCCGCCGTGATACCGAAGAACCGGCTGTATTCGCGCAGCGACGGCAGCAGCCCGGCCTCCTGGCGCTCCTTCTGGAGCCGCAGTGCCATCACGACATCGGCGCCGACGATGCTCTCGTCCAGGTCGGCCGAGATCGTCAGCTGCGGCCAGGTCGCCTGCCAGAAGGTAGCCGGCCCGAGCAGCGTGTAAGGCGCACAGAGCGTGACCCGGGCGCCCATCGTGCTCAGCCCCCAGATGTTCGAGCGCGCAACCCGGCTGTGCAGGATATCGCCGACGATGACCACCTTGAGGTCCTCGATGCGTCCCAATTTCTCCTGGATGGTGAACAGATCAAGCAGCGCCTGGGTCGGGTGCGCGTGGCAGCCGTCGCCGGCGTTGATCACCGAGCCTTTGAAGTGCTGTGTGATCAGATACGGGGCGCCAGCCTCGCGGTGACGCATCACCAGGATATCGGCACCGAGGGCCTGAAGCGTTCGCACGGTATCGATCAACGATTCGCCCTTCTCCACACTGCTGCCCCTGGCGGTCATGGAGACGACGTTGGCCGAGAGCGCGCGGGCAGCCAGCTCGAACGAGATGCGCGTCCGGGTGCTTTCCTCGAAGAACATATTGACCACCGTCTTGCCGCGCAGCGTCGGCACTTGCTTGATCGAGCGGCTGAGCACCTCCTTCATGCTGGCGGCGGTCTCCAGGATCTCGGTGATCTCGGCACGCGTGAAGTCGTCCAGGTCGAGCACATGCCGCCGCCTGCTGCCGGCCTGCTGCTGCGTATCCGAGATGAGCGGAGGAGTCGTGGGCGTAGTGGCCATAGCCGTAGCTCCATCTGGATTACATTTTCAGGTTGTGTCCTGGCGGACGATGAACACGCCGTCGTCCCCGCCATCAACCTCGCGCAGCCGCGTCTCGACCTGCTCATCGTGCGAGGTTGGGACGTTCTTGCCAACGAAATCCGCGCGGATCGGCAGTTCGCGGTGGCCGCGATCGATCAGCACCGCGAGCTGGATGCGCGCCGGGCGGCCCAGATCGGCAAGCGCATCCAGGGCAGCGCGAACCGTTCGCCCGGTGTAGAGCACATCATCGACCAGCACGATCGTCCGGCCGGTGATATCAACCGGGATGCTGGTCGAACGCACGACCGGCGCCGGGCCGCGCAGCCCCAGGTCGTCGCGATACAACGTGATATCCAGGCTCCCGACCGGCACGCGTGTGCCCTCGAAGTCGGCCAGAGCGGCAGCGATGCGTTGGGCCAGCGGTACACCGCGCCGCCGGATCCCGACCAGGACGACGCCGCGCACTCCCTCGTTGCGCTCGGCGATCTCGTGGGCGATGCGTGTGAGCGCGCGCCGAACGTCGTCGGCCGAAAGTATCTGCTTTTCGCTCATCGGGGTGCCCTTGATTTGAAGCATCAAAAAACCCCTTGCCTGCCGGGCGGGCAGGAGGGGCGTTCGAACTGACACCTGGCGCACCGCACGTGGCGGTCGATCGCTGCATGCATGGTGGAGGTTCCTTCTCAGCCTCACAGGACTGAATTTAAAGGTTGTTTTATCCTAGCACGGGCCGAGGGCGCTGTCAAGCCTCTTGTTGCTCGGCGCGCTTCAGTTGCGCCTGCAGCCGCCAGATCAGCCGCGATCGCGCGGCCTGCCACGCCGCGCTCTTCGGCCCGGTCTCGCGCAATAGGATAAGTTGCCGGATTTGTTGGCGGAGCCGCTCGGCGGCCTCTTGGTCCAGGTGTGATTGGAGCGTAGTCATCGGGACTGCCATCATCGATCGGCAGGGGAGCCCTTGCCGTCTGCACGCGATACCCGCGCCGGCCTGACGCACCGCGGTCGATCAGAGCGCCCGGCGCTGGAGCGCTGCCCAATCCTCCAGGGCGCGACGATGGGCGTGGTGCGAGATCGGCGGCAGCGCGTCGGGCGCGAAGAACCCGATCGCGTCGGCATCATCGCCGGGCGCCGGTTGGGCAGCGGGGTCGCAGTGCGCACGAAAGACCACCACGATACCAGCACCCCGCGGGTCATCGGTATAGTGGTAGATCCCCAGCACACCGTCGAGGGCCACCTCGAGACCGGTTTCCTCGTACGCCTCCCGGCGTGCCGCCTGCTCGGGCGGCTCGTCGGCGTCTTCGAAGCCACACGGCAGACACCAGCGCCCGCGCCCCGGCTCATAGCGCCGCCGTACCAGTAGCACACGCCCATCACGCTCGATCAACACGGCGCAGGCAACTTTCGGATCGCTATAGACGACGAAACCACAGACCGGGCAGGCTGGCCGGATACGCCCGCCCACCATCCGTTCCGTCAGCTTTGCTCCACACCGCGAGCAGAAGCCGAGCGGTTGCCATTGAGGGTCACTTTTTTGCATGCTCCACGCTCTGCTGCGAAAACGTCGCTCCCGGCGCGTTCATGAATCTACCAGGCTCACTGGTGCGATACACACGGATCGCGACTGCCGCGTGCACGGCTTGCCCACGCCCAACCGTGGATGTCCCTGGGGGACCAGACCCTATTGCGCCTGCGGTTTCCTGATGTATAATAGAACCAGTATCAGTTACGGTACCACATCAGGCACATGCCCGGTGTCCAGGCCAATCTGCTGGTCCCTGGGCAGCCAGTGGCGACTACCAGCCGATAGCGACACGGTAGATTGTTGCACGTTCGTTCGTATGGCGGCCGCATCCGTGGGCGCGAGTGCATCGTCGGATGATTATACCGCATCTGGAGGTGTTGCCTCCAGAGCATCCTCGAGCGCCGGTCACGGCATCACACCGATCCGCGCAGGAGCGCGCCGTTGGGCGTCCGGATGCGTGGATCTTCGTGGAGCGGCGCGGATGGTGACGGATGTCTAGCCACCTCGTCGTGCGGGACCCTTCGCCTGGAACGTGCCATGAAAGAACATAGCGTCTATATCGGTTTGGGAAGCAATTTGGGCGATCGCGTCGCCTATCTGCGCGACGCTGTCCACCGCCTGAGCGCGATCTTGCGGATCGATCGGGTTTCACAGCTGTATGTGGCCGCCCCGCTCGGATACGTGCGCGACGATGCCTACATCAACGCCGTGCTGCACGGCAGCACGACCATGACGCCGATGGAGTTGTTGGGCATGCTCCAATCGATCGAGCAGGCGATGGGCCGGCGCCCAGGCGTGCAATACGGCCCGCGCCCGATCGATCTGGATCTGCTGTTCTACGATTCGATCCAGATGGAAACCACCAAGCTGACTATCCCCCACCCTCGCCTCGCCCAACGGGCGTTCGTGCTCAAGCCGCTGGCCGAAATCGCGCCAAACCTGATGCATCCCGTGCTGTACTACACCGTCGCCGAACTGCTGCAGGACGTCGACGATGCGGATCAGGTGCAGCTCTACGTTCCCCCCAAACCGATCGCCCGTGAGCATTCGCGCTGAGCGCCCGCGTAGAGAACAGCGAACAGAGAACAACGATGGTTCTCTGTTCTTTGTTCGCTGTTCTGGCTTATGACAAGCCGATCCGACACCAGGCTGCACCCTATTCGTGGAATGTTTTTTGCAGTAGACGGGCAGAGCCGTTGAGTCGACCAGAATAGCAATGACGCAGATTCTTATTGCTGGCAGCCCAACCGAGGAGCGCCACGAACTGCGGCGACTGCTCGAATCAGCGGGATATCAGGTGATCGAAGCCGCGGATGCTGCACAACTGCTGACCTCTTTGCCCACGGTGCATCCCGACCTCGTGCTCCTTGAACGCTCGCCAACCGAGGCAGGCCAGCCCGATCTCCTTGCCATCCTGCGTGCCAACCCGGCAACCGCTGCCCTCCCGATGATCGTGCTGACCTCGCGCCCCCACGAACCGGCGCAACAGGCCAACGACATTGAATATCTCACCGCACCGATCGACGCCGTCGAGCTGCTGGCCTCCATTCGATCGGCACTGCGCACAGGCCGGGTGCAGGCCGAGTTGCGCCGGCGCAACGAGCAACTTTCGGCCTTGGTGAGCGTGATGGAGGCGGCGAACAGCACGCTCGAGCTCCACGAACTGGCGCAGCGCGTGCTCGAACGTGCGCTCGTCGTCACCGCGCTGACCAACGGCAGCATCTGGCTGCGCGATGGTGAGATGCTGGTCTGTCTGGCACACTTTCCCCCCAGCCCGCCGGGCGCCGGCCGGCCCCCACCGCAACCGCTTCGCCCCGACACACCGATCGGCCGGGTCATGCTGAGCGGCCAGCCTGAGTTCGCACCCCAACGGCGCAGCGATCCACACCAGTCAGCCGCGATCCTACCCCTGATCGCCCGTGGTGAGGCGATCGGGGCGTTCGTGTTTGGTGCTAACGGGGGCACGGCCATCCCGCCGAGTGAGCACGCAGTGCTCGGTGCGATCGCGGCCCACGTTGCCGTCGCCATCCAGCATGCCCAGCTCTACCAGCAGGCCGAGCGCCAGCGCCGGCAGCTGCAGGCGATCGATCGCCAGAAGGACGAGTTTATCTCGATCACCTCGCACGAACTAAAGAACCCGCTGGCGTCGATTAAAGGCTACGCCGACCTGATGCTGCGGCGGAGCGCCCGGCGGCCCGACGACCCCAATCGCAAGGGCCTGGAGATCATTGCGCAGCAGGTCAACCGCATGACCAACCTGCTCGACCAGTTGCTCGACGTTTCGCGCATCGGCCGCGATAGCCTGCAGCTCGATCGCCGTCCAGCCGACCTGGCTGCCATCGCCACGCGCATCGTGGAAGAGATGCGCGGGACGACCGAGCACCATCAACTGGTGTTGGAGATCCAGGGGGCGCCGCTGATCGGCAGCTTCGATGAGGCGCGGATCGGTCAGGTGATCGCCAATTTGCTCAGCAACGCGATCAAATACTCACCTGGCGGCGGCCCGATCGTGGTGCGCGTGCAACGCCTCGACGAGGGCCGTCCTACCGCGCTCCTCATAGTCCGCGACCAGGGTATCGGCATCCCGGCCGCGGACCGCGAGCGCCTGTTCGAGCGCTTCTTTCGGGCCAGCAACGTCAGTTCGTCGTTCGCCGGTATGGGGCTGGGGTTGTTCATCACCCGCGGGCTGGTGGTGCGCCACGGCGGCCGGATCTGGGTCGAGAGCGAAGAGGGTCGCGGTACAACTTTCTACGTGGCGATGCCGCTCGTATCCTCAGAGGCCTAACTCGGCACGCAACGCAGCGATCGTTTCCTCGAGCTGGCGTTGCAGCGCCAGCCGCTCGCTGTCCGGCAAGAACGCGGCGCGCGCGCCGTTCAGCGCAAGGGTTGCCAATTCGTCGGCGCCGAAGCCGAACATACGTGCCGCCAGCCGGTATTCGTCGTTGATCGTGGTATTGAAGAAGGTCGGATCGTCGGTGTTCAGCGTGAGCGGCACCCCGGCATCGAAGAGCCGGCGCAATGGATGGGCAGCAACGTTCGGCACCGCCCCGGTGCGGATGTTGCTGGTCGGGCAGACATCGAGCGTGACGCGCTGTTCGCGCAAATACACCAGCAAATCCGGATCATCGACGCTCCGGATGCCGTGGCCCAGGCGCTCGGCACCGAGCGCCTGCACCGCGCCCCAGACGCTCGGTGGTCCGACGACCTCGCCGGCATGCGCCATGAGGTGCAACCCGGCGCGCCGGGCTGCAGCGTAGACCTCGGCGAACGGCTCGGGCGGGTGGTTGACCTCGTCGCCGCCGATCGACCAGGCGATCACGCCGCTGGGGATGTTGCGCACTGCGCACTCCAGAACCTGCCAGGCCAGGTCGACACCGAACTGTCTTCCATAGTCGAAAGCCAGATTGACACGTGGCCCGCCTTCACGCGCCGCCCGGGCGAAGCCAGCCGCTGTCCCCTGGACCACCTCGTCCATGTCGAGCCCGCGCTGGTAATATTGAGCCGCCGAGATCATCACTTCGGCGTAGCGCACATTCTGCTCCGCCAGGTGCAGCCCAAGCTCATAAGCGATCTGTTCAAAATCCTCGCCGTGGATCAACGAGCGCGCCAGCGCCATAAAGACCGTCAGGAACTCGTGAAAGTTCTGGTAGTTGAACAATTGAGCGACGCCGGCTTCGTCGCGCGCAGGAAGATCGACCTGGTTGCGTTGCGCGATCAGCAAGAGCGTCCGGGGTGTGATCGAGCCTTCCAGATGCAGATGCAACTCAACTTTGGGCATGCGTCTGATGAACGCGTCGAGGGCAGGGGGCAGAGCTTGATCCATCGTCACGGTGCAGCCTCCCGTAGCGGATAGCGACCACCAGCAAGCCTGGTTGGGAGACAAAAAAGGGGGCGCTACGCCTGGCGACAGCCCCCGGTTCAGCCATCCTCGGCAGCCTTGCCTTCGGGCGCCTACGCGCCGGCGCCGTCCTCGCTCAGGCGTTGGGTTTGGTCATACACGATCAGCGCGTCGATCAGGCGGTCCAGGTCGCCATCGAGGATGCCCGGAAGGTTCGAGAAGCTCTGGCCGATCCGGTGATCGGTGACACGGTCCTGCGGGAAATTATAGGTCCGGATCTTCTCCGCGCGCTCGCCGCTCCCGACCTGGGCCAGCCGGGTCTCGCCACGCTCACGCTGGCGCTTCTGCTCCTCGAGCGCATAGAGCCGGGCGCGCAGCACCATCAAGGCCTGGGCTTTGTTCTTGAGCTGCGAGCGGCTATCCTGGCAGGTCACGACGATCTCCTCGGGGGTGCCGGGCTTATACACGATTCGCACCGCCGAGTCGGTCGTATTGACCCCCTGGCCGCCGTGGCCGCTGGAGCGGAAGACGTCCACGCGATAATCCTCCGGACGCAGCTCGACATCGGCATCTTCGACCTCGGGCAACACCGCAACGGTGGCGGTGGAGGTATGGATGCGCCCGCGCGCTTCGGTGGCCGGCACGCGCTGGACGCGATGCACGCCGCCCTCGTACTTGAGCCGGCTATAGGCGCCTTCGCCCTGGACCTCGAAGATGATCTCCTTGAACCCACCGATACCGTTCTCGCTGGCGCTCACGACCTCGACCTTCCAGCCACGGCGTTCGGCATAGCGGGTATACATGCGAAACAGGTCGGCTGCAAACAGCGCCGCCTCGTCGCCGCCTTCGCCCTGCCGGATCTCGAAGATCACATTCTTGGAGTCGTTCGGGTCGCGCGGTAGGAGCAAGCGCTTGATCTGCTCGGTGAGCGCATGCTCGCGGTGCCGCAACTGGTCCAACTCTTCGCGCGCCAGGTCGCGCAGCTCCGGCTCAGCGCCATCGTCGAGCAGTGCCTGCGCGTCGGCGATCTGCCGCTGGATGTCTTTGTATGCCCGGAAAGCAGCGACGATATCCTCGATCTCGCGCAACTCGCGGGCGATCTGTTGCATGCGGACGTGGTCGGTTGCCACCTCCGGGCGTGCCATCTGTTCGGTCAGTTCATCGTAGCGCGCTTCGATCGCGCCTAGCTTGTCAAACATATCAACGAGTCCCTGTGGTAGATTTTGCAGTGTGGGGGCGGGGCCATCCTCGCCAGGGCGGCAGGTGCGGCGCGGGCGGCTCAAGCGCACCGAAGCGCCAGCACAGCAGAAGACACACACGCGGAGAAAGCCGAGCCGTTGGCTGGCACTCTCCGCGTGTGCGGGCTGGCACGCTAATGCGCCTGCGCTTGCAGCAGCTTCTTGCGCCGATTGCGCTCGGCACGGCGGCGCTTCTCTTTGCGCTGCTCGCTCTTCGAGATGAAATGCATCTTCTCGCGGTAGGTCTTGGTGATACGCTCGGCAACCACGCCCTTGTTGAAGCGGCGCAACAATTGCTCGACGGTCTCACCATCGCGTCGCTCGACTCTCATCTTCGCGCCTGATGGCCACGGCCGCCTGGCTTACCAGCGTGCTGCCAGCACGCTGACACCCTGGCTGCTCGTGGATCGTAGCTTGTCACCTCCCCTCACCGTGAGATAGCGTCTTTCAGGAACAAAACCCAAGCGAGCAGGGTTGTGGAGCAGGCCACAAATGGCCCCTACGCCCCCGCTTGCCTGCGAAAGACGAGCGAACACAAATGTGTTCGCCTGTAGTATACCCTGGAGTGCGGCAAAGCGCAAGCGCGCCAGGAGGACGGGGGGTGATGCGATGCCGGTCGGCGTCGTCTGCGCAAGCGGTACCATGCCATGCCAGGACGTCCGCAGTCAGCGTGGGGGCCCCTCCCCACCGTGCGGGAGGGAGAATCGTTGGCGTTAGGATGCGGTCGCTACGCGACCGCATTCCAGCCCCTCTCCCCATCCCCCCGCTCCCAGGTTGGGAAGCGGATGGCAGAGGGATGCGGGGCACCACCGCGCAACGCCTGGCCTTGACAAACGCCCCGCTATCTCGTATGATTCTGAGCGGCGCAGCCAGGCAGCAGGAGCGGCTGTGCCGTTCGGTCGGGGCGTGGCGCAGTCTGGTAGCGCACAGCGTTTGGGACGCTGGGGTCGTGGGTTCGAATCCCTCCGCCCCGACCATCCTCATCGCACGCAGGCTCCCCCCGCGATCCTTGGATCCCCGGGCACGATCCATGGTCCGCCGTGGATCCAACATCCGATTGCACGTGCCGATCGTAGTACTCGATGAGCGGCTAGGAGAGCAATTGGGCGCCCATCGCGTGGTGATCCGGCAGGCCCCAGGGCTTGATCAACAGCCTGTAGGCGGGTATGGGGGAGCCACCCCCCTTCCCACCGTCGCCGCAGCCCTGTGGCAGGTCAAAAAGTAG
>FLYN01000722.1_pt1 | contig 27866 bp, 40 predicted proteins | sample 1122621 | NCBI WGS metagenome assembly FLYN01 (sample SAMEA4346792, study PRJEB14843) | hot springs metagenome | biome: Terrestrial Biome; feature: Habitat; material: Sediment | place: India | collected 2012-06-12 | depth 1760 m
CCAGCGCAGGGGCAATCGGGTTATTGGCGGCAGTTCTCTGCTGACGAGCCGGCATCGAACCCTGCCTTTACAGATGCCCGGTGCTGCGGTGCACACGCTGGTGCGCGGGGTGCGAGGCGCGGAGTACAGGGCACCGGGCACCCACGGCAGTGCGTCGAGCGCCCACGGTGGGCGCCCTTAGGTCGCCCGGAGGAGTTCTCTGGTCTCTGTTCTTTGTTCGTTGTTCTCTCAGGAGGACACTCCATGCCAGCCGATCGCTTCCTCATCACCGGTGCGCTGGGCTGTATCGGCGCGTGGACGGTGCGCAACCTGGTGCGCGAAGGTATCGCCCCGGTAGTCTTCGACCTTGCCAGCGATCCACGTCGGCTCAAGCTGATCATGGAGCCCGACGAGCTGGCGCAGGTCACCTTCGTCACCGGCGATATCACCGATCTGGAGGCGTTGGAGCGAGCGCTCGACGAGCATCAGATCACGCATGTGATCCACCTGGCCGCGCTGCAGGTGCCGTTTTGCAAGGCCGACCCGCCGCTGGGCGCGCGCGTCAACGTCGTCGGCACTGTCAACGTCTTCGAGGCGGTCGCCCGACGCAAGGACCGGATCGGCAAGGTGATCTACGCCTCCTCGGTCGCCGTCTACGATGCCGCCGACGCCACGGTACCAGGCGCACCGCTGCCACACGGCGCTCCTGGCCACCCCACGACCCTCTACGGCGTCTACAAGCAGGCCAACGAGGGCACCGCGCGGATCTATTGGCAGGACAACCGGGTCGCTAGCATCGGGCTGCGCCCCTACACCGTGTACGGCGTCGGGCGCGACCAGGGCATGACCTCGGCGCCGACCAAGGCCATGTTCGCTGCTGCGGTCGGCAGGCCCTACCACATTCCCTTCGGCGGGCGCGGCGATTTCCAATACGCCGACGATGTGGCCAAAGCGTTCATCGCCTGTGCCCGCGTGCCGTTCGAAGGGGCCGAGATCTTCAACCTGCGTGGCAGCGTCGCCCATATGCGCGAGGTGGTCGCGGCGATCGAGGCGGCCGCGCCTGAGGCACGCGGCACGATCACGTTTGACGATGTGGCGCTGCCGCTGCCCGAGGAGGTCGACGCGACGCCGCTGGCCGCGTTGATCGGCCCGCTGCCGCACACCCCGCTGCACACAGGTGTCGCAGCAACGGTGGCCCGCTTCCGCGAGCTGGTAGCGAGCGGCAGGATGGCGCCGGACGCGATGCTACAATAAACCATAGCAGGGGCGGTAGCCGATGCCAGGGCTTGTCCCGCAGGGGCTTCGCCCCAAGGGGTTTGGTACTTAGCATGCCCGAAAGGGGACGATGCGATGGCTGCGACCACAGCGGATGGCTTCACGCTCGCACCCGAGGTCCAGGCCCGCCTGCGCGATCACCTGACCTTCCTCTACGGCGCCGGGCGTGCGGCGGTCTGTTTCGAACACCTGCAGCGGCGCCTGGAGGCGTTTGCCCGCCAGCACCTCGACCTGCACGCCGCGCCCGCACCCCAGGATCGCCTCAGCGAAGACGATGTCGTCCTGATCACCTACGGCGACCAGTTTCGCGAGCCCGGCCGCCCGCCGCTCCAGACGCTGGCCGACGTTCTGACGACCACGCTGCACGGCGTCGTCAGCGGCGTCCACATCCTGCCCTTCTACCCCTACTCGTCCGACGATGGCTTTTCGGTGATCGACTACACCGTGGTCGATCCACAGCTTGGCTCGTGGGAGGATATCGAGCGGCTCCACGGCAGCTACCGGCTGATGTTCGACGCCGTGATCAACCACATCTCGGCCCGCAGCGCCTGGTTCCAGGCGTTCCTACGCGGTGAGCCGGGCGCCGAGGCGCGCTTCATCGTCATGGACCCGACGACCGATCTCGCGCAGGTCACTAGGCCGCGGACCACGCCGCTGCTCACGCCGTTCGAGACGCCTGCCGGCACAACATATGTCTGGACTACGTTCAGCGACGATCAGATCGACCTGAACTATGCCAACCCCGATGTGCTGCTCGAGATCGTAGATGTGCTGCTGCTGTACGTCGCGCACGGCGCATCGCTCATTCGCCTCGATGCGATCGGCTATCTCTGGAAAGAGATCGGCACACGCTGCATCCACCTGCCGCAGACCCACCGGGTGGTCCAGTTGTTGCGTACCGTGCTCGACGCAGTGGCGCCGGGCGTCCTGTTGATCACCGAGACGAACGTTCCCCACGCCGATAACATCAGCTACTTCGGCGACGGCACGAACGAGGCCCAGCTTGTCTACCAGTTTCCGCTGGCGCCGCTGGTGCTCAACGCCTTCCACAGCGGCAGCGCCCGCCACCTGACGCGCTGGGCCGCCGGGCTGGCAGTGCCCTCCGCCACCACTGCTTTCTTCAACTTCCTGGCCTCGCACGATGGGATCGGGGTCGTGCCGGCCAGCGGCATCCTGAGCGCCGCCGAGGTCACCGACCTGGTCGCGCGGGCCGAGGCGCACGGCGGGCATGTTTCGTACAAGACCAACCCCGACGGCAGCCAAAGCCCGTACGAGCTGAACATCACATTGTTCGACGCGCTCTCCGACCCCCACGATACCACGGAAGGGCTGGCACGCAAGGTCGATCGCTTCCTTGCGGCCAATGCGATCATGCTGGCGCTGCAAGGCGTGCCCGGGATCTACGTCCACAGTCTGGTTGGCTCGCAGAATTACCACGCGGGCGTGCGCCAGACCGGGCGCTTTCGCTCGATCAACCGCGAGAAATGGGAACGCGCGGCGTTCGAGCGCGAGCTGGCCGATCCGACCACCCGCGCGCACGCGGTGTTCGTCCGCTTCGCCGATCTGATCCGGAAGCGGCGCCGGGAGCGGGCGTTTCACCCGAACGGTGCGCAGCGGGTGCTCGCCGCCGGCGACGCGCTGTTCACGCTGCTCCGAACCTCGCCGGACGGTGCTGAGCAGATCATATGCGCCGTCAACGTCGCGGATCGGCCCCAGTTGCTACGGCTGAACATTCAGGAGGTCGCGCAGCTCACTGGCGGCGCACTGATCGACCTGGTCAGTGGGGAGCACGTTGAGGCGGATGCGCACGGCACGCTGAGTATCGAGCTCGCGCCCTACCAGGTGGCATGGCTCAAATGCTGAACCGGCAGCGACAAAGTCGTACCCACCTCGCTGCGTGCCAGCCCGTCGGGCCTGCGCGTAGCCGCCGCCGAGCGACTATCTCCGCGCAGCACAGAACACCACGTGGGACTATCCAGGGGTGCCAGGTCCAATACCGTTCTGCCCCGCGAGCGCAATTCTGCGCCGCGCCTCGGCGCGCAGGACCGGTGAACGAGCCACCGTCATACCCTCACCAGGCGATCCACGGCGACACTGCCTAGCGCGATCAGCAGCGCCACCGCCAGGGCCAGCGCATCGCTGCGGCGGAAGACAAGCCTGCGCCGTTTGGTGCGGCCTCGGCCACCGCGATAACAGCGGGCATCCATCGCCATAATCAGGATCTCGGCACGACCGAAGGCGTTGATAAAGATCGGCACGAGCAGCCCGCCCAGCTTCCTGGCCCGCTGCAGCAGGTTGCCCCGATCGAAGCGCACGCCCCGCGCTGCCTGGGCTTTGATCAGCCGCTCCAGTTCGGCCACCAGCAGCGGCACGAACTTGACCGCGATCACCAGCACCATGATCAGCTCGTTCACCGGCACTCGCAGGCGCTTGAGCGGCTCCAACAGCGCCTCCAACCCATCGGCCAGATCCACCAGGCCGGTGGTGAACATGAGCGTGCTGGTCAGATAATAGAGCAATACCACCCGGATGATCGTCAGCACCCCAAGCCGGATCCCGTCGAGGGAGAGCGAGAGCAGGCCCCAGCGCCAGAGGATGCTGCTTGGGGTGGGGTTGGGGTAGAACAGCACCTGAAAAACAACGATGATCAGGAGCGTGCTGATCAGCAGCCGCATACCGCGCAGGGTGTAGCCCAGCGGGACGCACGACAACGCCTGGATGAGCGCTACACCAAGCAAAAAGATCGCATAGCCGGCGAACCCGTGCGTCTGAAAGACTGCCAGCATCAGCCCACCCAGCGCAATGATCTTGGCCCGCGAATCCAGGCGATGGATCGGCGAGGGCAGGTCGAGGTATTGTCCGAAGGTGATGTTGCGCGAAAATTCGACCGCCATATCGATTACAGCTTGCAGATTGCTTCTCCACTCTCTAATCTACAATCTACAATCTACAATCTGCAATAAGTGTCGGAGCAGCGCTGCCTCAAGCTCCTCGATATGCAGCAGATCGACCGGTAGATCGGGAACAACGCTTCGCAGCACGAGCGCGATCTCAGCCGGCTCGCTCAACTCCAGCCCTATGTCGTGGAGCTCATCGGCACGCCGCAGCAGCTCCCGCAGCGAACCTTGCATGGCCACTCGCCCACCGTGTAACACCACCGCCCGATCGGCCAGCTCGGCCAGCGCGTCCACGGCGTTGCCGACCAGCACGATCGTCAGCCCCAGGCGGCGCTTCAGGTCGGCGATCAGCGCAACGAACTCGGCGCGCCCACGCGGATCCAGCCCCGCGAGGGGCTCGTCGAGGATCAACACCCGCGGTTCGGCCGCCAACACTCCTGCGATCGCCACCCGGCGCTTCTGCCCGCCGCTCAACGAGTAGATGTAGCGCAGGCGAAACGCCTCGTAATCCAGCCCTACGTCGGTCAACACCCGCGCCACGATCGCACGCGACTCGGCTGGCGGCAGCCCTTTGAGCCGTGGGGCGAAAGAAACGTCCTTGCCGACGGTCTCCTCGAACAACTGCGTCTCGGGCTCCTGAAAGACCATCCCGACGCCCTGGCGCAGCCGGTCCAGGTCGAAGCCCGGCGCGGCCACATCCTGGCCTTCGAAGAATACGTGACCAGGTTCCGGCAGACGCAGCGCATTGAAGAACTCGACCAGCGTGCTCTTGCCGGCCTGGCTTCCCCCCAAGATCGCCAGCGTCTCGCCTTCGTAGAGCTCGCAATCGACGCCTCGCAGCGCTTCCTGTGCCAGTGGGGTTCCGGCGAGGTAGGTGTAGTGCAGGTCGCGGATCGCGATCAGTGGCTGTGGGTTCGAGCGCCCGCCTTCCCCCACCGCCCCCCCGTCGCTCGCGTGCAGACGAGCCGAGCGTTCCGGTTGCACCGGCGGAACCGCGCGCAGGTCGGCCCGCTGGGAGCCTGGTTCGGTGGCATCCTTGGGCGAAACGGGCGCTGGTTGCGCTGGCCCACGGTTCCCCAGCCCCGATTCCTGGGTATCGGCTCCTGCTGCGTCGCCGATCGGCGATCGGCGGTCGGTGATCGGTGGTCGCCCATCGGCCAGCGCTGCGGCCAGCTCCTGCGCCGACAGCACCACCTCGGGCAGCCTCACCCCCCGGCGGCGCAGGCGCCGCGCCAGCTCGGTCACCAGCGGCACTGCCAGCCCGACCGCGCGGAGTTCGTCGGCCCGCGCGAAGATCTCGCGCGGGGTGCCCTCCATCAGCACGCGCCCACCATCCAGCACCACCACACGGTCGAAGCTGACCACTTCGTGCATGAAGTGCGTGATATGCAACACCGCGCAGCCGGCCGTACGGCGCAGATCGTGGGCCAGGGCGATCACCTGGCGCGCCATGGTCGGCGTGAGCATGCTCGTCGGCTCGTCGAGGACGATATACGAGGGCTGCATCGCCAACACCCCGGCGATCGCCACCCGCTGCTTCTCGCCACTCGACAGCTCGCTGATCTGCGCATGCGCGATAGCGGCCAGGCCGAGCGCCGCCAGCGCCTCACGCACCCGGCGTTCGATCTCATCGCGCGGCAGCCCCAGGTTCTCCGGGCCGAACGCGACATCGTCGATCACCGTGTTGGCGATCAACTGGTCGTCGGGCCGCTGGAACACCATTCCAACCCGGCGGCGGATCTCCCAGACGTTCTCGGGGGTCGACGGCAGCCCATCCACGGTGATGCTGCCAGACGTGGGCGCAAGCAGCGCCACCAGCAACTTCGCCAGCGTGCTCTTGCCGCTGCCGTTGTGCCCGATGATCGCGACCAGTTCGCCCGGCGCCACCCGCAGATCGACCCCTTGCAGCGCCGTGATGGCATCTGGCTGCCCGGCGTTGTAGGTAAAGGAGAGATGAGCGACCTCGAGCATGAGTTTTGAGTTGCGAATTGAAAACTCAAAACTCAATAGTTAGTAGTGTGATTGGTCTCGTGCGCCCGGCTCGGCGGCCGTGGTCCGCCCCGAGCGCACCAGGTTGACAGCCCGCGCGACTACCGGCGTGAGCACGGCGGCAATCACCAGCTCAGCGATCGCCTGTGGGACGATCGTCGGGATGAGCGCGACCGGGAGCAGGCCGAACGCCACCGCCAGCCCAAGCACCAGCACGGTGTTGGTCAGCGTCCCGACGATGCCAGCGACGGCGGCGGCCAGGTCGACATTGACCGGCACCAGGCTGCGGTAGGCCAGCCAGGCCATCAGCCCGATCAGCAGCCGCGGGACCACGGCGATGATCGGGTTGGCGAAGATCGGGTTGGTAGCCTGCAGCCAGCTGAACAGGCCGAAGATCCCCCCTGCCAGCACGCCCACGATCGGTCCTTCCAGCACCGCCCCGATGATCGCCGGCAGGTGCATAATCGTCGCGTTGCCGCTGACGTTGGGCACCGGTATGAAGCCCAGGCGCGTCACTCCCAGAGCGATCGCGATCGCACCCAGCACTCCGGCCACGACGATCCGCCGCGTGTTGAGAGTCATCGGGCGGTCATGAGGCATGACGGCCATAGGTCAGGTTCCTTTCTGACTTGCTTCGCGCCCGTAGCGCTCCTAACCCGCACCACACAACCCACGTGCTTTTCATGGAACATGCCCACACCGATGCCGTGGGCAAATTCGGCAGGTGGCTATCGCTGCGCAGAGCTACGAAGTGCGGATCGAATAGAGCAGCGCCCAACCTCAGCGCCCCCCGGCGGGACGCTGCCGGCGCAGCGTAGCGTAGACCGCGCTCTCGCCAGGTAGCTGAAAGCTTGCTATACCTTCGGCTTGCGAATCCTAGCATTAGCGCGCGCATTTGTCAATGTCACCCAGGACGCATCACCAGCGGCCATCCTGTGAGCCAGCGGCGCCTTGGGTCGGGGCCACTCGCGCCGCGGGCCTGCTGCGCCATCTACGCCGGCACCACCCGTCGCCCGATCGCTCACCTCGGCTGCCACGGGGCCGGCCCCAATCACGCGATCGGGTCGACATCGCCATACCGCCGCCCTTTCCAAGTCACCCCGCGCCCCCAGGTGTGGCAGTACGCCGAGTTGATCATGATCCCGGCGAACACCAGCCCGCCGATCGGGTGCCACAGGTAGTCGCGCAGCGGCGTGCCGAAATAGCTCCGCGCGCGCCAGCGCGTCACCAGCACCAGCGCGATCGAAACAAGGTTGACCAGGAAGGGATCGAACACCTGGTGCGAGAACTTGAACAGGACCAGCGTGCCGACTGCCAGCACAAACGGGCTGACCGTGATCAGCAGGACCGCCAGCACCGCCCCAAGCACGAGCAGGTAATTGCGGTGGAGGATCAGGAAATTGTTCTTCGACCAGCCCTCCCAGATAGCGCCGAGCGATGTGTACATACGGGCGCTGAGCAGCCGCGTGCCATCCATCATCAGCATCTGATAGCCGGCGCGCTTGAGCTTGCGGGCGAGCATCTGATCCTCCACCACCTCGTCGCGCACCGCTGCGTGCCCACCGATCCACTCGTAGGCGCCGCGCTCGATCAGGATGAACTGGCCATTGGCGAGCGCCACCTCCGGATGGCGCGCGCTGTTGACCCGTTGGAACGGCTCGGTGGCCTGGCCCATTCCGACGATCACCGGCTGCACGGCGCGCTCCCAGAAGCTGACCAGCTCCTGGCGTGCCCATAGCGATAGCATCGCCACGCCGTGCTGGCGCGCAGCCAGATAGGCGGCGCTGAGCGCGCCAGGGTGCAAGACTACGTCGGCATCGACGAACAACAGCCAGTCGCCGCGCGCCCGGCGCACGCCCTGGTAGAGGGCGTAGTTTTTACCAGTCCAACCGGCGGGCAACCGCCCGCTCCCCACCACCCGCAGCCGCCGGTCCGCTGCGGCGAGGCGGGCCAGAATAGCGGGCGTGGCGTCGGTTGAGCCATCATCAACCGCGATCACTTCCAGGTTAGCGTAGTCCTGCGCCAGCAGCGAACGGACGCACCGCTCGATATTGGCTGCCTCGTTGCGCGCGGGCACGACGATCGAGATCAGCGGGCCAGCATCCAGCGCGGCGTTCGATGGCCGGAGCACCGGGCAACGGCGCAAAAAAACCGCCACCCGCGCCGCAAAGATGAGGACGCTGGCGGCCGTCAGAATCGTCAACAGCCAGAGCACAGTTATCGACATAGCTCCTCCAGCAGCGGCGGCAACGCAGCCAGCCGCTCGATCGTGGCGAGCGGCGGCGGCAGCCCGCTGGGTACATCCTCGTGGCGGGGATTCATCCAGATGAACGGCACGCCAGCGGCCGCAGCCCCGCAGAGATCGTACTCCGGCGAGTCACCAACAAAGATCGCCTCGTCCGGGCGGAGCTGCAAGCGCTCCAGGGCGATCCGGAAGATCGCCGGATCGGGTTTGGCGACCCCCACCTCCTCCGACACGATCAGCACATCCATGTATTCGGCCAGCCCAAACCGCTCGATCTTGGGCCGCTGCGCCCATGACGGCCCATTGGTGATCAGCCCGAGCCGAAAGCGCGGTCGCAGCGCCTGAAAGGTGGCCACGGCATCGTCGGCCATCACGAGGTCTGTAAACCAGCCGCGCTGGTAAAGCTCCTGCGCGGCTGCGACCACCCCTTCATCCGCCACTCCGTAGCGATGCAGAAACCCTGCGAACTGTTCGATAAACACACCTTCGGCGAGCGCTGCCTGCACAAGGCGCTCGCGATCGAGATGCGGGTAATGCTCCACCACGTGCGCGAGCGCCCGGCGCAGCCGATTGGCGCGGTAGACACGGAAATCGTACAGCGTATCGTCAAGATCGAAGAGCACAGCCCGATACATAACACCGTCGGAACGACGACGCAACGATCAGGCGGGGCGCACCACTGCACCTCTGCCTGAGATTGCAAGAAACCTGCCAACAAGTCGCGCCTGCAGCCACATGTTGGTGTCTGGCACAAGACAACGCGGGTGACCGCCCAGCGGGCGTGGTGTCGGCGGCGATCCGTCAAGCCACACAGCATTGGGTCACCCGGGGTTGGATGAGCCAATGATACCACAGCTGCCGCGATCCGCTCGGGAGGGTCGGCACTGGCAAGGCCATAGCGCCATGCACAACAAGAGCGCAGAGCCAGGATCATCCAGCTCTGCGCTCTCAGCTACCTCGATCGCGCTGACCGTTAGCGCTTGGTGTATTGCGGCCGCTTGCGGGCCCGTTTCAAACCGGCCTTCTTGCGCTCTTTCATGCGCGGATCGCGTGTCAGCAGACCGGCCTGTCTGAGAGTCGGGCGCAGCTCGGCGTTGGCATCGAGCAGCGCCCGTGCGATGCCGTGGCGCACTGCCCCGGCCTGGCCCGAGAGCCCTCCGCCGCGCACTTTCACCAGCACGTTGAAACTCGCGGCGGTACCGGTAAGCTCCAGTGGGCGCATCACTTCGCGCTGAAACAGGTCGCGCGGACCGAAATACTCTAGCAGCGACTTGCCGTTCACCACGAACTCACCGCTACCGGGAAACAGGCGCACCCGTGCCACCGCGGTTTTGCGGCGGCCGGTGCCCTGGTAGTAGCGCTTTTCCGTCATACCATCCTCCAATACTGCAGAAAACCCATCGTCGGATCAACTCGAATGACGTTTTACGCTCGACACACTTCGTATCAATTGCCACTCCCGCCGGGGGCAGTGAGCACCACGGAATGCAATTGGGTGGTGGTGCAGGGGCGGGCCTGCGGCCCACCCCGGCCCCCGCTCCAACGTCATATCAACCGCGCGGGCGGGGCTGGTAGACCTTGGGCTGTTGCGCTGCGTGCGGATGCGTCGGTCCAGCGTAGATCTTCAGCTTTTTCAACTGGCGCCGCCCCAGGCGCGTCTTGGGCAACATCCCCTTGACCGCGAAGCGCAAAATCCGATCCGGGTGCTGGGCCAGCATGCGCTGAAACGGAATCGCCTTGATCCCACCCGGGTAGCCGGAGTGACGGTAATAGATCTTCTGCTCGGCCTTGCGCCCCGTCAGGCGCACCTTTTCGGCGTTAATGACGATCACGAAGTCGCCGCCGTCGAGGTTCGGGGTGAAGGTGGGCTTATGTTTCCCGCGCAGCAGCGTCGCGATCTGGGTCGCCAGGCGGCCGAGCGTCTGGCCAGCCGCATCTACGACATACCAATCGCGCTGAATCTCCGATGCTTTTTGGGCATACGTTTTCATTGTACTTCCTCTGGATAACTCACCGACATCAGATACAGCCCATGCGCCGGCGCGGTCCGCCCAGCCTTGCGGCGATCGCGGCTGGCCAGCACGGCTGCAAAGCCCTTCGCATCCAGCTTCCCCTCCCCGACCAGCAGCAGTGTGCCGACGATATTGCGCACCATGTGTCGCAAGAAAGCGTTGGCCGCGATATCGATCGCGATCAACGGCTGCCCCCACACGCTGACGGACGTACAGTTCACCAGATAGCACGTCCGCACCGTCGAACCTTCCTGCTGGCTGCCGGCGAAGGCAGCGAAATCGTGCGTGCCGAGCAGGCTTGCCAGCGCCTCGGCCATCGCCGCTCCATCCAGGCGCTGCGCGACATGGACGGCGTGCCGACGCAGCAGCGGCGAGGCGACCCGCCCGTTGTCGATCAGATAGCGGTAGTCGCGCCGGATCGCACTATGGCGCGCGTGGAACTCGAGTGGAACCTCCCACGCCGCCAGGACCGCGATATCTTCGGGCAGGATCGCATTCAGCCCGCGCTGAATCGTCGCCAGGTCGTGGGTGGTCTCCGTCCGCACATTGGCGACCTGCCCGCGCGCATGGACCCCGGCATCGGTGCGCCCGGCCAGATTGATGCGCCGCCGCTCCTGGGTGAGCTGCGCCCAGGCGCCTTCCAGCTCCCCCTGCACCGTGCGGCCATTGTTCTGCCACTGCGAACCGACGAAATCGGTGCCATCGTACTCGATCCGCAGGGCGATGTTCCGCATCACACGTTTTGAGTTCCGAATAAACGGTCACTCAAACCTCAGCACTCACGACTTAGCACTAAAGCAGTTCGAGTATGGCCATCTCAGCCGCATCGCCCTGGCGCGGCCCCAGCTTGGTGATACGCGTGAACCCGCCGTTGCGGCCGGCGTACTCCTGGGGCGCAAACGAGAACAACTGGCGCATGGCTTTCTTGCTTGCCAGCCGCGACAGCGCCATGCGCCGGGCGTGGGGCGTATCTTCGCGCGCCAGCGCGAGCAAATGCTCGATCTCGGGCTGCACCGTCTTGGCCTTGGCGAGCGTCGTCTGGATCTTGCGATGCTCGATCAGCGCGATCATCAGGTTGCGAATCAGCGCTTTGCGATGCTCGGCGGAGCGGCCCAACTTGCGCCCAGACTTCCGGTGTCGCATGATCTATCCTCTTCGCACAATCACCAGGGCACCGGGCCACAAAGCTGCATGGTTGCTCACGCACAGGTCTTTGTGCCCGGCGCCCTGCTCGTGTCCATATAGCTACCAGGCGGCGCCCCGCTGCCGCTTAGCCATCGGCGGCGTTCGGCGCAGCGCCGTTCGACCCCGCCACTGCGCTCGGGCGTGGGATATACCCGCGCTCGATCAGCTTATCGCGGATCTCCTCCATCGACTTCTGGCCGAGGTTGCGCACCGACAACAGCGCCTTTTCGTCCATCTCCAGCACCTGCCCGACCTTGGTAATATCGGCCCGCTTGAGGCAGTTGTAGGTACGGGTGGACAGGTCGAGCTCCTCGATCGGTGTATCGTAGATATCGGCCGGGATGGTCAGGCCGCTCGGCGCTGTCGGCAGCTCCTGCTCCACGGTCAAGCGATTGAAATCCGCGATCGTCTGGCTGTATTGCACCAGCACCTGCGCTGCGTGGCTCAACGCATCGCCGGCCTTGATCGTCCCATCGGTCCAGATCTCGATCAACAGGCGGTCGTAATCGGTGGCCTGGCCGATCCGCATATTCTCGACGACGTAGTTGACCTTGGGCACGGGGGTAAAGATCGCGTCCACCGGGATCTCGCCGATCGGCAGCGCGTCGTACTGATCGGCTGCTACATACCCCTTGCCCCGCTCGACCGTCATCTCGATCTCGATATGGCTGTCTTCGGAATCGAGGGTACAAATATAATGATTGGGATTCACCAGCTCGACATTGCTCGGCGTATCGATATCCCCGGCCCGCACGATCCCAGGGCCCTGCTTGGTCAGCAACACCTTGACCGGGCGCTCGGCATACGAGCGCAACCGGATGCCCTTGATATTGAGAACGATCTCGGTCACATCCTCTTTGACTCCGGGGATGGTCGAAAACTCGTGAAACACCCCATCTATTTTAATCTTCGTTATCGCGGATCCAGGGATCGACGAGAGCAGCACGCGGCGCAACGCGTTCCCCAACGTATGCCCATACCCTGGATCAAGCGGCTCGATCTTGAATCGCCCATAGTTCTCAGCCGCCTGCACAACTTCGATCTTGGGCATGGCGATGTCAAGCACGGATCGCCTCCTTCACACAGTTAGTAGATTGGAGATGGAGCGCCGTTGCCCACCTGCAATCCACCATCCACAGCAGTTCCTAGCGGCTGTAATATTCGACGATGAGTTGCTCGTTGATACCCGGCTCGGCATCCTCGCGCCGTGGCATCGCCACGACCTCGCCGGTCAGGTTGGCGGCATCGAGGCGCAGCCAATCCGGGACTTTCTTGCGGTTCAGTTCACCGCTCTCCACCAGATTCTTAAAATAGGCCCGCCGGCGGCTCTCGGGGCGCACGGCGATCTTCTCGCCAACCCGAACCGTATACGACGGAATGTTGGTCTTGCGCCCGTTCACGGTAATATGGCCATGGCTGACGAGCTGGCGCGCTTGGGCGCGCGTCGTCGCGAAGCCCAGGCGATAGACCACATTGTCGAGCCGGCGCTCCAAGAGGATGAAGAGATACGCGCCGGTCTCACCGGGGTAACGCTGGGCTTTCTCGAAGATGCGCTTGAACTGGCGCTCCAGCACCCCGTACATATAGCGCGCCTTCTGCTTCTCGAGCAGCTGCAGCCCATAATCCGACATCTGGCGGCGCCGGGATGCCGGCCCGTGCTGCCCGGGCGGGTAGGGGCGCTTGTTAAGGATGCGCTGGCCCTTTTCGGTGATGCCGATCCCCAGCCGTCGGCTGATCTTGCCTACAGGTCCACGATAACGAGCCATGAGCTTCTGTCTGCCTCCTTTAAACGCGCCGGCGCTTGGGCGGGCGGCATCCGTTATGCGGGATCGGGGTGACATCCGTGATCGCCGTCACCTGCAGACCATGGGCCTGCAGCGAGCGGATCGCGGCCTCGCGCCCGGCCCCCGGCCCCTTGACGAACACCTCGACCTGGCGCATGCCGTTCTCCATGGCCTTACGCGCTGCGGTTTCAGCCGCCACCTGCGCAGCGTAGGGCGTGCTCTTGCGCGAGCCCTTGAACCCACTTTGCCCCGCACTCGACCAGCAGATCACGTTACCCGACGGGTCGGTGATCGTGATGATCGTATTGTTGAACGTGCTCAGAATATGTGCTTGACCGCGCGGCACGTTCTTTTTCTCGCGGCGTTTGCCGCGTGGTCGCCGTGCCGTCCCGCTAGCGCCCGTCTTTGCCTGTTGTTTTGCCATCCTGCCTCCTATGGGCACCGACCGTGAGCGATCGCCCAATGGCCCCGTGCCATCCTCGATCGCCGATCGTCGGCGGTTTACTTCTTCGCCGTCTTCTTCTTGATTCCGATCGCCTGACCGCGGCGGCCCCGGCGCGTGCGCGCGTTGGTGCGCGTGCGCTGGCCGCGCACCGGCATCCCCTTGCGATGCCGTAGCCCACGATAGCAGCCGATATCCATCAGCCGCTTGATATTGAGCTGGACCTCGCGGCGCAAGTCGCCTTCGACGCGGTATTCGCGATCCACGATCTCACGAATCCGCCCGACCTCCTCCTCGGTCAGGTCGCGCACCCGCGTCTCCGGGTTGACGTTGGCCTTGCGCAGGACCTCCGCTCCGTTCGAGCGGCCGATACCATAGATATACGTGAGTGCGATCCCGACCTTTTTGTTGCGAGGAATATCAACTCCGGCAATCCGTGCCATGCGCGTCCCTTTCTACCCTGGTTCAGCAGCAGCGGCGCAACGCTGTTGCGGCTGGCGATAGCCCCGTTCGTACTATCCCTGGCGTTGTTTGTGCTTGGGTGTCCGGCTACAGATCACCCGGATCACCCCTTTGCGCTTGATCACCCGGCAATACTCGCAGCGCGGCTTCACCGACGCATGCACCTTCATCCCAAACCTCCTTATAAACAGCGGGCTTCGCCCGTCGCAGCTCCGATCCCTGGCACACAAACACACACCCACGCCACCTCGCCCCAAAGGCAGGCAGCGTTCATGCGCTGATCAACGCTTATCTATAGCGGTAGATGATGCGGCCCCTGGTCAGATCGTACGGTGACAGCTCGACTAACACCCGGTCGCCTTTGGTGATCCGAATGTAATTCATGCGCATCTTGCCCGAGATATGGGCCAGCACCTCGTGCCCGTTCTCCAGTTGGACTTTGAACACAGCGTTTGGCAACGGTTCAGTAACGGTACCCTCCATCTCGATCACGTCCTTCTTTTTCGCCATAGCGCTCCTTTCTCAAGGCATGCTTCAGCGCGAGCCGAACCAGCCTGGCCATCGGGGCAAGGTAGCGGAGACCAGCGGCTCCGCCAAATTGTGAAAACCAGCTGGCAGGTCAGTCCTGCCAGGTTAAGATCTCCGGCCCACCATCCGCGGTGATCGCGATCGTATGCTCGAAATGCGCTGCCAGGCTCCCATCGGCCGTCACCACCGTCCAGCCATCGTCCAACTCACGGACCGCGTAATCCCCCTGGGTAATCATCGGCTCGATCGCCAGCGTCATGCCGGGGCGCAGGATCAGGCCCTGCCCGGGTGGCCCATAGTTCTTGATCTGCGGATCCTCGTGCAGCGCGCGCCCGATACCGTGGCTGATATATTTGCGCACCACACCATAGCCGTGGCGCTCGGCGTAGCTCTGGATAGCGTGCGAGATATCGCTCAGCCGTCTGCCAGCGCGCGCAAACTCCAGCGCGTGGTACAACGTCGCCTCGGTCACCCGCAGCAGATCGTGTGCGGCTGCCGATACCTTCCCGACCGCATAGCTCCAGGCCGAGTCGGCGTGGTACCCCTGCCAGATCACCCCGATATCAACGCTGACGATATCGCCTGCGCGCAAGACCCGCGGCCCGGGGATGCCATGCACGATCTCCTCGTTGACCGAGATACACGTCGCCGCCGGGTACGGAGTTCGGCCCGGGTAGCCCAGAAACGAGGGCACACCGCCCTGCTGCACAATATACTCATGCACCAGCTTATCGAGCTGCCTGGTCGTCACCCCTGGCCGGATGGCCGCGCGCAACAGCTTGTGACACGCCGCGACGATGCGACCGGCCTGGCGCATCGCTGCGAGTTCATGACTGTTTTTTAAAGTTGGCGCCATTCACATGCTCCAGCGCGCGAATCATTGCCTCCGTCACCTGTGCGATCTCGCGCTGCCCATCGATCTCGATCAGATTGCCCTGTTTGCGATAATACTCGATTAGCGGCATGGTCTGCGCGAAATAGACCTCCAGGCGATGCCGGGCCGTCTCCAGCGTGTCGTCGCTACGCTGGTACAGCTTCCCGCCGCAATCGTCGCACACTTCTGGGCGTTTGGACGGGAAATAATATATATTATAGGTCGAGCCACAGGTTTTGCAAGTTTGCCGCCCTGCGATCCGCCGCAGCAGCACATCGGTCGGCACCTGCAGGAATAAGACACTATCGATCCGCCGATCGTGCTCTCGCAGCTCTTGCTCAAGCGCGCGGGCCTGGTCGCGGGTGCGCGGAAACCCATCGAAGATCACCCCGCCAGCGCAATCGGGCTGGCTGATCCGCTCGATGATCATGCGGATGACCACTTCATCGGGCACCAATTCGCCGCGATCCATATAGGATTTCGCCAGCATCCCCAGCTCGGTCCCCTGGCGCAGCGCCGCCCGAAACAGGTCGCCGCTGGCAACGTGCACCAGCCCGGTGTGATCCTCGAGCGCTTTTGCCTGTGTGCCCTTACCGGCCCCTGGGGCCCCCAATAAAATCACGTCCATGCTGCGCTCTCTCCGCTCGTCGTCGAGCGCCAGGCCCCAGCGCCTGGCGTATGTCCCACCAGGGTGCTAGCGATTGATGAAGCCCTCGTAGTTACGCATGACCAGTTGCGCCTCGAGCTGGCGCATGGTATCGATCGCGACGCCGACCACGATCAACAGCGCTGTCGCACTCAGGCCGATCTGCACCCCGGTGATCTGCTGCGTGATGAACGGCAAGATCGCCACTATGCCCAGGAAGAACGCTCCCACAAGCGTGATCCGATACACCACCTTGGTCAGATACTCCTCGGTCCGCTTGCCCGGGCGAATCCCAGGGATAAACCCGCCGTTGCGCTGCAGCGAGTCGGGAATGTTTTGCTGGTTGAAGATCACCATCGTATAGAAATAGGTGAACCCGACCACCAGCAGGAACAACAAGATCGAGTAGACCAGCGTTCCGGTGCCGTACTGCGGGCTGAACGTTCGGTAGGTATAGCAGGCGATCTGCTTGAGGATGCCCTCACCCTCCGCCGCCACACCGGTCGGGCAGCCATACGACGCGATCGTTCCCGGGAAGATGATAATGCTTTGGGCGAAGATCAACGGGATCATCCCGGCCATATTGACCTTCAACGGGATATGGCTGCTCTGGCCGCCGTAGACCCGATTGCCGCGCACGCGCTTGGCATACTGCACCGGGACGCGGCGTTGCCCCTCGTTGATCAGTACGATCCCGACGATCGTCAACAGCCCGATCGCCAGGAACGCAACGATCCCGATCAACTGCTCGAAGCCGCCCAGCGTCGCACTGCTGAACGCCTGGACGACCAGACGCGGCAGGCGCGAAACGATCCCGGCAAAGATGATCACCGAGATCCCGTTGCCGATCCCATACTGCTGGATCTGCTCGCCCAGCCACACCAGCAGCATCGTCCCGGCCACCATCGCGGTCAGCACCGTAAAGGTCGGCAGGAAGTTGGTAAAGATGTTGAACTCCGAGCGGAACAAGCTCTGGCTGACCCCCACGCCGTTGGCCAGCGTCAGGGTCTGGCCGTAAGCTTGCAGATACGCCATCGGCACCGTCACCCAGAAGGTGATCCGGTTCAGCTTCATCCGGCCCTGCTCACCCTCTTTGGTGAGCTCCTCCAGCGCCGGAATGAGCGGCTGCAAAAGCTGGACGATGATCTGCGCGGTGATATAGGGATACACACCCATCGCCGCGACCGACAGGTTCTGCAGCGCGCCGCCCGCGAAGATGTTCAACAACTGCGCGAGCTGATTATTCTCCAGGGCCAGCTGCAACTGCGCCAGCGCCGTCGGGTCGATGTTCGGCACCGGAACGTGGGCGATCAGGCGGAAGATCAACAGCATCGCCAGCGTGAACAAAATCCGCCGCCGCAGATCCGGCAGTTGGAGCGCACGTACGACCGATTGTAGCATCGGCGATCTCTCCTTATCAGGAACGCTGAGCGGGGCAGGCTCACCTCAAAGGTCCTCGTTCAGCCTTCTGTGTTCAGCGTTCCGCATTCCGCGTTCGTCGGTTGCGCATCGCCGGGTTCGGGCCGTGGCTGCGGCTCCGGCGCTCGAACTCCCACGGCACTTCGACGACCTTGCCGCCGGCTGCCTCGATCTTCTGGCGTGCGGTGCCGCTAAACTTATGCGCGTGCACCGTCAGCTTCGCGCTCAATTCGCCATCGCCCAGGATCTTCAACGGGCGCTTGGCGTTGATTGCGCCACGCGCGGTCAACGCCTCGAGCGTCACCTCCTGGTCGGCCGGCCAATCGTTCAAATCGCCGACGTTGATCACCTGATACTCGACGCGCCACAGGTTCTTAAAACCGCGCAACTGCGGCAACCGCTGTACCAGGCGATTCTGGCCGCCCTCGAACGTTCGATAAGGGCCTGGCCCCGAGCGCGCCTTCTGGCCCATCATACCTCGGCCGGCGGTTTTCCCCTTGCCGGAGCCGATCCCACGCCCCACGCGCTTGCGCGTGCGATGTGCGCCGGGTGCCGGCTTCAGATCGTGGAGTTTCATCCTCGCCCTCACCAACTTGCTCGACAACTATCAGACCAGCAACGGATACTGCTTTGCTGCTATGCTTCGTCCTCGTCAAGCTCCTCGACGCGAACCAGGTGTCTAACCTTGAAGATCATGCCCCGGACCACCGGTGTATCCTCCCGGATGACCGAGCTGTTCAGCTTTCGTAACCCCAGCGAGCGCACCGTCGCCTTCTGATCCCGGCTGTAGCCGATCGCGCTCTTGGTATAGGTGATGCGGAGCTTTGCCATCGCTATGCCTCCTGCGCCTCCGGCTCGCGCCGCATCCGCCGTTGCCGCAGCTCCTGCGGCGACAACCCGCGCATGCGCGCCTGCTCCTCCAGCGAGGTCAGCTCGCTCAAGGCCCGGAAAGCGGCTTTGACGACGTTGACCGGATTATTACTCCCATAGGTCTTCGAAAGCAGATCCTTGATGCCGGCCGCCTCCACCACCGGGCGGACGCCGCGCCCGGCGATCACACCCGTTCCTGGCGCAGCCGGGAGCAGGCGAACCTTCGAAGCCCCAAAGTGGGTCTCGACCTCGTGCGGGATCGTGGTGCTGCTGAGCGGGACCCGGATCAGGTTCTTCTTCGCCGCCTCGACCCCCTTACGGATCGCCTCCGGCACCTCGCCGGCCTTGCCCATACCAACGCCGACGTGGCCCTTCCCATCGCCGACGACGACCACGGTGCTGAAACTGAAGCGCCGCCCACCCTTGACGACCTTGGAGACGCGGTTGATCTGTACCACCCGCTCCTCGAGTTCCAATTCGTCCGGGTTGATACGTTTTTGTACCACACGACCTCCACATCAGAGTTGTGCGTATACCACGACCATGAGCGCTTAAAAAATGAGCCCGGCCTCGCGCGCCGCTTCGGCCAGCGCCCGCACGCGCCCATGGTATTTAAACCCACCGCGATCAAACACCACCTGGCTGATGCCGGCTGCCTTCGCCCGCTCGGCGATCAACCTCCCAACTGCGCGGGCCCGCTCGGTCTTCGTCTGGCCATCGAGCGATTTCGCCAGCGCCGGATCCAGGGTTGATGCAGCAGCCAGCGTCCGGCCGACCGTGTCGTCGATCACCTGGGCATAGATATGCATATTGCTGCGAAACACACTCAGCCGCGGTCGCTCGGGGCGACCCACGACCCGCCAACGCAGCCGGGCGTGCCGGCGCAGGCGCAACTCACGTGGTGTGCGTCGTGCCATAATCGTTCGCTCCTGGCAACAGAGATTCTATCCCCTGTCGCATAACTCCGTATGCTACTTGGTCTTACCGGCCTTCCCCGCCTTGCGGCGCACGCGCTCGCCCTGATATCTGACCCCATACCCCTTGTACGGCTCCGGCGGGCGGAGTGCGCGCAACTTGGCCGCCTCTTCCCCAACCGTCTGCTTGTTGATGCCGCGCACGATCACCTGCTGCGGCTCATTCGCGCTACGGCGTTCCACCAACTCAAACGTGATACCCTCGGGCGGCGTCACCCGGATCGGATGCGAGAAGCCCAACTGCAAGATCAAATTCTGGCCCTCGCGCGTGGCGCGATACCCCACGCCAATGATCTCCAGCACGCGCTGGTAGCCTTCGGTGACACCGGTGACCATATTGGCCAGCAACGAGCGCGTCAGGCCATGCAGCGCCCGATGCCGCTTCTCGTCCGACGGCCGGGCCACTGTCAGCACGCCATTATCCTGCCGGATGATCATCTCTGCGGGAAGCTGCTGCTCGAGCGTGCCCTTCGGGCCTTTCACCGTCACATAGTTTGTTTCGCTTATCTTGATCTCCACCCCTTGGGGGACGGGAATAGGTTTCTTACCGATCCGCGACATCGTTCACCTCCCCCGCTACCAAACGTAGCAGAGCACTTCGCCCCCGACGTGCTGACGCCAGGCCTCGTGCCCGGCCATCACCCCTTTAGGAGTCGAAAGAATACTCACGCCCAGGCCACCACGGACGCGGGGAATATCGGCGCGGCCGGTGTAGATCCGCAATCCCGGCTTACTCACCCGCTTCAGCCCGGTGATCACCGGGCGGCGATCGGGGGTATATTTCAGGGTGATCACAATCGTATCGGACGGCTGGCCGCGCCGGACCTCGAAATCGCGGATGAAACCTTCACGCTTTAGAATCTCCGCGATCGCGATCTTTATCTTTGACGCAGGGACCTGCACCGTCGGATGGCGGGCCATGCACGCATTCCGGATGCGGGTCAACATATCGGCGATCGGATCATTGACGCTCACTGGGCTCCTCCTTGACGACCAGCTTCAATGGCAGGCCAACGCAGGTCTGACATCTCCTACCGCACGGGTCGTTACCAGCTGGACTTGGTAACGCCTGGGATCAGCCCCTTCAACGCGTGCTCGCGGAAACAGATCCGGCACATACCGAACCTGCGCATGTAGGCACGTGGACGGCCGCAGATTTTACAGCGGTTGTAGGCGCGTACCTTGTACTTCTGGGGCCGTTGGGCTTTAATGATCAGCGACTTCTTTGCCAAACTCTGCTCCTTGCTAATCACGAAACGGCATACCGAGGTACTTCAGCAGGGCGTAGCCTTGCGCATCATCGGGCGCCGTTGTGACGATCGCCACCTCCAGGCCACGAATTTTATCAACTTTGTCGTAATCGATCTCGGGAAAGATAATCTGCTCACGCAGGCCCAGACTATAGTTCCCACGGCCATCGAACGAGCGCCGGCTCACCCCCCGAAAATCGCGCAACCGCGGCAGCGCCACATTCATCAAGCGATCGAGGAAATCATACATCCGGTTGCCGCGCAGCGTCACCATCGCGCCGATCGGCATTCCCTGCCGCAGCTTGAAGGCAGCGATCGACTTCTTCGCCCGCGTGATCACCGGCTTCTGCCCGCTGATCGCCGCCAGATCGCCTGCCGCTGCATCCAACGCCTTGGCGTTCTGGATGGCCTCGCCAAGCCCGATGTTCAAGACGATCTTCTCCAGGCGTGGGACCTGCATGATCGTTTTGTACTTGAACTCCTGCATCAGCGCCGGTACGACCTCGCGCTGATATTTCTCTTTGAGCCGCGGTACCATCGCTACTCCTCATCAACAACCTCACCACAGGCCTTACAGAAGCGCACCTTGCGCGGGCGGCCCTTGTGGTCGGTCTCCTCCAAGAACCGTTTGCCAGTCCGCGCCGCCCGGCCACAGTGCGGACAGATCAGCATCACGTTGGAAACATGGATCGGCGCCTCCATCTCGATGATGCCGCTGGGCCGGCCGGGGCCGCGGGCTTTCATATGGCGCTTGACGATGTTCAGCCCTTCGACGACCACCCGGTTCTCTTTCGGCAACGCCTGCTTGATCTTGCCGCGCTTGCCGCGATCTTTCCCGGTGATGATCAGAACCTCATCGCCCGTTTTGACGTGCATAGCCAGACCTCAAATAGATGACGATGGTCGCTTGCCGATCGCAGGCAACGGCTGCGCGCCGCAACCGGCACGCTACAAAACCTCGGGTGCCAGCGAGATGATCTTCATAAAGGCCTTCTCGCGCAGCTCGCGCGCCACCGGGCCGAAGATACGGGTGCCGCGCGGGTTATTCTCCTTTCCGATCAGCACCGCCGCATTGTCGTCGAAGCGGATGTGCGATCCATCCGGGCGCGCATACTCCTTGGCCGTCCGCACGATCACCGCCCGCACGACCTCGCCCTTCTTCACCGCCCCGCCCGGCGTCGCATCTTTGACCGAGGCGACGATGACATCGCCGACGTGGCCGTACCGCACCTTCGAGCCCCCCAGGACTCGAATACACATGATCTCCCTGGCCCCGGTGTTATCGGCAACCTTCAGCCGTGTCTGTTGCTGAATCATAGCTCAACTCTCCTCGCCGCGCTGCATAATCTCAACCACTTCCCAGCGCTTGGTCTTGCTGAGCGGGCGCGTCCCGCCGATCCGAACGATATCCCCGACCCGGCACTCATTGGCCGCATCATGCGCATAAAACTTGCTGGTTCTGCGGATGATCTTGCGATACAGCGGATGGGGCTTCAAATAGTCCACCGCCACGACCACCGTTTTATCCATCTTATCGCTGACCACCCGCCCGACTTTGAACTGCCGTCGTCCTCCAGCCATACTTCGCTCTCCTGAGTACAGGCAACCACAATCTCATCCCTGGTGCCGTCACTCCTCTGCGGCGCGCAGGGTCGCGGGGGTGAGCCCATGCCACGATTCTGCGCGGCGTGTACCGGCGCCCTCCTGAGGGCACAGCCCGAACGACCTGAGCGCAGTGAAGGGGCAGCGTAGGGATAAAGACGGATCGCTATGGATGCTAGGCGGTACTGAGTTTTTGGTCCTTGGTCCCCGGTTCTTGGTTCTCCGTTCTTACAGCCCCAACTCGCGCTCGCGCAGGATCGTCTTGATCCGCGCGATCTCGCGCCTGACCATCCGGGGGCGACCGCTGGCGGTCAGCTTCCCCATGACCTGTTGGAAGCGCAGGTTGAAGAGCTCCTGGTAGTATTCCCGGAGCTGGGATCGCAACTGCTCGTTATCGAGCTTGCGCAGCTCATCGGTCTTCATTCGGAGGCCTCCACTTCCTCGCGTCCGATGATCTTACACTTGATCGGCAGCTTCTGCGCCGCCAGGTTGAGCGCCTCGTGGGCGATCTCGGGGCGCACACCGCCGAGCTCGAACATCACCCGCCCGGGCTTGACCACCGCGACATAGTGATCGACCGCGCCCTTGCCGGAGCCCATGCGGGTCTCGGCCGGCTTCGCCGTCATCGGCTTATCTGGGAAGATCCGGATCCAGACTTTGCCACCGCGCTTGACATGATGGGTGATCGCCCGGCGCGCGGCCTCGATCTGGCGGCTGGTGATCCACGACCGCTCCAGCGCCATCAACCCGAACTCGCCGAAGGCCACGGTATTGCCGCGATGGGCCAGCCCGCGATTGCGCCCGCGCTGTTGTTTACGATACTTGACCCGCTTGGGCTGTAACATGATCGCGCTCCTCCTCAGCCACGCGCCTTCGCGCCGCGCCCGCTACCAGCGCCAGCGCTCCGCGCACCGCGCCCACGCCCCCGCCGCGGGCGCTCCTCCTCGGTACCTGCCGTGACCAACTGCGGGCGCGGCGCAGCCGCCTCGACCTGGAGCCTGCCAAGCTGGTCGGGAAAGACCTCGCCCTTGTAGATCCAGACCTTCACCCCGATCCGGCCATAGGTCGTATGCGCATGGACGACCGCATAATCGATATCGGCGCGCAACGTATGCAGCGGCACACGCCCGTCCTGCTCCCAGGCCACCCGCGCCATCTCGGCGCCGCCGAGCCGCCCCGAAACCTTGATCTTGACGCCCTGGGCCCCCAGGCGCATCGCGCGCTGCACCGCCTGCTTCATCGCGCGCTTATACGAGACCCGTTTGTTGATCTGCTCGGCGATGCTTTCGGCGACGAGCTGAGCATCGAGCTCAGGCTGATGAATCTCTTGAATGTTGAGCTTGACCTTCTTGCCCGTCTTCTTCTCCAGCTCGGCCCGCAGCTCATCGACCTTCTGGCCCCGCTTGCCGATCACAATACCGGGCTTCGCCGTGTAGACCGTCACCTCAACCTTATTGGCGGAGCGCTCGATCTCGACGCGTGCGACGCCGGCGTTGGCCAGCTCGGAGGTGATGACCCGGCGCAGCATCAAGTCCTCGTGCAACTGCTCGGTGTAGCCGCGCTCGGCGAACCACTTCGACTGCCAATCCTTGATATACCCCAACCGAAAGCCGATCGGATGCACTTTCCTGCCCATTTAGAGCTCCTCACCGTCGTCGACGATCACCGTGATGTGCGTCGTTCGCTTCCGAATTCGATCGGCACGCCCCCGTGCACGCATCATAATGCGCTTAAAGGCCGGCCCTTCATCGGCGAAGATCGTCTTCACCACCAGATCCTCAGGCGACATCTCAAAATTGTTCTCGGCGTTCGCGGCGGCCGACTTGATCGTGCGTGCGACCTCCCGCGCCGCCTTGTGCGGCATATAGCGCAATATCGCCAGCGCCTGGTCGACCGGCTTGCCGCGCACCAGGTCGATCACCGGCCGCACTTTCGTCGGCGAGATGCGCACGAACTTGGTGACAGCTTTTGCTTGCATCGTTCCGCTCTACTTCATCTTGCCGCGCTTATCGGCCTTCTTCCCGCCGTGCCCCCGAAACAGGCGCGTCGGTGCGAACTCGCCCAGCTTATGGCCGACCATATTCTCGGTGATATAGACCGGCACATGGCGCCGCCCATCGTGGACGGCGATCGTATGGCCGACCATCTGGGGGAAGATCGTTGAATCGCGCGACCACGTGCGCAAGACGCGCTTCTCGTTGGCACGGTTCAACTCCTCGATCCGCGCGAGCAACCGGGTATCGACGTACGGTCCTTTTTTCGACGAACGCGACATATCGCCCTCTTCCTTACTCGCACACCTTAGACCTTGCGCCGCCGCACGATGAAGCGATCGGTGCGCGGATTATGGCGCGTCTTCACCCCACGCGCCGGCTTGCCCCACTTGGTCTTGGGGGTCGGCATACCGCGCGGCGCGCGCCCCTCGCCGCCACCGTGGGGATGGTCGCGGGGATTCATCGCCGCGCCACGCACCTCGGGGCGCCGGCCCAGCCAGCGCTTACGCCCGGCCTTGCCGATCCGGATGTTCTGATGATCCAGATTACCGACCTGACCGATCGTCGCCATGCAATCGATGAACACCATGCGAATCTCGCCCGAGGGCATGCGCAGCGTGGCATAATCGCCCTCTTTAGCCATCAACTGCGCGGCAGCCCCGGCGCTGCGCACCAGCACCCCGCCGCGCCCGCGCTGGAGTTCGATATTGTGCACCTGCGTACCAAGCGGGATGGAGCGCAACGGCAGCGCGTTACCGACCCGAATCTCAGCATCGGGGCCGCTCATCACGGTATCGCCGACGTTCAGGCCGAGCGGCGCCAGAATATAGCGCTTCTCCCCATCGACATAGTGCAGCAATGCGATCCGGGCACTGCGATTCGGATCGTACTCGATCGCCGCCACTTTCGCCGGGATCCCGTGCTTGTTGCGCTTGAAATCGATGATCCGGTAGGCACGCTTATGGCCGCCGCCGCGATGGCGCACGGTGATCCGGCCGCGGTTGTTGCGCCCGCCGTGCTTGCGCAGCGGCGCCAGCAGCGACCGCTCGGGCTCCTTCTTGGTGATCTCCTCGAACGTCGAGACCGACATGTTGCGCCGGCCGGCAGACGTTGGCTTGTATTTTCGGACACCCATCCTATCACTCCGCGAAGTTCTGAGTTCTGAGTTCTGAGGTAATCAAAACAACCATCACTCATCACTCATCACGTCAAACTGCTAGTACCCGGCGGCGTCGGTTCGCCACTGGCTTCCCGCGGGCGTTCACTTGCCAGGAAGCAGGGCGCGCAGCGCACCAACGGACCCTTGAGCGTCCTAGACGCTCTCGAACAGCTCGATTCGATCGCCTTCAGCCAGCGTCACGATCGCCTTTTTCCAATCGGCGGTATAGCCGACAAGCTGGCCATGCCGGGTGTAGCGCCGGCGCATCTTACCCCGCACGTTCATGGTATGCACTTTGGTCACCGAGACGTTGAAGATCGATTCGATCGCCCGCTTGATCTGTTGCTTCGTCGCGTTGCGATCGACCTCGAAGCAATACTTGTTATAGCCCATCAGGTTGGTATTTTTCTCGGTGATCAGTGGGCGAATGATGATCTGATGCGGATCCATTACGCCTCCTCGCCAGCAGCGCTAAGCTGCATGGCAGCAGCGCGCCGGCTTAAAAAGCGCTCGAGCACCTCGACAGCCGGCCGCACCATGAGCACATGATCGTGGCTCAACAGATCGATGACGTTGACATAGTTTGCCAGCAGCGTCTTGACCTCTGGAATATTGCGCGCCGATAGCACCACGTTCTCGTCCTTGCGGTCGAGCACGATCAACGTCTTCCCATCCATCTGGAGCGCTGCCAGGCAGGCCAGCATATCGCGGGTCCGCGGCCGTTCGAACGTCAGCGCATCGACGAAGCGGATCTCATTGGCCGCATACTTAGCCGAAAGCGCCGACCGCACCGCCAGCCGGCGCATCTTGCGCGGCATGGCCTGGCGATACGAGCGTGGGTGCGGGCCGTGGGCCACGCCGCCACCCTTGCGGTGCGGTGCACGGATGGAGCCCTGGCGCGCCCGGCCGGTGCCTTTCTGACGGTAGAGCTTGCGTGTGCTTCCGGCCACTTCGCCCCGCCCGCGGGTATTATGCGTGCCCAGCCGTGCGTTGGCCAGCTGGCGAACGGCCGCCTGGTGCATCACCGACAGGTTCGGCTCGATACCGAAGATATATTCGTCGAGCTGAATCGTGCCGACCTCATCGCCGGACTGATTATACAGTTTCGCTTCCATCGAACCGTATCCCTCTCGTTAGCGCGGAGCCTTCACCGCCCGGCGGATCATCAGCAGGCCATTCTTCGCGCCTGGCACCGCACCGCGAACCAGCAGCAGGTGCCGGTCAGGCAACACTTCGACCACCTGGAGATTCTGGACGGTCACACGCTTATTCCCCATGCGCCCGGCCATGCGCGTGTTCTTCCACACGCGCCCCGGCGTCGTCCCTGCACCGATCGAGCCCGGCGCGCGCGCCCGGTCGCTCTGGCCGTGGGTCCGCGGACCGCCACCGAAGCCATGTCGCTTCATGACGCCCTGAAAGCCGCGGCCTTTGGAGGTCCCAGTCACATCGACCAGTTGGCCCGGTTCGAACATATCGACGGTGACCACCTCGCCGACCTGGTGCTCCTCGATATCGTCGGCCGCGAACTCGCGCAGGTAGCGCACCAACCGCCCGGCACGGGCCAGGTGCCCCTGCTCCGGCCTGGTCAGGCTCTTGGGCGTTGCGTCGCCGAACCCGAGCTGCACTGCTGCATACCCATCCCGATCCGGCGTGCGAATCTGCGTCACCACACACGGCCCAGCCTCGATCACCGTCACCGGGATCGCTTCACCGGCCGGGCTGAACACCTGGGTCATACCGATTTTACGGCCCAACAACCCTTTGATCACAACAACACCTCCACAGCATGCGGACTTAGGGCCTCAACGCCTGCCGCAGCGGCTGCCCTTCAGCAGAACACAGAACAAAGGCCCAAGAACAGACTACTGAGCAGCTTATCTTGTGCCCTTCATTCTTTGTTCTTTGTTCTTAAAGCTTAATCTCGATATCCACACCAGCCGGCAAATTCAGCTTCATCAGCGCATTGATCGTCTGCTGGCTCGGATCGAGCACGTCGATCAGGCGCTTATGGGTGCGGATCTCGAATTGCTCCTGCGAATCTTTATCGATGAACGGCGAGCGAATGACGCTATACTTCTCGATCTTGGTCGGCAACGGCACCGGCCCTGCGACGAGTGCACCGGTTCGCTCGGCCGCCTCAACGATCTGGCGGGCCGACTGATCGAGAATCTTGTGGTCATACGCTTTGAGGCGGATGCGAACCTTCTGCTTCGCCATGCTTCGCTCCTACTCCTCGATCTTGGTGACGACCCCAGCCCCGACCGTGCGCCCGCCCTCGCG
>FLYN01048380.1_pt2 | contig 27439 bp, 23 predicted proteins | sample 1122621 | NCBI WGS metagenome assembly FLYN01 (sample SAMEA4346792, study PRJEB14843) | hot springs metagenome | biome: Terrestrial Biome; feature: Habitat; material: Sediment | place: India | collected 2012-06-12 | depth 1760 m
CGTTCGATGCCGCGGCGCAGGAGCATGGGATTGGCGCCGGCGGCCACCAGCCGGCTCGCCTCGCGCAGCAATGTCTGGGCCAGCACGCTGGCCGTCGCTGCGCCGTCGCCGTAGCGCTCGCGCATCGTCCAGGCCATGTTGCGCAGCAACATCGCGCCGACGTCCTCGCCGCGCCGCGGCAGCTCGAGCACCCGCCGCGCGATCGTGCCCGAATCGCACAGCACCTCGGGCGCGCCGCGCCCCCTGCCGCTCAAGACCCACCTCTGGGTGGGGCCAAGGGTCAGCGCCAGCAACGACGCCAGCGTATCGAAACCGCGCCGGATCTCGACCAGCGCGGCAGGAGAGCGAATCAGCGGCGAGGACATGGGCGTACCTCCTCCAGGACTTCCTGGCCCAATGGTGCTTAGATGATCGCCAGCGCCTGCTCGCTGTCTGGGTCGAACAGGCGGATCCGATCGCTATCCAGCCGGACCCGCAGCACCTGGCCGGGGACCAGATCAGCCATATCCTCGGCCCGGAACAGCGCCGTGAGCAAGGTCGATGCTCCGAGCCTGAGCGTGACCACCGCTTCGCCCACCAACTCTTCCATAGCTTCGATCTGTGTGTTGACCAACTGGACATGATTGTCGAGCGCCGGGTTGATGTGAGCCGGCGTCAGCGCATCAGGCCGGATGCCGAGCACAACCCGCTGCTTGCCATAGCGCTCAATCGCGCTGTTCCAGCGCTCAGGCAGCACCACCTGCAGATCCGGAGTCACGGCCTGATACTGCTTCCCCGTGTGGAAGATATTGGCCCAGAGCAAGTTCATGGGTGGTGACCCGATGAAACGCGCCACATACATACTGACCGGCTCGTGGATCAACTGCTCGGCCGACCCGACCTGCAGCAACCTGCCGTGCGCGATGAGCGCGACCCGGTCGGCCAGAGCGAAGGCTTCGGTCTGATCGTGGGTGACATACACGCTCGGCTTGCGCTTGGCGCGGTGCAGCGTGAGGATGTTGCGGCGGGCCTGATGGCGCAACTTGGGATCCAGGTTGGCGAGCGGCTCATCGAACAGATAGGCGCTGGCATCCTTGACCAGCGCGCGGGCCAGGGCCACGCGCTGTTGCTCGCCGCCCGACAGATCGACGATCGAACGCCTCAGCATGTCGCTCAACCCCAGCATCCTGGCCGCTTCGCGCACGCGCTCCTCGATCACCTGATGGGGGACACCGCGGGCTTCCAGGCCGTAGGCGATGTTCTGGTAGACGTTCATGTGGGGGTAAAGGCCGTAGTCTTGCAACACCATACCCAGGTTGCGCTCGCGGGCCGGCAGCTTTGTTATATCGCGGCCATCGATGATGATCGCGCCCTGGTCGGGCTGTTCCAGCCCGCAGATCAGCCGCAGCAACGTGCTTTTGCCGCTACCCGAGGCGCCCAGCAACACAAAGAACTCGCCTTCTTCAACCCGAAAGCTGATCCCGTTGATCACCAGGTTGTCGCCGAGCCGTTTGACCAGATCACGAACCTCTAGTGCACCCATGACTCCCCTCGACGATCAGCGATGGTGTAGGGACGAACAGGCACCTGTTTATCTCTGCCCCCGTTCGTGGATATGGAAACAGGTATGTGTTTGCACCAGGGCCACCACGACCGGCACGATCAGGAACAATCCGCCGACCGAGATCGCTCCGATCAGCAGCGCTAGCAGGCCTGTCCCGCCGGCGAGGAGCGCCTGGACAGGATGCCTCCAGACCAATCCCACCGACCGGCGCACGACCGCTCCTGGCGAGCGATCGGGGTCCATGGCGAACAGGGGCCCCCAGTAGATCGCGCAGATCAGGGCCAGCAGCAGCGCGAGCTGCAGCCCGACCTCGAGCACCAGCAGGTCGGCAGCGCCGGGGCGCCACGTGCTCACCGCTGCGTTGGCCCAGCACAACAGGCCGAGCGAGCCGTAGAGTGGCGTCAGCACGCGGAAGCTCGGCAGCGCCAGCGCGCGCAGCATGCGCCCGGCCCGCTCCAGAGTGATCAGCTCGCCCTGGGCCGCCAGCCCGGCCAGCCCATACAGCGCGCCCGTCGCCGGGGCCAGCACGAGGGCGCTGTAGGCCAGCAGCAATGCGCGCAGCCAACCCGGCAGCTCGGGGAAGGCCATGCTGCCAAGGCCGGGCAGCAACTGCACCGACCAGACGATGTTGAGCGCAATCAGCCGCTCGAGCTGATCGCCCAGCGTCGCGAACGTCTCCCATAGCGGGCCATGCGCTTCCGTGTTCTCCAGCCTGTCGGTGTCGAAGAACGGCATACCACTATGGCTTGACCACAAAGGCCTCTGAGCCTTTTCCTGCTACTTTGTGCTTTGGTGTCTTAACCACACTTGTGTGTGACCTTTGTGGTTCTTTCCTCCTACTGACCCAGGCGCTGTCATACCAGTATGCTCAAGCGTCCGTTGGTGCGCTGCGCGCACGCCCGCGGGCAACCCGTGGCGAACGGACGCCGCCGTCATCCTAGTTCGCCATCGGCAACAACAACGATCGCTCAGTCGCGGCATCGAACAGATGGATCCGGCGCATGTTGATCGCCAGCGGCACTTGTTTGCCCAGGTAGCTGGCCGGCAGGCGGACCTTGAAGGTAGCTACAAAATCCTGCGGATTGGCGTCCAGCGTGCTCAGATAGACCGCACTCCCGGTGGCCAGCGGCTCGATCACGTTGACAACCCCGGCGATGCTGTTGCCATCATTCACCAGAAACGGCGCCGTCTTGGGAGTATGCAAGTCCTCCGGTCGCACGCCGAGCTTGACCGGCTTGCCGACGTGGGCGCTGAGCTGGGGGTAGAATTCCTCCGGCAGACGCAGCGTGAAAGCCGGCCCTTCGACCACGAGCGCTTCCCCTGCGCTGCGCAACCGCATATCGAACAGATTGATGCTTGGCGTGCCGATGAAAAAGGCCACAAACAGGTTGCGCGGTCGCTCGTAGAGCTCGCTGCCGGTGCCGATCTGCTCGATCCGGCCGTCGCGCATCACCGCGATCCGGTCACCCAGCGCCATGGCCTCCGCCTGGTCGTGGGTGACATAGATCGAGGGCCGCAGCTTGCGCCGATGCAGGGCCAGGATGTCCTCGCGGGCCTGGTGCCGCAGTTGGGCGTCCAGGTTCGAGAGCGGCTCGTCGTACAAATAGACCGTGGCATCGCGGACCATCGCGCGCGCCAGGGCCACCCGTTGGCGCTCGCCGCCCGAGATCTGGCGCGGCTTACGTTTGAGCAGGTGATCGATGCGGAACATCTTCGCCGCCGCCGCCACGCGCTCATCGATCACCTGCCGCGGCGCGTGGCGCGCGCGCAGGCCATAGGCGATGTTCTCGAAGACCGTCAGATGCGGGAAGACGGCGTAATCCTGGAAGACCATAGCCACATCGCGATCGCGCGGGCGAATCTGGTTGACTACCCGCTGGCCGAAGCGGATCTCACCATCGGTGGCCGGCTCCAGGCCTGCGATCAGGCGCAGCAGCGTGCTCTTGCCGCAGCCCGACGGCCCGACCAGCACCAGGAACTCCTGATCGCCGATCGTGAAGCTAACACCGTTGACGGCGACCTTCTCATCAAAGCGTTTCACCAGGTTGGTGACGGTGATCGCGCCCATCCTGCGCTCCTCTGCAAAAGTCCTGCCCGATCTCCCGCTCAGATGGCCTTTAGAACAGCTCGGGCCCACCGGGAACATGCAGCGTCGCCTCGCCGTCGGCGCTGAAGAACAGCGCCTGCTCCCAGCGCGGCACGACCCGCACAACGTCGCCCGCCTGGTAGTCGAGCGGCGCCAGCACGATCGCACGCTCCCCGGCCAGCGTCCCGTGGATAAAGGCGGCGCGCTCGGTCGGGATGCGCTCGATGTGCCCCACCTCCAGCGACGCGCCAGCGTCCGCGTCGAGCGCCCATCCCTCCGGCCGTACCCCCAGCCGCAGCGGGCCAGGCGGCAACAACCCTGCCAGATCGAGTGGGAGCGGCCAGCGCGCTGCACCGACCACGATCTGCTCGTCGGCGAGCGTCGCCGGCAGGATCGTGATCGGCGGTGTGCCGATAAACGTCGCCACAAACAGGTTGGCCGGGCTATAGTACAGCTCGTCGAACGTGCCGACCTGTTCGATCCGACCGCTGCGCATCAGCGCGATCCGGTCGCCCATGAAGATCGCTTCCTGCTGGTCGTGGGTGACGTAGAACGTGGTGATGGCGAACTGGCGCAGCAGCTTCTTGATCTCGATCCGGGTACGCTCGCGAAGCTTGGCATCCAGGTTGACGATCGGCTCATCCATCAGGAAGACGTTGGGGTCGCGCACGATGCAACGAGCGATCGCCACCCGCTGCTTCTGCCCACCCGAGAGCGTGTCCGGCAACTGGTCCAACAGCAGATCAAAGCCCATCCCCATCAGCTCGGCGGTGCGTCGGATCCGCTCGTTCTGCTCGGCGGCAGTCCGGTCGTGGACTTCGAAGAAATAGGCCAGATTGCCCTTGCCCTTGCGCGTCGGGTAGAGGGCGTAGTCCTGGAACACAAACCCCACGCCGCGGTCCTGGGGCGTAATCTCCGTGAAGTCCATTCCATCGTAGAGCACCTTGCCGGAGTTGGGGTACTCGAGCCCGGCGATGATCTTGAGCAGCGTGCTCTTGCCGCATCCCGAGGGCCCGACAACGCTGATCGTCTCGCCGTCGCGCACCTCAAGGCTGATGTGATCGAGCGCAGGCGGGCCCGCGGAGCCGATCAGCGTCACCCGGTCCTGGCTATCGTAATACTTGACAATATCGACAAGTTCGACGCGCGTCATAACCGCTCACTACGTGCCGCACGGCCCCGGCATGCAGCAGCACTACCTCAGGCCACGAATGCGAATGCCGCGCATCAGGTACTCGCGGCAGATGATAAACATAATGAAAATCGGCAGCGTCTGGAGCAATCCCAGCACCATCAGGCCGTTCCAGGAAAGCCCGGCCTCCATGATCTCGCGCATCGCCTGGGACTGATTGAGGGCCTGCTCGGGGCTGGTCGTGCCTGCCTGGACGAATCTGTTCATCAGGTTGGCGATCGCCACCGAGGTCGGGATCTTGTCAGGACTCTGAAACACCACCAATGGCCAGAGGTAGCTGTCCCAAATACCGCCGAACTGCAGCCAGGCGGCCACGGCGAAAACCGGGATACTCATCGGGAAGACGATCCGGCGGAAGATATTAAACTCCGAGCCTCCATCAACGCGCGCCGCCTGGATGATCGAGTCGGGAATCGTATCGAAGAACCCTTTGAACAACAGGAAGTTGAAGGCATTGAAGATTCCGGGGATGATCACCGCCCAGGGCGTATCCCAGATGCGCACGATCGGGAAGGGCGTGGTTGTGCCCGGGATAGTGGGTGGGGCTGGCAGTGCGAACGGGAAGTTGCGCGTCAGCAGAAAGCGCGGGATCAGCGTGACCGCCTCAGGTACCATCAGGGTGCCGATGAAGAACAAAAACGTCCAGCGCGCGATCGGTCCACGCTGCAGCTTGCTGTTGGCATAGGCGGCCAATGCTGTCACCGGCAGCGAGATCGCCAGCGTCGTCAGGGTCATAAACAGCGAGTTGCGCAGGTAGACCGAGAAGGGGTATTTCATCAGGTCGCGTGCGGCCTGGTTGGTCGAGCTGCGGGTGATCACATCGAAGATCAGTCGCCAGGCCGCGGTTGTCGGTTGCTTGGGCCAGAGCACCGGTGTAGGCGAGAGCGTCTCGTGGGCCGGTGTGATCGACACGATCAGCATATAGTAGAATGGGAACAGATGCAGCAACACTCCCAGGCAGAGCAACGCAACGACCGCCCACCAGCCGATGCGCATATGGAGCTGCTCGCGTCCAACTTTTGGAAACAGTGCCATAGCTCCTCCCGCGCAGCTCAGGCGTCCGGGTCGTCCTTGAACAGAGTGCGATACACGATCGTGATCGCCATGATCACCGCGAACAACATGATCGCCAGCGCAGTCGAGTCGGCGAAGCGCAGGTTCTGCCAGAGCGAATACATATACATGACCACCGTCCGGCTGGCGCCGCCGGGGTCGCCGTTGGTCATGATCTGGGGCCAATAGAACTCCTGCAGCGACCCGATGATCGCAAACGTGAGCAGCATCGAGATCACCGGGCGCAGCCGTGGCAGCGAGATCGTCCAGATCTTGCGCCAGAACCCGGCCCCCTCGATCTCGGCCGCCTCGTAGTAGGAGGCCGGGATGCTCTGCAGCGCGGCCATGTAGATCAGCCCCGGCCCGAACAGCAGAATGCCGGGGAAGATCAGCCAGAACAAGACCTGATCGGGGTCGTTGAGAAAGCGCTGCGGCGGAAAGCCGAGGCTGGTGACCAGGAACTGCACGAGGCCGTATTGGGCGTTGTAGAAGTAGCGCCACAGGATGGTGTTCGCGATCCCGCTGAGCGGCAAAAACCACAGCAACATCATCCAACGTAGCCGGCGCGGTGGCATCTCCATCAGCAGGATTGCCACAATGATCGGGATGATGAAGGTGAGCACGATCGAGAGCCCGGCATAGGTGAAGGTGACGCGGAACGCCTGCGCGACGAGTGGGTCGTTCCACATGCGCTGGTAGCTCTGCAGGCCGGTGAACGTGATCGGCCCGCGCACGCGAGCGTTGGTGAAACTCAGCACAAACGCGACGATCAGCGGATACCAGCCCCAGATCAACTGAAACAGGAACGCCGGGATCAGGAACAGCCAGCGCTCGAGCCGGCTGCGGCGGCTCAGCTCGCGCGGTGCCACAGCTGCCTGCTCGCGTGCCTCCTCCTCGAACCGTCCGAGCGCGACCTGCTTGTTCGCCATGGCAAGACCCCCTGGGCTGTCGAGTTGCACGAATCGAGGACGGACCCGTCGGTCCATCCGGCACCATCGGGGAAGGACGCAGGGACAGCCGCTGGAGCCTCCCCACGCCCTCGCCCCGCCAGTATCGTGGCAGATGGGCCCTAGCCTTTCAGCACCGACAGCACCTTGCTCTCATACCACGGCCGGAAGCGGTTTCGGTAGAAATCGGGCATGTGCTGGCCGAAGAATCCGTCCAGAGCCTTGAAGTAGGCCTGGGCGCTGGCGACAAAGGTTTGGTCGTCGATGCTCGATGGCAGGCTATCGGCCTGGGTGTTCCAGGTGTCCTGGGCTTTCTTGAGCTCGGCCTCGACATCCACGGTATCCGCTACATAGGTGAACGTCGACCAGGCGTCGTCGATCGCTTTGTTGTCGGGGGCCGGGTTTTGCTCGGCCGGGAAGTAGAAAGCCCGATCGGGTTCCCTGGGCAGCCTGGCGATCGCGAGCAGTGAGTCGAGCGTCGTCTGGCCCCAGGCATCGACGAACGTGCCCGGCACCCCCTCATACTCGTAGCGCCCATCGACCGGCAGGTAGTAGTTGAAGACCGCCTGGAGATCTTTGGTAGCCTCGTATTGCCCGGCCTTCTGGATGTCCCAGCCTTTGCCGAGGAACATATAATCCACCGCGCCGATCGCCTTGTCGATCACTTCGGGGGAGGCATCGGGGCTGCACGAAACTCCACCGTCGGCGTTGACGCCCCCCTGGAAGTAGCCGTCGCCGCGCGGGAGGGGCGCGAAGCCGATCAGCTCCTCGTACTTCTTGCCCAGCCGCTTCGCCATCGCGGCCGGGCTTTCTTCCTGCGCGCTCGACGCGAACGCGCCCAGGGTATTGACGCGCACGATGCAGGCAGTGCCGTTGATAAATGCCTTGAAGTACTCGTCATCTCCGCCGCCCAGCGCCGCGTCGGTGTAGACGCTCTTGTCTTCAAAGACCATGTTGCGCCATTCTTGCACCAACTGTGCCCAGCGCGGGTCGCTGAAGTCTTTCGACCAGTTCCAGGCCGTTTGGGGCGACGGTACGGTCCCCAGGATATCGAAGCCATGCAGCGCCAGCATGTAGCCGACCATCCAGTTCTGCGCGCCGAAGCCCTTGCGCCGATCCTTCTCGGACGTCAGCCCTTTGGCCAGCTCGCGCAGATCCTGCCAGGTCCAGTCGATCGTCGGTTCTTTAAGCCCGAGCTCCTTGATAAGGTCACGGCGATACCACAGCGCACCGTTCACGCTGGCATCGATGATGTAGTTGTAGTATTTGCCGTCGACCTTGGCGACCTGCTCCCATCGTTCGCGAACGACATCGGTCAGTTTGCCTTTGAGACCGTACTTTTCGATCTGTGGAGTCAGGTCGGCCACCAACCCCTGGACAAAAGCGGCACGCGCGCCGGACAGGCTCCAGTTGCCGATTGCGTTGGCGAAGACGTAGGTCGGCGCTGTCCCACCGGAGATCGCAGTCACGATCGCCTGCTGGTCCCAGATATTGACCTCGACCTGCTCAAAGACCACGCCGGGATTTTGGTCCAGCCAGGTTTGGAGCGCTTCAGCATAGCCCTTCTTGGCCGGGTCGGCGTTGATGTCCTGGGTGGTGGGCATGGGCGTGAGCGGCCAACCAGCCGTAATGATCTTGATCTCGCCCGTGGCTGCCGCCGGCACGGGGGTTGGCCCGACGACCGGTGCTATCGTCGGCGCCTCCGCAGCCGTCGGTGGCGCAGCAGTGGCAGGCTGGGATGCGCCCGGGGCTGCCGTGGCGGGAGCGCTGGTCGGCGTAGCGCTGGGAGCACCGCCGCAGGCCGCCAGCAGCGCCGGGCTGGCAGCCGCGCTGATCCCTACCAGGGCTCGCTTGAGAAACTGACGCCGTGAGATCGGTCTGAGGTCACTCATGGCACGCGCCTCCTTCTGCGCTGGCTGTGGTATCTACGTAGAACCAACGCTCCGTTCTGCCCGCCAGGCTTCCTGGTGCCGCTCCGGTGTTGGCTGGCGACTACACCCGCGCTATGGCCAGGCACTGGCGACACTCGTGAACTGGCGACCTGCTATCGGCATGGCGTGTGGGGGACCGCCGGACGGATCAGGTCGTCTCACCGACAACGAGCTCGACAGGACAGACTGTCTCCTGTGCTACCTCCTTTCCTTCGATCAAATCGAGCAGTAATTCCACCGCCGTAGCCGCGACATCCTCCCAGGGCGCATGGATCGTCGTGAGGGCATAGGCCGGGCGGAAGCGCGGAAGGATCCCGTCGAAGCCGACGACCGCCAGGTCGCCGGGCACCTGGATGCCAAGCCGCCGGCACTCCTCGAGCAGCTCATAGGCAAGGGTATCGACCCAGCAGGCCACCGCGGTTGGCCGGGCAGGGGGCGGAGCGTCGAGATACAGACGCTTGAGCGGGCTAACGTCGCCGATGTCGGTCGGCACGACGGTCACTTGCATTCCCAGGTCGGCGGCGGCCTCCTGAAACGCGCTCTGGCGGCGAACGGTCGAAGTGTGGTTCCACAAATCGCTACAATATAAGACCTGCCGATGCCCGCGCTGTGCCAGATGCGCGGCCAGGAGCTGCGAGCCGCGCACGTCATCGACCACGACGGCAGGGACGTTGGGCAGGCTGTTGGCGACGGTGATGATCGGTAGATGGGAGTTGATCAGTTTGTCCAGCTCCGGGCTATGAGGCGAGGGCAACATCACCAGCCCATCGATCTTGCCGCTGGCCAGCGCGGCATAGATCTCGTCGGCCGAGCGCTGGACGAAGCTGCCGTAGATCAGCAGGTCCTGACGATATTTCTTCGTGCCACGCTGCAGGCCGTTGATGATCGCGGCGGTGAATGGGTCGTGCGCGTTCAGTCCTTCGTACCCGGTGTAATAGCCGATGATGTTGGTCCGCTGCTGGCGAAGCGCCAGCGCGATCGCGTTCGGAACATAGCCGAGCTCTCTGGCGGCCTCGAGGATCCGCTGGCGCGTCGCTTCCGAGACATGGGTGCCCGCACGGGCACCGCGCAACGCGACCGAGGCGGTGACCCGGTTGACGCCAGCGCGCCGGGCGACGTCGTCCATTGTCGGCCCGCGCCGAGTTGGCTTTTTCATATCAATGGCTCCATCTGAGCTTGCCAGCCCTACAGGGTGGGGATAGGTGTGCAAGGAGGTCGGGGAGATGTCCAAAGCAGAGTGCCCCATGTCTGCCACAGCAACGTGAGGGATGAAGAGCCATAAGCACGCTTCGGGGCAGCACCACAACCCGAGGCTGCAGGTCTGGCACCCCAACGCTCAGATCGCCTGGACAAGCGACGCTGTGCAGGGAGGCCAATGTGGCTACTCGGAGCATCTGGAGCCCCCATCTCCGCGAAGCACACGCTGGGTATAACTACACGAATAGTTATTTCCGCATATCATAGCATCAACTACACGTATTGTCAAGAGCAGGGCCTGCGCAGCAGCGATCCACGCTCCTGCTCCTAGGCCACCTGGGAGAGGGGCGCTGCGCCAGCCAGCACACGCAGCACGTTCTCGGCGGTGATCTCGCCCATCCGGCGCAGGCCATCTTCGGTCTGGCCAGCGCTGTGTGGGGTAGCGATGAAGTTCTCGAGGGTCAGCAACGGGTTGTCGCCGGGCGGCTCCCTGCTGAAGACATCGGACGCAGCGCCGGCCAGCCGGCCCTGGCGCAGCGCCTCGGCCAGCGCCGCCTCATCGACCAGCTCACCGCGGGCGGTGTTGATCAGATAGGCGCCTGGTTTCATCTGTGCCAGCGTGGTGGGGTTGATCAGATGGCGTGTCTCGGGCGTCACGGGCGTGTGCAGCGAGATGAAGTCCGCGCTCGCCAATAGCTCGTCCAGCGGCAGATAGCGCACGCCCCAGCTCCGGGCGAAATACTCATCCGGATACGGATCGTGGGCAACGATCTGCATCCCGAAACCCCGGGCGCGGCGGCACAGCGCTTTCCCGATCTGCCCCAATCCGACAATGCCGAGCGTCTTCCCCGCAAGCTCGACACCGACCAGGCGAGGCCAGGCGCCACCGCGCACCGCGCGGTCGCCTTGCGGGATGCGGCGCGCCAGGGCCAGCAGCAGCGCCATCGCCATATCGGCCACCGAGTCGGCGATCGCGCCGCCGGCGATCGCCACGACGATGCCGCGTGCCCTGGCAACTTCTAGGTCGATATTCTCGTAGCCCACCCCGTGTCTGGCGATCACCTTCAACCGATCGGCCGCGGCCAGCACCGCCGCGGTGATCGGCTCGGTGCCGGCGATCAGCGCATCGATGCCGACGATACGTTCGATCAGCTCGGCCTCGGTCGGCGCGCGGCCCAGATCGGTGAAGATGAGCTGGCACTCAGCGGCGCGCATGCGCTCCAGCGCCGTTGGACAATTGGGGCCGAAGGAACGGGAAGTGATCAGCACCCGGAACTCCCGCGTGGCGGGTAGGGCGTGGCCGATTTGGCCCTGATCACCGCGTGGCTCGGGCCGCACCATCGAGACCTGGGAATCCAACTCGGAGCGAAGGAGCGCGACATAGGCGGCCAGGTCTGGCTCGCGGTGCAGCGCACCCCCGAGTGGGAGCGCGGTGGCGCCGGCCCGAACCGCGGCCCGGCAATGCTCGGTCTCCAGCCCGCCGGCGGCCTGCAGATCCACGGTGTACCCATCGGTGTCGATCATGCGGCGCACCGCCTGGATGCGCGGGAGCAGGAGCTGGTTGAACGTGCGCCCGCGCTGGCCCTCGCCGGTGACGCGGCCCAGCAGCAGCACGGCATCGAGCAGGGGCAAAACCGGCTCCAGCACGCTCAGCGGCGTACCCAACGCCAGACACAGCCCGGCCTGCAACCCCTGCTCGCGCACGGCGAAAATAGCCTCGTACAGCAGCGGCGTGCTCTCGGCGGGCAGAAAGACCAGGTTGGCGCCGCTCTGGGCCAGCGCTGGTAGGAAGCGCAGCGGGTCGTGCGCGGCCAGGTGCACCTCGAACGGCAGCGCCGTCAGCGGGCGCAGCGCGCGCATGGTGCGCGGCGCAAAGCCCAGGTCGGGCACGAAGTGGCCGTCGAAGACATCGAAGTGCAGGAAATCAACGCCGGCTGCTTCGACGCGGCGGACCTCCTCGGCGAGCTGCGTGTGATCGGCGTTGAAAATAGCCGACCCGATTCGCACAGCGCGATTCCCGGAGGGGATTGTTGCATGCCGAGTCATGATTCTCCTCGCCGGTGGTCAGAGGGGCCGACAACCGAGCCCGGCCCACCGACCACGCGTCTCAATCTTCGTCCTCGATAGCGATCGCCCGCACGGGGCATGCATCCAACCCGACGACGGGCAAAGGCAAGGCGATCAGGTAGAAGTGCTGCTGGCGGATCTGGTCCAGATTGCACAGGCATTCCAGCACGGCTGCATCGTAGTGGAACCAGCGGGTGTGGTTGGGATGGTGTGCGACGCCGCGCACCTCGAAGCCGGAGCTATCGGTGCCGAGCAGCCGGACCTGGCGGTCCTCCAGCAGCCACTCGACCGCCTCCTCGGTGATATACGGGCGATCGTGAGATTCGTTGGTGCGATACAGCCGGTCGCGCCCCTCCCACAGAATCACATGCTCGCCGACCTGGATATCGCCCGCGGCCTGGAGCTCCGCCAGCGTGATCGGCTCGTTCTTCTGCTTGTGGCGAAAGTCCAGGCGGATCGCCGGCCCCATGAAGACCTGCAGGGGCATCTGTGCGGTATCTTTGCCGTTGGTGTAGAAATGCAGCGGTACCTCAACATGCGTGCCGACGTGCGACCACAAAGACACATCGCTCATGATATCGCCGGTTGGGCCCTCACGGGTGCCGCGCTGCCTGACCTCCAGCCCATACTGCTCCTGACCCGGGATCAAGACATGCGTCAGATCGATGATGCGCTTGTTTTTCATGCTCAAAGACCTCCTTCAACCTGGACCCCGGGCACGCCGATCGGCGCGATGATCGGTGTACCGCCGGCGCTGGCGATCCCCCCCGCGACGGGTGCCGTGCTCTCGGGCGTCACCAGTGCGATCATAATGCCGCCGCCGCCCGAACCGGAGAGCTTCGCTCCCAACGCGCCGGCCTCGAGCGCAGCATCGATCAGCGTCTCGAGCTCCGGGCAAGAAACGCCGATCCGCTCGAGGAGGAGCTGGTTTAGGTTAAGCAGGCGCCCCAGCTCCGGCCAGTCACCCGTCCGCAGGGCCGCCTCGGCCAGGCGTGCGAGCCAGCCGATCTCCTCGAAGTAGTGCTTGCGCACCGGGCGAGCGGCCAGCCAGGTACGCACCCGTTGGTTGACCTCGCTCGTCGCGGCGGACACCCCGGTGTTGCCGATCACCAGCGCCAGGCCTTCGGCAGCGGGGATCGGCGCGCCCCCAGCGGTGGCGGTATAGCGAATCACCCCGCCGGACAGCGACGTCTGCGTGTCCAGGCCCGAGGCGATGCCGCCGTGGGCGACGATATCGCCGCGCTGCGCCCAGGCGCCGATCTGAGGCGGCCCGGCTGTCTGCCCAAGCAGGCGTGCCAGCGCGGCCGCAAGTGCGACGAACGAGGCCCCGCCGGACCCCAGCCCGGCCGAGAGTGGGATAGCGCTGGTAAAGGTGATTGCGAGTGCCGGTGGCAAGGCCGCGCCCAACGCCGCCAGCACATACTTGGCCGGGGCGAAGAAGTCCGCAGCGGCGAGCTGTTGGATGGCAGCGTAGTTCTGCTCGGCGCGCCAGCGGTCGATCGCCTGGCCAAGCTCAAGAATCGCGCTGCGGGTCGTCGTCTGGGCTTGCCCGCCGCCCACCAGACGATACACCTGGGGATGGTCAGCGACTGGAGCGTTCACCTCCAATGTGCATGTCGCGTACAACCCCACACTCACCGCCAGTGCGGCCTGACCGCGGTTGACGGCGTGTTCGCCCAACAGGATCACCTTGGCCGGCGCTTTGGCCCTAACCCTACCCATACCTTCGTTAAACGTGCTACGCGATCGAACACCGCATGCTCAACACGGCGCTTACCATGGGCTCCCGGCGAGAAAGCCACCGTCGATATAAATGCTCTGCCCGGTCATGTAATCCGATGCGCTCGAGGCCAGATAGATCGCCATGCCCACCAGATCGGCAGGCCGGCCCGGGCGTTTGATCGGCAGCCGGTCGAGGATCCAGCGCCGTCGCTCCGGATCAGCCCAGATCGGCGCGGTCAGCTCGGTAGCGATGAAGCCGGGGCAGAGGCAGTTGACCTGCACGTTATACTCCGCCCACTCGACCGCCATCGTCTTGGTCAATTGCGCCAGCGCGCCTTTGGTCATGCCATAGACCGAGACATCCCCCAGACCGATCGTCGAGGTCAGCGAGCCGATATTGATGATCTTGCCGCCACCCTGCCTCATCATATGGGGCACAATTGCCTGGCTGAGGAAATAGGCGCTGCGCAAATTGGTGGCCATGATCTGGTCATAGACCTCAGGCGTCACGTCCATGATAGGTTGGCGGCGATTGGTGCCGGCGCAATTGACTAGAATATCGATCCGCCCAAAGCGTTCGACCACTGCAGTGACCAGCGCCGAAATAGCAGCGAGGTCGCTCAGATCGGCCAGGAACACGGCCGCCTCGCCCCCCTGGCCTTGAATCTCCTGCTGCAGCGCCTCGAGCCGGCCCTGCGTGCGGCCATTGAGCGCAACGGCGGCCCCCGCCCAGGCGAACCCCCAAGCCAGCGCGCGGCCAATATCGCCGCTGGCGCCGGTGACCAGCGCTACACGGCCACGCAAGGAGAAAAGCTCCATGAGCGCTGTGCTGTTCACGATACGTTCCCTTTGTCCACAACTGCAGCGTAGGGCATGCCAGCGCCTGCAGCGAGGTGCAGGCCAGCGGGCGGACCACATCGCGGCGCATCCCATGGCCGACCGGGATGTGACAGGCGCAGTGTAGCACAGAAAAGCGTCTTGCCCGCAGTGTGGCAAGGCGCTGCCCCACCACGACTGCCTGACCCACAGACGAGCCAGGTGCCACATCTATGATCCCATGGTGCGCGGCCTGGGTGCTTCGCCGCGCCCGGCGAGGAGCAAGCCTCCCAGGCCTATACATATGATTGAATACTATAGTATAAACTGGCCGGTTCTGTCAATAGACCGCCGTCGTCGAGATCAGATATCCCTATCTATTGCTGTGAATTCCAGACCCGCCCACGATAGGCGTAAGGATATTGACAATAGCCGCGACAACTGGTATGATAATTATACCTCTTAACCGAAGCGGCTAATGGGCAGTTGGGCCAGGCGCAGCCCCGCCCAGCCGCGCCATGGCCGCGCAACGGGGCCCGCATGGGCCGGGCCGTGTCCACAAGACAGCTATGGGAGGATCCCCGCCATGCTGAAGGTCAGCGCCAACCGCCGCTTCCTGGTCCACACCGACGGCTCACCATTTTTCTACCTGGGCGATACGGCATGGGAGCTCTTCCACCGCCTCACCCTGGAAGAGGCAGGGCGCTATCTGGAAGACCGGGCCGCCAAACGCTTCACCGTGATCCAGGCTGTGGTGCTGGCCGAATACGACGGCCTTGGTACGCCCAACGCGCTCGGTGAGCGCCCCCTGATCGCCAACGACCCGACCCGGCCCAACGAGGCCTATTTCAACCATGTCGACGCGATCGTCGAGCAAGCGGCCGCGCGCGGGCTCTATATTGGCATGCTTCCGACCTGGGGCGATAAATGGAACCAGAAGTGGGGCGTCGGCCCGGAGATTTTCACCCCTGAGAATGCGCGGATCTACGGCCAGTTCCTTGGGCGGCGCTACCGCGACCAGCCGATCATCTGGATCCTCGGCGGTGACCGCCCGGTGGAGACGGCTGGCCAGCGAGCGATCTTACAGGCGCTGGCCGAAGGGTTGCGCGAAGGCGACGGTGGCACACACCTGATTAGCTTTCACCCGTCCGGCGGGCACAGTTCGTCGGAGTATTTCCACGCCGAGCCCTGGCTCGATTTCAATATGTGGCAGTCGGGCCACACCCGTAATTGCGCGACCTATGACTGCATCGCGGCCGACTATGCGCGCGCGCCGGTCAAGCCCTGCATGGACGGGGAGCCAGGCTACGAGGACCATGCCTCGGCGTTCAATCCCGACAATGGCTACCTCGACGACTACGACGTGCGCAAATCGTTGTATTGGGCGTTGTTCGCCGGCGCCCACGGCCACACCTACGGCTGCCACCCGATCTGGCAGATGTGGCATCCCGGGCACAAGCCAATCAGTTGGGTGCGCCGCCCCTGGTACGAGGCGCTGAATCTGCCCGGATCGGGCCAGATGCAACACGCGCGTGCGCTCTTGCTGGCGCGCCCGTTCCTCAGCCGCATCCCGGATCAGGGTCTGATCACGTCGGATATTGGTGCTGGCACCTATCACATCCAGGCCACCCGCGACGAGCACGGCACTTACGCCTTTGTCTACATTCCTATGGGTACATCGGTCGAAATCGACCTCCAGCGGCTCACCGGCACGACGTTGCTGGCGCACTGGTATAACCCACGCACCGGGACCACACACCGAATCGGCGAGGTATCCAGGGTGGGTAGACGTACGTTCACCCCGCCGGGCGGTGGCCCCGACTGGGTGTTGGTGCTCGACGATGCAGCGCGCCATTATCCCGCGCCGGGAACGGCGGCCTATCGTCAGGTGGGGGAGCGCCCATGAAGATTCTCATCATCGGCGGCACTGGCCTGATCAGCAGCGCAATCACTCGCTTCCTGCTGGAACAGGGCGCGAGCGTCACGCACTACAACCGCGGCCGGCTCGACCTGTATCCACCGCCACCAGGCGTACGCACCATCCACGGCGATCGCACCGACTACCGGACGTTTGAGCATCAGATGGCCGAGCTCGGCACGTTCGACTGTGTGATCGATATGGTCGGCTATGCGCCGGGCGATGCCGAGAGCGCAGTGCGGGCGTTTCGTGGCCGAGTCGGGCATTTCATTTTTTGTAGCACGGTCGATGTCTATCGCAAACCCGCCACACGCTATCCCTACACCGAAGACGAAGGCTACGGCGGGCTGAATACCTACAGCCGCAACAAGGTCAGCTGTGAACAGATCCTGCGTGCAGCACACCAGCGCGGCGACTTCCCGCTCACGATTATTCGCCCCGCCTACACTTACGGCGAAGGACGCGGGCCGCTCAACCCGTTCGGCGGCGCGTACCTCGACCGATTGCGCAAGGGCAAGCCGATCGTCGTCCACGGCGACGGTAGCTCGCTCTGGACCACCTGCCACCGCGATGATGTGGCACGTGCCTTTGTGGCAGCCGTGGGACAACCGCATACTTTCGGCAAAGCCTACCACACACCGGGCGAGGAGTGGATGACATGGAACCAGTACCATCAGCGCGTCGCCGAGGCACTCGATGCTCCTCAACCCACGCTGGTTCATATCCCCACCGACCTGCTGGTGCGCGTCGCGCCCCAGCGAGCTGCGATCATCGCTGAGAACTTTCAATTCAACAACATCTTCGACACCACGGCTGCCAGGAACGATCTGAACTTCCGGGATACCATCCCGTGGGTCGAAGGCGTACGCCGCATGGTTGCCTGGCTCGACGCCCACGGCCAGGTCACAAATAGCGATGCGGACCAGTTCGAAGATCGGTTGATCACAGCCTGGCAACAGCTCGGCGCAGACATGAGCACGATCGAGGGAGCTATGACATGAGCGCTAACTCGACGCTTGCACCCGCGAAGGCCAGAGCCGGTCGGACGATCGTGCGGCGTGGGCAGCGCTGGTTGGCGCGCAACAGCACCCTGCTCCTGATGGCGCTGCCCGGCATGGCTGTGCTGTTCACCTTTTCCTATCTCCCGATGCCCGGTATCATCCTGGCGTTCAAAGAGTTCAAGGCAGCGCAGGGGATTTGGGGCAGCGAGTGGGTCGGCTTCACGAACTTTCAGTTCCTTTTCAGCACCGATACTGCCTGGCGCATTATTCGCAATACGCTGCTGCTGAACGCGCTGTTTATCGCCACCACGCTGGTTGCAGCAGTGACCATGGCGATCTTGCTGAACGAGATCCTCGATTCCTTTATCGCCCGGGTTTACCAATCGATCCTGTTCTTCCCCTACTTTGTTTCGTATGTTATCGTCGGTTATTTTGTCTATATCTTTCTCAGTGAGGATAGCGGGTTCATCAACCGCCTTCTTCTGCGGATGGGCCTGGAGCCGATCAACTGGTTCGGTAACCCAGGTTACTGGCCACTTATCCTGGTACTCGTGAATCTTTGGCACAACTTAGGCTACAACACGATCATCTACCTGGCAGGAATCATCGCAATCAATCCTGAATACTACGAGGCGGCGCGTATCGATGGTGCCAGTAAGTGGCAAGAGATTCGTTATATCCTTCTGCCCTTGATTCGGCCATTGATGATCATCAATGTATTGCTGGCGATCGGTCGCATTCTCTTCGCCAATCTCGATCTTTTCATCAACGTCACCCGCCAGCAAGGCGCGTTGTTGCCGACCACCGACGTGCTCGACACCTACGTCTTTCGTACGCTTACAACGCTTGGTAACTTCAACATGGCTTCAGCAGCCGGCTTCTTCCAGGCTGTTGTCGGATTTGTTCTCGTCGTGCTTGCCAACTGGATTGTACGACGTGTCGATCCGGACCAATCACTGTTTTAATCCTATGATTCCATCAATAATCAGGATTCGGCCGCGCCGCAGACACGCTATCAGCCGAACCATCATCCATGGGGTGATGATCGTCGTGTGTAGCGCATGTGTGCTACCACTGCTGCTGATTTTCTCGGCCTCGGTGACCGACGAGCAATCACTGGTCGAGAATGGCTTTCAACTCATTCCGTCTCGATTCAGTCTATATGCCTATGAGTTCCTGCTGAACGATCCAAACCAGATCGTACGTGCCTATGGTGTCTCGATCTTCGTCACAGGCGTCGGCTCAGCCCTCAGCCTGCTGTTGATGTCGCTGCTGGGCTATGCGATGTCGCGCAAGGATTTTGCCCTGCGGAAGCCGATCGCGTTCTTTGTCTTCTTTCCACTGCTGTTCAATGCAGGCATGGTGCCGTTCTACATCGTTATGACGCGAACCTTGCATTTGAAGGACACACTATTGGCCTTGATCCTGCCACCGCTCGTCTTGCCATTTCTGACGCTGCTGCTGCGCACATACTTCTCGACCCTGCCGTACGAGCTCGTTGAGGCGGCCAAACTCGACGGTGCCAGCGAGTGGCGGATCTTCTTTCAGATCATCGTTCCACTCTCGACTCCAGCGCTAGCAACGGTCGGCCTGTTCTCCTTGCTGTTCTATTGGAACGATCTATATCTGTCACTGTTGTTTATCAACAATCCGCGCCTCTATACCCTTCAATATCTGCTATACAAAATCCTCTCAAATCTGAACATCCTTGCCGACGCTTTCGCGCAAAGCAACGTCAAGCCTCCGCTGCAATCGGTGCGCATGGCGATGGCCGTGCTCGCTATGGGGCCGGTGCTGTTCGCTTTTTTGTTCGTGCAGCAGTATTTCGTCCGTGGCATCACATTGGGAAGCCTCAAGGGTGATTAAACCAACGGACAATGCCCTCATCGGGAAGGAGGTGGTGCTGCAGCGCAATCCAACGCCCTCGTGAAGTTCGTGGTTGATTGAAGGAGAAGATCACCATGAAGAAGCAGCGAACTCATCGTATAGCCGGGCTGTGGTTGTGCCTGATCGCCATGCTGCTCGCGGCATGCGGCAGTCAGGCGCCCCAGATACCCCAGGCGGCTCAGCCCTCTGCGGCGCCCCAGGCCGCTCCGACAACCATGGCCACTGCGATCCCGGCTGCCCCGACTACTGCAGCTCAGATGGCCGAAGTACCGGTGCTGGAGTATCACTTCGCCGCCAGCAGCGTCGCCAACGCGCTGAAGGATCAGGCCGAAGTTGAAGATGCGATCAACGCGATCTTGGTGCCGAAGATCGGCGCTCGGATCCGGCTGCACCCGTATGGATTTACCGAGGCTGCACAGAAGATCACGCTGATGTTGCAAAGCGGCGAGCCGTGCGATCTGGTATCGGTCAGCGGGTTCGTACCCTACATCCCGGCGGTCAACACCGGTGGGCTGCTGCCCCTCGATGACCTGTTGCCGAAGTACGCGCCGAACCTCTGGAAGCGGCTCAAGCCCGAATGGTGGGACGCCGCGCGCGTCAACGGCAAGATCTACAATGCGATCAACTACACTGGCTGGACCAGCTACGCCGGCTTCTGGGCCCGTTCGGACCTGATCGAGAAATATCAGTTCGATTGGCAGAATACCAAGAAGTGGGAGGATTGGGAGCCGTTCTTCGATCAGATCGTTAAGAACGAGCCCGACGTGACCCCGTTGCTCACATCGGACTACTGGGGCCAGTTCTGGTATCCCACCTACTACGGGTACGATCCGATCGACGAGTCGATCGGTAGTGGGCGCGGCGGCAGCTTGCTGGGGGTCAAGATCGGCGACACCAGCCGAACAGTGCAATTAGTGCTCAACACGCCGGAGTACCGCCAGGCGCTGGAATTAGCGCGCCGCTGGTACACCCGGGGCTACGTCTCCAAAGACATCATCCCCGACAACGACATGATCGCCCGGCGCTCGCAACTGAAGTATGCAGCGTTCATGTTCCCCGGAACCGGCGATTTCTCGACCAAGGCAATGGCCGACGCCGAGTGGGCGGGCGTGCCGATCTACACCAAGCACCTCCAGCAGAAGACTTTGCTGACCACCAGCATTGGCCGCACTGGCTATGCTGTCTGTGCAACCTCCAAACATCCTGACCTGGCAGTGAAATACATTGAGGAGGTCAATCAGAATCCAGACGTGCTGAATCTCCTCAATTATGGCATCGAGGGCAAGCACTGGGTTTGGAAGGACAAGGCGAACAAAGTGATCGGCTTTCCCGACGGAGTGACTGCGGAGACCTCGACGTGGTTGCCCAACGCCTACTGGGAATTTGGCGACCGCCGTAACCTCTACCTGACCGATCCGGCCGATATTGGCGTCTGGGATCGAATCGACAAGGGGGTCGCAGAGGCGGATATTTCGCCGGTTATGGGCTTCACGTTCAACCCCAAGCCCGTCGAAAACGAGATCGCGCAGGTCAACACCGTCGCGAAGGAGTTCGAACGGCTCAACCGCGGCATGGTGGAAGATATTGACGGTACGCTGGCCCAGTATAAGGCCAGGTTGCAGGAAGCCGGGATCGATACGATCATCGCCGAGGTGCAACGCCAGATCAACGAGTGGGCCAAGACGCTCGGCTCTTGACCCCACCGTCATCAGCGACATGGCGCGCGGCCGAGTATAATGTGAGCGTACGCGGTGGTGGGGGGCGGGATGGCCCAGCCATCCCACCCCCGACTCCTTCCACGCCATGTGGCATCGCCACCGTCGGTCAAGAGCACGAGGAGCAGGGCGATGAACAGCAAGCAGCTCCAACCACCGGTACGTGCTGCCCGCCTGTCGGATCAGGTCGCCGCACAGTTGCAGGAACTGGTGATCACCAGCGCGCTCAAGCCGGGCGAGAAGCTGCCCTCCGAACGCGAGCTGTGTGAGTTGCTCGGTGTGAGTCGGACGGTGGTGCGTGAGGCGGTGCGCGCGCTGGTGGTCAAGGGATTGCTTGACGTGCGGCCAGGTGGTGGCACGGTGGTGCGCGCCCCTGATACCACGCTGGTCTCGGAGATGATGGTGCTGATGTTGCGCACCGGCAGTGGGGATGTGGCTTTCTCGCATATTCAGGAGGTACGGCGCCTGCTGGAGGTCGAGATCGCCGGCCTGGCGGCCGAGCGCCGCAACGCGGACGACCTGGCGCGCATGGAGGCGCAGCTACATGCCATGGTCGAGCACGAACACGACCCGCAGGGTTGGGCCACCGCCGACGTCGCGTTTCATCGCGCGATCGCCGTGGCGACTCACAACCCGCTCTATACCGTGCTGCTCGACTCGATCGCCGAGCTGCTGATGGAGCTGCGGCTCACTGCGATCAGCCTGCCCGATACCCCCCCGAAAGCCTACCGCCACCACCTGGCGATCTTCGAGCGGATCAAAGCCGGTGATCGGATTGGTGCACGCAAAGCCATGCACGATCACTTGCACGAGGCCGAAGATACCTTCCAGAAAGCGCGGTTTGCCAGAGCTCAGCGCTAAATGGTGCATCCGCTGCCTGCTTGGACCCACCCCTGTGCTGGGGAGGGCCGCATGTCCTCCGCATCCCCCATTCCGATCGGTCGGATGGAACATTCAAGGATCCATCCGGCAAATGAGGGGGCGCGTGGATGGCTCACGGCGATGGGCAGCCGCTGGAGCACCACGCCTGAGTTGCTTCCCCCTCTCCGTGCCGCGGGGCCTTCCATCACCCGGATGCGGCCTAGGCCAGCAGCAGAACCGCACCGCCTCCCCTAAACCCAGAGCCAGATCGGGTTGGCGCTGGCATCGCTGCCACGCACCGCTTAGGCGCGGATCTCTTGCCGCTGGAAGAGCACATAGCCCAACGCAAACAGCAGGATCGTCGCCGCGATCAGCCCGGTCAGGTGCGGCCAGATCAGCAACAGGCTCTGGCTGAGTGGCAGCGGCGTGCCCAACACCGCGCCCTGGAGCTGGAAGGGCAAGAGGATGCCCAGCGAGCGGGTGCTGGGGTTGAGCAAAGCCAGCATGGCCTCGGCATAGAGGGTGTTGGGCGACAGGCGCGCCAACGCCAACTCAAGCTCGGCCTGCGCCAGGGCCTCCTGGAGCAGCCCCAGGCGGATCGGTTGCAGGATCTGGGCCAACAGGCCGGCGATGATCCCCCAGAAGATGCTGAAGAACAGCCAGATGGCGATCGCGGCCAGGGCGGCGGTGGCCGGCTGGCGAAAGACGATCGAGAACACCAGCGCCAGGGCCAGCCAGATCCCGCCGTAGAAGATCGTCACCAGCAGGAACCAGAGGCTACGGGCCACTTCTTCGCCACTGGGCGGCACCCCCAGCCGCAGGATGCCCATGCCCATGATCAACAGCCAGATCGTAGCGAGCGTCAAAGCCAGCGTGAACAATCCGGCCAGAAATTTCCCGAACAGCAGCGCGTCGCGGTAGATCGGCTGCGCGAGTACCCGCGACATCGTGCGCTGGTTGAACTCGCCGTTGACCGCGTCGAAGGCGAGCGCGATCGCTACCAGGGGCACCAGAAACTCCAGGAAACCCACGAACGCCGGTAGCGGCTCGCGCGAGGTGGTGAACAGCCGTAAGAACAGGAACGATCCCTGGCTGGCGTTCTCGAGGATGTTTTGGGTCGCCATATAGACCGTGCCGGCCGCCGTCAGCACGATCAAAGCCTCCAGGATCAGCATGCGCACGCTGGTCAGGTGATCGGCCATCTCCTTGGCGACGACGGCCCATAGCCCGACCCAGGGCGAGCCCTCGCGCACCTGGACAGGCCGCGGCTGGCTAAGCGACTGTGCCATGCTCCACCTCCTGGAAGTAGCGCGCGTAGATTTCATCCAGGCTCGGCGTTTCGATGCTCAGCGCGAGCAGTCTGCCGCCGGCTTCTACCACCGCGCGTGCAGCCTCGGCGCGCAGATCGGATGCCGCTTCCAGATCGTAGGTGGTGCGTCCAGTGCGCTTGACCTGCACCACGCCCCGGATGCTGCGCAATGCATCCTCCAACGCCGCCGGGCCGCTGGCCTCCAGATGGATCCGGTAGGCGCCGCCGAGCACGCGCTGGGCCAGCTCGCTGACCGATCCCTCCAGGACCATGCGGCCGCGATGGAAGAGGCCGACCCGGTCGCAGACCGCCTGTACCTGATAGAGCAGATGCGACGAAAGCAGGATGGTGATGCCGCTCGCCTTGAGGCTGCGGATCAACTCCAAGAACTCGCGCGCGGCTTCAGGGTCGAGCCCCAGCGTCGGCTCATCGGTGATGATCAGTTGGGGCTGTTTGAGCAATACCTCGGCCACGCCGAGGCGCTGGCGCATACCGCGCGAGAACGTGGCTACGCGCCGGTCGGCGACCTCGCTCAGCCCCATCTGTGCCAGCGCAGCGTCGATACGGCGGTGCGCTTCTTCGCGGCGCAGGCCGTTGAGCCTCGCGATATAGACCAGGTTCTCGCGCGCGGTCAGTCCATCGTAAAACCCGACCTGATCGGGCAGGTAGCCCACGCGCGCTTTGACGCTCAAGGGCTGACGCGCCGGATCGAAGCCCAGCACCTGCACGCTGCCCGCCGATGGTTCGGTGAGCCCGAGCAGCATCAGGATGGTCGTCGTTTTGCCGGCACCGTTCGGCCCAAGCAGCCCGAACACCTCGCCCCGCCGCACGCTGAGGTTCAGATGATCGACCGCGACCACGCTATCGTAGCGTTTGGTGAGGTCATGACTTTCAAGGACAACCTCGCTCATCGTTTCCCTCTTGTAGACCACGCTCAGGGCAGCACCGCCGCACCGTGGGGCAGGTACGGCGGCTATCGCTCCCCGGCATCGCCCATGCGCGTGGATCGACGCTAGCGGCGGCCAAAGCGCGCGACCGCCAGCCCCACCACGCCCACTGCCACGGCGATCAACACGACGCCGACGATCCCCCACAGGGTGGACGTCAGCACCGTGATGCGGAAATCGGCCGACTTCGAAGCGCCCTCCGCCGGCCTGGCAGTGATCGTGACCATATAATCGCCAGCCACGGCCTGCTCGGCGGGCCGCACATGGGCTGTGACGTTCACCTGCTGGCCGCTTGGCACCTCGGGGATCTGCTCCGGATCGAACGTGACCGACCAGCCGGACGGTGGTGATGCGCTCAGCTCGATGCCGCGTGCGGGCGCGCTCCCGGTGTTCTGAACGACCAGCGTGATCGGCGTGTCGCTGCCGGCGTAGGCCTGGCCAGAGAGCCGGCCATCTGGCGCGGTCACGCTCAGCTCGGGCTGCCCGGTCACCTCGGCGGTGAGCGTTGTGGAGGCCTGCGCCTCGCCGCCCTGGGCCTGCACATTGATCTGATACGCGCCGGCCGGCACGCTGCTCAGCGCCCTGGCCTCGATGCTCAGGCTCTTCGATTCCTTCGCCGCGAGCGGAATGCTGGTCACATCCTGGCCGGACAGTTTGAAGCTGACCTGGAAGGCTTGCGGTGCATCGGCCACCAGGTTGACCGCTATGTCTTTATCGCCATCGTTCCGCAGCGTGGCGTTGTAGCGGAACGTCGTGTCCGGCGTCCCGCGGAGCGTGGGCAGATCGATGTCGAAATGCAGGCTCGGCGGCAGTTGCTCCTGGAGGATCAGCTCGATCGGGAGCCTGGCTTCAGCGTTCGTGCCGCGGGCAAGCACGACAAAGCGGTAGGTGCCCGCCGAGACCGTTTGCGGCGGCTCGACCCGCAGATCCACCGCAGTGTCCTCGGTGGGGGTCACATACGCCGAGTGGACGATCTTGCCACCGCCACGAAAGGTGGCCTTCCACTCTGTGGGCAGGTCCTGGACTTCAAGATTCACGACTTGGGGAGCCGCCCCGCCGCGCAATTTGAGTGCAAAGGTAATGGTTTCACCGATGGCAGCTTCCTGAGATGGGTACTGGGTAAAGATCGTCAGGTTCTGAGTCCCTTCCTGCGGCTGCCCGGTCTGGGCCAAGGCCGGTGCGGGCCGGATGGTGGCGGCCAGCAGGATGAGCATTGTGCAAAGTGCGCTGCTCCAGATTCGTCGTTGCATTCAGTTCCTCCCTTGGCATGGAGCGTTTGATCCGGCAGGGCACCCGGGTAGGGTCCAAGCGCTGCTGGTTGCGCTCTCAGACGCCGGGCGATAACGCTCCGTGAAACCGACACAACACCGGATCGAGTAGCATACAACCGATCCGCCCTGAGGGCAGGCAGCCGCAGACCCTCGATCGCGGCTCCAGCCCATTGCTGGTGAAGTTAGGGGGGCCCTGGAGGCTGCTGCAGCCTGGGCGCAGGCGTAGGTTCGAGGTTGACTCTTGTGGGTAGAGCGGTCCACAACACTGTCGCGTGCCAGCTGTGTGTCGGGGGGATCGCCGGACAGATCGATGCTTCCCCCACACTGCTCGTGCGTGTGTTGCTGCGGGAACTTCCGATGGCGCCTATTATAGCAACGGGCTCGCAGTGGTGCAAACAGCCGCGGCGCCACTCCGCCCTCGACGGCCCTCCACAGGTCAAAGGACGACGCTGCCCCGGGCCTGGCACAGGCGCGGTTGGTGGCGGGCACCGGAGGTGGTAGCATAGGGCAGTTCCAGGCGAGGTTGTTGGGCAGAGCCCCTGGGGTATCACATGGGGAAGCCTGCCCCTGTGCTGCAAGGAGGGTTCCCATGATTCAACCGGGCACACCGATCGAGGCGCTCGATACGCCGTGTCTGTTGGTCGATCTAGATCGCATGGAGGCGAACATTCGCTCCTGGCAGGCAGCGATCGCCGCTGCTGGCGCCAGCCTGCGCCCGCACGTCAAGACCCACAAAGTGCCAGCGATCGCGCACCGGCAGCTCGAAGCCGGCGCGGTGGGCATCACGGTCGCCAAAGTGGCCGAGGCCGAAGTCTTCGCCGCCCACGGCTGCCGCGACATCTTCATCGCCTACCCGGTGATCGGCCCCGAGAAGTGGCGCCGCGTGGCCGCGCTGGCGCGCGATCACACCGTGATCGTCGGGATCGACAGCCCGGTCGGCGCGCGCGGGCTCAGCGCCGCCGCGGTCGCGGCCGATACGACGGTGCGCGTGCGGGTCGAGATCGATACCGGCTTGCGGCGCTCGGGCGTGTTGCCGGAGCAGGCGGCGGCGTTGTGTCGGCTGGCGCTGACGTTGCCGGGGATCGAACTGGACGGCATCTTCACCTTTCGCGGCGCCTCGTACCCCGGCGCCGGCGGGCGATCGGCCGCCGAGCTGGGGCGCGAAGAGGGCGAGCAGATGGCGGCCCTGGCCGCGCAGTTGCGCGCGGCCGGCATCCCCATCCCCACGGTCAGCGTGGGATCGACGCCCACCGCGCGCTATGCGGCGCAGGTGCCTGGCGTCACCGAAGTGCGCCCGGGGACGTATGTCTTCGGCGATTACATGATGGCTGGGCGCGGCCATATGCGCTACGAAGATGTTGCGCTCACGATCCTCTGCACGGTGGTGAGCCGCCCGGCCGCCGATCTCGCCACGATCGACGGCGGCTCCAAGACCTTCTGCGGCGATGTCGCCCCCGATCGACAGGTGTTGCATGGCTACGCCTGCGCGGTTGGCATGGAAGCCTACGTCGAGCGCATGTCGGAGGAGCACGGGGTGGTCCGGCTGGGGCCAGGAGTCGATCCCCAGGTCGGCGACCGGATCGCCTTTTATCCGATCCACGTCTGCACTGCCGTCAATCTGGCCGATGCATTGATCGGAGTGCGCAACGGGCGGGTCGAGCAGGTATGGCCGATCCTGGCGCGCGGCAAGCGCACTTGAGCTGCCAGGACGTGTTGCGCCACCTGCGGCTGTTCCTGTCCGGGGAAAGGGCTGACGCTGATGTGCTGGAAGCGGATGGGATGTGCCGGATGGTCGGGCCGCGGCGCCGTGGGGTCGGCAAGGCCGCAGGCGCACGCCTGTGGAGCGGGCGTGCCAAGATATAGCAATCCTACGTGAATTGTCATGCCGCCTGCTGCCCATGGCCATGGGTATCCGGCCGCGCCGGCGGCCGGCGCAGCGGGAGCCCGCAGCGGGCCGCCGCCGGGCGGGGTGGCCA
>FLYN01002654.1_pt1 | contig 26908 bp, 16 predicted proteins | sample 1122621 | NCBI WGS metagenome assembly FLYN01 (sample SAMEA4346792, study PRJEB14843) | hot springs metagenome | biome: Terrestrial Biome; feature: Habitat; material: Sediment | place: India | collected 2012-06-12 | depth 1760 m
GCTTCTGGAAGCCAGGGATGTGGCCGAGCGTCGCGATCGCGCCCGCCCCGACGATGCCGATGCGGAGTGGGGTTGTCATAGGCAGATGCTCCTTGGTACAGGCGAGTGTCGCCCTATGGTACCATAGCCGCGCGAATTGGCAAGGCTGGCATCGCCGGGGCGTTTGGGCACTATTCGTATTTCTAGCGGCTGACGATCGGCAGCCACATCATGGGCTGGAGCGCCGCCCCCGGATCTGGGAGAATGCGCATTCTGCCGACCACCGGTATTGAGACGATCATGTCGGCGTTGACCTCCATGCTCAAGACCGCCACGCCGGCCTGCGCCGTCGCGGGGACGCGCACATCCAGAGAATAGGTCGCGCTTTTCCCGGGCGCGAGCGTACCGCCGCTGAAGCCGCTATCCGTGGCGACAAAGCCGGTCCCCTCCCCTCGAATCGCGCCGCTGCCCACCACAACCTCATAGCCTGGCGGTAGCTGCACATTGGTGCTGTTGATGTTGGTCACGTCAACCGAGCCGACGTTGGTCATTGCAACGCTGAATCGCAGCAGATCGCCAGGGTGCGCTGGCCCCCCTGGCGGGCCGCTCAAGTCGGTGACAGCACCAAGGGCGCTCAGCAGCGGCAGCTGCACCTCCAGCGTGACCTCTGCCGTTGCACGGTCAGCCGGCTGTGCCAGGTCGGTAACCGTGACCGTGCCGGTGTAGATGCCCACGGCCAACCTGCCGGGGTCAACCGTGACCGTGATCGTGCCGGGGCCGCTCCCCAACACGGGGAGCGCGCTCAACCAGTTCAGACCATCTGTTGTGGTCACGCTGGTCTGCCAGGTCAGGGTTGGGCAGCTCGATGGTGGCATCACGGTCAGGTGCTGTGGGGGCGGGGGTGGGCCGCCGGGTGCTGCGACAAAGGTCAGGGTAGCTGGAGCGAGCTGCAACCCGGTTGTTTGCTGTGGGAGGATCTGGACCGCGCTGCTCCACTGGCTGGAGCTACCGACCCGATTGGGATGCAGCGGGTCATTGAGCGTGCTGGCGGCGATCACGAGCGCCTGCGGCAATTGCGTCGGCAGTGGCCCGCTAAAGCTGAACGCCCCATGTGCGTCGGCCATGACCGCCCCCAGCCGCGCCACAGTCAGCTGATTGTCGAGGTAAATATCCACCAGTGACAGGGGATTGGCGATCCCACGCACCTGCACGGTCGCGAAATGATCGTAGGTATAGGCGCTGCTGATCGTCGGGGTTTGCGCCCAATTGTTGGCATGGGTCGGGTCGTCGTCGCCGCCCGCCACCCCGTTCCCCACCAGGCCATGCAGCCCGCGTGGGAACGGGTCGCGGATGGTGACGCGTTGAGCGGCACTGTTCTGGTTGGCCAGCACGGTCACCGAAGCGGCGCGCACGCCGGCGTTACCATCGTTGGTACTCTCGAGCGTATCACCGATCCGCGTATCACTGCCGTGGGTAGTCACCACCACCGCACCGTTGATGTAGTTGCGGTGGATGGTTGCGTGATCGCCATCAACGATCAGCGCAGCATGCCTGGGGGGCACCGGGTAGGAGAAGGGGCCCGTCTCACTCCGATAGTATTCGAGACCGAGGCCGACCCCACAGACATCGACATCCGGTCCGGTGATCTTCAGGCTGATGTCGCCGCCGCCGATGTTGATGTTGCGGAGCGTGGAGCCGGCGCCGAGGCTGAGCAGCGGTTTGACCGAAAATGTCAAATCGCCGATGTTGACGAGCGGCGTCTGATAGCTCCCACAGTCCTGATCGCGGCCACGCCCAACCGTCACGCCGTCTGGCACCGTGAGGGTGCTGGCGGCGATAATTTTAACGATGGCCGGATTAAGCTGGTCGAAGCTCACAAAATCACCGCTGGTCGCGTGGGTCAGCGCGAATCGCAGCGATCCGCTATGGGTGATCACGTCGCCATCCGACGCGCTGTCGCTCGCGCTGGTGACGAACCAGGTAACGCCAGCGGCCTGGGCGGGGGGCACGGCACCCAGGACCAGCATGCAGACCCACAAGATCACGACAGCGGGCAGCCGTGTGATGGCGTGGATCGATCTGGCCGTATGAAACTGCATCATGGCACAACACCTCCTGTAGCGCATGGTTCAGATCGTCGTGTGTTGCCCGCTGGTGTGCGCCGATACGGATGGCAACCTCCAGCGCGCCTGGCGGCCTGCCGGCCAGCACAGCCGAACCCATTTGAACCATGGCCACGAACCCAGGGTGGGCTGGGGTGGATTGATCGCAAAGGCCCTCACACGGCACGTGGATAGAACACTGGTCGCAGCCAGGCGGAGAGGAGACCGGGGGCACCGCCGTGCGTTCGATTCGACGCCCCCGGCCTATACCGGACTGTAGAGGGTAACAAAACGAATGGTGTTTGGTGCGATCTTCATGCCGCTGGCCGATTCCACCAGCAGCCATACTGCCACATTCCAAAGGTGATCGCTCTGCGCCCAATTGGTAGCCCATGGCTGGCGAGATGGCGTGTCGGCTCGAGGCATTTCAGCGCATTAGGCTCGAACCGCTATCACCTGACAGTTGCGCGAGTACGCAGCAGCACCCCGGTGCCAAGCACCACGAGCGCCAGCAGCCCGAGCACAAACAGCCACCAACGGTCCGCTCCGCCAGTACGCGGGAGCTGGCCTGGCACGACCGTCACCGTAACCGGAGTAACCATGCCTGCTTCATAGTGACCAGGGACATGGCACGCGAACTGATACGACCCGGCCTCCGGAATCGTCCATACGACCGTTACGGTGGTGCCTGGCGCGAGTTCATCCGGTTCGACCTCAAGCACCATGCCGCCGACCTCGAGTGGCTCGTCGGCATGGCCGGCGAGCTCCAGCACCAACTCATGCGCACTGGGACCTTTGTTTGTGACCACAAATTTGATCGGTGTCCCGGCGGGCAGGTTGGCGGTCGAAAGTTCGATCTTGAAATCACTGAGGTTCACCTGGACGTCGTCTGGCATTTGGGCACTCGTCGGATTCATGATGAGCAGGGCACCGACCAGCGCCAGGAGCACCCCGATGCGTAACCGAGTCATGATCATCTCCCTCCTGAGTGCAGATATACACATAACCACGCCCCACCCCATCGCCTCTCGGTACCTCGTTGGCCGATTCCTGAGCAGACTCGCCATCTCTCCGGCCTGGTTACATACCCCTATGGGCCGATATAGCTGGTGCGCGTCGACGCGAAAGCATCGAAGTATTCCACCCCACTACTGTTCGAGTTGATCCCGCTCGATGGACCAAGCCGGACCGAGTCAAGCAGGTATGCGCTGGTGTTCAGCCCGGTCAAGGTCTGCTTGAGTGCGCCATCGATGTACAGGCTGAACGATGTGCTGGAACCCGATGCCCACGCGATCTCGATCGCATGCGCTGCGTTGCTGATCGGGTACCAGCTCGTGCTCGTTGTCCCACCGCTCCGTGCGACCTGAGCGCGGATCTGGTACTGCCCCTTGTTGCGCCGGTATTGAACGCGGAAGACGGTTGTGCCACCGCCAGTGCGCCCGACGAAGATATCCTGCTGGCCGCTCCCGGTTGTCGTGTTGTTGGGATGGAAGTAGAAGCGGGCGTGGTAGCTCGCCTCGTTGTTCGGTGTTGTGTCGGTCACATAGATTCCCGCTGTGCTGCTGAGCTGCGCCTGCATCCCCCACGCGCCGACGAGTGCCGCGTTCGTGGAAACGCTTAACCGTCCGCCGCCTATCATCGCTGACGACCAGGCGCTCAGGTTGCCCGCCTCGAAGCTGTCTGCGAAGATCGTGTTGGGTGGCGGCGTTGGGGCGTTGGTGGGCGTGCTGGTGGGTGTGGGTGTGCTGGTAGGTAGGGTAGTAGGCGTGGGCGTACTGGTGGGCAGGTCGGTCGGCGTTGGGGTGTTGGTGGGCGTGGGTGTAGTGGTGGGTGGGGCGGTGGGGATACTGGTTGGGGTCGTCGTCGCTGAGTTGCTTGTCAGGGCGTTGTAGGCGGTGAACAAGCTGATGCGGCCTGCGCCGAAGGTGTTATCCGGTCCGGTGGTGCCGAGATCCGCAGCCGCGCTGATGAGTGCAGTGCGTTGCTCGGCGACGGTCAGGTTGGGGTAAGCGCTGAGCAGGAGCGCCAGCGCTCCCGCGACGTGCGGTGCCGCCAGCGAGGTGCCGGTTGCTGCGTAGTAGCCGCCGAACAGGTCCGTTGTGAGGATGTTTACCCCTGGCGCCACCACATCGGGGTACGTACGTGAGGTACCACCACAGCTCGTCGGGCCACGACTGCTCCCACTGTAGATCGCATCGCTGGCATCAGTCGCTCCGACGGCGAAGGCGTCGGGATTGTTCGCCGGGCTGACGCTGGTTGCGCTGTTTGGGCCATAGTTGCCGGCTGCGAACACCGGCGCGATCCCTGCCGTTACCAGCGCGAGCAGATCTGGCTCGAAGCTCAAGTCGCAGCCGGGGCTGCCGAACGCCCAGGAGTTGTTGACGACATCCGGCGCATCGGGCGTCGCCGGGTCACCGTCGGGGTCGAGCAACCATTGAAACCCCTGGTGGATCGCGCTCGTCGTGGCAGTGCCGCTGTCGTTGAAGATCTTCACCGCGATCCACTGCGCCTGGGGCGCAACGCCGATCGCTGTGCCGCTGCTATCTCGCCCGACGATCACCCCCATCGTCCAGGTGCCATGGCCATGTACATCGGTTGGAATCGCCGGATGCTGGCCATACGGATCGTACCAACTATTGCTTCCGCCGCGCCATTGCGCCGCCAGATCCGGGTGCGTATAGTCAACACCGGTGTCCATATTTGCCACCACAACGCCCTGCCCATAAAAACCGTGCTCCCACAACGCTGGAGCGTCGATCAGGCTGAGATTCTGCGCGGGCATGCTGGTTGTCGCGCCGACCTGGTTCGGCCGCGGCGGCGCCTGGATGGTGACATCCGGGATGATCTCGCGCACCGCCGGCACTTGCGCCAGTTCGGCGATCACCGCGCCGGTGGCGGTCACGGCGATTGCGTTCTCGATCCACAAGGGCGTAAACGAGCGAACCTTGCCCTCGTTCTGCCGCTGCTGGAGCAGGGCGCGCAAACCGATCTGGGTGGTGTTCGCCTGCTGGCGCAAAGCTTCAATGACCTTCCTTAGCCGCTCATGACGCGTTCGCCCGCGGATCGCCCGAAGATTCACCTGATCCTTGAGGATCACTATAACGCTGACCAGCTGGCCGGTTCCCTGGCGGCTCACGATCGGCGCCGGGTGCGGGTCAAGTGTCGCAGGGGCATGCGCCTCGTCCCTAACGATCTGCGTGGCGAAAGGCTGGCCGGGCAGCGCCAGCAGGATGAGCAGCACAAGCGCGAGGTGTCTTGTCATGACGCTACTCTTTCTGCATCAGATGGGGGCGCTGCGCGATCCACACCGATCGGACGCGACTCAGGCCCAGCGCGAGCCAGCGCCGCCCGCGGAACCCGACTATCGCTCCGCTCGTCAGCAGCGCGGTGATGATCGCGGCCGGCGTCGTGACCGGGGCGAGCGGACGAGTCGAGATCAAAGCCGGCTGCGGCGGAGGCAGCACCGCCCAGGGCATGCTCACCGTCGCATCGGGCATACCTGCGCGGGTGACGATCACGCCGATCTGCCACGTGCCAGCAGCGTCGATCGCTCCGCCGGCGATCTGATAGCGCCCGGTGCCCACCGGCGTAGCAAGCAGCGGCGCAGATTCAGGCCGCCCGCCAGGCGGTAGCAAGCGGACGGCGACGCGCTCGATCGGCGCCGGAGCCGGGCGGCGCGTGTTGAAAACCCCCAGGCTGATAAAGTTCTGGCCAGGTCGGTTGGGCTTGACCGACAGCGTCACAACCAGATCGCCGACGCTGGTTGTCAGGCTCGACGGTGCGGCCTCCTCGGTCGGCGGATCGAATGCGGGGCCGCGCGCCGGCTGAGTCGCGCTCAGCATGGCTGCCAGCAGCAGCAGCGCCAGCCCACCAGCAGCCTCGAGTAGCACCATGGCCCTCAGCCGGCGCGGCGCATAGGGCCCCCAGCCTGCCGGGCGGCGCAGAAGTCGCCGCAGCGCAGCGGCAATATGCGGGTGTAGGGTCACAGCATGGAGCAAGCCAATCAGCGCGACCCCCACCACCAGCGCCCCCTTCAATAGCAGCGCCTGGCCGTACCAGGTCGTCAGCAGGGCATCGAGCGAGGCGACCTGCTGGCCGGTCATGAACAGGCCGGTGATCAGCAGGACGGTCAGACTGCACGCAGCCAGCCTGCCGAAGCGCCGCAGGATCGCCCAGGCCAGCATAGCATCCGCCGCGCCGCGCCGCAGCAGCGGCACGACCGCAACCACCAGCGTCAGCAAGCCACCCGACCATACGCTGGCCACCAGCAGGTGGAGTGCGGCGGCGATCACGCGCACCGGCGCAACGTCGTCGAAGGCAGTAGCATGGCCATTGAGCGCCTGCACGACCACGAGCCCCACGGCCAGCGCCGCTGCGCTGCCACGCCAGGCACGATACTGCCCACGCTCACCCTTCAAGCCAGGCACCGCTTGCGATGGCGGGAGGACCGCTGGCGGTAGTGGGGGCACCGCCAGCGGTATGGGGAACCCCGCATGCGGGGGCAGGGACACTGGGTGCGTTGATCGAGTCGGCGCCTGTCCCGGCTTGTTCAACAGCAGGACAACCAGATCGAGGGCTGCCAGCAGCCCCTGGCGCAGCAACCAACGGGCGCCGTAGCTCGTCCTGCTCACGATTTCCCAGAGGTTCGCTCCGATCGTCTGGCCGGCACCTGCGGTCGCCGTCTGAACGAGCAGCAGGCCGATCCCGCTAATCAGCGCCAGCATCCCCGACCAGAGCGTCAGGCGGAAGATGCGGTGATGGATTGTGCGTTGCACATCGTGCAGCGTGCTGATTGCGTCAGCATGGCCAGGTGGCCAGCGGTCGGCTGTTGGCCTAGGCCAGGCCAGCAGGGCGAGCGCGAGTGCGCCGAACAGGATGGCAAGCGCGCCGAGATCGAGCCAGCGCAACAGCACCTCGGTCGGCTGCGGGCCTGGCACCACGGACCGCGCGGGCGTGGGGTCGACGGTCCGCTGTACCCCGAAGACGATCGCTCCCGAGGTGCGATGCAGGTCATTGCTGGAGAGGGTGTGCCAGGTCAACTGGTAGACGTTCGGCGCCAGGGTCGGCAGGTCGACCACGAGCTCGGTCGGGCTGGCGGCGCTGACATAGCACACATACAATTGACGGCGAGCGGTGACCGGCTCGCTTTGAATCGGCTCGACCGGGTACACCCCTACCACCACTGGCACGCGCCGTCCGTTCCCATCGATCAGCTCAATGGTGGTAAAGTCGATCGCGATCGGCTCACTGAACCACAGGCGTATCTGCCTGGGCGCTTCGGCCAGCATCGCGCCATCGGGCGGCTCCGAGCGCAGCAGCGCCGGGTGGGCCAGCGCCACGGGGGTAGCGGCGAAGGCCACCAGGATCGCCAGCGCTGCCGACAACGGCCATCGCGTAGTCCGCCAGACTCTCAGCGGGAACCTGCCCATCTCACTGCACAATCACATGCTCGAGGCGCGAATCGCCGATGACGACCGAGACGATGCGGCCGGGTTTGATCACGCCCCCCGAATTCACCAGGATCAGGTAATAGGTGACTCCGGCCTGGAGTTGCCCGGCGTGTGCATGCTGCATCCATGGCTGGTTGACGACCTGGCCAGTCGCTTCGTCCAGGACGCCGGGCGGTTTCGTTGGATCATGCACGATCGCTGCTTTATCGGGGTCGATCACCTGGTAGCGCAGATCTACCATCCCGCCCCCGGCCGTGACCGCCACCAGTGTGATCCGGACGCCGGTCGCCTCGATAAAGGCCGATTGGGGCATGTCTGCGAGGGAGTGCCCCGGCCCGCCGCGCAGCCCGACGGCGAATCGCCCGATGAGCATCCAGGCAACCAACGCGGCTGGAAGCATCAGGCCGACCGCCAACACGCGCCATCCCGAGCGGCCCTTCTGGAGCGACTGGAGGTGCCTCATCAGGGTGTTTGCCATTGGTGCGCCTTTTCACCTTTTGCCGCAACAGCATCGTCGCTGACGCGGCGAAAATGATTCTTGTGGGACCTGCGGCCCCCGCGCCCTGCGGTGCGGCTGTGCAGGCAGCCTCTTAGGGCCCGATGAAGGTCGTCCGCCGCGAGACAAAATCGTCGAAGAACTCGGTTCCCGACGTGCCTGCGTCGATGCCCTGCAGGGGCCCGAGCCGCATGTCTTCGACGCGGAGGGTATCGTTGTCGATGCCGCTCAAGGTCGCGTTGGGCGACGCACTGTTGCTGTTGTCGATCCACAGGCTGAGGTAGCCATTGTTGGCGCCAGCACTCGTTGCCGCCTTCCAATCGATCTCGATCCGGTGCGACGCGTCGGTGATCGTGAACCATGTGGTGTTGGCATAACCGCCCCCGTCGTTGCGGACACCGGCGCGCACCTGGTAGACCCCCGCGTTGCGACGAAATTCGATCCGGATCACGTCGGCGCTGGCGCTCCGCGCGATCATAATGCGGTGGGTGTTGCCGTTAGCCATCGTGATACTGTTCGGGTCGAAGTAGAAGCGGGCGCGGTAGCGCGGTTCATTCACCGGTGTATTGTCGCGGATGTACATCGCCGTCGTATTGTCGATCAGCGCCGCCATGCCCCGCGTGCCAACCAGCGCTGCACTGGTCGTCACATTCAGATCGCCCTCGCTATCTACTTCGGCCGACCAGGCCGAGAAGCTCCCCGATTCGAATCCATCGGCGAAGATCAGGTCGGGCACAGGTGGGGGTGGCGGTGGCCCGCCTGCCTGCACCGTCACAAAGGTCAGCATCCCGCCGGGGAAGGCTGCTGCGTTGGTCAGGTGCAACTGACGGCTGTAGACGGGCAGCGTACTCCCCACCGCCGCGGTTGCGGGGATGGTCGCGATCGCGTCCGTGGTCTGGCCAGCAGCGATCGTCTCTCCGACGACATCATAGGGGAACGCCAGCGGATAGGCATCCCGGGCGATCACGCGTTGGTGGGTCCCGAGCAGGGCCATGGTATGGTGGAGCGATCCGGCGTTCAGGTAGCGCAGCAGCAGTCGGCCACCGGCTGGCGCCGGGATGGCTGCCGTCTGCGGATAGGCCTTGCCGTTGATCAGCCAGTACGTCGGCGCGTAGTTGACCAGGTTAAAGGTCGTCGGGCTGGCGTTGAAGGCTGGGTCGACCTCGCTCAGCACCAGGACGGCTTCCGTGGTGTACGCGCTGGCCGCGGTGGTGTAGGCCTGGCCGGGGGTCGCGGGCCGGACGATCAACGCGCCGGAGAGGCCCATGAGCACTTGTTTGTTGTTGCTGCTCTCATACAGGTAGGTACCTGGATTGCTGGCGGTGAACGTATACGAGACCGACCCACCCGCTGCTGCGCCGGCGGGGTTCGGGATCAGGTTTTGCCCCGGAAAGACGAGGGCGACCTGCTGAGGGATGTTGACATTCGTGAGATTGATGGTCACCGTATCCCCGGCGCTCACATCCAACACCGGGCCAGGCAATTGAGCCGGAGGGCACCCGCTGCCGATGTTGCGCGAGAAGCCCCAGATCGGCACCACCGTGCTGTCCGGCATGGTGACGCTGCCGGTTGCGGCACACAGGTTGATCGTCACAGCAGCCTGGCGCGGGCGATGCGCCAGGAGGCGGTCGTAGGACCGACTCGCCTGTTGCGCCCGCACAGCCCCGCCGGACGCGTGGGCGCTGGTTGGGGGCTGCGACTGCGCCAGGGCCGGGGTGCCCAGGAGCAGTGACGCCACCAGCAGGAGGATGCAGCCCGGCCCGATCTTGCTCGTTGCTCTTGCACGCATAGGCGCCTCTCCTTATGGATCGTTTGGTTGGCCGAGGCCTGGCGATTACGGACAACCGCCGGGTGGATCGACCCGCAGCAGGGTCGCCAGCCCACCGAAACCCTCGTCGAAGTTGGTGAACTCGAACAGGGCATGGCTGTGCCATGGGAAATAGAACTCGCCGCATTCGTTGTACGAGGTCACGCCCACCGGCAGCTCACCCTGCTCGCCCAACTCGGGATCGCCGCTGTAGAAGGTCGCGCCGTCCTTGAACACCAGGTTTTGTAAGCCAGGGATCGTGACCGGGACCGGCGTGCCGCCGGCGGGGATCCATGGATCGACCACCGTCCACCTGAACACGAGGTCGTAGGTCTGGCCCGAGCCGATCGTGCGTGTGAAATCTTCGAAGGAAGTGTCCTCCCCGCTGGGGCCTTTCAACAAGCGACCGTCGCGGGCGATGACGCGCAGATGGTTGCCATGCGGGTGGAAGGGATGGTTCTCCATGCCGGCATTGGCATAGCGGATGAGCGCCGGGTAGGGGTTCGTGCTGGCATCGAACGGCTCAACACGCACCAGTGCGCCATACGGCTGGTTGGGCAGCCACGGCACCCCATTGTCCGCAATGGTGTCAGGGAACGAGCGCCCGTTCACCACCCAGTAGCGGAAGTGGAGCCGGGTGACATCGTAGGGCTGCCCCAACTCGACCTTGCGGTGCAGGTCGGGGTCGATCTCATTGAGCAGCAACAGGAACTCCCGGTTCGGGTTAAAGCGGGTCGAGGCGTCGTTGTAGGCGAAGTTGGCGCCCATCGATGGTCGGACAACCAACGCACCATACAGCCCCATCTGCACCTGCTTGTCCGGCTCGGTGCCGCTCTCGTAGAGATACGTACCCGGCTCGCTGGCGACAAAGCTGTAGCTGACCGTCCCGCCGGGGGGTGCCTCGCGGGTGAAGAGGCCCGCCACACCGCCGGTTGCCGTCACGCTGGTTTGCCCCGGAAAGATGATCGAGACGTTCTCGCCCGGGCCACCGTTCGCTTTGATTGGGTTGGTCAGGTTGATGGTGACGGTCTGTCCCTGATTGACGCACAAGATCGGGCCCGGCATCTGGAACGGGGCGCTGCTGGTGGTGAAGCCCCACATATAGAGCGAATTGCCGTCCGGGGTGGCGATGTAGCCGGTGGCCGTCGTGAGATTGAAGGTCGGCCCGCTGGTGCACACGATGCCGATCGGCCCGGCAGCGGAGACCGGCTGCGGCCTGCCAGGTCCGAAGGTGAGCAACGCCACAAGTCCGCAGAGCGATAGCAACAGGAGGCCCGACCGGATCCTACGATTTGTTGTGGCAGCCATGGTGTGTTCCTCCTGTGTCTCCTGCTTATACGATCCACGGATCCAGATACGGCGACGGCGGTGCGAATTCCGGATACGTCTGATTGGGATGCAGTTGCGCCGCTAAGGGGCTGCCCTGGTAGATCCGCACTTCGGTCACCATACCGCTCAGGCCGGTCGTCGGATCCACCTGGCCATCGTTGGTCAGTTTGTGGGGGCTTGCGTTCTTGAAATAGTAGCGGTTGTAGTTCCCTATGCTATCGGTGAAGACCGGCGCCGTGCCATCGAAGGCCGGGGCGGTGAACAGCGCGTCGCGGGCCTCGCCGGGCCCAACATAGATGGTGTTCGTCAGATAGCTGAGATCGACTGTGCCGTTGCGCAACAGCGCCGCATCTTCGCCGACGACTTTGAGCTGGATGCCCGGCAGGTGGAGGGCGTGCTGCTCGTAGCCCAGGTTGGCGATCCGCAGCAATACTCGCTCGCCGGGATTCGCCTGGATCAGCGCCGAGATGGGCTGAGTGGGCAGAGAGGGATCGTTGTTAGGCAGCACGGTGTCTGGGTAGGACCGACCGTTGATGACCCAGTAGTTGGCCCGGTAGTCGGGCCAGATGGTTTCCTGGATGGATTCGCCGTTGTCGTGTGGTGTGGTCCATAGCTCGTCGCACAACAGCACGAACTCGCGATTATAGCCGGTCGCGCCGTCGCCGTCGTTGTACGCGAACCTGGTGAAGCCACCGAGCGCGGTGCCGTTCTGACCAGGCCGCACGTAGATGATGCCCCGCATGCCCATCTGCACGTGCTCGACGTCCTCGAAGTGACAATGGTAGATGAACGTGCCCGGGCGATGCGGCTTGTAGTAATAGGGGAAATCTCGGCCCGGCGGGACCGAGATCGACACCTCGGGAACACCATCGAAGATGGCTGTCGCGTTCGGGAAACCGTGCCAGTGGATGGTATGCGCATCGTCCAGGTCCGGTCGCACGGCGAAGCCGATGTTGGTCATCGTGAGATACACATCGGCCTCCTGGTCCACGCCGATGATCGGGGCCGTGAACTGGACGTTGCCCTTGTAGACGTCGAGCGCATTGGGGGGAACCCCTACGGGCACCCTCACGAAGCCGAAGACGTAGAGCGGCGCGCCTGCCCCGCCGCCACTGGGGCTGCCCCGGCCGGGCAGCAGGATGTGGCCGTCGGTGGCGGCCAGGTGGATCGTCACCGGTGGCGCGGCGGCCAGAGGCATCGCTGCTGGTGCAGCCCGCGCCTGGTCAAGGTGCCCGGCGGAGGTGGAGAGCGTGCTGCCGCCCAAGAACGCCAGCGCTCCTGCGCCGCCCAGCCGCAGGAAGGCGCGCCGGGTGAGCTTCCGCGAATATCGCTGCTTGCTCATACTGTCTCTCCTCGCAAGGAGCTATGTGTTGATCGGTGTGCCACTCGCACAGCTCCTACCTCGACCCTCAAAACTCGGATCATGGCACCGTTCCGCCGCCGAAGTCGTCGAAATCTGCGTCGTTCGGCGCTGCGAAGTTCGGCGACCGTGTGAACCAGACGCCGATCTTGCCGCTGCCCGCCGCATAGGCGCTGGGCCATGGGTTCGGCCCGGTTGTGACGTTGGTGCTGCCGATCAGCGCTCCGTTCTTGTAGACGCTCACTGTGCCATCGCTCAGCGTGCGCGCACCGAACTTGTCGCCGTTGGCGAACGTGATGCCGTTGAACGTGGCGCGCATCTGCCAGCCCTGTGTGCCACAGCCCGCGAGGCCCGATCCGCAGTACGTCCATACCACGACCTTGCTGGTCGTCGCGTCGTATTGGACCTTGATCAACCGGGTGCCGGACCCAACACCGCTTCCGCTGCTGCTGAGGCCGTAGATCTTTAAGAGCAGGGCTTGCTCGGTGGCACTTGGCACGACCTTGGTGAAAGTAAAGTAGACCTCCTGTTTAGCGCCGAAGGTAGCGGCATTCCAGTAGATGTAGCCGTTGGTGCGCACCTGCACCTGGTTGCTCTGGATGCGATAGTAGTTCGTGTTCGTGTTGCCTACCCAGTTGCTCCCCAGCGATCCATTGGCGCGGTTGAAGTTGTCGAGCACCCCGGTGATCGGGAAGAGGGCTGCGCTGCTCGTAGTTTCATCGGCGCCCATGTCGAAGCCCGCCCCTTGCGGCCGTGTCTGGCCGTCGATGTCGTTGCCCGGCGCACTCACACTGCCGGAAGCTGGTGTGCCCGCATCGATAGCCGGCGAGCTGGCCGTGAGGTGATAGTCGCCCTGTGGGTCGCTGGGCGTCGACTTGATGATCACAGTGATGAAGGACGGGTCGCCGGCAAACGCCAGCGCGGCGAAGTTAGTGGTGGCCTCCTGGACGACCAATGGGTCTGCTGCTTTGTTGGTGCCGTTGTTCGGACAGTTGAGTGTGAAAGCCGTGCAATCGCTGGAGAGGGCGGTGAAGTTGCCGCTGGCCGGGGCCAACACCTCGAAATCGATGAAGCCGGCGGAGGTGAGCCCACCGTCAAACAGGTCGGCCGAGCCGCTCAGGTAGTAGGCCTGGTTCCGCCAGAAGATGTTGTTGAACAGCACCGGGTTGCTGAAATCGCTGGTGCAGTTGACGGTTCCGGTGCAATAGGCGGGCTTGGGATTGGCGTTGATCACCGTGTCAAGCAGCGCCTGGCTATGCCGCTCGCTGACCAGGCCGGCACCGTGCGGGCAGGTACCGAACTGCGGCGGGTTGCACGAGGTGCGGTCGGCATCCTCCGCCGTCGCCGTGCTGATATTCTTGGCGACGGTGTTGTTGACGATTTGCACGTTCAGCGCGTCGTCCAGCGCGATCCCGCCGCCTGTGTCTGTGGCCAGGTTGTTCACGATCATGTTGTTGACGATCCGGACTCTGCCGGCCACCGGGTTCAGCAGGCGGATGCCCCCGCCGTCGTCGTTCGAGACGTTGCCCTGGATACGATTCCGCTCGACGGTCACGTCGCCGGAGCCCGGGGAGACCTGGTTGGGATTACGGCTCGGCTCGCCGGCGATCATCATCCCGCCGCCCTCGTCGAAGGCGTAGTTGAACAGGATCTCGTTGTCGTGGATGCTGCCGTTGGGGCTCAACCCCCAATGGGAGATGCCCGCGCCGTACTCGGCCGAGTAGTTGCCGCAGACAACGTTGTGGTCAATCTCGTAGTTCTCGGCGCCGTTGAAGACCGCGATGCCGCCGGCCAGGATGATGCCGCCGTTGTTGAGCACGCGATTGTGATGGATGCGAATGTTGTCGTTCTGGTTGTCCGCCAGGCCGTTGAGCTGGGCGGTGGGTAGCCCCAGGATGATGCCGCCACCAGCAGTGCCTGCGTTCGACTGCACCAGGTTGTTGCTGATCTCCAGAAAGCGGGCGTAGCCGTTCACATAGACGCCGCCGCCCTCACCAGCAGATGTGCCGTTGGCCCGGTCGTTGCGGCCGCCCGTGATCATGAAACCATCGATCTGCGCGGTGTAGCCGGAATGGAACTGCCCGTCCTTCGCCAGCACCGTGACCGTCTGGCCCCAGGGCACCGGTGGGCCGTCGTGAGGAATGCTCGCCACCTTCGAGTCGAAGGCGGCGTGGTCCAGACCGCTCGTACCGATCTGGAAGCGACCGTCGAGAACAGTAGCGCCCGGTCCATATCCTTGCAGTTTTAGGTTGCTGTGGAGGATGACCTTGTCAAAATAGACACCGGGGTGGACCAGCACCAGGTCGCCATCCTGAGCCGCGTCCAGCGCATCCTGGATCCTGGTATAGGGCTGGCCGGGGCCAACGTGACGTTGCGGCGGGTTGTAGCCAGCCCCCAGGACATGGAACGTGATCCCGGTCGGGCTGATGGCGCCGCTATTGTTGCGCACCAGCAACTGGTGCCGGCCGGGCGAGATGGTGGCGGGAATGGTTACATTGATCGCAGTGTTCGACCAGGAGGTCACGGTCAATGGCGTGCCGTCCAACGTGGCCGTACCGCTGCCCTGAGTGCTCCCGAAGCCCGATCCGCTGATGGTAAAGGAAGCCCCGACGTTGCCATAGGGCTGCGACACCGACCGGATGTCGGGCGCCGTCGCAGGGATGATGCATTGAGGCGGCGTCTGGAACTGCGCGCCCGGATTTTGGATGAATCCGGTGATCGGGATAGTGGCGACATCGGCATAGGTTGTCGTGCCCGGCCAGACCTCGAATACGAGCGGCAGGGTCTGATAGTTCGGGTTGAAGCGGGGATCCGGGTTCTGGACATCGCCAGGGTCGTTGCCGACGACGTAGTACATGCCCGGGCAGGGGCCGGCCGGCAGCGGGCAGTTGTAGGTGCCGGTCGAGGGCAGCAGCACCTCCCAGTAGCCGTTCTGGTCGGAGTAGACGGTTGTGATCAACTTGCCGGTGAAGTCGCGGATACCGATCGGTGCGTTGGGGATGCCGCGCTTCTCGCCGTAGAGTGGCGAATTGGGATCAAGCTCGAGCGTCAGGTCGTCCAGGAGAACCCCAACAATCCGTCCCGGCTGCGGGACATCGGTGAAGATGAAGAAGTCCGAGTTTGCGTTCTGGCCGGTCTGCAGGTCGATCAGGCGCTCGTTGCAGAGCGGCTTCGGCTGGCCCTCGTAGGGGCTGCCAAAACCGTACGGAGACAGCACCTCCGGCGTCGCTGCGAAATCCGGATTATAGACGGCGTCGGGGCCATCCGGTCCAACCCCCTCCACATCCACGATGTGCAGCCTGCCGACGCACGGCGGTGGAGGGACGACGGGCACAAACTGGTCACCACCGAAGACGTTGACGTCCTCCTCTCTGACCACCTTATAGCCGTCCGGCGGCACGACCTCGACCACCCACTGCCCGGCGGGGAGCGGGTCGCAGGCGCCGGCATCGTAGTCGCGCAGGAGATCGGGGTCGAATCGGTTCGCGATCGAGTCGCCGTCTATATCGCCATCCGGATCGGTGGCTGCAAGTCCGGTCGAGTCGAAACAGTCAGCGTCGAAGGCGTAGCCTCCATCGAATACGCCCGGCCGGATCTGGTCGAACAAAGCAGGGAGTTCGATGCAGTCCCCGAAGATGCTGGGTTCGCCCGCAGGGTTGCCGTTGGGCTCAACCTGGGATGCCGTGCGACCGAGGCTTGGCGTGGGGATGCAGTCGGTGGGCAGCGCGTCGTCGTACCAACTGTCCGTTCCGGCGCCACCTTTGTAGACCGCTGCCAGGTGATCCTTGATGATCTCACCGGTCACAGGGTCGTACATTGGGTTCCCGTTCGCGTCGAGCTTTGGGGCGTACAGGTTCACAGGGACGTTGGGGACGCCCGGTTCGTAGTCTTCGGGGGCTTCGAGCCTGGCGTCCAGCTCGTTGCGGGTGAGGTCATAGAAGACGATGCCGACGATGCCGCCGTTCTCACCGGGCGCGAAGGGTTTCTTGCCCCAGTCGATATAGTTCGTGGTGCCTGCCCAGGTGATCGAGGCCTGCAGCAGCGAGGCGAGGCCCAGGTCCTGATTGATGAAACCGTTAGGATACGCGCCCGAGGGGTAGCCGATCGGATTGCCGGACTGGTCGGTTTTGTATGCCGCCGCCCCGGTCTGCTTGAAGCGGCCGTAGCCTACCTCGGAGATGAGGAAGTGTTCCCATTCGAACATCTCTGGGAACTCGTAGTTGCCGTTCCTGTCGGTGAACGTTGCGTTGTAGATTGTGCCGTCCTTGAATCGATGGTCCAGGTCCTGGTTGGGAAGGCCGACCTCGCCAGGATCGCGGATGCCATTCTCGTTCTGGTCGATGTAGACGGTCCCTCTGACCTTGCCAAACCAGGGCGGGACGCCGATCTCACCCATGTTGACCGTGCAGGGGGTCAGATCGGCTCCGCAGTCGTCCTTGGTGACGCGCACCGTGAAGAACTGGATGATATGATCGATCGGCAAATCCCAGATCGCCATCTGATACAGGCCTACAGGGACGTTGGGGATGGTGAAGGTGCCGTCGGGGTTGCCACGCCCGGTCCACACCTGTTCGTCGTTGCCGCCGATATTGGTGAGGGCGATATACGGCGAGGGAACCGGGTTCCCCATCAGGAGCGGCTTCATTTCGTTGTCCAGGACGATGGAGCGCACCCGGCCCGTGATCTTGCCTCGCCGCCCCGACATATCGGCGGTCGTGCTGGTGCAGTCGTCCGACAGGTTGCCAAAGCTGCACGGGCGCACAAACCCGAACCAGACCTGGGCAAAGAGACCGGCTTCCGGCTCGGGGGCATAGCCCGTCGCCCCTTCCTGAATCCAGGCGTCGTTCGCCAGGGTCCCCTCGATCGTGGCGGTCTGGATCCAGCCCGAGCCGTCGGGCGGGATGGCCTCGACCTCGTATTTGTCGGGCCCCAGGTAGGGGATGGTCGCGATGCCGTCAGCGCCGCTCACGCAAAAGCCGCCCGTGCCAGGAATAGGAATGGGATCGCCGTTGGGGTCCAGTTTGACGCTGCCATCCGGGTTGAGTTCATACTGGGTGCAGATCGGATTGCCAAACCAGTCGGTGACGACCTCGCCCACCCGATCGGCCACGGTGATGTGGAAGCCGGCCAGCCCCTCTTCGAAGCCGATGTCGTGCTCGCCGTTCACGACGCGTTTGTCGTGGAAGATCTGCACCTTGAGCGTAGCCAGGGGCAGGGGGTTGGGTTGCAGCTCGACTACGACATTGCCGGCGTCGGCCGGCAGCCGGAAGTGCTTGCCGCCGATCTTGTAGTCCGGATCGTACAGCGTCCCGACGCCATCGTTGGCGAAGACGGTGACCAGGTAGCCCCGGTTGGGTGGTGTGGTGTTGTCCAGGACGATTCCCATGGCCTTCCCGCTACCGTCCTTCACCTCACCCGTGGCCACCACCGGACTGTAACTGGCCGGCGGGGTCAAGGAAGCGGCATCGTGGCTGTTGTCCAGGTTGATCATCCACTTGAAGTTCGGGACCGGGGCACCGGTTTTGGCGTTCTTGACAACGATATTGATCGTGGACGTTTGTGCGTAGGCGACGTTACCGCGTGGCCCGACCGGCAGCGTCGCCAAGGCGACGAGGAGTAGCAGTGCCAGGCGTAGCAGGACGGATCGGCGGGATCTGTTTGGTGTCATAGTGACCTCCCCGATAAGAAAGGGCGCCCATCCGGATCGGCCCGACATGGAATCCATGGGGCCTGGTTCTGCGCCGCGTCAGCAGCACGCTATGGGGCAGGCGGCCCCACACCCCGCGGGCGGCGTTTCAGACAGCCCCTTGTCGATTCGGAGCTACCCGGTCGCCCTGGCGCTATCGGGCTGATGCGGATGCAGCACATCATCGGGTCGCCCATGGCGGCGGGCTTGGCAGCGCGAGCCCGCAGCTCCAGCCGCCGGGCGTGCGGGATGCCCACAACCCGATTGCATCATGATCAGCCCGCGGCGAGCGGTCCCAGGCCCTGAAGGAGGCCGTGCGCGTGGCCTGCCTCCCCAGCACCGGCCCTGGCCGGGGCCAGACGGCGCGCCTCCGCGGAACGCGTGTTATCGAGCGATCGAGTGTTGTATAATAAGCAGCAAGGCACACGCACCAGGACCCGAATGCTGGCGGCTTCGGTACGGGCGTTGTGTCTCCGGCCGGAGGTTCTCGCACAACCTCCGGCCGAATGCAATATCCTATGGCGCGCAGCCCCTCACCAACTCGCCGTTCTTGACCAACGCGAGCTCAGTCGACACCGCCGGCTCGGGGGTGTAGTTTGTTATCCCATCGGATACGCTGCCCCAGGCCGTGGACGGGCGCTCGGCGCTCCGATCGTTGGTTATGCTGGTACAGCTCACCGACTTGAAGACGGTTCGGTTGCTCTGAACGCTGATCGGGCCAATACTGGTCCAATACAAAGCGATGGTAACATCGAAGGTGCCGTTGCGCACAAAGTCGTAGACGCTGATGGTTTTGTTCAGGCTGGCCCAGCTCAGCCCGTCACCAACCTTGAACTCTTTCTTGCTCAACACGGTAGGCCCACCGTTGGCATCCAACAGCACTGTGTTTGGCTCCACGCATTGGTCAAACTGAAAGATCGAGAGCGAGGCATCCGACTGGACGACCTTTGGGCCTGGTGAGCTATAGGTGCGATTCTTCGTGGCGAAGACCCAGACCTGGGTGACGATGCATCCGGAAGAATCGATGATGGAAAACGTGGCTTCGACGGTTTGGTCCTTGTAGGAGGAGCGGCTGGTGGGGCGCGCCTCAACAGGTCCTGGTCGAGCGAATGACATCAGAACCACGACCAGCGCCGTTACGACAGCGAGAGGCCTCTTCATCATCCTGCTCCTTTCTTGATAGTGTGACAGACCGGTTGCCCCGGGGGCCAGTTGCTCGCTGCTCCCACGCCCCATACCCCTCGCGCTGCGCCCCGCCTGCGCGCCCTGGTGCAGGCCTTTCAAGTGTGGAGCTCGCCCCGGATCACTACGGAGTGAGCTGGAAGCCGACACACGATGCATGCGATCGCGCCAGCACGGCCCGACTCACCGGGTTCGGCAGCGTGCTGAGCTGCTATACCTGGCAGGAGCCCGCTCGCCGGCCTACCTGAGCCGGAGCATCCCGTCACCGAAACGCAGGAACGCCCTCCGGCCAACGCCAGCCATCCCAACCGGATGGCGCTCAGGATCGGAGGGCGGAAGACCACATGGGGAAGTTGCTGGACCACAGAGGCAAGGAGGCCCAGGAGGAGGAACCCCACCCGCCTGCCCGGTGCGGGGCGTAGCTGAGAGCTCAGGGGGGATGCAGCTTCAGCGGCAACCGGCAGCCTGGGTGCCCATGCACCCGGCGCGATTCGTGGCTGCGGGCGGTGCCGGAAGCAGCAGCTATACAACGCGCCGCCCACCCAAACACGCCAGGTGCGTGCCAGGGCGCAGCCAGGGCGCGGATGGCCTGGATCGGATGGAACGATGTCTACCCCCATGGATGATCAGCCTTCCTGGGGCCGCACGGCATACCTCGCCATCGGCGTGCCTACGCCATACGATCGCTGCGGATAGCTCCATCCCCTGCTCATTCCCCTCGACATCTCCCGCCATCGGGATTATGGATGCGTGTAGCTGAGCACTGGTGTTCCAACGAGACTGCAGCTCGTCGTGGGTTGGTGAGGCCGGTGGTCCCCGCACCCCCACTGCGGTGGGGAGCGAGAATCTGAGGGCTACGCCCCCAGACCCACTGTTATGCTCATACATTATGGGGATCCAGCGGGATTTGCCAATCAGCAAATGGGGGATCTTTTGCTAACGCAAACGCTTGATCTGCGCCTCCTGCAATTGTGCTAGCCATTCTGTGCTATTGCATTTGTGCCAGACGCTCGGTATGATCGATGATCGCGAGCAGCTCGCTGAGCTCCAGATCGGTATCGGTCAGCTGAAGGCCTGCAACCCTGACTTCTATCAGGTGCGTGCCACTTGGATAGAAGAGGACCCAGGCAAGGCAATGGGTCTGCACCGTCTCGGTCAGCCGACTGCATACCACGAGGTGCGGCTCAAAGCGCACAACATCGCGGTCGAGGTCGGTGGGATCACCGGCCATGACTGCGATCTGTGGCCGAAGGGCTTGGAGCGTGATCGCGAGCGCCTCACGGTATGAGCGCGGCTCGTTGGCCACCAGCACGCGCATACGCTTCACATCGGCATCCTTCCTGTCAGGCCGGCGTGACGATGGATAGGGGCGTAGTAGCGCTTGCAAGACTAAATCATGGGTGCTATCTGGCGCGCAGCGATCGGGCGCCCTTTACTTTATATGAAGGCCCAACGTTTGCCAATCAGCAAATGCGCGATCTTTTCCTACCGCAAATGCATGAGCACCAGGCGGCGGAAAGCTCCCCCTGGCCATGGCGGCGCCACATCGCGCTGAAATCGGTGCCCTGTGCTGCTACAGCGCTGTGTCTCAGTCGCAGGCCATCATCTTGACAAAGAGCGAAGCTCAGCGACCGCGGAGCGGTGGTGCCTGGCTCCTGCGCTTGACTGAGCTGGATGGAGCATGTGGTCACGGGGATGAGGAGGCGCGCGATCAACTCCTTGGGGCACTGGTCTGGCAAAGGGGATGCGAAGCTACGCGCCTGGCACCGGGAAGAGACACGAAAGCAACGCATGAGGCGCGTACACTACGCGCAGGGTCGAGGGGCGAGCGGATCAACGGATCTTGACGAAGCCATGGCGAACGGCAAACACTACCGCCTGGAGCCGTGAATGCACGCCGAGCTTGCTGAGCAGATTCATGACATGCGTGCGCTGCGTCTCGTTGCTTATCTGGAGCCGCTGTGCGATCTCCTTGTCGCTCAGCCCCTCCGCCAGCGCCTCGAGGACCTCGCGTTCGCGCGGCGTGAGTTTGTGAAATATTTTCTGCGCGTCGCGATCCTCCTCACGTCGTTGGCCGGCAAGACGGAGCAATTCCACGATCTCGGCTGGCTTCAAGAGAAACTCGCCGTTGCTCAGTCGCCGGGTGGCGTCGATGATCTCGGAGACCTGAGCTGACTTATGCAGCACGCCAGCAGCGCCAGCTTCGATCGCCCGTGCGTACTCGATCCGGTCGGCGGAGGCGGTGAGAATGAGTACCATGCTCTGGGGGTTCACCGCACGCAGTTCTTCGACCAATCTTGCTCCGTTCCCATCAGCGAGATCCAAATCGACGATTGCGACATCGACCTTCTCAAACATGGGGCGTGCTTCCGCCACCGACCCGGCCTGCCCGATCACGGTGAAATCCGGCTCCTGTTCGAACAAGAACGTCAGCGCCTGGCGGATCGCGGTATGATCGTCAACGATCAAAAGGCGTATCATAGCGCAAGCTCCAGCGTAAACGAGAACACAGAGCCGACGCCAGGTGTCGAAGCCACCGTCAATGCGCCGCCATGGGCCTGCACGATCCGGCGAGAGACATACAGGCCGAGCCCAATCCCAGGGGTCTTGCGACCAATACAATCGCGACCCCGCTCGTACTTCTCAAAAATCCGCGGTAGATCGTCGGGATGGATTCCACATCCCGTATCAGCCACCTCGATACGAACTCGCCGCGTGTCGAGTCGCGTGCGTAAATAGATCGGTGCACCGTCTGGCGAATACTTCGCTGCATTGCTCAGCAGGTTATGGAGCACCTGGCCGATTCGCTCTGGATCAGCCAGCACCAGGGTGTCAGTCGCCAACGTCGTAATGAGGGTATGCTGTCCCGCGAGGGTCTTGGTGTAGGCGGCGGCGTCGGCCAGCAGCCCACTCAGCAGCACCGGGTGCGGGTGGACGGTGAAGTCGGCCCGCTCGACACTGGCCGCGTTCTGCACATCGGCAAGGAGCGCGTTGAGCATAGTGGCCTCAGCCTGGATCGCGGCAACGATCTGCTTCTGTGCATCCGGGCTCAGCTTGCCAGTGGCAAGCATATCGGCGAAGACACGGATGGCCAGCAAGGGCGAGCCGAGCTCGTGTGCGACCATCGCCGTGAAATCAGCCTTCAGAGCGGCTAGCTCGTTCAACTGCTTGAAACGGTCTTGGGCAGCGGCCAGCAGGGCTGCCAGTTGGGCCTGGGTTCGCGCGCGGCGCCGCGCGATCAGGAAGACGCCGATGAGGATGGTGCTCAGCAGCGGAATTTCGATCAATTCTTCCCATTGCGTCCGCTGATCAAGGACGGCCGTGAGCACCTCGATGGTCGTGATCGGCACCCAAATGATCGACCGAACAATGAACCCCCGCAGACTCCATACAAAAGCGCCGAACGTCAGGGCCACAAAAATCACATGGAAGAACAGAACCGTTCCGCTCGTCAGGTTCATCAGAATGAGTGCGCCGACGAGAACGACATCAACCGGGCCGATCCAGGAAGGTAGTTGCGCAATTCGGCTTAGGCCAGGAGTCTCGACTGGCTTGACACGCATCGTTTCCATCGCCCCACCCCTTTTCTTTGCCGCCGCCTCGACCGGGCGCCCCGATCGGCTGCGCCCGATGGGCGAGCCGATGCGGATGAACCGCCGCGAACATATGCGCTGGCGAACAACGCCTCCAAGTGCTCCTGGATGAGGATGTCAATCAACAAGGTTGGTTGGCTATCGTCACATGAATATGGCGCAGAGCGAGGTGAAGACCAATGCCGGCCAAACAGCACCGGATATGGCCATCAACCTGCCTGGTGGCAACGCGATGGCTTTGTGCTGCGGGAATACTCGCTGTTGCCACTGACAGGTTTTGGTGGTGAGAGTCTTTGACTGATGCGCCAGGTGGATGCGGCGGCAGGGTCGGGCAGAAAGCGCCACATACTAATCAAGATAATAACAAGGCTCCTGACCATCGTCAAGTTAAATTTCAGTCGAAAAGGCCGATCTGAACTTAACAGTTTTGTCATTTCTGCATCACCATGGCATAAAATCTGCGTGTGGCTCTGCCGGGCCCGGTTCATTGGGGCCCGACACGCGATCGAATGGCTCATCCGCTTCTGCGAAACACCTCTCCCATGGGATGGCGGAATCTATCCAGGCAGGGATTGCTGGCGCTCGCTGGCTGCCAGCTCTGTGTCTGCTCGCATAAGGTGGACTGTTTGGCGCTCTATCTGCCAGACCATAGCGCTGATATAGCTAGAGCTTCGGGGCGGGTTTGGGGGCACGTCACCGGCTTGCTCTCAAATCCCTTTCATTTTCGAAAGATTTTAGAGCTGGTACGCATAGCGCAAAGGATTACGATTTGAAAGCTTGATGGAGAGAGCTGTAGGGGATCATTGACCTTTCGGCCATGAGCGCTATAATAATCCAGATCCACACACGATTTCTTCATCGTGCAAGGGAAGAGCGCTTTATGACCTGGGTATGGGCAGATGTCCTTTATCGAGCGTTTGGGGGGTGGAGCTGGTTGTGATAGTCCAATTAATGCAACATATATCGTGACCACAACATCAATGACCAACTACGACTACGACGCGATCGTCGTCGGTGGGGGACACAATGGGCTGACCTGTGCTGGCTACCTGGCGCGCGCCGGGCTGCAGGTGCTGGTGCTCGAACGGCGGCCCGTCGTCGGCGGCGCGGTCTGTACCGAGGAGCTGATCCCGGGCTACCAGATCGACGTCGGTTCGTCGGCGCACATCATGATCCACCTGACGCCGATCGTGCACGACCTGGAGCTCGAGCGCTACGGGCTTGAATATATCGACATGGACCCGTTCGCGTTCTACCCGCTGCCCGATGGCTCCGGCGCGATCTCCTTCTATCGCGATATCGAGCGCACCTGCGAGTCGATCGCCCAGGTTGCGCCGCGCGATGCCGCAGCCTACCGGCGCTTCATGGGGTTCTGGCGGCCGATCAACGAAGGGGTGTTCGAAGCGTTTCTGAACCCACCCGGCATGCTGCGGCTGTTCGGCGGCGTGGCAAAGGCCCAGGCGCGAAACGGCCAGCTAGGCAACCCGCTGGAGACCGTCCGCCGCCTGTTGACCTCCTACGGCCAGCTGATCGTCGAAACGTTCGAGAGCGAGGCGATGCGCGCGGCGATGACATGGCTGGCGGCGCAATCGGGGCCGCCGCCCGACGAGCTCGGGGCAGGCGATTTCTTCGGCTGGCACGCGATGTTGCACCAGAGCGGCGCGAAGCACCCGCGCGGCGGCAGCGGTATGCTCACCCAGGCCATGGCTCGTTCGTTGACGGCTGCGGGTGGCACCGTGCGACTCAACGCCCCGGTCGCACGGATCCTGGTGCGCAACGGCCGCGCGCAAGGGGTAGAGCTCCACGATGGCGAGCGAATCACGGCGCCGGTCGTGATCTCCAACGCCCACGTCGTCACAACGCTGCTCGAGCTGGTCGGCGCCGAGCACCTGCCGGGCGCGCTGGCCGCCCGGGTGCGCCGCATCCGGATCGGCAACGGCTTCGGGATGGCGGTGCGCTGCGCAGCCTCAGCGCTGCCAGACTATCTGGCGGCGCCCTCGGGTGGGCGCCCGAGCGCATGCCACGCCGGCCTGCAGTTGCTCTGCCCGTCCATGGATTACGTGCGCGCCGCCTATGCCGATTATACGCGCGGCATGCCCGCACGCGCGCCGGCGGTGATCGCCATGACGTTCTCGGCGATCGACCCAAGCATCGCGCCACCGGGTCGGCACAGCGTCTTCCTGTGGGCTCAATATTTCCCCTACCAACTGGCCGGCGGCGCGCACTGGGACGATCTGCGCGAGCAGGTAGCCGACCGGATCCTGGAGGTTCTGTATCGCTACGCCCCGAATATGCGCGGCGCGATCCTCGACCGCTTCATCCAGACACCGCTGGACCTGGAGCGCCGGCTGGGGTTGTTGCGCGGCAATGTAATGCACGTCGAAATGTCGCTCGACCAGATGTTTTTTCTGCGCCCCCTGCCTGAGCTTTCCTCCTACCGAACGCCCATTCGCGGTCTGTATCTGACCGGTGCGAGCACGCATCCGGGCGGTGGCGTCTTCGGCGCTAGCGGCTACAACACAGCGCGTGTGGTGCTGCGCGACCGACAGCGCCGGCGGTGGTGGCTGGGCGCGGGGCTCGCCGCCGCTGCCGGTGTATGGTTGGCCAGGAAAAAGACCGCCAGCACCAGCCGGAGATGAGGGGGGAGAGAATAGAGAATAGAGACGAAAGATAAAGAACGGCGAACAAAACGCTTCGACGCATCGTTCCTTGTCCTTTATCCTTTGTCCTTTGCTCTTTGTTCTACCACCTCACGGCCGACAGATCGGCTCGGGGCCACGGCCAACGTGGGCGCGGAAAAACGAGCGGATCGCGTCGGCGTCGAAGCTCTGGAGTTTAAGCAGGTAGTTCCAGGCGGTCACAGCGATCGGTACGTCCAGTTGTTGCGCCGGGCGCGGGAGCAAGATGACACACGGGTTCTGCTGCTGAAGTTCACGCGTCAGCCCGGTGAGCTGATCGACCGTCGCCTGGTCGAGCCCTTGCCGGTAGTGGATGATCACCCCACCGTGCTCCAGGTTGTGGACGGTGATCTCGTCCGAGATCGGCTGCGTCTGGACCCCCCACGGCGCGACCATGCTGCCCACGTGATAGCCGGAGGTGGGTGGGTTCGAGTTGTAGGGCGGGTGCGGGTCGGTCGGGCTTTGGATGTGCAGGCTGGGGCCCAGATCGGGGATGTGCTCGCCGACGTTCGCACCGACGTTGCGCGAGATCGCGAAGCCGGCAGCGACGATGATCACCAGGACGGCTGCGCCCAGGCCGATGATCAGGGGCATATTGCGCTGGGATCGCTTGCGGCGCACCTGACGCCCGCTGCGCCGCGCACTGGAATGGGACATCTGGGTATACTCCTCACATCACGTTCGTGCACCACGTATCATACCATACTTGCCAGCGCCCGCGCGACCTGCGCTGCGACGCGGGCGTTTTGGCGCAGCAGGGCGATGTTGGTCTGGATACTTGCACCATAGGTCGCTTCAGCGACCGCAGCGAGCAGAAAGGGCGTGACAGCCTGGCCGCGCACGCCGGCTGCAACCGTGCGCCCATAGGCATCCTCGATCGCGGCCTCGACAGCTGCGCGGGGGAGGGCCACGTCGGCGGGTGGGGGCACCGCGAGCAATAGCCCTGCGCCGCCGAGCGCCCGGTGCGCCTGCCAGACCGCCGCAGCCTCGGTGGGCGTCTCCACCCGTGCGGGGATCGGCAACCCGCTGCTGAGGCTATAGAAGGCCGGGAATTCGTCGGTCGCCAGCCCCAACACCGGCACACCGGCCGTCTCCAGGTACTCCAGGGTCGCGGGCAGGTCGAGGATCGCTTTGGCGCCGGCACAGACCACCAGCACTGGCGTGCGCGCGAGTTCGGTCAGGTCGGCGGAGATGTCCCAGCTCTCGCGGGCGCCGCGATGCACCCCGCCGATCCCGCCGGTGGCGA
>FLYN01000484.1_pt1 | contig 26353 bp, 22 predicted proteins | sample 1122621 | NCBI WGS metagenome assembly FLYN01 (sample SAMEA4346792, study PRJEB14843) | hot springs metagenome | biome: Terrestrial Biome; feature: Habitat; material: Sediment | place: India | collected 2012-06-12 | depth 1760 m
GAGACGGGAGACGGGAGAGAAGAGACGGGAGACGGGAGAGAAGAGACGGGGCGGGAGGCGGGAGAACGGTGGTGCGTGGGTTCTGGTTCAATAGTCTGCCGGCGCGGGATAAAGGATACGAATCGGCGAATGGTCGACACACCATCAGCTCCAGTCGACGAGCTCGCAGTTGTGCAGGCATGGGATCGTGGCCCGGTGTTGTCCGCGGCGCTGGCTGAGAGCGGCACGATCAACCGGATGGTGTTTGTCGAGACCAGGAGCGGAAGGTATGTCTTGCGCGCCTATCGTCATCGTGACTGCGAGCCGGTCGCGCGTGAGCACGAGGTGATCGCCTATGCCTGCGCGCGGGACGTTCCGGCGGTCGCGCCGATCCCGCTGCCCGACGGCTCAACGATCCTGGCGCGCGGTGGGCGCTTCTATGCCCTGTTCCCCTACGCCTCCGGCTATCAGCTATCGCAGCATGAGCTGGGCGCCGGCGAGGCGGCAGCGATGGGGGCCTTCCTCGCCGATCTGCATCGCGCGCTCGCGGGATTCCCGCGCGCTCGCGCCGCCCGGCGGTCGTTCGCGGTCGACCGCGCTGCCACACTGGCAGGCATCGGCCGCCTCGAAGCGGCCATCCAGGCGCGCCCGGAATTGAACGACCTGGATCGGTACGCGCTGGCGCGGCTGGCCGACCGCCGGCGCTGGCTTACAGAATCTGCACCTGTCAATGTGCCAGACTTCGCAGCACTTGAGCAGCAGCTCATCCACGGCGATTATCAGGAGACGAACCTGTTCTTCGAGTCCGGGCAGATCGTTGCGATCATCGACTGGGATCAAACCTATCTCGCCCCACGGGCCTGGGAAGTCGTGCGGACCATGCACCTGGCGCTCAAGCTCGAGGCCGGGCGTTGCAGGGCGCTGCTGGCTGCCTATCGCGCGAAGCTGCCGCTCGGGTTGGAAGAGCTCGACCTGGCGGCAGCTGGCTACAGCCTGGTTCGCGCGCACGATCTCTGGATCTACGAGGCCGTCTATCTGGAAGGCAACGACCGCGTCCGCAGGTTTATCACACTGGGGCGAGGCCGTTTTGTGCCCTTCGCCGAGCGATGGGCCGCACTCAGGGCGGTGTTATGTTAGACGAAGTGCTTGATCCTCCCTCGTCTATCCTCAGCAGGCGGCGGGGGTGCCCCGCCGTGTTATGATAGCGAGATGCTGACCTTCTTTCGCAATCGATTGTTCCTGGCCGTCACCGTCGGCCACTTCGTAATCGACGTGTTCAACAGCGTCGGCCCGGTGTTGTTGGCAGTGCTGGCGGCGCCGCTCGGGCTGTCGAACGCACAGATCGGGCTGGCGCTCACGCTCTATACCTTCGCCGGTGCGCTCTCACAGCCGCCGTTCGGCCTGCTGGCCGATCGCTTCCGCGGCCGACCCGCCGCGCTCGCCGGCATGGGCGTGGCCTGGACGGGGTTGTGTTTTGGGCTGGTGGCGCTGGCCCCGGGCTGGGCCGTGCTGTTGCCGTGTTTCCTGCTGGCGGCGTTCGGCTCGGGGCTGTTCCATCCGATCGGGACATCCAGCGCTGCCGAGGCGCACCGCGCGCGCGCCGGGAGCGCGACGGCGGTGTTCTTCTTTTGTGGACAGCTCGGCCTGGCGCTCGGCCCGGCGCTCGGCGGGCTGTTGTTGCGCAACGGCAGCCGTGGCCTCCTGCCGATCTGCCTGGCGGCCCTGCTGCCGGCCGGCCTGTTGCTGACGGCTCCAGCGGCGCCCCCGTTGCCCGCCGGCAGCGCACCACCGGCCAGAAAAACAGCACGGGCGATCGGTGTGGCGACGCTCGCCTTTGTCGCCCTGGTCGCGCTGCGCTCCTCGATCCAGGCGGCTTACACCGCCTTTTTGCCCAAGCTATTCGCCGACCGCGGCTGGGACCCGGCGGCGTTCGGCGCGCTGTCCGGCACCTTTATGCTGACCGCCGCGATCGGCAACATCCTGACCGGCGAGCTGGCCGACCGGCAGGGCATGCGGGTGGCCACCGTCTGGCCGCTGGTGTTGAGCGTGCCCGCCGGCCTGGTCTGCCTGTGGGCGCCATCGCCTGGTGCAGCGTTCGTGGCCTGCGCGCTGGCAGGGCTGCTGATCGGCGGCCAGCACAGCGTCCTGGTGGTTCACGCGCAGCGGCTCTTGCCGGCACGGCAGGGGTTCGCGGCCGGATTGATTCTCGGCTTCACCTTCGCTTCGGGCGGGCTCGGCACCTGGCTCGGCGGCCTGGTGGCCGACCAGGTCGGGTTGCTCGTGACGATGCAGGCGATCACGCTGCTGGGGCTGCCGGCGGCGCTGCTGGCGCTGACGTTGCCCGGGCGCCCGGTGGCGCCCGCGGTGCGTGTGGTGGCGCGCTAGTACGCTCAAGCGTCCGATGGTGTGCTGCGCGCCCGGCGTCCTGGCGGGTGCACGCCCGCGGGCACCCCGTGGCGAATGGACGCCGACGTGGACTAGCGCTTTCAGCGCATAAGGAGCTCACCATGGATCCGACTCTTCCTGGCATTCATCATGTCACGGCTATCGCCGGCGACCCGCAGCGCAACATCGACTTTTACACCGTGGTCCTTGGGCTGCGGCTGGTCAAGGTGACCGTGAATTTCGACGATCCGGGGACCTACCATCTGTACTACGGTGATGGGATCGGCACCCCCGGCACGATCCTGACCTTTTTCCCCTGGCCCCGTGCGCCGCGCGGGCGCCAGGGCACCGGCCAGGTTGCGGTGACGGCGCTGGCGATCCCGCCGGGCGGGCTGGAGTATTGGAGGGAGCGATTGCGTCAGCACGGGGTCGCATACGATCAGCCGCGCACCCGCTTCGACGAGCAGGTGCTGGCCTTCCGCGACCCCGATGGCCTGGCGCTCGAACTGGTGGCCCGACCGGATGCCCCGGATCGCCTGGCATGGGCACAAGGACCGGTGCCGCCCGAGCACGCCATTCGCGGCCTCCACAGCGTCACGCTCTGGGAGGAGGAGTACGAGCTGACCGCGCAATTGCTGACCGGGATGCTCGGGTTCCGCCTGATAGGCGAAGCGCAGACCATCTTTCGCTATGCCGTGGGCGCGGGCGGCCCAGGCGCGCTAGTCGATGTCCGCTGCGCCCCGAGCCTCGGCCGAGGTAGCATCGCCGTCGGTACGGTGCATCACGTGGCCTGGCGCACGCCAGACGACGCGCAACAGCTGGCCTGGCGCGAGCGGCTGGTTGCCGCTGGCCTCAATGTCACACCGGTGCGGGATCGGCAGTATTTCCACTCGATCTACTTCCGCGAGCCGGGCGGCGTGTTGTTCGAGATCGCTACCGATCCGCCCGGCTTCACCACCGACGAGACGGTGGCGGAACTGGGGACCCATCTGAAGCTGCCGCCGTGGCTCGAATCCGACCGATCGCGGCTCGAGCGCATTTTGCCGCCGCTGCGCTTGCCCGGCGGCGGGCAGGAGGGATAGAATGCAGTCCGACGATCTGGGATTTTTGCATCGCTTTGTTCCCGGCCCGGCGGCGGGCGCGGGGCCGACCCTGTTGCTGCTCCACGGCACCGGTGGCAACGAGCACGATTTGCTGGATCTGGGGCGGGCACTGGCCCCGCAGGCGGCGCTCCTCAGCCCGCGCGGCAAGGTGTTGGAACATGGCCGGCCACGCTTCTTTCGCCGCTTCGCCGCAGGTGTCTTCGACGTGGAGGACCTGCACCACCGCACGCACGAGCTGGCGGATTTCGTCGAGCGGGCCGCCCAACACTATGGGTTCGACCGGCAGCGGGTGATCGCGGTCGGCTACTCCAACGGCGCCAACATCGCGGCCAGCATGCTGCTGCTGCGGCCGCAGGCTCTTGCCGCGGCCGTCCTCTTCCATCCGATGGTGCCGTTCGTGCCCGAGGAGCCGCCGTTCCTGGTGGGCAAAGCAGTGTTTATCGGGGCGGGGCGCGCCGATACGCTCGTCCCGGCGGCGCAGACCGAGCAGTTGGTGGCGATCCTCCAGGCAGCCGGGGCGGATGTCACCGTCGCCTGGCACGCCGGCGGCCACGAGTTGAGCGCCGCGGAGGTGCGCGCCGCCGTGGAGTGGCTGCGGCACAATCAAGAGTGAAGGGTCAGGCTTGAGCGAGCTAACACGCTAGCCCCTAACCCATACCCCGATGGCGGCACGGATCTCGAAGGAGCGATGCTATGGCACGCTGGCGCTTCTGGCTGTTTCTGCTTCTGGTGCTGGCGCTGGGACTCTGGCCTTCCGTTGTCTCGCACGCGCAGTCGGCGACGCGCCTGTTTCCCGAGACCGGCTGGCGCGTCGGTGGGCGATTGCTGGCCTCCTGGGAGACCAACGGCGGCCTGGCGGTCTTTGGTCTGCCGCTCGGTCCCGAGCGCAGCGAGCGCCTGGACGGGGGCAGCTTCCAGGTTCAGCACTTCGAGCGCGCCCGGTTGGAGCTGCATCCCGAGCATGCGCCGCCCTACGATGTGGAGCTTGGGCGGCTGGGCGCCGAATTGCTCGCGCGCCTGGGCCGCGACTGGCGCAGCGAGCCGGGCGAGCCGCTGCTGCCCGGGCCGTGCCTGGCCTTCGCAGAAACCGGGCGCCAGGTCTGTGGGCCGTTCCTGGCATTCTGGCGCGGCCACGGCCTGGATTTGGGCGACGGTGGGATCTCCTTCCGCGAGTCGTTGGCGCTCTTCGGCCTGCCGCTGACCGGCACACGCCTCGAGGAACGTGCGCCCGGTCTGCGCCTTGTCACCCAATGGTTCGAGCGCGCACGCTTCGAGTACCATCCCGAGAATCCGGACCCGTACAAAGTGCTGCTCGGTCGCCTCGACGCCGAGTTGAACGGCGAGCCGCCGCCACTGCCCCGCCCGGACGTGCGCGTCGCGCCGGGCACGGCGATCCGCCAGGGGCACACGCTGGCGGTCGAGGCCCGGCTCGCCGCTGCCGTCGCTGTCAGTGGTAGCCTGGGCGCCACGCCGCTCAGCTTCGTTCGCGCGCCGACCGGCTGGGTCGCGCTAGGCGGCGTCGAGGCGTTGCAACGGCCTGGGCCATTGCGGCTGGCTGTCGAGGCCGCCCTCCCCGACGGGCGCACCGCGGTCACGACGGTGGTGCTGCAGGTCCTCGATGCCGGCTACCCAACCGAGCGCGTCGATTTGCCGCCGGCCGTCCAGCAGTCGCTTGCCAGCAACCCCGCGGCGCTGGCCGAGGAGCGTGCCCGCGTGCGCGCGATCTGGCCGGTCGTGACGCCGGAGAAGTTGTGGGCCGGCCGCTTCGCTATGCCTGCCGAAGGCCCGATCGTCTCCGCATTCGGGACCAAACGCTCCTACAACGGCGGCCCCGTCGACTCGTACCACGAAGGTGTTGACATCAAAAACGAGACCGGCACACCGATCGTGGCCCCGGCGCGTGGGAGGGTGGTGCTGGCCGAGCCGAACTTTGTGGCCCGCGGCGGAGCAGTCATCCTCGACCACGGCTGGGGGGTACACACCGGCTACTGGCACATGGAGCAGGTGCTGGTGCACGAGGGCCAGCTCGTCGAGCCGGGCGAGGTGCTTGGGCTAATGGGTGCGCGTGGGATGGCCACCGGCCCGCATCTGCATTGGGAGATGCACATTGGCCCGATCAGCGTCGATCCGCTGGAGTGGGTCGAGCGCGAATGGCCTGCTGGCACTGCCGGGTGAGCGTACCTGGCTGCTTTGTGGCTTTGATAGCCAGGTGGAGGCAGAGCTATGGACATCAAGACCATCGTCTTCACAGGATGTCTGGGCGAGCGGCGCGGCGTACGAGCCCTACGTCGGGCGGTGGAGCCGCCTGGTGGCGCGTGAGTTCCTGGCATGGCTGGCCGTGCCGCCGGGGAGCGACTGGCTCGATGTCGGCTGCGGCACCGGTGCGCTCAGCCAGACCATCCTGGAGCTGGCTGTGCCGCGCAGTGTCCGGGGCATCGATCGCTCCGCGGAGTACCTTGCGTTTGCGGCAGCGCAGATCCAGGATCTGCGGGCGCAGTTCAGCCAGGGCGACGCGCAGGCCTTGCCGGTCGAGGACGCGGGGTACGGCGCTGTTGTTTCAGGCCTGATGCTCAATTTTGTCCCCGAGCTGGCGCGCGCGGTCGCCGAGATGGTGCGCGCGGCATGTCCGGGCGGAGTTGTTGCCGTGCATGTCTGGGATTATGCCGGCAAAATGCAATTCAGGCGGCACTTCTGGAATGCTGCAGCGGCACTGGACCCAGCGGTTGCGGAGCTCGATGAGGGGCGGCGATTGCCGATCTGCCGGCCGGAGACGCTCAGGCACTTGTTCCAGGCGGCAGCGCTCGAGGCTGTGGAGGTGCGCCCGATCGAGATCGCGACCGATTTTCGCGATTTCGACGACTACTGGACACCGTGAAGCGCGCCGCGCGGCATTGCGCGAGCGCACCCGGGCCAGGCTGCCGTTCGCGCTGGACGGCAGCATCCCGCTGGTGGCGCGGGCATGGGCAGTGCGTGGGACACGCTAGCCGGCGCTGATAGCTGCGCGCAGCACCGCGCCCATGCGCCGCGCGCCCTCGGCCAGCTCCGCCTCGTTGTGCAGGCTGAATGCCAGTCGGAGCGCGTTGGTGCTGCCGTTGCCGAGGGAGAACTGTGCCCCCGGCAGGTAGGCGACCCCGGCGGCCTCGGCGTGCGGCAGCAGCGCTTCTGCATCCAGCCCCTCCGGTAGCGTCACCCAGATGAAATAACCGCCCGCCGGAAGCCGCCATGAGCACCCGGGCGGCAGGTGCCTGGCCAGCGCATGCGCCAGGGCATCGCGGCGTGCGTGGTAGGCCGCACGGAGCCGCGCGACGTGCTCCTCGAACTCGCCAGCGGCGCAGAACGCAGCGACAACCATGGCTGTGAAGTGGTTCGTCCCGCCCCCGCTGTCCTGCAGACCGCTGCCCACGATCCGCGCGATTAGCGCCGGGTCGCCGGTCAGCCAGCCCAGGCGCAGCCCCGGTGCCAGCGCTTTGGAGAACGAGCCGAGCCGCGCGACCGCCCCCGATGGGGCCATGCTCCACAGCGAGGGCGGCGCCGGGCCGTCGTAGGCCAGCTCGCGGTACACATCGTCCTCAACGATCAGCAGCTCTGCGGCGGCGGCCAGCTCCACCAGCGCCGCCCGCCGCGGCGCGCTCATGCTCACGCCGGTCGGGTTGTGAAACGTGGGGACGGTATACAGCAGCCGTGGCGTCCGCCCGGCCCGCCGGAGCTTGGCGATCGTCGCCGCCAGCGCGTCGACTTGCAATCCATCGGCATCGGCCGGGACCGGCACCAGGTCGAGCGGGTGGTCGCGCAGGATGCGCACCGCCAGATGGTAGGTCGGTGATTCGACCAGCACCACATCGCCGGGTCGGGTCCAGAGGGTACAGATCTGGTCGAGCGCGTGCGAGGCGCCGCCGGTGATCGCGATCTGCTCTGGTGTGGGCGCTCGGCCCTCGGTGCGCGCGATGTGCTCGATCAGCCAGGCGCGCAGCGGCCCGGCGCCCGGGTCGGCGCCATAGGCCAGCGCCGCAGCCCCGAACCGATCGAGCGCTTGCGTCGCTGCGCGACGTAGTGCGGCGACCGGTAGCAGCGCAGGGTCGGGGTGGCCCCAGCCGAATTCGATCATGCCGGGCCGCCGGACGAGCTGGATGATCGGGAGGTCGAGCATGGCGAACTGCGCACCGATGGGCACAGAATGCAGAACGAAGAATACAGAATGCCGCTTGCTGACGCGATACCGGGCGAGAAGCGGCACGCGGTGCTTCAGGCCTGGCCTGCAGATGTGGTTTGACGATCGTTTCAGCAGCCGCTGAAGGCCGTGCCTTTGCACCACACGGGGCATGGGTGGCATCGATCTTGCGGACACGCCAACCGGCATCCCACGATGATCGCAACGTGCAGCATATATTGGATGCTCGAGACCATTTGCAACGATCGCAACAGCAGGTGAGAGTATGACCGATCGGCAACCGGAAGAGGATTTTCTTGCCGACCTGCTCCAGCGCTCTGAGCGGACCGAAGCTCTGGGTGCTGCACCAGATGCGTCACGCGACCCATCCCTGCCGGCCGACGACGAACTGGCGCTGCTTAAGCGGGCGAACGAGGTCGGCACACCGGTGCTGGTTCCACCGGCAGAAAGCCCGGCAACGTCGGTCGCGCATCAGGCAGCCCCGCCCGGCGAAGCGCCCACATCGTTCGGGGCCGAGATCGCCGCGATCGTCCGTCGCTACCCGATTCCGGCGCTGCTCTTCAGCGCGGGATTGGTCTACCTGCTCACCCGCCGGCGCCGTTAGCACCGATCGGCCAGAGCAGGACCCCACTCCCGCGCGAGCAGCGCTGGTGGCCGCAGTCCGTAGCTGTTCGTCGGCCGGAAGCCCCCGTCATCGCAGTGGTGTGGAGCCGGCAGCAGCTTTCCGCCGACGGGACGCAGTCACATCGTCGCGCCCAGGATCCAGGGGTTGAACTCTTCCTCGCCGATGCCCTGGGCCTCGCTCAGGCTTGGCTCGCCCGAGGCCACCGCGATCAGCTTCTCGAAGATCTCGTGCCCGACCTCCTCGACGCTGGCGCCCTCCAGGATGCGCCCGGCGTTGATGTCCATGTCGCCGCGCATGCGCTCGTAGGTTATGCTGTTGGTCGCGATCTTGATGCTCGGCACCGGCTTGAACCCGAAGCAGCTTCCCCGCCCGGTGGTGAACGCGATCAGGTTGCATCCCCCGGCCACCTGTCCGGTCACCGAGACCGGGTCATACCCGGGGGTGTCCATGAACACGAACCCGTGCTCGCGGATCGGCTCGGCGTACTCGTACACTGCCTGCAGCGGCATGCTGCCGCCTTTAGCGATGGCACCGAGCGACTTCTCATAGATCGTCGTCAGCCCGCCGGCTTTATTCCCCGGCGCCGGATTGTTGTCGATCACGAACCCCTCGCGCTCAGTGTAAGCTTCCCACCAACGGATGCGCTCGATCAGCCGTTCGCCGACCGCCCGGCTCACTGCCCGGCGCGTCAGCAAATGCTCGGCGCCGTAGACCTCGGGCGTCTCGCTGAGCACTGCCGTCCCTCCCTGGGCCACCAGCAAATCGGCGGCATACCCAAGGGCGGGGTTGGCGGTGACGCCGCTGAAGCCATCGCTGCCGCCGCATTGCAGCGCCAGCATCAGCTCGCTCACCGGTACGGGCTCGCGCCGCGCAGCGTCGGCGCGCTGCAGGAGCGCGGCGACGGCCTTCAGCCCTTCCTCGACCGCTGGCGCCACCCCGCCGGCGTCCTGAATGCCGACATAGGGCGGCAGCGCGAAGTCGTCCAGCTTCTCGGCCCGCATCAACGCTTCGAACTGGTTGGCCTCGCAGCCCAGGCCGACGAACAGATAGCCTGCGACATTGGGATGGCGCGCGAATCCGGCCAGCGTGCGCCGTAGCAGGTCCATCTCGGGGCCGCTCTCGCGCGTACCGCACCCGCTCTTGTGCGCCAGGCCGACGACATCGGTCACGTTGGGGAAGCGCGGCAGCAGCTCGGCCCGCGCGCGCGCGGCGATCGTGCGCACCGTATGCGCGGCGCAGTTGACGGTGCCGATGATCACCACGGCGTTGCGCGTGCCGGCCCGCCCGTTCGCACGCCGGTAGCCCATGAACGTGCGCCGCTCGGCCGCAGGCACAAGCGGGACCGGGCGAACATCGGTGCCGAACTGATAGTCGAGCCGCATATCGCCCACCGCCAGGTTGTGGGTATGCACGTGGTCGCCCGGCGCGATCGGGCGCGTGGCGAAGCCGATCACCTGGCCATAGCGCCGCACCGGCTGGCCGGGCTCGATCGCCCGCAGCGCAATCTTGTGCCCGGCACCGACATCCGTCGCCAGGCGCACGGTCTGCTCTCCGATGGTGATCCGGCGGCGGGCAGCCAGCGGTACCAACGCGATCGCGACATCGTCGTCGGGATGCAGCCGCAGTGCCGGGGTCTCCTGCAACGTGATGAGCATCGGCTCCTCCTATGCTTCGTCGTCAATAAACACCCGTTGCACCTCAGGTGCCGGGCGCGGCTCGCCAGCGGGCAGCGGGTCGGTGTCCGTCGGCGCCGGGCGAAGGGCCAGGTGCAGGGTCGTTCCGTGTCCTGGCCTGCTCTCGGCCCAGATCCGCCCATTGTGCCGTTGGACGATCGCGTGCGCGATCGAGAGGCCCAGGCCGGTGCCCTGGCCCACTGCGCGGGTGGTAAAGAAGGGCTCGAAGATACGTGCCAGATGCTCGGGCGCGATTCCCGGCCCGCTGTCGCTGATCGCCAGGCGCACCTCGTGCTGCTCCAGCCAGCCCCGAATCGTCAGCCGGCGCGGCCTGGACGGTGGGTTGTTCATCAGCGCCAGCAGCGCGTTGTGGATGATATTGAACAGCACTTGCTCGATCTGGCGGGGATCGCCGAGGGGACGCGGCAGGGTGGGATCGAGATCAATCTCGATCTCGACGTTGTGGGTTGTCAACTCGGAGGCCAGGCGGGCCAGCGTGGCACGCACCAGCGCCTCGAGGCCGATCGGCTGTGGCTGTGGTGGTTGGGGATGCGCAAAGGTGCGCAGTTGCTGCACGATCTGGCTGATGCGCAGCGCGGCGCGCTCGATGTTCTCCAGATCGGCCCGGAGCGTGGGCGGCAGATCCTCGAGTAACTGCAGCTGCACCAGGCCCAGGATCGCCGCCAGTGGATTGTTGAGCTCGTGGGCGGTGCCGGCCACCAGGCTGCCCAGCGCGGCCAGCTTCTCGTTCTGGCGTAGCTGGGCCTCGAGCTGGCGCTGCGCGGTCATATCCTTGATAATCACAAACACCTCGTCGTATTCCGAGATCAGCGCGGCCGAGAGCATCGCGATCAGCGACCCACCGTCCGCCTTGACGATCTCGATCTCGAAGCTCTGCGGCTGCCCGGCGAGAACGGCATGCCAGCGCGGCACCAATTCCTGGTGGAGCCGCTCCGGCACGAAGCGCAGGAATGGTTGCCCGATCACCTCCTCGGGGCGGTAGCCCGTGATAGCTGTCAATCGCTCGGGGTTGAGCAGGCGCATGGTCATATCCCGGCGGATCGTCAGCAGCACATCGGGTGTGCTGTGGATCAAGGTGTTGAGGTAGCTCTGGACCTCGGCAGCCGCCCGATACAGCGCCTCGTTGGCGGCCGCCGTCTCCTGGAGCGCCTGGTGTACCTGGGCCTTGGCGACCGCCTGGGCCAGTTGGGTGGCGATCGCCTGGAGGAGTTGCAGGTCGCGCCCGGTATAGGATTGGCCGTGCGCAAGGCCGACGTTCAGCGATCCGAGCAACTTTGCTTCGGCCATCAGCGGAATCAGGGCCGCGCTACTCACGTGCAGCTCCGCGAGCCCGGGATAGGCGGATAGCAGTTGCTGGAGCATGTCGTGGTCTACCACCCGGATCCGGCCTGCACGCAGGTCTGCCGGAAATGGCAGACTATCGATCGGGATACATTGCATACTGGCGATCAGCTCGGGCGGCAGGTTCAGCTGGGCGCGTAGTTCCAACCATCCCTTTTGCGGATGGAGCAACTGGATGCTGCTGAACGTCGCCAGCCCGACGTCGTGCAGCGCGCGCAGGCCCTGGTGCAAGATCGTATCAAGGTCGAGCGAGTGGTTGATCGCCTCGCTCACGCGCACCAGCGCGGCCAGCGCACGCGCCTCACGCTGCTGCTCGGCTTCGTACTCCAGCCGCTGCGTCACGTCGCGCCCGATCACCTCGACCTCCAGCGGCTGGTCGCCTTGCCAGAGTACCTGGGCAGTTATCTCCAGCATCAACCGGCGGCCGTCTTTCCGCCGGGCCCGCACCGTCCATGGCATCTCGACCGGCTCGTGCTGCAGCAGGCGCGCCAGCCGGTCCTTCGATTCTGCTAGCGCCATGGGATCGAGCAGCTCGCACAAAGCGATCTGAGCGATCTCCGCCTCGGTATAGCCGATCATGCGCCGCGCAGCCTGATTGAAGTGTCGGATCGTGCCATCGGGCGCCAGGCTAATCACCGCTTCGGCCGCCTGCTCGACCAGCAGACGGTAGCGCTGCTCCGACTGCTGGAGCGCGGCGTGGAGCTGCGCATTCGCCACTGCTACGGCGGCATACTCGGCGTACCGCGCCAGGTACTCCAGGTCGGCCGGCGTGAAGCGGCCTGGCTCGCCGTGGCTGACAACCAGCACGCCCAGAATCGATCCTTGATGGAAAAGCGGCTGAAAGAGCGCCGCACGCTGCCGGCCGGCCTGCAGCGCTGGCAGATAAGCCTCCGGTTCGCCCCGTGTATCGACAATGCAGATGCCCTGCCCGCTGCGCAGCACTTTGCCAGCCAGGCTGGCCGCGATCGGCAGCTGCATGCCAAGCAAGCGCTCGGCGCCGATCCCTGTCGCCATGACACAGACCAAGCTGTCCGTGTCCTCGGTCGGCAACGCAATGCTGGCAAGCTCGGCGCCCAGCAGCTCCTGGGCCTGCCGACATACCACCCGCAGCACATCCTCCAGCGATCCCAGCGTCGTCACTGCGCGCGCGGTCGCCGCCAGCGAGTCGAGCCGTTGGATCTGCTGCTCCATGCGATACCGCAGGTCGATCTGGGCCAACACTGCGGCGATCTGATGGCCAAGCACCTCGACGAACGGCACGTCGTCGTGGCTTAAGATCTGTCCCCAGAGAACCAACACCCCACGCTGCTGCTCGCCGGCGAGCAGCGGCGCGACGATAAACCCCCGAATGCCCTGCAATTGCAACAGGCCCCTGGAGATCGTGGCGGCGGCCGGCGGCATAACGGCGCGGAGCATCGTGGGAATATCGGTCCAGAAGATCGCCCTCCGTTGCTCCAGCACCGTCCGGTATGGATCGACGTCCGCCGGGATGTGCAGTTGTGAGATCATGACGGCGGCGCGGCGGCGGATGAAATCGTGGAGGACTGGCGACGCGTTGGTATAGTGCACGTGCAACAGCGTGCCTTCAGGATTGAGGAGCAGAATCGCTGTGCGCAGGCCGACCTGCCACAGGGCCTGGGCCACGCGGGTGAAGACTTCGCCAGCCGAACGGGCCACCAGCAGCACGGGCCCGAGCCGGTTGAGCTCCAGGATCAGTTGCTCACGGCGGTGGGTCAGTGAGCGGGGGTAGACGATCAGCGTGATCCGACCTTCGGAGTCATCGGAGTTGGGGAGCGCTTCGAGCTCGACCGTTAGGGGCAGCTGGTCCCGGCGCTGCAAATGAACCCGGGCCAGCGCTGCCGGTCGCGACGCAGCGGCCTGCTCGAGCAGCGATCGGATGTGGTCGCGCTCGTGATCCAGCACCAGCGCCTCGATCGGTTTGCCAAGCACCGCTGCTTCGTCGGTAGCCAGCAATTCGAGCATGGGCCGGCTGAGCCCAAGGATCTGCCCGCTGGGGGACAACACTATGATCGGCCAGGAGGTTTCCGTGAGCAGATGGATCAGCTCCGAAGATCGAAGCGCTTCTTCTGTGGTCGATTCAGTCATGGAATACGGCCTTCAGCCGTAAATCGAGTGTCTGGTTAGCAAAGTATCGAACCCGGGTCACGACCACCGATGCCTAGGCATGGTGGCGCGGTCGGTCGGAGGGTCGTGGATGGCGGACACCGTTGCGTTGTTCAGTGTGCTCTGGAGCATATTCTACCACGGCTCGGACCTGGCATGCTAGAATACCCCGGCCTGCTTCCGTCAACCATGGTGAGCATAGCGAGGGCGGGCTACAACTATCTGGCGTGGTCCTTCGCTGCGCCTCCGGCCCGGCTTGAGGTGCCAGATGCCGGACCGATCCCGCCTAGTGTCAGCCGATCATCAGGAGATCACCCTATGACCACGCCCGCCGATCCCTGGGGCGACAGCTTCACCGACGCCGAGCGCGCGTTGCTCGCGCCCTTCGTCACCAACCTCGATCGGCCGATCTTTGGCCTGCGCAACCTGCCCGAGGTGGTCAAAGGCGCGCTGTTCTCGCGCTACAGCCGCTCGGATAAGAGCCTGCGCCGTATTCTGCTGGACGAGTTCATCCAGGCCCCCGAGTCGGAGTTCGCTGCGATCGCCACGGCGAATAGCACCGGGCAACTGATCGCGATCCAGCATGCCGAGGCGTTCTACGAGCGCGTGCTGATCGGCTACGGCGACGATTCGGTGGCCGAGCTCGGCGGGGCGCATCTGGCCTGCGAAGGGGTCAGCAACATCGCTGCCAAGGCGCTCGAAGACAGCCGGATCGGCATCAGCCCGCTGGAAAAGTCGACCCGCTATGTGCTGTTCAACCGCAAGGTCGGCGGGCGCTACCGGTACCTGCGCGAACCGGCGATCATGGCGTCGCGCCACGCCGCACACTACGAAACCGCGCTCGACGGCCTGTTCGATACTTATACTGCGTTGTTAGAGCCGACGATCGCCTTTGTGCGCGCTCAGACACCGCGCGACGCAGGTACGTCGGAGCGGGCCTACGCCAGCGCAACGCGCGCCAAAGCCTGCGACCTGCTGCGGGGCCTGTTGCCGATGGCGACGCTCACCAACGTCGGATTGTTCGGCAACGGGCGGGCGTTCGAATATCTGTTGACCAAGCTCTCTGCCAGCTCGCTCGGCGAACTGCAGGCGCTCGCTGCCGCGATGCAGGCCGAACTCGACGCCCTGATCCCATCGTTCGTCAAGCGCGCGAAGAACGATCGCGGCCGGGCCCATCAGGCCTACCTGCGCACCACCCGCGAGCGCGTCGCCGGGGTGATCACGCATTGTCGCTTGCAGATTGCAGATCGGAGTGATGGCAATCTGCAAGCGACAATCGACGACCGGCAGGCTGAATCGGGCGTCACGCTGGTCGAGTACGACCCCGACGCCGAGGTCAAGACCGTCGCTGCGATCCTCTACCCACACAGCGATATGCCGCTGGCGGCTGTGCGCGCGTATACCGCGCAGCTCACCGCCGAGGAGCGGCTGGCGATCATCCGCGCCTATGTCGGCGAGCGCGGCAGCCGCTTCCATCGGCCTGGCCGGGCTTTCGAGGAGCCGGTGTACACCTTCGACCTGCTGGCCGACCTGGGTGCCTACCGCGATCTGCAGCGCCATCGCATGCTCACCCAGGAGCGCCAGCGCTACACCGTGCGCCATGGCTATGTGACCCCGCCCGAGCTCGCTGCCGCCGGCCTGGCCCAGCGCTACGCGGCGGCGCTGGAGCGCGCTGCCGAAGTTGTCGAAGCGATCGCCACCGATCTGCCCGAGCAGGCGCAGTACGCCGTGCCGCTGGCGTTTCGGGTACGCTGGCGGATCAGGTTGAACCTGCGCGAAATCTATCACCTGGTCGAGCTCCGCTCTGCACCGCAGGGCCACCCGACCTATCGGCGCATCGCCCAGGCGATCTATGCCCAGGTGCGGGCAGTCCATCCAGCGCTGGCCGAGGGCATGCGCTTCGTCGATCTGGGCGACTACGCCCTGGAGCGGCTGGACGCCGAACGGCGGCTCGACGCGAAGTTCAATCGCGCGGCTAGGGCGGAGGGCTAGACTGATATCCAAGAGGCGGCAGTCGGCCATTGGCAGTCAGCCGTTGGCAGTTGGCAGGAACCGTTGGGGCCTTTCCGCTCCTTTCCCGGTCATATGCGACTCACCGCCGCGACGCCGAGACCACGAACCGATCGCTGGGGCTCCGCAGTGGTTCGTTGTGCCGTCCGTGATCGATTGGCCATCGTCTACCATCCTACAGTCGTCTCTGGCATGCGCGCAAAAAACGCTGTTGGTGTCGTTTGCTATACAGGGCAAAATTTCTGCGGCCCCTGTCCCGACGTTGTTCGACTCGCAGCGGAAAGAAAGGAGTCTCATGTATGTGCCAGCGAATCGTTGGCCCTCCGTCCATCTTTTGCATCCTACCACCCCACATCCTCCGCGCGATCGCCCAGAATGGCACGCCTCAGCAGCGCGCGGCGGCGATGCAGACCCTGGCCACCGACCAGACCTTCCGCGCGATCCGCGCGGCCCAGCGCACCACGACGCCATCCCCCCAGCGGCGCCCAGGCGTGCTGGGGGTGGAAGGTCAGAAGCAACGAACGATCTATGATGCGCACAATACGCAGACCCTGCCCGGCACGGTGGTGCGCACCGAGGGCGCGCCGCCCACCGGTGATGCGGCCGCAGACGAAGCCTACGACGGGCTGGGCGCGACCTACGACTTCTTCTGGGAGATCTACGAGCGCAACTCGATCGACGACGACGGCCTGCCGCTCAACGCCACCGTCCATTTCGGCGTCGACTACAACAACGCCTTCTGGGATGGCCAGCGCATGGTCTTCGGCGACGGCGATGGCGATCTGTTCAACCGATTCACGATCGCGCTCGATGTGATCGGCCACGAGCTGACCCATGGCGTTACCGAGGACGAGGCCCGGCTGTTCTACTTCTTCCAGCCTGGCGCGCTGAACGAATCGATTTCGGATGTGTTCGGCTCGCTGGTCAAGCAGCGTGTGCTCAACCAGACCGCCGACCAGGCCGACTGGTTGATCGGCGCGGGCCTGTTTACGCCCAACGTCAACGGGGTGGCGCTGCGCTCGATGAAGGCGCCAGGCACCGCCTACGACGATCCGGTGCTGGGCAAGGATCCCCAGCCGGCGCATATGCGCGATTTCGTTTATACCTACGAGGACAACGGCGGTGTGCATATCAATTCCGGCATCCCCAACCACGCGTTCTACCTCGTCGCGACCCAGCTCGGTGGGCATGCCTGGGAGAAGGCCGGCCTGATCTGGTACGAGACGTTGCGCGATTCGCGGCTGCGGCCCACCACGGGCTTTCGGCGCTTCGCCCGGCTGACGCTCCTCAACGCCGGAAGGCTCTTCGGCGAGGGCAGCTCGGAGCAGCAGGCCGTCCGCGATGGCTGGAGCGAGGTCGGGATCACGATCGTCTGATACGAACCGGGCAGCAGGTAGCAAGCGGCAGTCAGCAGTCGATGGCGCCAGCAGCGGTCGTCGGCATTGCCGTGATGGGGATGGCAACTGATTCGGCAGTCAAGAACCCTGGAGCGCTTGAGACCAGCGTGGACTAGTGGTCCACCCCAGGAAAGCTGGCGAGTCGTCATGCCGCCTGCTGCATATGCCCTGTTGCATCCGGCCCCCGGCCGCGCCGGCGGCCTGCGCCGCGGGAGCCCGCAGCTTCAGCCGCCGGGCGGTAGGGGGCCGGGGGTAGTGGGACCTGACCATAAGGCGGCGAGCGGCTGACCACCGCCTGCAGGCGGCACAACGCATGCGTCAACAGCAGGGTCGCCGGCCACCAGGGCAGCCGTACCTTATCGGTTTGGACCACCAAGACACAGCGCGAACCAGGCCTGTGGGCCCTTTGTGTCTTTGTGGTAACCCCCTGCCGCATGCCTCCGGTCTCCGAATCTCCTGTCTTCGATCTCCGATCCCCCGCTCCAGTCTCTTGTCTCGCCTCTGGTGTCTCGCGGCTAGTCTCCGGCGTCAGGTGTTTGGTCCCTGGTCTCCGGTCTCTTGTCGCTTAGCGTCCCCTCGTGCCCAATCGGTGGTATGATCTATGCCTGATCCTTGTGACGACTGCAGGTCGCCATCAGAACAATTACGCGTTGAGGAGGACAGCGATGCGGATTCAGTTTAAGACCGAAGGCGGCAGCGCCTATTTCCCCGGTCTGAGCAAGCCGATCACGATCGATAGCGCGGAGATGCCAGCGGAGGAGGCCGCTGAATTGGATCGGTTGGTTGAGGCAGCGCGATTCTTCGACCAGCCGGCGTTGGTTGGCGCCCCTTCGCCGGGCGCCGCCGACTACCAACAGTACACGATCACGATCCACGACGGAAAGCGCCACCATACGGTGCGCATGACCGATTTCGCCGCCGATCCCGACCTGCAGGCGCTGCTCAACTATCTGCGGGCGAAAGCCAAGGGGCTGCGCGCAGCCGCGCGTGCCCGCGCCGCAGATCAACGCCCGGACCAGCCATCCTAGTGCAAAACCAGGCAGGTTGGGCGGGATGAAGGGTTGGGCTTGAGCGAGACCGATCACTAACCCGCACCCCTGACCCCGCGCTTGGGAAAGCACTGGCCCACCTCATCCACCGCGACGGCGCGATCTCGGCTTGCAATCCGCTCGGCTTTGAACAGGAGAGAGCGAAGATGACAGATTGATTACAGCGGGCGTCAGAATGGCAAAATGAGCCGATCTGCGGTTGACAATCCCCCGCCGGATGCATAGGATCATCCCTGATCCACCTACGCCACTATGACGAACCAGGCTGTCCGTCCGACGAGGGGACCATGGCGTTGCGCTTTCAGCAGAAACTGATTATTCCTTCCTCCTCGCGCCCGCTCGTCGCCCGCGCTCAGCTCCTATCCCAACTCGAACAAGCGATCACCACCAAGCGCATCGTCGCGCTGGCTGCCCCGGCTGGCTGGGGCAAGACCACGGCGCTGGCGCAGTGGGCTGGCCAGAGCAGTTTGCCGGTCGCCTGGTACACGCTCGATGTGGCCGACCGCGACCCGCAGCTGTTTCTCGACTATCTGCTGCACACCGTGGCGGCGTTCGTCCCCGGCGCAGCCGGGATCGTCGCCCAACTGGCCTCTGCCGGCCCGCAGAACCTGCCCGAGCTGATTCATGCGGCAGCGCTGGCGATCGCTGCCGCACCAGCGCCGTTCGCGCTGGTCTTCGATGACTTCCACACCCTCGAAGACGAACCGCCGCCGGTGCAGCCGGGCACGGCGCTGGTGCTCAACCTGCTGGCCTCGATCGCCGAGTATGCCTCCAACTGCCACCTCGTCATCGCCTCACGTACCTTGCCGGCCCTCCATGGGATGGTCCGCATGGTCGCTCAGCAGCGCGCCGCGGTGTTCGATTACACAGCGCTGCAGTTCAGCGCTGCCGACATCCAGCAACTGGCGGGGATGTGCTATGCGCTCGCCCTGTCCGACGACAGCGCGGACCGACTGGTGACTCAGCTTGGTGGCTGGATCACTGGGATCGTGCTCTCGCTCGATCAGGCATGGGCGGATCAGCAAGGGCTGCAGGCCGCAGAGCGCGGTGGGCGGGAGGCCCCCGACGCGCTTCTCGGCCCGCCCGTGCCGGTACAGGCGGATACGGCTCAGGTCTACGCCTATTTCGCCGAGCAGATCATCGCGCCGCTTGCGCCCGAGTTGCAGCGCTTCCTGGAAGAAACCAGCGTGCTCGAGGATCTCTCGCCCAGGCGCTGCGACGCACTTCGCGGCACGAACGACTCCGCAATGTTCCTCGATGAGATCAAGCGGCATGGGCTGTTCGTCTCAAGCCGAGCCGGCTGGCTGGCCTATCACAGCCTGTTCCGCGATTTCCTGCGCTCGCGGCTGGCGCGCGACCCCCAGCGCCAGCGGGCGCTGCTGCGGCGGGCCGGCGACCTGTATCGTGCCGAGGAGGATCTTGAGCGCGCGCTGGACTGCTACCTGGCCGCCGATGCTGAAGAAGAGGCGATCGCCCTATTGCGCACAGCCATCCCGCGCTTCCGCCAGCGCTCCCGGCAGACGACCTTGCTGGCCTGTTTCGAGCAGCTCAGCCAGCGCAGCGCAGCGGGCGGCGTCGCTCCACTGCCAACCGATTTGTTGCTGGCACAGGCGCGCGTCTATAGCGATCTGGCGCTGTGGGAGCGCGCCTACCTGGCGATCCAACTGGTTGAGACGATCGGCGATGCCGAAGCCCGCTGGGAGGCTGCGATCCTGCATGCCGATCTGCTATGCCTGCAAGGCGATTATGTAGGCGCCCAGGCGGCCCTCGAGAGCCTGCCGGTGGCCGCGCTGCCGGTGCGGCTGCAGAGTGCCTATCACATCACCGCTGGCCAGGTCTTGCTGCTCAGCGGCGCCATTCCCGCGGCGATCGAATCGCTCGAGCGAGCCCAGGCGCTGGTGCCGACCATTCCCGAGTTCGCCGACGATCCAAGCGCACTCGCCGACATCTCCGACAACCTCGGGTGGGCCTATGCGGTGCAGGGCGATCGGCAGGCCGCGCTCCGGCACCTTAAGCGCGCCGATGCGTGCTGGCAGGCGTGCGGCAACAGCGGGCGGCGCGCCAATACGCTCAATAATCTGGGCATGCTGGCCATGGAAGAGGGACGCTACGCTGAGGCGCGCGCGGCCTTCGAAACCGGGCTGGCGATCGCCCAGCAGACAGCGCGCCGGCGCGAAGAGGCGGTGCTGCGCTGTAGCATGGCCGAGCTTGATGTGCTGGAGGGCGAGCTCGAGCAGGCGCTCGCGCGCTTCACCGAGGCCCACGCGCTGGCCATGCAGACCGATGTGCTCAGCAGCGCCGAGGCTGCTGCCGCTGGCGCGCTCTGGACGGCAGCGCTCCAGGGCGATGCCGCTATGGCCCAGGCCTGGCTGGATGTCGCCTCGGCGATCTTCGGGCCCGGCCAGCCCGAGGTGCGCGGGCGGAAGGCATTGGGGCAGGCGATGCTGTTCCTTCTCCAACCGCGCCCCGATTTCGCTGCGCTCGCCGACCTTGCGGCTGAGGTGACAGCCGTCGAAGCCTATCTGAGCGCTCCCGAGCGCGCCTATCTGGCGTTGCTGCGCGCCACCCTGACTTTCGAGCGGACCGGCTGGCCGCGGGCGAAGGCCGAGTGGGAAACCTTCGCCAGCCGCGCCGCAGATCTCCCCGAGGCGCTGCTGGTGCGCTTTGTGCCGCCCCATCAGCGGATCTTCGCCGCGGCGCGCGAACACTCGCCACTGGCACAGCGTCTGCTCGAAACCATTGAGCGACCCAGCCCCAGCCGCTGGCAGGTGACGGCCTTGGGCGCCTTCAGTTGCATGGTGGATGGTGTCCCCTGCGACCTCTCGCCGCTCCATCGGGCGCTGCTGGTGCGCCTCCTCGATGCCGGCCCACAAGGCCTGACCGTCGAACGGCTGTGGGAATCGGTCTGGGGCGACAGCGATGTCTCGATGCCGGCACTACACCAGGCACTGCGCCGGCTGCGCGTCCAGACCGGCCTGGCAGTCTCGGCGCGCGAGGGGTATTGCGCGATCCGGTCGTCCTGGGAAGCGATCGACTACGATGTGCGCGCGTTCGAACAGGCCCTCGAAACACCCAGTCGCGAGTCGGTGCAGCGCGCCATGGCGCTCTATCGCGGCGACTTCCTGCCAGGCGCGCCGCTCAGCGCGTCGCTGTGGGTCGACGCGCGGCGCGCGCATCTGCAGCAGCGGTACCTCGACGCGCTGGAGGAGCTTGCGCGCGCCGCCGAGCGCGACGCACCGCACCTGGCGATCCACTACTACCAGCAGGTCTTGCAGATCGACGGCTGCCGCGAGCAGACCGCCGCGCAACTGATGCGGCTGGCTGCTCGCTTCGGCAACCGCTCGCTGGTCAACGCCACGTTCGAGCACCTCAAGGGCGCCCTCCGCACTCTCGGCGCGACGCCCGAGCCCGCTACCGCTGCCCTGTACCAGCAGTTGCATTAAAGAACACAAATTCCGCGGTGACGCGCTGCCTGGCCCCTGTCGGGCAGGCGTGGGGGAGGAAGGCCACGTACGTGGCCTCGTTCAGCCCGCGCAGGCAGGCGTGAGCCCGATCGCCGCGGGCTTCAGCCCGACGGCACCAGGTCGACCGCCTCCCCACACCGCGGCGAGCGAGGGCCAGGGGGTGAGGGGTACTGCGACCGTGCACGGCCTGACCCATACCAGCGTCTGGGAGCACCATATGCGCTCGGCGAAGCGCGAGAAGTGCTGCATCGATGCTGTCAGCAGCCTGGCTCTCATCCGCCTGTTATGCCGGTGTGAGGTCGCCGTGATGGTGCTGCAATCCGCATACCGCTATAATCGATAGCGAATCATCACTCATCCGAATTCGATCTACTCCTGCTACATCGGGCGCCGCGGATGCTTCCGTGCCGCGCTGTCGTCGCAAGATCATGCTCGTCCCACCCCCATGGGAGCATGGTCCCGGTTGTTCTTGGGCTCGATCCGGGGGCACATCACTTCCAATGTGCTCTGTCGCATGTCGTATTCAGCAACGCTAGGGATGAGGGACCGGCGCCATGATCATGGCTACCGCTGACCCGGCCGGCGCTCACGGCCTCGAGCGTCTGTATCAGGACTACCAGCGCCCGATCCTGGCATATTTGCTGCGTCTGGTCGGGCAGCGAGAGACGGCTGAGGACTTGTGCCAGGAGACCTTCGTCAAAGCGTTGCGCGGCTGGGCCCACCGCGACTCCCAGGCCAACGCTGCGGCATGGCTCTACCGCATCGCCACCAACACCGCCTATGACCACCTGCGCCGGTGCCGGCGCGTCTGCTTCACGCCGCTGCTCGAGACCACACCCACTCCCAACCCGACCCACGCGATCGAGGCGTGCCTGGCCGAGAGCGAGCCGGTGCGCGCTGCGCTGGCGCGGCTGCCGCTCCGCTACCGGGTGCCACTGGTGTTACACACCTGCCTTGGGCACAGTCTGCAGGAAGTCGCCACGATGCTCGGCTGCTCCGAGGCCGCTGCCAAGATGCGCCTGTTCCGTGCGCGCGAGCGTTTTCGGAAGGTGTATCAGGGGCAGGGCTAACATAACGACTCCGCCGCCCATTGCACGCCCGTTGGTTAGGATGTAGGGCTGTTGCAGAGTGCGGTGACCGCAGGGCCATATCACGGACCTGGTGCGATGCCTCCTGTAGCTGGCGCGCGTGGCTGATCGCTCTAAGAGGCAGTCGGAAACGTTCGCGGCGGGGGATTGGGGGCCGGCAGGCCACCCAAAAATCCCGTTCCACTTTTGCGCAGCGGCACCGCTGCCACGGAAAAAGCGGAGAAGGATGGTTAGGGCGAAGCCCGCCAAACCTCCCTTTTCAGACAGCTTTTCGTACGACAATTGTACCTTCTCTGGGAATGATCCCCAGTAGAGGTGGGGCATGTGCCATCCCGCGCTTTGTTGAAAGAACCTGCTTCTGGTACAATTGTGGTCTCAGTATAGCTTTCTGGAGGGTGTGATGGCGAGGACCAAGTTTGTATTCTCCACCGACTTCCACGGCTCAGAGACCGTCTGGCGGAAGTTTCTGAACTGCGCCAGGTACTTCGGCCTGGATGCGCTGGTCATGAGCGGCGACATGACCGGCAAGGTGATCATCCCGCTTATCAAACGGCCCGATGGCCGGTATGATGCCCATTTCATGGGTAAGAATTACGTCCTGGACGAAAGCGAGCTGCCCGAGTTTGAGAAAAAGTGCCGCATGGTCGCCTACATGCCCTACCGCACGACGCCAGGGGAGGCCGCCCGCATCGCGACCGATGAGCAGTACCGCGAAAACCTCTTCGAGAAGATCGAGTGCGAGATTATGCGCACCTGGCTGTCTCTCATCCCCGAGCGGGTCCCGGACCACGTCAGGATCATTATGAGCCCTGGCAACGACGATAAGTTCGCGATCGACCAGGTCATCCGCGCCTGCGATCGGGTCATCTTCGGCGAGGAGGAGGTTGTCCGCCTGGATGACGAGCACGAGGTACTCTGCTTCGGCTGGGCCAACCCGACCCCGTTCAACTCGCCGCGCGAGTGCTCGGAGGAGGAGCTGGAGGCCCGGTTAGCGGCAACGGTCGCTAGAGTGAAGAACCTGCGCACCGCCGTGTTTTGCATCCACGTACCGCCCTTCGAGTCCATGATCGATGAGGCGCCAGCCCTGGACGCGAACCTGCGCCCGATCGTCCGGGGTGGACGCCAGATCATGATCCCGGTCGGATCGAAAGCGGTCCGAACGATCATCGAGCGCTATCAGCCACTGCTCGCCCTGCACGGGCATGTCCACGAGAGTCCAGGATTTGTACGCATTGGTCGCACGCAGTGCCTGAATCCGGGCAGTGAGTACCAGGAGGGAATCTTTAAGGGCTACCTGGTGGAGATCGAAGGAGATCGGATCCTGCAACTCCGCCGGGTCGAGGCCTGATGAAGATTAGCCCTCGGCCGTGAGCTCCGGTTTGGTGACCTCGTCCGGCAGCTCGTACCAGCGCACGCGCTCGCCCAACCTGGCCCGGAGCCTCCAGCGCAGCGATTTGGGCCGCTGCTCCATCTGCTGGCGCAGGCGCTGCAGTTTAGCGATGACCGCGCTCCTCAGCGATTCCTCCAGATAGGAGGGCGCGCTCGCCAGGCAGCGACCGATGCTCTCGGTCACGGTCCGGTACCAGCCCCAGTCGTCGCAGCAGAGGGCGAGGATGTAATCCTCGTCGATGACCTCCCGGTCGCCGGCGGGCCCCAACTCATGGTCGGCGAGGAGGCCGAAGATATCCTTGAGATCCTTCTCGTTCATCTGAACCACCTGTAACTTCGAGAGGAGCAGCTCGGCGAGGGAGATAGTGTAGGCGTCGAGGTGGAGTCGGCCGTCGAAGTCCAGCTTGTGGCACATCTCAAAAACGTCGAGAAACACATCCACATCACACTTCCCTTCCGGATGAAAAAACATCAGTCGTTTCCGTCCGTGTAGAGCGTTGAAGCGGCGATTGGGGCGATAGCCGAGGTCCTCGAACAACTGGCGGATCACCTTACTTTGCCGGGAGTAACCGACAAAATCCACATCCCCATATGCTCGGGCCAGCGCCCCGGAGCTGGCGCTGGGGCAGTGCAGTTTCACCGCCAGGCCACCGATGAGGCGCAGATAGATACCCCGCTCTGCAGCGGCGTCGACCACCCGCCGCGCTTCTTCCACCTTGAATGACATACGCGCGCTCCACAGTTACCGGAGCCAGCAGCCTGCTGTCCGGGCGTTGGAAACCGATCGGCCAAGCATCGCCTCGGCCTGGCGAACCACTTTGCGCAGCAGGTCCGGGTCAACTACCGTTTCGGCTGCGCCGCCGCCGCGCCGGCAGACGCTCCGAAAATCGTTGACCAGCTGCGTGACGGGCAGCCGCCGGCTGAAGCAGAAGAAATACTCCCAATCATAGTCGAACAGGCCAATGAAGTCGACCTGGTTTAAAAGGGTGTCGTACAGGCGGTCAGATACCGGCGTGGCCAGGCGCTCTTGGACCCCTTCGGCCTCGGTCTCGGCTACGGCAAAGATGCGCAGGCGATCGAGCGATCCGTAGCGCCTGACCGCCCACTCCAGATCCGCTCTGGCTGCCGTTCGGAAGAGGACCTGGAAATCCGCGGACCGGCGCCCCCAAAGCTGCGACAACAGCGCGAAACCCGCTGGTCGCCCGAAGTCGAGCGGTTCCTCGTTGACCTGATACGCCAGCCCATGGTTCTCAAGGTAGGCCAGCACCTCCTTGCGGTCTACTCCTCGTTGCAGCGTCAGAACGAAGAGGCTCCGCGGGGGCAAAATCGTACACAGGAAGCCCGTAACGAGTTGCGGATCGGGCAGGAGATGGAAATGGGGCCAGGCCCGCCGCGCAGCGATCGCAGCCACGAAACTCGTTGGAGGTTGGCTGCTGCCGTTCACAGACAGCATAGGCCCCGGGCCGGGGAAGAGCAGGAGCATGGTTTCCATCACCGAACTCCCAACCGATTGGCTACGAACGAACGTATTTCATCGCTAGAAACCGAAACTCGGAGGGATCCAGCTTGAGGGTGGAGACTGGTATCTCCTCGAACCGGTCCCTATCTCGGTAGAGTCGGACCACAAATTGACCGCTCCCGATGTGAACCAGCGATACATCGGAGAACTCCCGCCACTGGCCGCCGATCTGGTTCCGGCCCCGTTTGAGCCTGAAGCTATCCGCATCATACAATAGGACGGTGTGATAATAGTTTTTATACACGACCCAGGCCAGGCCAGCGGCGATCACCACGACCAACCCCAGGAAGAGCAGCCGGATCGGCAGATCGCGCGGCATGACGACGTCGCCTATCGTGAGCAGGCCGCAGCCTGACCACAACACCAGCAGCCCCAGTAGGAGACCGATAAATAACTTGAGCAACCTGCTCAGTTGCAGGGGGGCGACCGTAATCATGGGAAGCAGCGGATGTGGCGAACCATCCTTCTCCCGAGGAAGGAGGCGTTGGTGACGATCTCCTGGCGGCTGAGATCCACCAGGGCTACCCCCATCTCCTTCACACTGTTGCTGACGACCGACTTGCGGAGCTCGCCAGGAAACGACCCATGCCCCAGGATGACCAGCCAGCACCAATGCACGTCTTCGGCTTCCATATAGCGCGACACGACGCTCAGCAGTGCATGGAGGCCGCGTTTTGCCTGGTCACTCCGACAAACGAAACAGGCCACGCAATAATTGGGCAGGATGAAGTAGGACATGATGTTGGAAAGAAACACGCCTTTGACGCGTGTCCTACCGCGCAGCAGCATCGCGAACTGCACTCCTTCCACGGTGTGATCGCGATAGGACTCGCTGAAGTCGGCGATCCAGCGCCCACTCCCGATCATCAGATTGCGCTCTAGCTTCGAAAGATAGGTTACTTCGTCCATCGCGCTCGTTTCCCCGCATCATAGCACAGCCGACTGCACATGTGTGCACGAGGGTAGTCTGGAGGGATCGGGCGCCCTCCAGACCACCCCACCGGGCCAGCCCTGGCCT
>FLYN01009402.1_pt1 | contig 25737 bp, 18 predicted proteins | sample 1122621 | NCBI WGS metagenome assembly FLYN01 (sample SAMEA4346792, study PRJEB14843) | hot springs metagenome | biome: Terrestrial Biome; feature: Habitat; material: Sediment | place: India | collected 2012-06-12 | depth 1760 m
CGGCGCTGACCACGGCCCAGCCGTCCGGCCCGCCCGCGCGCTACCGGGTCGTGGGCGTTACCACGCGCGAGCAGCGCAGCGCGATCGCCGCCACCGGCGCAGCGATCGATGCGGTCGGCCCGGATGCGATCGCGATCACTGCCACGCCGGATGAGCGCCGCCGGATCGCTGCGCTCGGCTTCACGGTCCAGCCGCTCGCCGGGCTCCTCGACTTCCCGCCGGCCGACGCCGCCTACCACACCTATGCCGAACTCAGCGCCGAGCTCCAGACCATGGCCGCTGCACACCCCGACCTCGTCGACCTGTTCAGCATCGGCCGGTCGTACGAAGGCCGCGAGCTGTGGGCTGCCAAAATCAGTGATAACGCGCAGATCGATGAAGACGAGCCCGAGGCGCTGTTCGTCGGCCATTACCACGCCCGCGAGCACCTGAGCGTCGAGATGCTGCTCGCCATCCTGCACATGCTGGTGGATGGCTACGAACCGGCCCGGCCCGAGGCTCCGATCACCCGGCTGGTCGATACGCGCGAGATCTACCTGATCTTCGACCTCAACCCCGACGGCGGCGAGTACGATATCGCAACCGGCGCCTATGTATACTGGCGTAAGAACCGCCAGCCCAACAGCGATGGCGTCTCGATCGGCACCGATCTGAACCGCAACCACAGCTACCGCTGGGGCGGCAGCGGCGCGTCGGACGACCCCGGCTCCGAGACCTACCGCGGGCCGGCGCCGGCCAGCGCGCCCGAGGTGGCGGCGATCGAGTCTTTTGTCAACAGCCGGGTGATCGACGGTGTCCAGCAGATCCGCGTCGCGATCACCTTCCACACCTACGGCGAGCTGATCTTGTGGCCCTACGGCTATACCTACGACGATGTACCAGCCGACATGCAGGCCGACGACCATGCGGTGTTCGTGGCGCTGGGGCAGGCCATGGCAGCGACCAATGGCTACACGCCGCAGCAGGCCAGCGACCTGTACCTCACCAGCGGCGATTTCACCGATTGGGCCTACGGTGTCCACCGGATCTTCGCCTATACCTTCGAGATGGGCACCAGTTTCTATCCGCCCGGCGCGGCCATTCCCGCCGAAACGGCGCGCAACCATGCCGCGGTGCTGGCGCTGCTCGACTACGCCGGGTGCCCCTACGCGGCGATCGGCAAAGCGGTGATCTATTGCGCAGAGGGCTCCGCTCCGCAGCGCCTCTGGCTGCCGTTCCTCGGAAGATCATGAGCGACCCCGGGCTGCGTCAATGCCGGGAGGTCTGGTGGAGGCAGCACCGGGGCGAGGCACGCGGCGTCTCTGTACGCCCCTGCCGGCGACCCGGATGGTCCCCCCGCTGCCGCGCACTTTTCAGCCAGCCTTGCAAGAAGCGCAGAGGAGCCGTGCCCGTCCATGCACAGGGATCCGCCTGGCGCGGACTTATTGGCCGTGCGTGGGCGGCACCTCGAAGCGATACCCCACGCCACGCACCGTTTGAATATAAGTTGGGCGTGCCGGGTCGGGCTCAATTTTTTCACGCAGCCAGCGGATGTGCACATCGACCGTCCGGCTGTCGCCTAGAAAATCATAGCCCCAGACCCGCTCCAGCAGCACGTCGCGTGTGAGCGCGATGTTCTGGTTGCGCATGAGGCAGACCAGCAGATCGAACTCGCGCTGCGAGAGCGCCAGCTCGGCGCCGTTGCGCCAGGCCCGGCGCGATGCGGTATCGACGCGCAGGCCGCCGGCTTCGAGCACCTCGCGATTGCCGGCCAGGTGCCGGTCGGTGCGGCGCAGGATCGCCCGCACACGCGCGAGCAGCTCGCCCAGGCTGAACGGCTTGGTGACATAATCGTCGGCACCCAGCTCGAGCCCGGCGATGCGATCGACCTCGTCCTCGCGCGCGGTGAGCATGATGATCGGCACATTGCTCTCTTGGCGCAGGATACGACAGACCGAGAAACCATCCAGGCGCGGCAACATAATATCGAGGATCACCAGGTCGGGCTGTTCGCGTCGGGCCAGCTCGAGCCCCTGGACTCCGTCTGCGGTGACGAGAACGGTGTGGCTTTCGCGCTCCAGGTTATAGCGCAGCGTTTCCGCCAGGGTCGGATCATCCTCAACCAGCAAGATCAACGGCATCGGTGTGAGTTCTTCTTCGTGTTCAATGGCTATTTCCGTTGAAGCGGTAGCCGATCCCGCGGACGGTTCGAATATAGCGCGGCTGGGCCGGGTCGGGCTCGATCTTTTTGCGCAGCCAGCGGATATGCACATCCACGGTGCGGTCGGTGCCGGTGAAATGCGCGCCCCACACCTGCTCCAGCAGCACCTCGCGCGAGAGCGCCCGACCACGGTTGCGCAGCAGACAGGCCAGCAGATCGAACTCTTTATGCGACAGGGTGAGCTCGGTGTCGCCGCGAAAGACCCGCCGCCCGCTCAGATCGATCCGCAGTTCGTCGGCGACCAGCAACTCCTGCCCGGCCGGCCCGTCGGCGCGCGCGCTGTGCCGCAGGTGGGCACGGACCCGCGCCAGGAGTTCGCCCATGCTGAACGGCTTGACGATATAGTCGTTGGCGCCCAGTTCCAGGCCCAGGATGCGGTCCGCTTCGTCGCTGCGCGCGGTGAGCATGATGATCGGCCGATCGCTCTCCTGGCGTAGGATGCGACAGACCGCAAAACCGTCGAGGCGTGGCAGCATTACATCGAGCAGGATGAGGTCGGGCCGGCTGGCGCGCGCCAGCTCCAACCCCGCCAGCCCGTCCTCGGCGAGCAAGATCGTGTGCCCTTCATATTCGAGGTTGTAACGAAGCGTCTCGCCGAGCACCGTATCATCTTCGATCAACAAAATCGTTGCCATACCCGTGCCACTTGAACGCGATAGTCTTCCAGGTGGGTGGGCTGGTGGGCAGGGGCTCCGGCTCGCCCCTGCCCCCTCCCCACCTTGTCAAGGCTCTTGATGGATGCACCTCTTAGCTGCTGAGGACGCCTGCCTCGAGTAGCTTCTTCTTCGCCGCACCGATCGCCTCGGCGCTGGCCGGGAAGTAGCCGACCTTGAGGATCTCGTCATTGACGTAGGTCAGGTAGTAACCGATGAAGGCGGCAACCTGCGGCTTCTGCTCCATGATGCGCTTCGCCGAGTAGATGAACAGCGGGCGCGCCAGCGGGTACTCTCCGCTCTCGGCGGTCTCCTCGGTCGCCGCCACCCCCTCGATGCTGACCGCCCGTAGTTTGCCCTGGTTCTCTTTGAAGTAGGCATAGCCGAAGTAGCCGATCGCGTTGGGGCTGCCCTCGACGCCCTGTACCAGAACGTTGTCGTTCTCGCTGAGCTGGATGCCGGGCGCCTCGGTGATCTTGGCATAGGCCAGCTTCTTATCCTGCTTGTACTCCTGGGCGAAGACCTTCTCGGCGAAGAAGTCGAAGGTGCCGCTGTCGGTGCCGGGGCTGAAGAGTTGGATCGGCTCCGCCGGCCAGGCCGGGTTGACGTCCTTCCAGGTCTTGGCCGCGCCCGAGAAGATCTGCGCCAGTTGCGCGAACGTCAGGTTGTCGACGAACTTGTTCTGCTGGCTGACCACGACCGTCAGCGCATCGGTGCCGACGCGGAACTCGATCGGCTCGATACCGATCGCGGTGCAGTTGGCCACCTCCTCGTCATTGATCGGGCGACTGGCGTTGGAGATGTCGGTTTCGCCCTTGCAGAAGCGCTCGAAGCCGGCGCCGGTGCCGATGCTGTCGATCGTGATCTGGCCGGTGTACCCTTCCTGTTTGAATAGATCGGCCATGTGTTGGGTCAACGGATAGACCGTCGAGCTGCCGGCGATGACGATGTCGCCCTTGACTGTCGCCGGATCGACCTCAGGCAGTTCGGCCATCGTACCGCCGCTCGAGGTGGGCTCTTCGACGATCGCCGTGGTTGGTTGCTGGGCCGGTGTGGTGGCCGGCAGCGGGGCGGTGGTCACCTGGGTCGCCGGCAGCGGGGCGGTGGTCACCTGGGTCGCCGGCGCGGCGGTCGGGGCGCCAGTGGTCGTGGCACTGCCGCAGGCAGCCAGGAGCGGGATGAGGAGTGCCAGCAGCAAGGCTATCTGGGGTTTCGCAGTCGTACGCATAAGAATCGCTTTCCTCCTTGAAGTATGGCCCGACAGCGATCTGCCAGGCGCATGGTTCTATCGGTCGGGCCGATCATAGTCTGGTCGTATTAAGCCGGCCGCAAGCGGGTGTTAAATCTCGATTAAGCCTTCAGGGGCCTGGCCGCCCGTCGGGGGCAGGGAGTGGGGGCGGTTTGACTCGTGTTCCCGGCTTGTCTACAATAAGCCGACCGGAGCGGGCAAAGCGTGGAGCTGGGAGGGAGCACAACTGTGACGGAACTGCTCTATCATACCGATGCGTATCTGCAGGAGTTCGACGCTCGCGTTACTGCCGTCGAAGCGGATCGGGTGGCGCTCGACCGCACGGCGTTCTATGCCACCGGCGGTGGGCAGCCCCACGACACCGGCACGCTGAGCGATGGCAGCCGCACCTGGCAGGTGACCGATGTGCGCCGCGCGGGCGATCTGGTGTGGCACACGCTGGCAGGCGCGGGGATGCCCGAGGCTGGCACGCTGCTCCATGGCGTCATCGATTGGCCGCGGCGCTATAAGCTCATGCGCATGCACACGGCCCTGCACCTGCTCTGCGGCGTGATCTGGCGCGACTACCAGGCCCCGGTGACCGGTGGCAACATGGACACCGACGAGGGTCGGCTCGACTTCGAGCTGCGCGAGTTCTCGAACGAGCTGGCCCAGGCGATCGTGGCGAGGGTCAATCAGGAGGTCGCCGCCAACCGCGCGGTAGAGATCCGGATCCTGCCGCGTGAGGAGGCGTTCCAGATCCCTGACCTGATTCGCACCAAGATCAATCTGTTGCCCGAGGGGATCCAGGAGGTGCGAGTGGTCAACATTGTCGGGCTGGATCTACAGGCCGATGGCGGGACGCACGTTCGGCGCACCGGCGAGGTCGGGGTGGTGAAGCTGCTTAAGACGCGCTCCAAAGGCGCGAGCAACAAGCGCATCGTCATCGGCCTCGACGACGCCGGGGCCGGGCAGCGCGGTTGACGTTAGCAGCTGCCGCCTGCAGATCGGCGATCGCTTCTGCCAGCCGGGCGATCCCTTCCTCGATGCGTGCCGGTGTGGCATGCGAGAAGTTCAGCCGCAGCGTCTGTGCGCCGCCGCCGTTGGCGTAGAACGCCGCGCCCGGCACGAAGGCCACGTTCCGCTCGAGGGCGCGTTGGAGCAGTTCGCCGGCGTCGAGCCCCGGGGGCAGCCTCACCCACAGGAACATTCCACCGTCGGGCTCGGTCCAATCCACGCCGGGCGGCATGGTACGCTCCAGCGCGCGCAGCATCGCGTCGCGCCGCGCGCAGTAGACGCGCCGGATCCGCGCGATCTGGCGCGCGAGCAGGCCGTCGCGGCAGGCCTCGTACGCGATCGCCTGGGCCAGCGAGCCGCTGTGTAAATCAAGCCCCTGCTTGGCCTGCACCAGCTGCTGCTGCAGCGGCGTGGGCGCCAACACCCAGCCGACGCGCAGCCCCGGCGCGAGCACCTTGGAGAAGGTGCTGAGATAGACCACGTGGCGCAGCGCGCCCCACCGGGCAGCGTCGAGGGCGGCCAGCGCCGGGGGCGCCGCCCCGCTGTAGCACAGCTCGCCGTAAGGGTCGTCCTCGATCACCGGCAGGGCATGCCGGGCCGCCAGCGCGATCAACGCAGCGCGGCGATCGGCGGCCAGCGTCACGCCGGTAGGATTCTGAAAGCAGGAGACCAGGTACAAAAACTTCGGACGCTGGCCCGCACGCCCGAGATCTTCAAGAGCCCGCTCGAGCGCATCGATCCGCAGGCCGGCATCGTCGAGCGGGAGCGCCACGAAGCGCGGCCGATAAGGCCGCCAGGCTTGCAGCGCACCAACATAGGTCGGATCCTCGACCAGCACCGGATCGCCGGGGTCGATCAGCAGCTTGCCGAGCATGTCGAGCGCCTGCTGCGAGCCGCTGGTGATTAGCACCTGGTCCGGGGTGGCCGGCAGGCCGCGCTCGCGCATCAATGCGGCGACCAGCGCGCGCAATGGTGGGTAGCCCTCAGTTGGGCCATATTGAAGCGCCCGCGCGGCCTGCATCGCCAGCACGCGCTCGGCGGCCAGCGCGAGCTCCTCGGCTGGGAAACACTCGGGCGCGGGGAGGCCACCCGCGAACGAGATCATCTCCGGCTGCTCGGTGACTTCGAGCAGATCGCGGATCGCCGAACTGGTCATCTGGCGCGCGCCGGAAGCGAGCCGCCCGGCCCACAGATCGTCGAGTCCTGCCTGCGTCATGATCCCGCTCCCAGGGCATCGACGCGCGCCGGCACGCGCGACCGGCGCCCGACACGCAACGCCAGCATCCCCGCCACCAGCGCCAGGATGCCGGCGGCCAGAAAGGCCGGCCCGTAGGTGCCCGTCAGGTCGCGCACCAGGCCACCGAGCCACGCGGCCAGCGCAGCACCAAGCTGATGGGCGCAGAAGATCCAGCCGAACACCACGCCGACGTGCCAGCGCCCGAAGGTATCCGCCGTCAGGGCAGCGGTCGGGGGCACCGTAGCGATGTAGTCGAGCCCAAAGACGACCGCGAACAGCACCAGGCCGCCGAAGTCGCTCACGAACGGCAACAGGAAGAGCGACAGGCCGCGGAACCCGTAGTACCAGGCCAACAACTTACGCGGATCGAACCGGTCGGTCAGCCAGCCGGAAGCGATCGTACCGGCAAAGTTCATCGCTCCCATGAGGGCCATGGCGCCTGCGGCGGTGACTTCGGGAATACCGTGGTCGATCGCGTGCGCGATCAGGTGGGTGCCGATCAGCCCATTCGAGGTCGCGCCGCAGATGAAGAAGCTGCTGGCCAGCAGCCAGAACGCGGGGCTGCGCAGGGCCCGGCGCATGCTACCGCCCACCGGCTGCGTGTCAGTGTGCGCCCCCAATGGCGGGCCGCCATAGGGTGCCAGCCCCAGGGCAGATGGGTCGTCGCGCATCAGCATGAAGGCCGGCCCCAACAGCGCAAGCGCGCTGCCGGCGAGCACGAGGGCACTGCTGCGCCAGCCGAGATCGATCACCAGCCACATCAGCAGGGGTACAAACACCAGCTGCCCCGCCGACGTGGCCGCGCCGAACAGACCGAGGACCAGGCCGCGGCGCGCAACGAACCAGCGATTGGCAACGGTGGCGCCGAGCACGCTGCCCACGATGCCGGTGCCGACTCCGCTGAGCGCGCCCCAGAACAGGTTGAGCTGCCACAGCGTCGTCAGCCCCGCGCTGCTGGCCATGCTGGCAGCGATCAAGGCCAGCCCGGCCAGCATCAGGCGGCGCGGCCCCATGCGATCCATCAGCCATCCGGCCAGCGGGCCGGCCAGCCCAAAGAGCAGCAGGCCGAGCGAGACCGCGAATGCGATCGCCGTACGGCTCCAGCCGAGGTCCTCCTCCAGCGGATGGAGGAAGACACCGGGCGCCGCGCGCACCCCCGCCGACACCAGGAGCGCCAGCGCCGTCACTCCTACCACTATCCAGCCGTAGTAGAACGATCGACGCGCGTGTTGTTGCATGGTTTCCTCCAGAAGGTTCGCGGTGGTGATCGTTGGAGGAGCGCCTTCCGAATCCCTTCCCACGGCAGCGCGAAACCGGGCGGACGCAGCGGGCCGCCCCGCCGTAACGCGCCCGTAGCCAGGCATGTGGCGATGAGGCCAGTCGCAAGGACCGTCAATCGCGCCGGCGCCCGCGCATGTAGCCACCACGAAACGCCAGACCGGCCACAATGATCAGCACCAGCAGGATGATCAGGCATTCCGTCCAACCGATTCTCATAGTATGTCCTTACAACATCACGAAGACGAGCCGTCCCGTGGTGATGGGAGCGGCTCGTCCGCCCTGCGAATCCGATCGGAGATCCATCCACGCCTGGCGCCCACCCGCTGGCAGGCGCGCGGCCCCCGGTCGGAGTAGTTTTCCCTGCACCACCCTGGCCTGCCCTGCCCTCCTTGATGCCGGCGAGGCGTGGGCACAAGTGGGGGATGCACCCCGGCAGGGTACCGCACGTCCTGCAGCACCGAGTCCAACGGCTGACCACTGTGCAGCTCGCCGCAGCGGGCTGGATCTGCGATCAGCAGGCGCGCTCCTTCTGCTCGCTGCTCCAATAGGCTTCCGAGGCAGGATCCAGTTGAGCGCCGGCCAGGCGGCAGCGCCCACAGTATAGCAGTAGCAGCGCTTTTATACCAGCGACAATGCCACCATCGAGGTAGGGAACAATGCCGAATCGGGTTCGGGAAGCATCGCTCCCTCCGCGCCCGGCAGGCTACGCCGCCGCCAGGGACGAGGGGAAGGGTTCGCGGATGGCGAAGCGCCCACACCCCCTGACGTTGACGGAGCCCGCGCGTAGCCCATCAGGGCAGGTGCGAAGTCCAAGGTCTCGTTTACTCTGTCAGATCGAGTCGCGCGCGGGCGCGGTCGAAGGCATCAGCAAACGCCCTTGGTGCTGTGATGAGCGTGCGTTCACTAGCCTGGCGCATCATCCTCACCACGGCATTGGTACGCGCCGCTAGCTCCTGCGGCCCCGCGCGCAGCGCGCCTGGCCACGGAACGTGCATGGGCCGGCGGGCAGGTGAACGGGATCGTGGGAGCGTGCATAGGACCCCTTGCTCAGTCGCGCGGTTGCTGCCACGCCCATGCTACCGGCGAAAGGTGTACGCGCGGGCAACTACCGCTACCGATCCCTCGTTTGACTTTGCACACGCCCTGCGTGGCGCATGGGCCGGCTTGCGCAGGTGGAGCTGATATGGTATGATATGGCCCGATAGGCGGGTAGCTCAATCGGCAGAGCAGCGGTCTCCAAAACCGCAGGTTGCAGGTTCGATTCCTGTCCCGCCTGCCACAATGTACGCGTCTATGCCGGCCGCAGCGCTCCCACGATGCGGCCGGAGCTACAACCTACCCGATCCTACACGCCGGTCCCTGGTTGAGGGTGGGGCATGGTCGTCGTAGGGGGGCCCGGCGGGCTTGTTGCACGGCTTGAGATCTGCTGCCTTCTATGGAGAGGTGGCCGAGCGGTTTAAGGCAGTTGTCTTGAAAACAACCAGGCGCGAGCCTCGTGGGTTCGAATCCCACCCTCTCCGCCAGATCCACCACTTCCACGGGGAGGTCGCATAGTTGGCCTAGTGCGGCGGTTTGCTAAACCGCTAGGGGAGCAATCCCCTCGAGGGTTCGAATCCCTCCCTCCCCGCCAAAGGCTGGCCGCTCGTCGCGAACGAGCGGCCAGTTGCTTTTCCGGCCTGCTTGGCCGGTTTTGCACATGCACACCCGGTGTGCTATAATCGCTCGTCGGCCAGAGGAGACGCTCAATAGACCGGATCACCCGCGCACAGCTCCGCGAGTGGAGGCTATGCCTGTGCGCAGAACAGTAGCTGCGATGCGCTCGATACATACCGGAACGGCACCGCCGCCTGAAGCCACCCCTGCTCCTACCGCAACAGTTCCTGCGCACGCCCCCCGGTTGCAGCATGTATCGCGCTGGTGTGCAGCGCAGGGTATGCGCGTGTGTGTGCTTTTCGGGTCGCGTGCGACCGGCCGCGCGCGTGTCCAGAGCGACTACGATCTGGCCGTGCGCCCCACCGCGCGACCGGCAGCCTGGCAGCGGGTCGCCTGGCAGGCCGAGCTGGAAGCCCTGTTGGATGCCAACATCAGCCTGGTGGTACTGTCGGCGGATACGGAGCCGGTGTTGGGGTGGGAGATCGCCCGCACCGGGCAACTGCTCTATGAGGCGCAGCCTGGGGCATGGCTGCAGGAGCGTGCACGGCTGTGGCATGCCCACAACGATGCGCTGCCCTTCCGACGCGCGCTGGATGCGTCGATCCGCCGCTATGCCGAGGAGCTCCGCCGTGCCACGTGATGTGCTGGTGCGCAAACTGGCGTTTCTACGACGCCTGCTCCACGATCCGGCGGCCTTCGAGCACGCTACGTCGGACGAGGTTGCGACACACCACTACACCCTGGAGGGGATATTTGAGCTCCTGGTGGGCGCTGCCAGCGATCTCCTGTTTCACGTTTTGAGCGAGCAGGGAATAACGGCCAGTTCGTACCGTGACTCGTTCCGGCTGGCGGCAGAGCATGGTCTGCTGCCGGCTGATTTAGCAGGGCAGTGGGGTGAGGCCGGCGATGCTAGTTGAGCAGCCAGCGCGCGTGGAATGGCCCCCGGCTCCCACAACGCCGCCCGCTGCGCCCGACGTGCTGATCAGCGTGCGCGGCGTCGGCAAGATGTACCGGATCTACGACCGCCCGCAGGACCGGCTCAAGCAGATGCTGCTGTGGCGGCTGGGCCGAAACTATGGGCGCGAGTTCTGGGCGTTGCGCGATGTCTCCTTCGAGGTCAAAAAGGGCGAGACGATCGGGATCATCGGGCGCAACGGCAGCGGCAAGAGCACGCTGCTGCAGATCATCGCCGGGACGCTGGCGCCGAGCGAGGGCGAGGTGCGTGTCAACGGGCGCGTGGCGGCGCTGCTGGAGCTGGGCAGCGGCTTCAACCCCGAGTTCACCGGTCGCGAGAACGTCTTCCTCAACGGCGCCATCCTGGGCATCAGCCACGAGGAGATGGAGCAACGCTTCGACGACATCGCGGCGTTCGCGGATATCGGGGAGTTCATCGATCAGCCGGTGAAGTTGTACAGCAGTGGGATGTACGCGCGGCTGGCGTTCGCCATCGGTATCCACCTCGACCCCGATATCTTCATCATCGATGAAGCCCTCTCGGTCGGGGATATTTTTTTTCAATCACGGTGTGTGCGCAAGCTGGATGCATATCGCGACAGCGGTGGTACGGTGTTGTTTGTGACCCACGATACCTATGCGGTCGAGCGTATCTGCACGCGCTCGATTGTGCTGAACAAGGGGCAAAAGATTTTCGAAGGCCCCAACGCCGATGCCATTAACACCTACTACAAGCTCGAGCGCGGTCTCGATACCCCACCGCCACGCCGCGTTACCGAGTCGCCGCCGGTCGAGCTGAGCGCCGGGGCAGTGGAGCTGCGGCGCGATCATGTGACCGGCGATGGTTCGCTCTATATCGAAGCAGTAAGCATTTTCGATCGATTCGGCAATCCGACGACGACGTTCCAGGTAGGCGATTGGATGACCGTCCGGGTGCTCATCCAGGCGCGCCGCGACCTGGAATTGTTCGATTTTGGCGTAGGCGTGCGCGATCGGGCCGGCGTCTTGATCGGTGGTGCCCACACCTTTTACCGCCGGACCCCCTGTGGACCGGTGCGGGCGGGCCAGCAGCAGGTGCTGACGGCGCAGCTCCGGCTCTCGATCGCGCCGGGGAGCTATCTGCTGTTGGTGGGCCTGGCGCGAACCTATAATTTGCAGCATTGGGACGAGTACTATACGCTATGGGATTGTTGCGCGATCACAGTTGTTGGCCAGCCGGCTTTTTGGGGGCAGGGGTTGCTCGAGCATCAAGTCGATTGTGGGGTATGCCAACACCCGAGCGATGATACATAGCTGAGAGCAGGGACGCAAATGGCGGCTGAACGTCTTGACCCCGCCCAACAGCGGGACAAATGGGTTCTCGATCACTATGCACGCTATCTCTTTGCTTCGCCGCTTGTCGGTGGGCGGCGGGTGCTCGATGTGGCATGTGGGCTTGGGTACGGCAGCAATCTCCTGGCGCACATGGGCGCACGCGCGGTGCTAGGCGTGGATGTCGCGCCCGAGGCGATCGCCTATGCGCATGAGCATTATGCCCACGAACGTGTGACGTTTCAGTGTAAAGATATTTTGGCGTTGGATGCTGGCAGCGAGGGGCATTTTGATGTGATCGTTTGCTTCGAGACACTGGAGCATGTGCCTGAGGTCGAACGATCGCTGGATGTGCTGGCCGATCTGCTCGACGAACAGGGCAACCTGGTGATCTCGATCCCGAACGACATTGGATTGAAGGTTGACAATCCATATCATCTGACCAGATTCACTCAGGATCAGTTTCTGGATCTCCTACGCGCCAGATTTAAGGTTGTGATGCCGTATTATCAAAACTATCTGGCCGCATCGATGGTCTGGCATCTCGCCAGCGCCGAGGCAGCGTCGGAAAGCGCCACAGAGCTGCCAGTGGTGCCGACCCATGCTCCGGTATTCAGCTATGGCTCGGCTATTGAAGACGCGCAGCACGCCGATTGTTTTCTCGCTATCTGCGGTCACACAACGGTGCAATCACTGCCCCCGGTAATCGTGCAATCTGGGCAGATCTGGCGCGCGCACAACCAGATGCTGGCGGATTATATTGGCGAGTTGACCGCCGACCGCGACCGGCTCTGGTCGGAGATCGAGCAGTTGAAGCGGCTGTTCGAAGAGCGTGACCGTAACTGGCAAACATATGCCCAGGAACTCGTCGACCAGCGGGAGCAATTGCTCACTGAGATCCGGCGATTGCAACAGGCGCTCGACGGCCGGGAGCATAAGTGAGGCAGGTAGTCCAGCACACGGGCGAGACGCAAGAATATGCGAATCTGCTACGTCTCCAGGGAGTGCTCGCCATATACTGGCGGTGGTATCGGAACGTATACGCGTAACGTCCTGGCAGCGATGGCTCGTGCCGGACATGAGGTCGTCCTCGTCAGCGATTTTCTGGGCAATCCCCAGCCGGAGCAGATCAAGGCCGAGCTTGAACTGGCCGGTATTCCAGTTGTGGTGCCAGAGCCCCTGCCCGATGATCTGGTGAACTGCTATTATCATCCATACCACGAGTATGCCGATCGGGTCTACCGCACGCTGCGCCGATACTGCATGGAGCACCCGGTCGATGTCATCGAGTTTCCAGAGTATCGCGCCGAAGGGTTTACCTGCATCCGTGCCAAACGCTTGTTGGGCGAGTTCGAGCGTACCACGTTGGTGGTCAAGTGCCATACGCCGACATCGCTCTTGCTGCAGATCAATAACCAACAGACGCGTGATGAGCAGGTGTACCATGCCATATACATGGAAGATTACTGCGTCATGCACGCAGATTGTGTGACAAGCCCATCGCGTAGCCTGGCGGCTTATTATCGCGATCGATTGCAGCTGCAATCGATCGCACCCAGCCCGTACCCACTCGCCTTGTCGGAGGTGCGCGACGATGCTGCAGCGAATCCAGAGCGCGCGATCGTCTTTGTTGGGCGGCTCGAGTGGCGTAAAGGCGTTGATCTACTGATCAACGCGCTTACGCCGGTGCTGCGCGCCCAACCCGATCTGGTTCTGGATTGCTATGGCGGCGATACATTGACAGGACCGTTTGAGACCAGCATGGCCAAGTATCTGGAGCGCCGCTGTATCCCGCTCGACCTGGCCGATCGGATCCGCCTGCATGGGGCAGTGCCATATGCTGATGTCATCAAGCGTCTCGCCCGCGCGACGGTTTGCGTGTTCCCATCCCGTTGGGAAAATTGGCCAAATGTTTGCCTGGAGGCGATGAGTCTGAAGGTGCCAGTGGTCGCCAGTTGCCACGGTGGGATGGCCGAGATGATCGAGGATGGGCAAAGCGGCTTTGTGGTTGATCCTGCGAATTCCGAACAGCTTGCCGAGCGCGTATGTGCGATCCTGACAGACCGTAAACTGGCGCAGGCCCTGGGGCAGCGTGCGGCGCTGCGCGCACGGCAGCTCTGCGACTATGCTGCCTGTGCGCAGGCGATCGAGCAGAGCTATAGCTCCGTCAAAACACACCCATTTAGGCGGATCGATGAGAGCGCTGAGCAGCCGCGCGTATCTGTGATCATACCGTTTTACAACCAGGGGGAGTGGTTAGAGGAGGCGGTCAGAAGCGCCTTAGACTCCCGCTACGCCAATCTGGAGGTGGTGGTTGTCAACGATGGCAGCACCGACCCGGCGAGCCAGGCAGCCTTCGACCGCCTGATAGATCCGCGGGTGAAAAAGATCTGCAAGCCCAATGGCGGCCTCTCCAGTGCGCGCAACGCCGGAATTGCTGCTGCGAGCGGGAGCTTTCTTCTGCCTTTGGATGCTGATGACCTCATCCATCCCGATTATATTCCACGCGCCGTGGAAGCGCTGCTCAATAACACCGGTCTGGCATACGTCACCTGTTATGTTAAAAATTTTGGGGCGCAGAACGATCACTATGTTCCAGTAGGTCTTGTACGCCAGGTCATGCTGCTCATCAACCCGGCCGGCAAATGCAGCTCGCTGTTTCGACGCGAGGCGCTGGAACAGATCGGCGGTTACGATGAGTACATGATCTCATTTGAGGATTGGGATGTACTGTGCCGCCTGGCTGCGACTTCCTGGGATGGCGATGTCTTGCCGGAAGCCTATTTCTTCTATCGACGCCGCCCGGAATCGATGGTTTACCAGGAGGCGTTGCCGCGCCAGATGCAGCTGATGCAGTACATGATCGCAAAGAACCGGCGATTGTACCAGACCTACGCCGATGATTTGCTCCCAATAGCCCTGGCAATGTGGCATCGTGAATATCTTCAAGTGGCCAGGGCGGCGGAGAACCTTGCGTTAATGACTGCCGACCGGGATCGCCTATGGGAGGAAACCCAAATGTGGTGCCGCGAATATCATGTGGCCGCGGCCGATCGCGATCGCTTCTGGCAGCAACTTGAGGATCTCCAGCGGTCGCGTCTCTTTCGGTGGGCTCAGCGGTTGCAGGCCATGGCGACCTATCGGTATCTGCGGGCGCTGATCTGGCGCATCGGTATGCTGCTGCGACAGGTGCGGGTGACGGTCAAGGAACAATAATGGTTACGGATGCGGAGAAGCTGACCGATTTCGATTGGGAATCCGCCGAACAGGCTGCGGACACAGAGGCGTATCTGCGTGAGCGGGTCCGGGCACTCGAAGAAGAGTTACTTGCGATCAAGCTATCGCGCAGTTACCGTGTGACCCAGCGCTTGCTTCGCTCGCGCTATGGCCGCTTGCTGCACCGCGCCGCCCAGATAGTGATCCCCGATCAGGGGGGTATCGTGCGTGGGCGCTTCGGCCGTAACCTGCGAGCATCAGCATGGTCGCTCCTGCGCCGCCGTGTTCAGAAGATCGCCCCAGACAGCAATGGGCCTGCCGTTGCTAAGCTTGCCGGCGGTGCGGAGGCGTCACCTACCTTCTCGCCGGAGGAACAGGCCTGGCTGGAGCACGTCGCGGCGCATCGGCCAGCCGCGATCGCTGTGCTGCATCCGAATTGGCGTGGTATTCGCACCAGCACCCAAAATTTGTTCAGCTATCTGCTCTTCCAGGACGACGCGCTCGACGCCGCTGCAGCGGCGCGCGTCGCCCGCATGATCGCGGAGAGCGGATGCCCGCGCGTGGTGTTGAGCGGGTTCCCTTTGAGCTACGGTCATCTGGTGCGGGCGCTCAAGAAGATTGCTCCGCACATCCGGATCTATGTGCTCTGGCACGCAAGCTTCCTGCAATCGGACGAGCCGGAGATCTGGAAGGCTTTTAAGCAGATCGATCGGTTCTGCCGCGACGGGATGATCGCGAAATGGGGCTTCGTCAAGCAGGGGATGGCGGAGATCATCGGGAAAACCGGGGTGCCGACCGGGTTTGTGATGAACTACGTCCGAGCCATCCCGGACAGGCCATCCCAACCAACGTGCGAGGGGTATGGCCTGGGGGTCTGGGCGATCGAGCCGATCTGGCGCAAGTCGCCATATGCGATGCTGGCAGCGATCTCGTTCGTTCCCAACGCCAGGGTGTTCTGCACCGGCCAGGCTGCCCAGGTGCGGGAGTTTATTCGCTTCTTCCGGATCAACGCAGAGGTGCGCACGGATCCAATACCCCAGACCGAGATGCCACAGGCACTGGCGCGCATGCACCTGAATCTGTATGTCACGTTAAGCGAGTGCGCGCCGATGCTGCCGCTCGAGAGCCTGGCCGTCGGTGCTCCCTGCCTGCTTGGCCCAACATCGCACTACTTTGAAGATCACCCCTATCTGCATTCGCGCCTGGTAGTGCCCTCCCCAGACCGCGCGCTGGTTATCGCGCGTTACATCGAGCAAGCGCTCGCAGAACGCGATCAGATCATCGCCGCGTACCAGACCTATGCGCCGCTCTACAACGCACGAGCCGAACGATCGGTGCGGGATTTTCTTGAAGTCGACTCGAACGCGCTGCTGTGACGAGGGAAGCATACATGTCCGGGCATCTCTGTTTTGTCAGCAACGAAATCTACCCCGGCACCCGCGGCGGGATCGGCCGGTTGTTGAACGCGACGGCGCACGAGCTGGTGCAGGCCGGCTGGCGTCTGAGCTTTTTGCTCGCTGCGCCCCACGAAGCAGCACAGACCTTCGCGCGCTACGCCGGCGAGCACCTCCCAGGAGTCGCGGTTTATACGATCGAGGACCTGATCGGCAACATAAGCGCCGATCAAGATATCCCGCTGTGGGGCTTTCATTTTCCAGAGTATCATCAGTCCTACCGAATCGCACTCGCGCTCCGCACCCTCTGCCGCCAGGCGCCCCTGGATGGGATCGAGTTTACCGACTACCTTGGGCCCGGGTACGTGGCGCTGAAATGGCGGCGCATGTGGGGCGACGAGTTCGACACCATGCGCATGTGGGTGCGGCTGCACGGTACATCGGAGCTCTGCCGCGCCGCTGACAACGGGCTAACGTTTTCACGGGCGCAGCAGCAATTGTTCGCCATGGAGCATTACTGTCTGCGCCACGCCGATGGCTGGATCAGCCCGTCGCAGAGCACCGCCGAATGGTACCGGCAGGTCTATCAATGTGAGGAGCAGCCGGCCGTAATCGCTCCGCCGCTGTTCGAGCGCTTCGGTCCTGGCCGCAGCCATCCCAGAACGTTGGGGCCGGCACCGTATCGCATCCTGTACTATGGTAAGCTGCAATACCTCAAGGGCATCGATCTGTTTATCCGAGCGGCTGTGCACCTCTGTGAGCAGAGCGATCTGCCGGTCTTGTTCGATATCGCAGGGCACGAGGCCCCCCATCCGTGGGGTGAGTCGTATCAGCGGGTGTGCGAGGATCTGATCCCGCCAGGCTGGCGGGTGCGATTCCGATTTCACGGCCCGATCCCTTCCAGCGAGCTCGAGCAACTGGCGCTTCAGTGTGCCCTGGCAGTGGTCCCCAGCAGAATGGAAACCTTCTGTCTGGCAGCTCACGAGCTCAATTGGATCGGCATCCCTTTGGTGCTCAACAAGCTGCCGGCGTTCCAGGACTTTTTTCAGGATGGCGTGAATTGCCGCATGTTCGATGGAACAGCGGAGGGCCTGACGCGCGTCTTGATCGAGATCCTGCAGCATCCCGATCCGTTCGCGCATTGGGAATGGAACGCGCCGCAGGTGGTCGCGCGCCAGCGCGAGCATCTCGCTTACGCCGAGGCGCTCGAACGCTTCCGCCCCTTCGCCCCTGCACCAGCTCCCGAGCCGGCGCCGCTGGTGTCGATCGTCATCCCCTACTACAACATGCACCACTACGTGGATGCGACGCTCGACTCGGTACGTTCGAGCAGCTACCAGAACTGGGAGGTCATCCTGGTAGACGATGGATCACCCGACCCCGCGGCGCAGGCCAGGTTCGCGGAGCTGGAGCGCCAGCATCAGGCCGACCCCCGCTATCGCTTTGTGCGCAAGCCGAACGGTGGCCTGGGGAGCGCACGCAACTGCGGCATCCGGCATGCGCGCGGCGCCTACATCTTGCCTCTGGATAGCGATGATCTCATTCACCCGTGCTATATCGAGCGCGGTGTGCGGGCGCTCAATCGCCTGCCGGAGCTCGCTGCCGTCAGTTGTTTCGTCGGTTATTTTCAGGACGGAGAGCCGCCCGATCGGATCGTCGATTATGTGATCCCCTACGACCTGCACCCGATCCTGATCACGCTTGAAAACCGTGCTGGCGTCGCCTGCAGCCTCTTTCGGCGCGAGGTGTTCGAGCGCTTTCGTTATGACGAAGCGCTGGCTGCGTATGAGGACTGGGAGCTTTGGTGGCAGTTGGCCGAGGCCGGGTGTGCGGTTGAGGCGATGCCGATGCTGCTATATCGCTACCGGCGGCGCCAGGATAGCCTGTTTCATACGACGGCAAGCTACCGCCACGTCCACCTGCTCGCGCACTTCGCCGACCGGCACTCGGAGTACTTGCGCCGCCACGGCGATGCGATCTTCCGCGCCTACATGAGCATGGCCAGCGAGCTGCGGCACGAGCACGATATGCTGCGGATGAGCTCGGCCAACAAGATGTATTATGTGCTCCGGCGGCTGTACCGCGAAGTGCGCGATCTGCAGGGCTCGAAGACCTATCGGCTGGCGCAGGCGATCCGCATCGTCGCTGCTCCCGTATGGCGCCTGATGCGGCGTGCCGCTGTACCAAACGGTGCACCGCGCAGCCAGAAGGTTACGCTCGAAGTGCTTGCGACCAGGCATCCGGATGCGTGTGGGCATGAGATCTGGGTCGGCGGCCTGCGGCCCAGCGACAGCAACGTTTATTTGCTTGCGCCTCTGCGCCCTTCCGGCCAGTGGCAGCTCCGGGAGGTCGATCACGCCCTGATCGACCATGCGCTGGTCGCCACGCGCCCCGGGCAGGTGCTCCGGGCAAAGGTCACGGGTGAGGATTTCGGGCTGGTGTTGCGCCATTTCCCCAAGGGCGGCCAGGTCCGCATTTCGGTCGAGGCATATGCCCAAGAGATCGATCTGTACGCTCCTGAACCGCGGGCCGGCTTCCACGAATACCGCTGGTCGGGGCAGCGCTGGGAAAGGTACGACCTGCCATGCTAGCGCGGGAGGCTGAGCTGGCTGCAATGCGATCACGGGCCGCCAGGCGGGTGCGCTGGCTCAGCGCCGGCGGTGGGGGCCTGGCGGTGGCGCTTGCGTTCTTCCATCGTTATGTCCAGGAGCAGGTGACGGCGCTCCTCGATCGCACCCTGATCCTGGGCTACCTGGTGCTCGTGTTCACGCTGGTGGTCTATGGGCTGTTGTTCCGTATTGCCCTGCCACGGCTGCGCGCCGCCGGGCGGGCACCGGTCGCCTGGGGGCTGGGCGCGCTGGCACTGGGCTGCCTCCTGACCGCGGCACTGGCGCGCCAGCCGGCCCAACCACGCCCGCATACGCTCGAGATCATCGCCACCGGCCAGCGCAACCCCGCCGCCCGGGGCAGCGAGGTCTGGGTGACCGGGCTCTACCGGGCGGATGGCTCGCAGGTGGCGGTCTCGGAGTTGGCGCTCGAGGGCGACTGGGAGATCCGCGATGGCGTGCCACTGTCGTACCGGAACCAGCCCGCAACCCTGCGCTGGACGGGGGCTCTGGATGGTGACGCCGAGCTGCGCCTGGTGGCGCATCCCTGGTCGGGGATCATCCAGCTCCGCTGGGACGATCAGACGCAGACGATCGATCTGTACGCCGACCCGGCCACAACCAAAGCGATCGTCTTGCCAACTATCCCTGCCGTTGGCGGTCGGTGGACGCCGATCCTGCGCGTCGTTTTCTGGAGCGCCGATGCGATCAGCCTGGGGCTGCTGGTGTTCCTGCTCGGCGCGTTGTTCGCAGGCGAGCGCGCGCCCGCCAAGCAACTGGCATGGGGGCTCTGGCGCCGCCGCTGGCTACTGGTGCCTGTGCTCGCGCTGCCGCTCGCCTGGCTGATCGCACCGGTCGTGCTCTCCGATGGCGTGCCCGAGCATGGCCTGCGCCCGATCGACTATGCAGCAGCCTGGCTGTACGCGGTCGGATTGCTGGGGGTATGCGTCTGCCTGACCTACGACAGCGACCAATTGTTCGCGTTGATACCGGCGCGCTTTCCGCACCGGCTGCGCTGGCTTGGCAACACTGTCTTCGGCCAGCCGCTGGGCGCCTGGCTGCTGGCTGTTCCGGTGGCCGTCGTCGTCGCGGCGCTGCTGGTCAGCCGAATCGGTCTCGGCGAGCAGCGCCACGCTGTCTGGGTCAAGCTGGCGCTCGATTCGCGGAGTGGTACGGCTCCGGCGGCGCAGCTCCGCTATGGCTCCGCAGCGGGCGATGTTGTGCCGTTTCAATGGCAGCCCGATGCCGAAAGCGTCGTTGCGGTGCGCTCGATCGACCAGCAGCCCATCCAGGTCGTCGCGGTCGAGACCGACCAGGGGCCGCTGGCACTCGATCGCGTGACGGTCACGCCGGGCGAACGCGGGCCGAAGGGCTTGATCATCAACCCTGCGGGCTCGCTGCTGAGCTGGCCGGAGCCTAGCCGGGCGATCACGCTGACGCTGGCGGCCGGCAGCGGCAGCGCAGAGGTGCTCTGGTTCGACCAGCAGACCACGGCGATGCTGGGGGCGCAGCCGGTCCGGGCTGCGCTGCGCTTGCCCGCGGCCTTCCAGGGGTGGGCGCTGGTGCCACCCCAGGAGATCCGGCAGCTCGAACTGGAGCTCCCCGCCAAAGATGATGCGTACACCATCCGGGAGCTCACCGTATGGAACGACCCGCCGCAGCTCTGGCCTGGTGACGGAGCGGCGCCGGCATGGGTCGCCCAGGGATGTGCGCGCCAGCCAGAGGTAACCGGTGCAGTCGTAGTGGCGACGACGGCAAGCGCCGCGTGTCGCGTTCAGGTGCCCGACGTACGGGCGATCAACGTCGTCGAGCGCGAGCAGCGCTTTCTGGCGATAGCGCTCGTCGCAGTGCTGGGGATGGGCCTGCTGTGGGCTTTGCCACGCCTGGCGAACTACGGCCGGCGCTTCACCGCTGGCTACGGCGGCGCTGAAAACGCGCTTGGGGGCTGGTTGCGCCAGCGGACGGAGCACTGGCACCTCGGCACGGTTCTGTGGATCGTCTGGGGCGTGGCGCTGGCCTTTCACCTGCTCTACGCGCTGACGGTGCCGCTGACCTATACCAATGACTCGGTCGACTACTATAGCCTCGGGCGGGCATTTGCCCAGGCGCCCTGGTTTGCCAGCGTCGACACGACCGTGCGGACGCCGGGGTATCCGGTTTTTATCGCCAGCGTGCTCGCTCTTTTTGGCGACACGGCGCTCTGGATTGTGATCGTTCAACACCTGGCCCTGGCGCTGCTGGCACCGTTGACGGTCTGGGCGCTGGCGCGGCATCTGCCGCTGCTGGCTGCGGCGCTGGCAGGCGTGCTGGCCGGGATCGCCCCGGCGCTGGCTACGACCGCGAATATCCTGTGGACCGAGTCGCTCTATGCGGCGCTCACCACGGCGGCGCTGCTCGTTTATGTGGGCAGCGGCGATCACCTGCGCGGCCTGCTGGTAGCAGGCATGCTCGCGGGTGCTGCTACCATGGTGCGCCCGACCGGTTTGCTGGTGTTGCTGGTGCTGCTGGGCTGGCTGCTGCTCTGTGGCTGGTGCAATCCCAGCCGCCCCATGCAGCAGCGCTTCGCGCTGGCCGGATGCGTCGCCCTGCTGGCCGGCTATCTCATGATGGCCGGGCCCTGGCACCTGCGTCTGGGGCTTGTCGACGGCACGACCGACCTCTCGAAGGGCCATGCGAACTTTACCGCCTGGGCGGCAGCAGTCTATCAGCGCCGTATCGACGCCGCGCTTGCGATTAACCGTCCCGTGCGGGCGGTATGGGCTGTGCCAGCGGCATGGGGGCAGGATCCTTTTGCGCTGATTCGTGCGTATCCGCAGGTGCAAAAAGTGAGCGCAGCCAACACCCAAGCCTATTATACGGAGGCCTTGGGCGAAGCGGCGCGGGCGAATCCCGCCCGGCTGCGTGAAAACTTGCGCGCGGCGCTGATCTACAACCTGACCCTCACGACCGGCGACAGCAGTTACGTTTACTGGGCGGAGATACGTTGGATCCTGAAGTATTGGGATGCGCCTGTCCAGGAATTGCCCCCTGCAACGCCGGAGGAGCCGGTACGACAACAACTCGATCGGATGATATACCGCTGGCAGCCCGAAAAAGCACCCATGCGATCGACGCTCATCAGGATGAGTTGGTTCATACTGGAGCACTGGATCTTGCTATCCATACCGGCGCTGCTGGGTGGAGGGGGTCTGTTCGCGCATTCACTGTTACGCCGGGTTGTCCCAGGATGGCTGTACTGGATCGGCCTGGTGATCGCTACATCTGCCCTGGGGATGCCAGCGGAACGTTATGTCGTGGTGATTGAGCCGGTGCTGTATATCATCGTTGTTACGGTTTTATATGCAATTGCATGTCTCCGTTACCGCAGCGCCACTCGCGTCGCGCCGATCGAGGCGGCTGTTAGTCCTGCTCGGATCCCCGAGGCATGATCTTATGAAGCTACGGGATACGAAGTCTGCCTGTGCGGGCGAGAATCTCGATTTTGGATCTTGAACCGCATCAGAGACCACGAGGAAGCATCGACCTATGAAGATACTGGTCACAGGCAGCAGTGGTTTGATCGGCTCGGAAGCCGTTGAGTACTTCGACCGTCAGGGGCACGAGCTCTACGGCGTTGACAACAACATGCGGCGGGAATTCTTCGGGCCAGCCGGTGACACGACCTGGAATCTGCAGCGTCTGAACCGGGTAACGCGTCGCTTCACCCATATTGATCTGGATATTCGCCACCGGGAAGGGATCTTTCGTCTGTTCAAAGATCATCGCTTCGACCTTATCATCCATTGTGCTGCCCAGCCCTCACACGATCGCGCGGCGAGTATCCCACTGGTGGATTTCGATGTCAATGCTGTGGGAACGGTGAACCTGCTTGAGGCCACTCGCCAGTTTTGCCCCGAAGCCGTGTTCATTCATATGAGCACGAATAAGGTATATGGCGATGCACCGAACGAGTTGCCGCTGGTAGAGCTGGAGACCCGGTACGAGTATGCCCGGCCTGAAGATTATCACGGGATCAACGAGCAATGCCGGATCGATCAGTCACTCCACTCGCTGTTCGGTGCCTCGAAAGCAGCCGCCGACCTGATGGCACAGGAATATGGCCGCTACTATGGGATGAATGTCGGCATCTTTCGTGGTGGATGTTTGACCGGACCTTCCCATTCAGGGGTCGAACTCCATGGTTTTCTGTCCTATCTGGTCAAAGCAGCTATTCGTGGCCTGCCCTACACAATCTTTGGCTACAAAGGGAAGCAGGTGCGTGACCAGATACACAGCTTCGATGTTGTGCGGGCTTTTGAGGCCTTTGCGCGTAGTCCGCGCCAGGGTGAGCCTTATAACCTCGGCGGCGGACGCCAAAACAGTGTTTCAGTGCGCGAGGCCATCGCCATGGTCGAGGAACTGAGCGGCTGCCCCATCCGGTGGAGTTATAACGAGACTCACCGACGCGGCGATCATATATGCTATATCTCCGATATACGGAAGTTTTCAAGTCATTACCCCGAATGGTCGATCAGCCGCTCGCTGAAGGATATCCTCACGGAGTTGGTGGAAGCAGAACGAGCCCGACTCTAGCACATACGGCAGTGGGCATGTTGCGCTCGGCAGGAATGCGTCCAACTACGCCCCTGGGTGTCAATGCCTGACGAGGAGAGCAATAGATGAAGAACAACCGATCAAGCAAGGCATATATACAGGAGCACTTCGAGCAGGTCGCTGCCGTCTGGGATTCTTGGCGCAGCCGGAACCGGTTCTATCATGCCAAGATGCGCGATCTGATCCTGGGAATGATCCCGCCAGGGGAATTGGTGCTGGATATAGGTAGCGGCACCGGCGATCTCCTGGCCGCCCTGCAGCCACGCCGGGGGGTTGGGCTGAATCTGGCCAAAGGATTGACCGATCTGGCCCGTCGCAAATACCCTGGCCTTGAGTTCTATACGGTCGAGGTCGACCAGGTGAAGATCATCGATGGGTTCTGCCCCGACTACATCGTGATGGTCAATATGCTTGACTATGTCTACGATGTATGGGATGTTCTGGAGAATCTTCAGCCCTTGCTCACCGAGCGCACCTTGCTGGTGATCACCACAAGCAATCCGCTCTGGGCGCCGATGCTGCGGTTGGCGAGTAAGCTCGGGCTGCGCATTCCGGACTCGCCGCGCAATTTCATCACCAACAAGGATATCGCGGGCGTGCTGGAGCTCCAAGGGTTCGATGTGGTTGAAGAAGGCTTGTCGCTGCCGGTACCAAAGAGGGTGCCATTGATCGGCGATCTGCTGAACATCCTGCTGCCGGAGCTGCCGGTGCTCCGCTTCACCTCATCGATTCAGTATATCGTCGCACGACCCCGGCTGGCACGCGCCCAACTCTCTTGTTCGGTGGTGATCCCCTGCCATAACGAAGAGGGGAACATTGTCGAGTGCATTCGACGCGTACCGAATATGGGGAGCTGGACGGAGATCATCGTGGTAGACGATGGATCCAAAGACCAGACACGCAGGCGGGTCCAGGAGGTTATGGAGACTGACGCGCGCGTCCGGCTGATCGCGTTTGATCAGAATCAGGGCAAGGCCCATGCTGTGCGGGCGGGCTTTGCAGCGGCACGAGGCGATGTGTTGATGATCTTGGATGCCGACATGGCAGTGATGCCTGAGGAGTTGCCCAAGTTCTTTAAGCCTTTGCAGAAAGGAACTGCCGACTTCGTGAACGGCACGCGCCTGGTCTATCCCATGCAGGGTCGCGCCATGAAACTGGCGAATTTTTTAGGCAACAAGGCCTTCTGCTTCCTGGTGAGTTGGGTGCTGCGCCAACGGGTTAGTGATACGTTGTGTGGCACAAAGGCACTCTTCAAGCGCGATTACCTCCGCATGCCGCTCAGCGGCAAGGAGCGTTGGGGCGATTTTGATCTGCTCTTCGGAGCTGCACGCCTGAAACTGCGCATCCTGGAGATACCGGTGCATTATCAGGAGCGCCGTGCTGGTACATCGAAGATGCGCGTGGCGCGCGATGGCTGGCTCTTCCTGCGCGCTTGCTGGTATGGCTGGCGCATGCTGCGCTTCCCCACCACTGCTCCTTGGGTGCAGGCGCCGATCGCTGAATGGCAGGAGATCGGGGCTCACGTTCGTGAGCGAGTTGTCTGAAAGAGTATGACGATCAAGTATGACCAAATTAGAACAACATCGACGGATCTGGCGGAAAAAGCCGGTACTGCAGAAAATCTATCAGCAGGAGTTCTTTGACCGGCTGACACGCCAACAGATCCCAGGGAGAACGCTGGAGGTTGGCGGTGGCCCGGGTTATTATAAAGAGTACCGGCCCGAGGTGATCTCATCCGATATCCAGAAGACTCACTGGTTGGATCTGGTAGTCGACTGTCAGCGTATCCCTTTCACTGATGGCAGTTTTGCAAACATCGTCGGACTGGATGTGTTTCATCACATCAGCGACCCACTATGCTTTCTTCGAGAGGCAGCGCGCGTGTTGCGCCCAGGAGGTCGTCTGATATTGGTAGAGCCGTGGATTACTCCGTTTTCATATCTGATCTACCGCTATCTCCATCAGGAAGCCTGCTTCCTCGACTGGCAACCTGGCGAGGTCTTGGGTGATGAAAAAGATCCGTTTGATGCGAATTCTGCCCAGCCGTATTTAGTATTTGAGCGCTACTGGGATCGGGTGAGGGAGATGATCCCTAAGCTTAGGTTGGTGCAGATCGAGCGCTTCTCTCTTTTTGCCTATTTACTCAGCTTTGGATTCAAGTCGATTAACCTGCTCCCCGAAAGAATCTATCCGATCGTCCACACCGTTGAGTGCGCTACCCAACCTCTATGGGAACGTATTGCGGCATTGCGGGCATTGATCGTGTTAGAGAGGCAGATCCCATGACTAATCGGGCGACTGTCTGGATTCCATCCCCGATGGTGAGATCTTGGGGACAACCAATAGCAGTATGGTCAATTGTTTTGTTATTTGGGCTGATATTACTGTACGGGC
>FLYN01002881.1_pt1 | contig 25629 bp, 39 predicted proteins | sample 1122621 | NCBI WGS metagenome assembly FLYN01 (sample SAMEA4346792, study PRJEB14843) | hot springs metagenome | biome: Terrestrial Biome; feature: Habitat; material: Sediment | place: India | collected 2012-06-12 | depth 1760 m
CACACCGCCGCCCCCGCCGCCCCCGCCGCAGCCCGCGCCGCCCGCGCCGAACCATCCGCCGCCGAAAAGAACGCCGCTGCGGAAGAAGCCGCCGCCAAAGCCACTCTCCATTCGTCTTCCGTGACGTGGTTTCCTTCGGCGGCTCTGGCATGTAGGTCCGCCACGCGCCTGAGGGCGTCGAGGACATCGGGGCGGGCCTTGACGGGATCCAGGGTCATGAGGTCTTCGCGGAGCGTGGCCGCTACCCAACGGTGCCAGATCGGCCGCAGATCGACTCTAGGTTCGATCGCCGAAAGGAAACGCTCAGGCCACGCCTGCGCGTCGGCCTTCGGCAGCCCCTCGAAGATGGCATCCTCCAAATAGGCCAACTCTGTGGGGATACCCCAAAGCGTCTCATACTTCTTATGACCGCCGATTGGATCTTGCGTCAGACAGCCGACGGCGCAGCCGCGTTTGTGGCTTTGATCCCAATAGACGCCCTTTATCAGTCGCTCCGCCTCGCGGTGTTCGCGGATCTGGCGTAGCAGGCGCTCTTTGAGTGCTGGGTCGCCGTGATAAGCCTTCATAGGGCAGACCTCATTTCGATTCAACCGCACCAACGGGACATTTATCTACCGGCTTCGCATGGTCCCCATCGTAGTGTGACTCGATCGAGCACTCGATCGACCCATCTTCGTACCGAATACACGCACGGCGCTCATTACAGGACTTGGCGAGTGCGGGACCGAAAACCAAGATGGAAACCAAAAGAAGCGCCATGAAAACGCTTCGAAGGTCGTCTCGATGACAGGAACAAGCGCACGTCTTCATCGTCGGCATAAAGAATCCTTTCTTCGATTTCTCACGCTCGTTTCTCTCGGCGCACCATTTTGATGAGTTCCCGCACCTCTTGTAAGGAAGCGTGAGGGAGGCTTTTCCCTTCTCTGAAACCTCTCCAAAACAGATGGTTGTCCCATTCGTCCGGAGAGATTTCGAAAAGAGTTTCCAGTCTGGCCACGCTGTGCTCTTCGAGCTTACAAGAGCCGCAGACGCGGCATATCTCGTTATCCTGGTTTTTCATGGCTCCCCTTTCCTCAGCCGCACCTCAATCTCCACCTTGTACTCCTCTTCCGGCCTTACAAGAAGCGCGCCGCCGTTCGGAAGAGGGGTAATCACCCACCTGAGTCCTATCTTTTCGCCTCTTTCCGGCCCATCGCATCCAAAAGCGGTACTGCGCACCTGGCGCAGAGGAGGATCTCGTGCCAATACCTCGGATCCTCCTCCCCCGCCACGAGGACCGTCGGACCGCCGGGACCACTCCCCGGCCTCAGGAGCGTACAGGAGCTGAACCTGACCGCATACGCGATGGACGAGGAGGACCCATCGGTCGCCAGGGCTGGCTCCCCACAGCGGTCGCACTTTTGGGAATCAGATGGGTTCATTCAGGTTTTCCTTGTCGACTACGGACCATTGGAGATTCTGGTCGTACTTGAGTTCCTCCTTGCTCCTCGAAAGGGACGGAAAGCCCCACTCCTTCTCGATGTAGCCTTGAAAGGCGCGCAATTCCCAAAGCAGATACTCGAAATTCTTGGCAAGACGCTCCAGTCGATAGTCCTGTACCGGCTTTTCCACCATGGAGGGGATTACGCAACCGAAGCAGATACCGTCCAGGAAAGGCCACGGTCCTCCGCAGCGCCTGCAGTGATGAATCTCCAGTTCCAGCCTCACCCTGCTCCTCCGCTCGACTGTTTTATGTGCCCTATTTTGTGATCCTACACGCGTCCGGAAACGTCCGGCTTTTTGAAGGCGATGCACTTCCCATCCACGGCGGCGATGTACGGCTTCGTGCCGCACCTGTAATAGAGCAGTTCGATGATAGGCGGAGAGCCGTCCTTGCTCTTGGCTCTTTCAAGAGGGTGGGAATTTCCGCAATCCGGGCAGGGAAAATCATCCCCGGCCTTTACGGTCTTGAGCGTGTTGAGCGTGTTTTGCGAATAGCCGATGAAGGGACCCCCCGATTGGGAGGGAGTATTTCGCGTGGAAAGCGTTTTCTCCGCTTTTCCAAGAGAGGCCCTCAGCCCCTCAAGGATCTCCTCAAGAAGTCGGGTCAGTTCGGCGATACGCCCTTCCAGGGACTCGATGTACTGGTTGACGTCTTTCGCGTTCTTAAACCGCTTCCACGGCTTAAGAAGCTCTTTCAGGCGCTTGACGCACGCTTCCGCAGTGTGGGGGACGCCGTCGATTCTTTCGGCTTCACAATGAACGCATCGTTGAAGTTCCCCCCGTTTTTTGGACAGTTCGGTAAGCCAAGATTTTGGCATGATCTGAGTCCAGGGAACGGGAGATAAGCAGATGAGCCAGAAGCGGAAGAGACACTCGGATGAATTCAAAGCCCAGGTGGCGCTGGAAGCGGTCAAGGGGATCCGGACACTGAGCGAGCTGGGGTCTGAGTACGGCGTGCACCCGACGGTAATCGCGCACTGGAAGCGGCAGCTGCTGAGCGGGGCGGCCGAGGTGTTCCGCCGGGCCTCGGGTCGCAACGGGAAGACGGAGGAAGAACTCACGGCGCCGCTGTTCGAGGAGATTGGGCGGCTGAAGATGGAAATCGACTGGTTGAAAAAAAAGTCCTGACGCGGAGCCTGGAAGAGAAGCGAACATGGATCGAACAAGATCACGAGATTTCGGTAGTCCGGCAGTGCGAGCTTTTGGGGCTCTCCCGCTCCAGCTTCTACTACCGGCCCCGGTGGAACGGAGAGAGTCCGGAGAATCTCGAGTTGATGAAGGTCATCGATCGGATCTATACGGAGCGGCCATTTTACGGATCGCCCCGGATCACGGACGAGCTGCGGACTCGGGGATGGGAGGTCAACGAGAAGCGGGTGGCGCGGCTGATGCGGCGGATGGGTCTGGCGGCGATCGTGCCCGGACCGCATACGAGCCAGCCCCATCCGGAGAGTCGGGTTTACCCGTATCTTTTGAGGGATTTGGAGATACTGGAAGCGAATCAGGTATGGTGTTCGGACGTGACGTACCTTCCGATGAGGCAGGGATTTTTGTACTTGGTGGCTGTAATGGACTGGTTCAGCCGGTACGTACTTTCGTGGGAGCTTTCGAATTCGCTGGAAAGCGGGTTTTGCGTGTCGGCGTTGGAGAAGGCGCTCCGGCGGGGCAGGCCGGAGATCTTCAACACGGATCAGGGGGCGCAGTTCACGAGCGAGGCCTTTACGAAGAGGCTTTTGTCGGCCGGGGTTCGGATCAGCATGGACGGAAAGGGACGGGCGCTGGACAACGTTTTCGTGGAGAGGCTTTGGAGGACGGTGAAGTACGAAGAGGTCTACCCGCGGGATTACGCCGACGGGGCGGAGGCCCGAAGCGGGCTTTCGAGGTACTTCCTGTTCTACAACGAACAGCGTCGTCATCAGTCGCTGGGAAAGAGGACGCCCGCGGAGGTATACGGCGCGTGAACCCCGAAGGACGGGGGACAGGCGTAAAGGAGTTTTCCTTTCGCCCGCCCCCGGCTCGCTTCGCTCGCTAGGGGTGCGGGGCGGGCGAAAGGAAAAACTATTATTGAAGGGAGGTGCGATCAGGGGACGATATTCTTTGGATTCCAACTTTCTTAGTTTAACCTCACCGAATTTCTGTCCAAACGTTGGGGGGAAGCTCCCGTCCCATAAGCTCCAGGCGCCGGCAATCGCCCCCCTCTTTTTGGGACCGCGGAAAAACGCCGTCTCGCTCCCCTACTTCAACGCGAGCGTGATGAAGTGTATACCAGGTTTATCGATCCGTCAATCTTTTTTTAGAGCTACCGGTTCGTTCCTGAGAGCGCGAAAAGACCCCACCAGGCAAGTGCGGCCGCGTCCGCTTCGTCTTCCCGAAGAGCCGCCACCCGTTTGTCTCCAAAGACTATGCCCAAGGCCCTCCTTACGGCCGCTTTCCCTTCGTCACGGCGTTGTCCGAAGGAAGCTATTCCGAGAACCTTTCGGGCTTCCTGGACCGTAACTTCCCTTACCTGCGGGACATAGCGGGCAGCTACGGCGAGTGCGATTCCGCGCGCCTCAGAGACTACGAGAGCCGCCTTTGCGAAGCGTCCTACGGCGCCGGCTTCGACGACGGCAAGATCGAGCTCCTTCTTGTAGGACCCAAAAAAGGCATCCAAACGCTCAAGGAGCGTCTTCAGGCGATAGGGGCGTTCGAGTTTGGAGGCGGATACAAACGTCCTTGTGGTTTCCAGATCCCAGCTGAGCTGAGAAGCCTTAAGAACGCACACTCCCGTGGATCGAGAGCCTGGATCGATACCTACGATTCTTCTCACGCCTCGAGCGCTTCCACAAGCTTTGCCGATTCGGGATCGAACGTCGCCAGCCAGGCTTTCAGAAGATCCAGGCCGCGGACAAACGCCTTCCGCCCTTCCCATTCCAGGATGATGAAATCCGTGCCCAATCCGGCCCCGCAATCCACGCGACCGATCGTTTTCTGCCCGTCCCCGATGGAAAGCATCTCCTGGCGGAACCCAAGAGACAGAGATTCCTTCAGATCCAATTCCCGAAAGCCTATTTCGAGCTTTCCGGAAACAGGCTTTTTCTTGACGCTTTCGGCGGTACTGTTAGGCATACTCTTCTCCTTCCTCATGCACGCCGACGCAGCTTTCGGAGCCGCAGTATCCGCAGGACTCATCGAACGCCTCGCAGGCCTCGCAGTGCGTTTTGACGCCCTTCCCATCCTCGATGAACTCACCGCACGCCAAGCAATACCCCTCTTCGACCGCATGTCTCGAACACAACCGGGTTACGTAGAGGGAAAAGCTGTAGCAAGGAAGCGTATTCGTGTCTCCACATTTCGCGCACCGCAGCTTTCCGGGTTCTTGACGAACCCGCCTGGCTTCTTTGCGCGCTTCTTTCGCGGTTCTATACTCGAAGAGGACATCCGGACGATCCGGATGACGAACGACCACCTTCCAGCGGAAAGGTCTTTTGGATCGACGGAGTCTTTCGACACGTACCAGCATCAGGACCTCACCTCGCTCTTTTCAAGATGGATTAGTTTTTCAGAGATCCTGGGAAATTCCCGAATCCTCATATCCTCAGTCCACTCCTCAGGGTCGGCGCCTTTGGGGTCCTTGAGACAAACACGACTGGCGAAACTCCCTATGATGCGCGCGCCGAGCTGCTTTACGAAGACAGGGATATTCGTTCTTCTGCACTGAAGAATGACGTGTTTAACCCAACTGATCGGCGTTGGACGTGCGGATCGTCCGCTTTCTCCCCCGACGACGACCCAGTCCAGCATCCCCTCGAAGCCTGAGAGATCGACATGATCGAGGATCGGTTCGACGCTCGCCCATCGGACGACGGCGGGAACATCGAAGAGAGCCGGGATCCGCTCCTCCGCCCGTCGCTGGTTCTCGGCGGTGACGCCGAGCCAGACGTTCGGCCTCGGCTCCTTGAGCCATGAGGGAGGAAGAAGCCTCTTCATCGCCTCCGCACGCTTCGTCAGGATGAGCCAATCGAGGTTGGGCGTCTTCTCGACGAGTCGGAAGAAATCCTCTCGCCACGGGTCCAGGTCCCTCCGGTCCTCGAAGACGTCGGCCATGCTGAACGCGAAGACGCGGATTCTCCGGCCCGTCCGTCGGGCCTCCGCGTCCCAGCGGAGGGGCTGGCGCCAGTAGTCCGCGCCCGTCCTTCGGCGCGGCTCATCTTTTCCCCACTTCGCGTACCCAAACCTCTGCGAGATTCCCCTAGCGTAGCAGTTGTCACACGCCGGGGAGACCTCGACACAGCCGATCCAGCCGTTGAACGTCGCGTGCGCCCAGGGAATCGGTGTCGTACGAGCCATGTGTTCACTCGAAGATCCAAGCCCTCGATTCGTGCCGCCACGTTGTCACGAACTGCACGGGAAGTAGACCGCCAGAAATCACGAATTCTTCCGCATCTTTCCAGCGCTTAGACTCGACGGAAACGTATCCCCAGCCCCAACCGAGTCCGAAACGTATCGTGCGCCCTAAAATCTGACCTCGCACGTCAGCTTCACAGGAAAGAACAAGCGGAAACATAACCTTAAAAAGTGGACCCTCATGTCAGTCCTCGTAAAAGTAGTCGCTCGCCATCTCAGCCTCGCACGAGTCGCAGTAGTTCCCCGTGCAGTCGGTCCCGGCGATAAAATTGCCGCAGCTGCCGCAGTAACCGGCCTTCGCCGCGTGCTCCGCGCACAGATACTCCGCCTGGTAGTAGCCGCGACCGTTCGGGTCGTCGACCCTACACGCCACAGAATAGGGTTCCTTGCACTCCTTGCATCGGACAGGCTTATGCATCCCGGGAGCCTCACTGCCGTAGTACGAGCGAAGGCGCCGCGCCAACCGTCGGGCTTCCTTCGAAGCCCATATAGACCCTTTAATGGAGCTCGTGATCGAAGTCGTCATCCATGCAATGCTGATCAAGATCATCAGTACCGGATCGACCAGGTCGTTCTTTTCGGACACGTCACGACCTCCGCTCAGCGATTAAGCCGGTTTCTGTACAGGAGTCTCCTAGTCACCAAGAGCACCGCAAGGTTTGAAACCAGAAAGCCCACTCGCGCCCAGCCTTCCTCGCTTAGCAGGAGGAGGATCAAGCTCGAAGTCCAGAAGCCGACTAGAAGACACCAGAGCAGTGTCTTCTTCGTCCTGTCCTTCTCGGCTAGGACCTCCTCGAGGGGTTCTTTAGGGCTTGCGATAGACATAGAATATCCCGTCTTCGTCCCGAAGGAGGCCGTACCCCCTCACCCACACCTCCCACCGTTTCCACGCGTAATCCCAGAGATCCTTCGAGTCCGGAAGATCCGAAACCACCTCGACACCCGCTGTCAGAAGTGCATCCTCAGCCGCGTCCCTGGCTGCATTTATTCTTAAGTACCGTTCTTTGGGGTCCAAAGACTCTCCGTCAACTCCGATTTCAGTGGTCGCCATGATACCTGCCGTGCTCTCGGCTATGTTGAAAGCACCGCCTCGTCCGGATCTTTTCGCCGCCACTAAGGCCTTCATCTCCACATTCGACCGCGTTTCATCCCATGAAGATCCGGACACTTCCTTTGCAGCGTCGGAACGCGTAGGGAAAAGCTCCCAATCCTCTCGAGGCGCTTCGTGGTTTTCAAACCATCGGATGGTCTTCAGGGAATCAAGAAAGCGTTCGACCCTGATGATCCATTCGGGTTTCGGAATTTCCCGGATGATCCTCACCGACGTAAAGCGTGCTCTCTTGTCGTTTTCACCGAGAAGCGCTCCGCAAGGCTCAGCCTCGAAAAGGCGCAGGGGGAATCCCGTGTAGTTAACCGCGTCTTCGATGGTCTTGGCGAGGTGGTATCCTAGTTCGCATACCTCCCCAGGCGCTCCTTCGATAGGCGGCATGGGTTCGCCCAGCTTCCAGACGGTCGTTCTGTCATAGAAGCTTCGAAGGTCGGGTCGGAGGGCCTTGTAGTAGGTCGTTTTCATAGGGACACTTTTTCAAACTCCCTTCGGCAGCACGCGATTATTCAGAAACGGGCTCCAATTGGAGAGCGCCGAAAGAACCTCCTCGCGTCCCTCCTTGGACGCCGAATGTTTGATCCAGTAGTCGACCGTATCGATATCCTGCGGAGCGGTCATCTGCATCGCCACGAGGACGCTGACTTGCGAAAGCACGCTCTTATTGAGCACGGCGCTCCTCTGGGTGGCCATCGTGCAGCCGATCCCGCGTCCGCGTCCCCTACGGACGATGTCCTGCATCGCCCCGACCGTGACTTCCCAGCCCTTATCGGGATTCTGAGGGGCCCAGAGATCGGCTTCGTCGAGGAAGAGATGCACGGGCGTCGGATGCTTCTTCTTCTGGTGGTAGAACTCCTCCAGGAAATCCGCGACGAATCTCCGCTGTTCGTTTTTGCGAAAATCGCTGACGTCGAGGATGGCGCTTACGGGTTCTCGCGCCAGGACTTCGGCGACGACCTTGCCGGCGGTAGGCACGAGCGGCACGTCGGCGTGATCTCCGCCCATGATGGTCACCGGCAAGCCGGAGCCCTTTCCGTCAGCCGACGCTCGGAGACCCCAGAAGACCCCCATGGAGTCGATTGAAATGATCTGCAACCCCGCCTTGACGAACTCTTCTGCCATTTTGAGTTCGGTATAGGTCTTTCCGGCCCCTCGGCGCGCAAGGATGCCGAACACCTCAGTGACGGCGGAGAGGGGAAGCGCGAGCCCCTGGGCGATATGAAGCTTAGGCATCTCCTATCTCCGACGCGCTTCCAGACGTTTCTTGCAGAACGGGCATGCCTCGATTTCCGTCCAGGTCTGCCGATCTATGCCCGGAAAGCTCGCATCTTCCCTGTGAAAGACCCGGATCCAGCGCCCTTTCGCCTGCAGGATGTCTCCTTGGGTTACAGCGGCTCGCCACTCCGAGCATTCCCTCCCATGCTCATGCTCATCCATGCGCGCGCTCTCCCCCTCTTCCTGAGCCGAGGTTCTTTTGTTGTCGTAGGTCTTACTGCGCCTCTTCTTCCTTGCGTAGACACGCCGCGCATTCCTCCGCGTGCCGGGCGCGGGCCTTCGCTTCGCGCTTCGGAGGCACATCCCAGCGGGGGTCCTTGCAGAAAGGACAGCACGCCGGGCGTTCTTCTTTCGCCGGATGCCACCGATGGCCGCAGCGGAGGCATTCGAAAGTCGGCAGCTTCAGCCTTTCGGCGCTCATGAAGACCTCCGGCACGCCGCGCAGGACTGCTCGTGACGTCCGCGAAGAACGCTCGGCTTGGAGGGCGTGATCCTCCAATAGGGGCTTTTGCAAAATCCGCACCGATCCGGCACGGATTCGGATTTGGGGTGCCACCGATGGCCGCAACGACGGCAAGTAAAAGTCGGCAGTTTGAGTTTGGGCCTTTCAAAAATAGACATGGCGTAGCTCCGCATCACGAAACCTTTCCGGATACCGCCGATTCGAGAAGCACGTCGAGAATCCCTTCTTCCTCGAAGGTTCTCTGTGCCTCCCCGACAGCGGCGTTGACCAGCTCCCGTTTGGCGTCGATCATGGCGACGATCTTTTCCTCGATCGTCCCCATGGCCACGAGATAGTAGATATTCACCGCGTGTTCCTGCGTAATCCGGTGGCACCGATCCTCGGCCTGTACATGCCGGGCCGGATTCCAGTCGTACTCGATCTTGACCACCGTATGGCTCGCCGTGAGGGTAAGTCCCTCTGAAGCCGCGCGTATCCCGCAGACCAGAAACTCGAGGTCTCCTTCCTGAAACTGCGTCTTGATGGGCTCTCGATCCGGGCCGGCGATACGCCCGTCGATCCAGCCGACCTTGAAGCCCCTTTCGCGCAACGTCTCTACCAGGCGGTCGGTGGTCTCGTGATGCGCCGTGAAGACCACCACCTTTCCGTGCTGCTCGTGCGCGTCCGCGAGAAACTCCACGCAATCGTCGAACTTCGCCCTGACGGCGAGCTGCTTCAGATGTTCGATCTCCTCGAGGGCGACTCCCGTGAGGCGGTTTTGAGCCGCCGCCTTTTCCGCATGTTCGGTAAGATACGCGGCGCGCTCCTCCGGATTCATGGAAGCCAGGAGCGCCTTCCACTCCTCGCGCTCTTTGCGGATCCGCCCCAGGCGTTCGAGAATGGGCGCCGCGTTCTTTTTGTATTCGTCGAGCTTTACGATGACCGGAATCGTCGTTCGGATTTTCGGAGGCAATTCCTTGAGGACCTGGGATTTCATGCGCCTCACCATGACGCGGCTGCGCAGGATCTCGTCAAGCTCCTCAAGATGGGTGGCCCCTGAGAAATCCCACACTTCGCGGGTCTGCCCTCTGCCGCCCCGGACGAGTACCGTCTGGGACTTGCCTCCACAATAGCGCATGCCGAAGGGCATGAACTTGGGGAAAATCTCCGGATTCACCGCGTAAAGCTGACTCCACAGTTCGCGGACGCGGTTGAGTACCGGCGTGCCCGTAAGGGCGATAACCGACTGTACCGTTCTGGAGATTTCGTGTACGGCCATGGAGCGCTGAGCTTCAGGATCCTTGATGTAGTGGGACTCATCGAGGATGAGGCTCTTGAATCCGACGGAAAGAAACTCCTTGAGGGGCACTCCGTTGACGAACACCTTGGTGAACTTCTTGCGGTTGGATTCCGCTCCCTGGCTTTCGATTTTTCCGATGACCTCCAGAAGGCGGCTTTTCGCTTCGATGTCCTTGGAGGCCTCGTAAACCTTCCGGAGTTCCCGCAGGGCGTACTGTCCGGCTTCGAGGAGATGCGGGACGACGGACAGATCTCCCTTGGAGAGCGCGCGCGCCCACGTCTTCGGACTCTGCGTCTCCAGGAGGTCGTAGTTCAGGACGACGATGTCGTAACCAGCCTTAGGAGCCAGTTCGGCGTCCAGGCCAAGGTTACGGAACGCCTTGAGACTCGTCTTCGAGGAAATAAGGAGCGGACGGAAATCGGTGAACCGCCGGATCTCCTTGAGCCAGTTGGCCCTCAGCGTCGCCGGACAGATCACCAGCGCCGGCAACACTTCGGGATGACGGACCAGGAACCCCAGAGCCTGAGGGGTCTTTCCGAGCCCGGGATCGTCGGCGAGAAGCGCCTTCCCGCCGAACAGCTCGATGCCCTTGACGCCGGCTTTCTGAAATTCCCGAAGGGGAAGCTTCGTGGGCACGTCGATATCGGCTTTTTCCGCTCGGCTGTTTTCGTACGCCGCCTGGCGGGCTTCCCTCGCGGCGTGCATCTCACGGGCGATCTCGCCGTCCACTCGGACGACGACCCGTCCCGTGGCCTCGAGCGCGTCTATCAGAGCGTCGTAGACCGCCAGCTCGTAGGGGAAAATCCACGTCTTGAGCATGGGATCGAACACGGCGGAGGAGGCCGCTTCCGCTTTAATCCTCCGCATGATATCGACCAGGCCCTGGTCGTAGGGGAATTCCACGCGAAGTACCCGTCGCGCAGAGACGTACCCCAGGCGGATCACAACCGTCCGCTGCTGGGAGAATCCCCCCTTTTCGGGCCCCGGAGGAGGTTCCGGGGGAGGCACCAGGGTTTCGTACTTCACGCCCGCTAAGGATTCGAGCTGCGTCCGGTATTTCCTCAGCATCCGCCAGAGACACCGGATCTGGCGGTCCGTCGGGCGCGCCATCGAAAGGATCGCTTTCGCGGCGGGGGAATCGAGCCGGTTAAAGCCCATCCCGTCGCGCGCGACGGCGCCGTCGCACATCCCCGCGAGGATCCCTGCGGCGCGCAGGATCTCCTCCCTCGTCGGCTCCAGGGAGGGCGAGAGAGTCGCGGAGGAGCTTCCTTCCGCAACCCCTTCCGAAAACCGGGCGTTTTCCGTCATGCACTTAAGTATATATTCTCGTGGCGGCCTCTTGTCAAGCGAAAAATGAGAATTTATCTTGCCGGCGTTTCCTGCGGTTGCGCCTGCGGCTTGAGGCAAGCGGGGGCCCACTCGAAGCGCGTGTTTCCGTACTCGTCCGTGATCGTGTAACGCGCGTGCCCGGTTTTCACCGCCTCCACGCGTACGGACGTTTCTCCGTGCCTTTTGCCGAGGTAGATCCCCGCGGCCCCGCTTGCGACCGCAAGGACGACTCCCGCCACGATCAGCCGGATTTGTCTCCAGCGCGTGTCGTCTCTGGAGACGATATACGGGCTCGGCGTCGCCATCACGAAACCTCCCTCCTTGAGATCCACGATGCACTCGGCGCGCGTTATCCTTCAGGAACCTCGTCTGGATCAAGATTAAACCGCGGCTAACGGTGGGGTCAAGCAAAATTCGGAGGACGCGCGCCGAAGCGGGAAAAAAATCAGATGACGTCGAACGCGCTCAGTCCCACAAGAGCCGCCAGGAGCATGCCTCCACCGAGAGCGGCCCAATAAAGAGTGGGCGAAGGTTCCCCCGAAGCGGTCTGGGTCTCCGGCGCCTCCGGAGCTCTTCCAGGCGCTCCTGGAAGACCCTCTTGCTTCAAGGAGTATTGTCCCGCCGGACCGATCCAATCCAGACGGAGCGCCTTGAGCACGTCGCGCCCGATAAGGACATCGACGCCGGTGAGCGGAATCGTGACGCCCGCAATCTCAATCGGATCGATCGTCACGCCGTAATCAGGCAGACTGAACGAAGCGGCGTAGATGGGACGCTCGCTGGTGCCGCCTACACCTCCGAGCGGAGCGCTTCCGACCTGTTGGAGACCCGCAGCCTGAGCTACGGCGTCGCTCACCGTGGAGATCGACGCTCCGGTGTCTACGAGACCTTTCACCACTTGAGGGGTCCCTCCGGGGATGCCTCCTCTTGAAGAAGCGGCGATCTGGACGCTCACGATGGCCCCTTCTCTACGCAGGACTTCAGCGAGATCCTGAGGCGGCGGAGAAGGCGCCTGGCCTAGACGGCGAACGCCGGATCTGGCCATGCCGGCATTCATCCAGGGAGGGCGTACAAACGGAGTCGTCGTGGCGAATGGCGTCATAGCCAGCTAAAGAACCCCCTTTCGAAGGATCTCCAGCACCGACGAGAGGGGTACGTAATAGACGTCCCCATTTTCGCTTTTCACGCCGAAACGGTTGCGCGCGCGATCCACAAAAAGCCGAAATGCGGAACTCGTATGGTGGACTTCCTCGCCGGCGTGTGAGTCTCTGCCGCGGTACTCAACCACGACGGGGAGCTCGAAGCTGTCGGGCGCATTCGCTGCTGGGGACATACGATGTCTTAAATTCGATACGTAGGCTGAGTCTCCAACGCCTGCTTGACCAGAAATCCCGATCCGAACATTGCCGTGCCGGCGGCGAAGGCGGATTGAAAATCGGGATACGCTCCGCGGACAGCCTGGTCTTTGACCAGGACGAACATGCCGGGATATTGGCGAGCGATGCGGATACGGTTCGCCTCGAACCACGCCTCCTCGTCAGAAAGCCCGGAAAGTCCGTGCGTCCTCAGAGGCGTGGAAAACGGCCGTTGTCCCCAAAACCCTTTGGAAAAAAGCACGCCACGATTATATCCCTTCGCGGGCGGCGGGCAAGCGCGTTTCTGTTTCTAATCCTCGTCCTCCCCCTTTTCCGTCGCCGTGGCCGCCTCCTCGCTCTTCTTCGCCTGGAGCGCCGCCCGCTCGATCGATTTCCTGCGAGCGGAGATCTTGACCGTCGGCGCATGGTCCGGGTCGTCTTCCGGGACACGCACCAGAGTCACCTTGTTTTTTTCGACGAGCTCCTGCACCCATTCCTCCCGCTCCATCGACGGCGTGACCACGAGTTCGATTCGCTTGGGCACGAAGGCGTGATAGATTCCCGGACTGTAGACGATCTCCGTTTTCCCGAGAAGCTCATCCGGTCCGGGAGGAAGTTTCTTTTCCGTGGCGATCGCATTGGGATGAGCGACGAAGATCCAGGATTTGCCCACCACGAGCTCTTTGGGAATCGACGAAATCCGCTTCGAAACTCCGAGCTGCGCGGCCTCCTTCGCCCATGCTTCCGGGGTGGGATAATATTTCTCTCCCACCCACACGAGACCCACCTTGTCGGTGGGCTCAGCATGGGTTTCGAGAAGACCCGGCGTACAGATGACGCAGCGGGAGCAATGCGTGCGGAAATACCGCGTATGAGCCGTGTCCGCATCCGAAGGGCGGTCGGAGGAGGATTTGCACGGCTTGATTTTGGGATTGTCGAAGACCACGGCGGGCTTGATCCACTGGAACGCCCGAGTCTGCTCGATTCCGCTTCCACAAGTGGGACACCGATCGAGCGGCAGCGGCAGGCGCTCACAAGGTTCCCCCAGAGCTTCGGTGACGAGATAGAGGCCCCCGGCTTTCCTGTAACCGCAGCCTCGACGCGCTTCAACCGCCATGATGAGTCCCTCCCACGGTTAGACCACTACGAACGAACCAAATCAGGGAAAGAATCCTCCCGCGAATCCTCGGGTAGGATCTCCCCCATAAAGATCCACCAGACCCTGCGCCTTTGCCCACGAAGGCCACGCCGCCAGATGTTCCGGTCCGGCGCATTGCAACACCATCTTCCGGCGCCCGTCTCGTCCCGGACGAGGCGTTCCGACGAAAGCGATGCCCTCCCGAGCCGCCGCTTCCGGCAGCTCCGGAATCTCCTCTCCCCGAAGGTCCGCAGCCCCCGCCAGCTCCTTCAGGCGCGGCGCAGCGCGCAGCCTTTGACGCGCGCGTTCCACGTCGGCAAGGACCTCCTCCACCGGACGTCCTTGAAAGCGCGCGCGGCTTTCGACTCTCCAGCGCATGAGCTTGTCCGGATGGACGCCCGGACATGCTCCCCGATACGCCGCCGCGAGACAATGATCCGCAGCGGCGGCGAAGACGAGATCTTGCGGAATCTCCACCGCCCACCGTCCCGACGGGCCTCCGTCGGGATACCCGAAGACCACCCATCGTCCCTGGAGGGACTCCTGGTAGGACACTTCCCCGGCAATCGCCCCCAGCATCTCCGGGCCCCTCCAGATCTCGTTCCAGATCAGCTTCGCGCGGATCGCCCCGGCGGCGCGACCGATGAGCTGCGCCTGCGCGAGCCAGGACACCACCTGGCCGATCGACGAAGCTGGAAAGAAGTCCTCCGGAGGGCGTCCGTAGCCCACATCTCCCGGCTTATGGTGATCGACGGCAACATAACGCCGGTTCGAATCGCCCCTGGAGAGCGCGCATTCGACGAGCAACACCATGTCGTAGCGTTCCAGTTCCGGACGGGTCTTGTCCGCCAAGAGCGCTTCGATCTTCTCGTGCTGATAGGCCGTCTCGGGACGTACTCGCAGGCCTTCGATCGAGGCGTAGGCGACAGGTTCTCCGACCTGTCGAAGAAGCTGTTCGATCCTCTCCATTTCGGGATCGGACGCGCCCAGGATCCAGAGCCATTTTCTGTCCATCTGGTTTTCTTTCTCGGATTACGCGGTCTGTTTTTCCAGAGCCCGGATCGTATTCCACACCCAGCGAACGGCGGTGCGCTTCGCCTTAACGTGAGCGTGATTCCAATGAGCCAAAGCCCCGTAGATGATGTCCGGGCTGTGCCGAAGCCCCTTTCGCTCGAACTCTCTGATTCCGTCCGCGGTATTGAACCACTCGCGGAGGAAACCGCACCTCATTCCCTTGCCCGGGCGGAAATACCACAGAGCGAAAGCGGCGTACCAGTATGCAAGGTTGAGTCTTTCAGAACACGCATACCGATACCCGTACGCCAGCCACAGGGCGCCGCTGACGTTGACGGCTTTGGCCGTTCTGAAGACCTTCCAATCCCATTCGTACGGATCCGGAGTGCAATGGCCGTTTCCGTCACGATCCACCAGGATTGCTTGGCGATTCCGGATGAATTCCTTCTTCCGCAGAATCGCAAGCGTCCTCTTCAGGACACGAAGGGCGCCTTTTCGATACTTCTCAGGCATGAGCTTTTCCATCGTTCGTCCCTCCCACGGTTATCTCATCAGCGCTTCCGCATTTCGCAGGGCGATCGCCGCGGTCTCCGCGGAGTTCACCCCTTGATAGTGGGCCACCGGAAAAGCCGTCCAGCTCCGATAACCCTCCCTCAAATTCGAAGAAGCCGGTTTTACGCCGTGTTTCGCGGCGTACGAATCGAGCCATACGAACGGTGCCTTCGCGCAGAGCCGTTCGTAGGCCCATGCGGCGTCCCAGTCGCCGAAGGCGACGATGCCGCGCAGGGAGAGATCCTCGAAACCGAGGAGATCCTTGATCTCTCCCTTCTTCTTCCTCAGGATCTCTTTCGCCGGCCGTCCATGAACGGACTCCACGTATCCGTTCGAGTGGCGGACGACGAGGAGATCCCGATCTTCTTCCGTCAGCGCCAGCGCCGCCGCCACGGTCCCGGTCGCGGCGGCGGAGCAGGAGCCGGAGACGTCCGCCAGGACAAGCCCGAGAGGGCGTTCGAGTTCCGTTCGCTTGATCCGCGCCAGGCGGACGGACCGCGAGACGATTTCACGAACAAGCTTCGGCACCGAAAGCCGAAGCGACGGTTCCTCTCCGAGCCCGACATCGAGCTTCCTGAAAAGCCTCCGGAGCGCGCGGACGACTTCCTTCGCCGCGGTACGCGCCGAGCGGCGAAGGAGTTCCGCCTCAGCGGCGTCATCGCAGACGCCGCCGTGCTCCTTCCTTTCCGTCTGGGAAGGAGCATTCCCGGATGGACCAGACCCGGAGGAGCCGGCCTGAGCCGTTTGGGCGGACTCAGAACCGACCCCTCCGGTCTCGTCGGATTGCTCCGGCGCCCCGGCGGTTGACGCCGCCTCCCCGGCCGGGGAGCCCTCATCGTCCTTCTCCGGGCGGTCGGCGCCTTCCGCGTCCCGAGCGGCGCTCTCCCCGTCACGAGGAGAGTTGTCGGACGCGGCGGCTTCTCCGCCGTCCGGCGGGGCCGCCACCCCCGAGCTCGGCTCGCCCGCTCCGCGCTTGGAGGGCGCGGAGGTGGGGCTCGCCTGCCCTTTGGAAGACCCCTTCCCTCCGGTGGCGTGGCCGTCCCCTTGCGGGGAGGGGTCGGAACCCTGAGGAGGGCCGTCGCTACTGCCCGTCCTCTCCTCCGAAGGGTTCCCCCCGAGGGAGGAAGCCTGTATGTCATACTCCGGCCCGAGCTTGGCTATGAGCCGGTCCAGCACCCGGAGCGTATCCGGCCCGCTCAGCCGAATTTCGATGGGTCGGATAGTGACTCCGGCGGCGCCCCTCTTTTCAAAATAGCGCGCCGCCTCAAGGAAGCCTGCCAAGGCTTCCTTCGTAATCTTGCCGTTCTCATTCTCCCTCAGTAAGGGAGAGTAGAGATACGGCGGAAGTTCTCCATTGATAAGGACAGCGAGGCGCAATGTCTGCGCCTTCGATAGCTTCGACCGGAGCGTCCGAAGCTTCATCGGACACCCCTCCTGGCGGCCTGGATCTCACCCCAGACCGCCTCTGCGAGGCGGCTCCGCATTGCCGCCTCATGTCCCGCCTGGGTCCGGGCGGCCCACCCGGCCAGGCTCAGGCGGACGGCATGGACGCCGTCCGCAAGCTCCCACGTCTCCTGGCAGAGGCGGGTGAGCTCCTGGACCGAGAGGACGGTCCCCTCGGCCTCCGCCACCTCCCGCGCGGCGCGGGAGAGAAGCGTCACGACGCCTTTGGGAGCGCCGCTCCGCTCCTCGGCCAACCGGTCGAGGATCTCGACCGGAAGCGGCTGCATGCGCAGCCGCCGGACGCGCCGGAGAAGCGCGTCCGACAAAGGACGGAAGCCGTTCGAGGTGATCACCGTGATCAGCCTCGAAACGTCCATCCGGATATGCTCTCCAGGACGGACCGGAATCCGCCCGGACTGGAGCGCGTCGAGGAGGAGAAACTCGACGCGCTCCGGGGCTTTGTCGATCTCGTCCAAGACGAGAACGACAAGCCGCCCGGCGAGGGTATGCCGGGCGGCGACGGCCAGGACGCCGTCTTGGTGGACGTGGGCGGCGTCCCCCGCGACCGCGGCGCCCACATCGACGCCGCGGAAGAGCTCCTGGTCGTCCGACCAGGAGTGGAGCTGGTGAAACACCAGCTCCGCGTTGAGCCCTCGGGCGAGAGCCTCCCCGAGGGCGGTCTTTCCGCACCCGGGGGGGCCCTCGATGAGAAGGGCCCGGATGCCCTCCTTCTGGCGAAGGAGGCCATTGACCGCCAGGAGGTCTTCCTTACGGCTCACGTACTCTTTGGGGAACACGAACATGCCGGTCGCCCTGGCGTGCGCCAGGACGGCGGAGGCCTTCCCCTGGAAGTCTCCGCAACTACCACACGTCGGCATCTGCCCCTCCTTCTCGGAGTGCCCATGGATCGCCGGCCCTTCCGGCGATCTGCACTCCGCTATTCTACACCATAGTATACACCAAAGTGTCTACCGTGTCAAGAAAAAAATTCGGGACTCCATATAGAAGGTCAGATCTTGAAAAGCTCCGACTTCGTAAGCGCGAGAGCGGCGAGCTTCGCGCCGAGTTTGCAGAGCGCGTCGTGATACTCCTCCGACAGATGGTCGCTCGAAAACTCGTGGCCGAATTCGTGGAGGAGCATGCGGTTGATGCGTTCGAGATCTCCTTCGAAGAAGGAGTGCCCGAGTCTTCCGACGTTGAGCGTCAGTTTGCCTCCCCCGTAAGTCCCACCGTACGGCCACGAGAATTCACGGACGATATGTACCGTCAACTACCCCGGACTAAAGTCCGGGGCTTGTAGCTGAGGTGCACGAATGCACGCTCGCCACCATAGGCCGGTTGACTACGGCCCTCTCCGGGCAGGAAACTTGCCTCCCGGAGATCGTTCTTGCGGCATTAAGGTCTGCGGCCGAACGATAGCCGCAGACGGCGCACTTGAAATGCGCCCCGCTTCGAGAATTCTTGTCTATTGCGCCGCACTTGGAGCATTCGCGGCTGGAGTCCTTGGCGGGCACGGAGACGACTTCGACTCCGGCCCGCTCCGCCTTGTAGCGAATCATCGCCTCCAGTTCGCGGAAGGCCCAGGCATTGACCTTCCGATTCCAAGCGGGGCTGAATCGCTTGAGGCGATCTCGGATGCCCATCAAGTCCTCCAGCTTGATCGCGGCGTTCTTCCCGAGCGCCTCTTCGATGATGGCCTTCGAGATGCGATGGTTCTCGTTCCTCATGAAGCGCCGCTCCCGTCCCGACAGCCGTTTCAAAGCGCGCTTGGCGCTCTTCGTGCCTCTGGACTGGAGCCGCGCCCTGCGGGACGCGAACTTCTCGCGGACGTGCAGGGCCTTGCGACCGGAGTGGAACGTGCCTTCGGAGGTCACGGCGAGGTTGTAGACGCCCCTATCGACGCCGATGGCGCAGATCGGATGCGACCTCTGGCCGGGATCGTCTTCGATAACGATGTGGACATACCACTCCCGATTCCGCCGTACGACCTTGGCGGCGGTCGGCCTTTTCCCACGGAGAGCGTCACGTTGGTATTGACCGAGGGCGAGCGGGACATGGATGCGCCCTCGTGTCGTCGTCAGCGAAACGGTCTCCTCATTCTCTCGATAGGCGAAGATGCGCTCGTCGTAGTCGATACTCGTGGGCCTGAACTTTTTAACCGCCTTGCCTTTTCTCTTGGCCGCCTTGATCGCCCAGGCGACCCGGGCGATGGCCCGGACGGCGAGATTCGCGGAGAGGCCGAACCGCTTGCGGACCTCGTGGTAGACAAGGTGTTGGAGCTTCACCTTATTCGAGGTCTTCTCACGAACGGCGACAGCCAGGATGGCATCGCAGGCGGAAGCGTACTTTTCGACGGTCTCCGAGAGAGCCTCGGTGTGGACCGCCGTCGGAGCCATCTTGCAGACTACCGTACGCTGAGGCATAACGATAGGATATCACATACTTGGCTTTTTCCAAGCACAGAAGGAGACCGCGCATTCCTCCCCGGACTGAAGTCCGGGGCTTCCTGCGCGGATTTTCTGTGAAGCGCTGCCTCTCACGCTGCGGCGCGGGTCTGGTATGCGCTCTCGAACAGACTCCTGGTGTGACGAGGTTCCGCCGGGAGCATCATGGACCGGGCTCGCCGCATATAGGCGCGCCCTTCGGCCGCGCGCCGCAGCGTGGGAGACAGCATGTCGCAGCAGAACCTCGTCACGCCGTCGAATATAGGCAATCCTCGAGATTCTGTCAAGAACGGCTCAGAGCCAGGGTTCGAGGCCGTGCTGTGCGACGATATGTGGTTACTTGGCGACTTCGGTTGTTCCCACGGCGAGACGCGCTTCGACGGCCCGGAGGGCGCGTCCTAAAAGAGCCAGGCGTTCACGGTCGTATTCGTCGGGAGCGAGCGTCGCTCCGGGAGGATAACCCAGGCTGAAAACGACGGTCCCTCGGGAAGTCAGGAACGCCCTATGCTCTCCTTCTTCGAAGAGAATCTCCGCGCCTCCGAGATCGACTCCCTGCATCCTGCGGACGCGCTCTTCGTGAGCCCGGCGAATGCGGATCTTTCTCGCCTGAAGGGCTACGTGGTTTCGGCTTTCCTCGTCGGAAAGCTCTTCGGGATGCTCGTCCCAGTAGAGAATCCAACATTCCGAACACCAGTAGCGGCCCACGTAGGGTCCCTGGGGGAACGGAGGACCCGCCGGCGGGAGACGAACCTTTCCTCCGCACAACGCGCAGCCGCGTCGCGCCGCGTTGATCGCGGCGGCCATTTGCGCAGTCGTCGTTTGATCCCGGACCGTCGGTTCCGGAGCTGGAGTCTGAGGGGACTGTTCAGAAGCCGTCATCGAGCAGGTGCGCTGCTTCTTCCTCGAAGGGGTCGCCCGCCTGATTGGACCGACGGCGCCGAAGGATTTCCGCGTAGACCTTCGCGGCGGTTCGCGCGTCGTCAAGCGCGCGATGCCCGGCTCCCGCAGGGATGCCGAAGAACGCCGCCGCTTCGCTCAAGCGAGGCCACTTCCGCTTGCCGTCGACCCATTCGGCCAGAGCTCCCGCCGGGCCCATGACTTTGGCCGCGGCGAGCATGATGCATTCCCCCCAGCGCCCCGACGGGAGGCACCAGGGAGAACGCGATAGAAACCAGAGGTCGAAGTCGTTGTTGAACGCATGAAGTGAGCCGTCGTGGCGATCGAGAAACTTGCGAAACGCCTGGGCGGCTTCCTCCGAACAGGGAGCGCGCCGAAGGTCGTCGATCGAAAGACGGTTGACCGCCATCGCTTCCGGAGAGGCCGATCCCAGGGCTTCCTCTCCTGGATTGACGAGCGTCGTGAAACTTTCCTTTTCTTCCAACCTCGTCGCGTCCAGAACCACGCCGGCGACCTCCAGAATATGCGCAGAATACGACTTTTTCCCGGAGGTTTCAATGTCCACGACGATGAGGTTTTTGGTTTCCACGCTCTCTCCCATGCCTGTATTTTACCGCTTCATCAGCTTATCGGCAAAGGCCACCAGGCGTTTCAGGCGAGGCCTGCAGGACTTGCAGAATCCTTGTCGGTGCGAGGCGCATTGGCTTAGATCCAGAATCACTATTCCAGTTTCTTTGTTAGAGAAGACATCGTCTCCGTCTTCGTGGAAGACATGGTCGAAGCCGTCCGCTGCGTGACGACTCCCCACGGCTAAAGCCGGGGGCTTCTCGGTGCCGCTTCAAGCGGAGTCCCGAAGGCTCCGTAAGGATGCATCCGAATCTCCTCCCCGAAAAATCAGCGTCTACTTCTTTCACGCGGCTACGATCCACAAAGCCGCTGGTTCCTTTCTCGCCTCGTCTTCGAGCCCTAAAAGCTCCATCGCCTCCAAAAGCCGGCGCGAGGATTCCTCTGCGGGAAGGATGATTTTGTTCTCGTCAGGCAAACCTTCTTCGAAACGGGCCAGGACCTCTCCGAGATAAAGCTTCTTTCCGTCCGTCGAGACGACGATCCGCAGACCGCGGTTGTAAGCCTCGATAGTCATGTCGGAAAGCGCCTTTTGAAGGGCTTCCTTTCGGTCGATCCTCCAGCCGTAGACGATCCAGATCCTGCCGCTTGCGAATACGCCCGGAGGCATATAAAATTCTCTCCAGAGGAATCCCTCCCACTTTTGCATCGGCCCCGCCGAGCCTCGCAACGAGGAATACCGGGGCCGATTCTTTTTTTCAGGCGTCCTCTTCGTCTTCGCCGCTCTCTTCTTCCTCAGAAGAAGACACGGCGTCTACACTATCTCCGTCCGGATCTCCCAGATACTTCGCATGCATCTCGCACAGGCGCGCGGCGTCTTTCGGATCGAGTTGGCGCCCCTTTTTAAGCGCCCTGAGAACTCTGTCGAGGAGTTCCGCTTCCGAAGACGTGACATCGTCGTCCATTTCGTCGAGCTCCTGCGCCATGCGAAGAAACTCTTCCAGGTTTTCTTTTTCCTCGCCTTGATCCCTTTTCACAGCCCGTCTCCCCCTTCGTATTTCCACATCGCGGAAGCCTCTCCGATCCTTCGGACGATCCTTCGTGGGACCTTCCCGAAAAGGCCGCTCAAGGCCAGCGTGATTCCCTGGCGGGCTTCCGAAAGGTCGCCGATTTCCCGTTCAAGGTCCTTCAGGGTTTCTTCCACCTGTTTCAGACCGTCGACTACATAGCTGAGAAGGAAGGCCGCGCGTTGATGCGCGTTCATGCGTCCCCAGAGAGCCGGCACGAGTTTTCGAAGGTGCCCCAGGGGTTTCGACAGCCGCACTTCACCGAATTCCTTCAGCCGATGAAGGTCGATCCCGAAATCCACGATATCTTGAGGACGCAGGATCGCCGGATCGACCAGATAGGCGAGTTTCACCATCCGCTCGATTTCGGGTTTAAGCGGAGAAGGATTGCGCGGATAAACGGGATTCCACAGAGTCGCCATGGCCGCCCTAAAAGTCTACCATTCGTCCACGCGGCGTTGAAGTCATGCCGAGCCGCGTGGCGAGGGGGATAACCCCCGCTCAGATCGTTTTGTCCATCACCGGGGAGGACGCAGCCCAGCGCAACGTAGAGATGGCGTTTTCGCGCTCTTCCTCCTTGGCGTAAGGACCGCCTTCGAGGAGCACTTTGTGGCTCGGCGACTTGAGTCGGAAGAAGAACTTACCGTCCTCCGCACGGCGTTCGTAGCGTTCCGGGATGCTGGCGTATTCCTTGACCGCGCGGATGCCGGCGAAGGCGTCGTCCTTGTGGGGATATCCTCGGCTCATCACCACCGTGCGCCCCTCGGCGTCGAAAAACCGGAAGTGAAAGAGACTGTTGGGACCGAGCACCACTTCGAACCAAGGGGCTGGCATAGGGATCCTCCTCCTCCTTTTTCAGTCCTCAATGACCGTTACCCGACAGGTAGCCGATTTTCCTCTGTGCCACGGCGGCTTCTTGCTTTCCCCTGATCCTGACGTACAGTTCCGCCAGGGTCATGTCGTCGTCGACTGGTTCCTTCTCCTCTCCCTTTCGCTTGAGCCACTCCATCGCCTGAGCCGGAGGAAACTTGCGGAACTGCACGTGGGAGAGACAGCGTCCGGGTCTCAGAAAGGCGGGGTCGATCTCTTCGATAGCCTCGTTGAAGGTAACGAGAAAGAGATCTTCGCGTCCCTGTCCGATAAAACCATCCGTGAGGTTGAGGAGCTTGCCGATCTTGTCATAGTGGGCTGACCGGCTTTCCGCGATGACCAGATCGGCGGCGTCTTCGAAGATGAAGAAGTATCTCTTTCGGCGCTTGTGGCGCGGAAGGGTCGCCTTGACATTCCCTGCCTCATTGGAGGCCTTGAGGATCCACGGCTCCACGACTCCACGGCTTGAAACCAGGTCGTAGTAGTACGACGGATCCTCAGCCAGCCTTTCCGGATCGGTGACCACCAGGAAATCGAACGTCTCGCGCCATTCCATGAGAAGCGCTCTCAGGGCGAACGTCTTTCCGGTGCCCGGAGGTCCGTACCAGATGATGAGTCTGCCGTAGTCCCACGGATTACGCGTGCCGATGAGACGCTCGATGCCCTCCCGAGTTTCCCTCACGTAATTGTCGCGGATGTCCTCCCATGTCGGGCAGCGGATGAATTGAGGATGCTGAGTCGGCCCCTGGGCCGTGCGATAAGTAAAGTTCAGCCAGACTCCGTCATCCTCCTTGTTTTCGAGCCGAAAGCGGGAAAGCTTGTCCGCGATTCGGTTCAGGATCGTATCGGCGTCTCTGTCCGCCGAAAGGATGTCGAGCCGCAACGCTCCCGGGAAAAAATCGACAACGGCCGCCGCCCGTCCCCCGGAGAGGATCATGATGACGGTCTGACTACGGTGGTTGCGGGACTCGAAGACGATTCCTCGATTTTCCGGAAATTCCGCAAGCAGGCGATCCAGAGGAACCCCGGGATCGACCTCGAAGAACTTCGAGGCCGTGCTGCGGAGAACGAAATTTTCACCCAGGCCCCTGAAAAGGGCATGCGCGCGCAGAATCCCCGTTTCCCCCTCGATGGCGAAAACGGCGCTCAGTTCGTACTTCATGGTCCGACCTCCTCGGCAGAAAAAGCCCTCGTCACGCCCTGAAGTATATACCCAGTTTACTCAGGACGTCAAGAATTCAGACTTGCAGCGTGAAGAGGAGACGGCCGAGAAGGAAGCTTGGGCGAGAGGAGCTTACCGGACGCGTCCTTTCTAAACGAAAGGAGACTTGGATCTCCGCGTGGCTATTCACGTTCCTCTTCTTCGGCGTCCCTGTACTCCAACTCCCACGCTTCGAGCCAGTCTCCCCAGGACGTGATGGCGTACTCGCCTTTCATGTTGTCATGAAGAATCGTCGCCTCGTAGGGATCTCCCATGTTGACGAACGCCGCCTGTGATTCGCGCCAATAGCCTCCGGGAATCGGCCCTACTTCCGCCCGAAGCGATTCCACGCCAAAGCCTCTGAGAAGAGTGTTGGCATATTCGAGCGTGTCTTCCACCTCTTCTTCTCCTCCAGCCGTGTCCCTCATGAGCCGGGCCAGTTCCCGGGCATCCTCTTCGGAGATTTGAGGAAAGGCTCTGGAGATCTCTTTCGCCGTAGGATTCGGCATGGTTTTTCCTCCTCGTTTCGAGGAACGGCCCGGATCGTCTAGCGTCGCTCCTTGAGAATCGTCCTTGAAAGAGGCTCTCCGCGGACTTCAATCGGTTCCCAGAGCTTGTCGATCGCGTCGTCAAGAAGTCTGACGAGAGCGCGCGTTTCCTGGTGAATCTTTGAAGCTTCTTCTCGGGCTTTGAGAAGAAAATCGAGAGCTTCTGTCGCCTTTCGGCGCGCTTCGCAGCAAGGCTCGGACATGGCTCGCATTTCCTCCTCCGGGATTTGTCCTGGATCCTTTTTTCATCAGGACGATGACGTGCGTTTCCGAGACGACCTTGTTTTGTGAGCCGCTTTCACAACGTTATCGGCAGGCGTTTTCTTCAACGTGCCCTTCCCAAGGGGGGCCGTAAAGACCCTGGCCGGACGTATCGGGAGGCTCAGCGGAAGAGCGGAAGGAGACGCCGTATGAGTAGGCACGCTCGGCATAGGCGGAATGACTGAAGGAACCTGCTGAAGAGGAGGAGAAGAAGGCTCTCTGGAAGACGGAGATGCCGAAGGAGCGGCGTCTTTCAGGATCCCCGTGCGCGCGGAGAAGTAACGCTCCAGCTCCTTCTGGACGTCCTCGAGGTGTCTAAGCGCCGCTTCATACTGTCTCTTCACGTCTTCCAGGCGGCGCAAATAGTAGGCTTCGTCGAATCTGGAAAGAGGATCCGCTTCTTCCATGTCCCAAATGATAGCAAAACGGAAACCGAAAGACCGCTAGGACTTTTGGACCTCGATCCGTGCGTCCGGAAAGACCCGTTGAATGGCCAGGACGTCTCGCAGACCTTCCTTTTTGCCGCTCATGGCGAGATATGCGAGATCCGCCATCGAGATCGACTCTTTAGAGCCGACGGACACCAGGCCGCCCGCTTCCGGAATGTCCACCTTCAACGTCAATCCCGTGGCGTCCCATTCGCTGGCGGTCATGGAATAGACGAGCCCCCATTCTCCTTCCACGATTTCCCGTCCGGCTTCGACGGCCAGCTCGATCCAACGCGTTCTCGCGCGGCAAAAGGGGGAGGGTTTTTCCCCTTTCGGACAAGCGCAAGAGGCGCCGATGTCCCACGCCTGGGCGCACGCTCCCTTTTCGCCCCGCTCTCTCCAAAGCTTTCCGAGCACCCGCGCGCCCTCCCGGAGTCTTTCCGGAAGTGGCTTCTCCGCGACCTTCTTTTTTCCGTTGTTCATAGAATCTTCGGCGCGGAAACCCCGCCCTTCAGGGCGGGGAGGAAG
>FLYN01001298.1_pt1 | contig 25591 bp, 16 predicted proteins | sample 1122621 | NCBI WGS metagenome assembly FLYN01 (sample SAMEA4346792, study PRJEB14843) | hot springs metagenome | biome: Terrestrial Biome; feature: Habitat; material: Sediment | place: India | collected 2012-06-12 | depth 1760 m
CCGTCTCCCGCCTCCCGTCTCCCGTCTCCCGTCTCCCCTCTCCCCTCTCCCCTCTCCCCCCTCCTGCTCTGCCAGCCTGAACTCACGACCCTCAACCCACTCGCTGCCCGCTCTCCATCGCTGCGCCAGGAACCCCAGGAGCGCAGCGGCTACCAGCGGCCAGAGGATCACCAGCTGGTCGTGCCAGAACGCATACGCGAGTTGCGGTTGCCATTGGTTGATGTTCGCAGCGACGACGTGGACGGCGAACCAGCCGCCGCTGGCCGCCTGGAGCAGCGCGAACATCAGCCCGCCGGCTGCTCCGATCACCCCTCCGAGCATCACCGCTCGCCGCCAGTCACGAAAGAGCAGCCAGACTAGCCCGGCCGCCGGGGCGGCGATCAGCGATGGCTTGACGAATACGCTGAGCACGAGCGGCAGCGCCGCCCACAGCACCCGCCACGTGCCTGCGTAACGCTGCACCACGACCAGCCCCCACAGCCCCAGGCAGACGCCCAGCAGATCCACGCGCATCACCGCCGCCCACTCACGCACGATCGGTAGCCCCAGGAACGCCAGGGCGATCAGCCCACACGCGATCGAGGCCCACGCGCCTGTGAGCCGCAAGGCGGAAGGATGACGCGCCCTCCGCCCTGCACGACCACCAGCATCTGCGGGTCCCCAGTCGTTTGTCCTCAGTCCCTCGCGGTCAGTTCGCGGCGTACCGCCGGTGGAGCGCGCCAAACCCCACAGCGCCCCGACCGTCGCCAGCGTAGCCACCAGCGACACCAGCCGCCCGGCCAGGAGCGCGCTGCCCAGCGGGAGCGCCATCAGCGCTGCCAGCAGATGGTAGACCGGCGGGTAGTTGACGACTGCGTACGGCGGCGCGGCAGGATCCGCATACAAACGCCAGGCCGGCACCCCCCGCACTAGCAAGCTCACCTGCGCCAGCAGCGGCCCCTCGCCGTAATCCAGCGGGTAGGGGTAGGCGAGCAGGTGGGCGGCGCGGACCGCAAAGAACGCCAGGTCGGCAGCGATGATCGATCCGAGCAAGGCAAGCGGCATCCATACGATGATTTGGCCGATCGCCGGGGCGCGGCGCCGGGCAAATGCGCCGATGGGGACGGTCGTTTGAGCCATACCGGGGGTCGACTCCCATCAATTGGGCATCAGCGGCAGACGATTGGACCGGTGTATCCCATCGCCCAAGCCATGGAAGCAGACCGGTGGGTCGGGCGATGATCTGCTGTGGCCCGATGATACGCGATCAGCGCAAACGGCGCAAACGGACACTCAACCGGCGGGCCAAAAATGAGCGAGGCGCGTGTCGTGCCGCTGCCTCACACTTCCTCCGCACAGCGAAAACCGGCGGTTTTCACCCCGAGGTTTTGATGAGGGGTCACCAGGTGTGACGCGAGGCGGCTGCCAGGCTACCAATCGCCGATCATCGGGCGCCCATCATCCGGAAGCAGCATGTCCACAGCCCCTTGCATCGCACTGCATCAGCGTGTACACTGCTTGTAAAGGAGTCGCTCTGCATGAACATCCCGGCCATCCGTATCTTGCTGGCATGTACCCTTGTGCTCGGCCTGGCAGTTGCGCCGCGTCAGGCCGGCGCCGCACCCACGCCCGTGCCGGGCAACCCGTGCGCAACCCAGCCGGCCAGCTTCAAGCTCCTCGTCGATCGCCCCGGGATCTACGAGGTCACCCCAGTCGACCTGCACGCCGCCGGCTGGAGCGGGCCGATCGATCTCTCGCGCCTGCATCTCTATCGCGGCGCGTGTGTGGCCGCCAACGAGGTCGCGCTCGATCTGAGCAGCGGGTCGAGCAGCCTCCGCTTCTATGGCGAGCCCTCATCGAGCCGCTACACCGCGACTGCGGTCTACTGGCTGCGTGCGGAGAGTAGCCAGGGCCCGACGATGCCTACGCGCTCCGTCGTCCCTGCAGGCGCGCCGATCCGATCGACGGCCGTCGTCACAACGGAGGGGACCACTGCCGGTGCGCCGCGCTACGACACGGTCCATCCCGGCGACGACGGCGACCACTTCTTCCAGGCCGATCTGCGCGCCGGATCCACACTGCCGGTTACCTTCACGCTCGCCAGCCCGTCCACCGGGGGAGCAGTGCTGCGCCTGCGCCTGCAAGGGCTCACCGACGGCTGGCATCGCGTGGGCCTTGCCTTCGACGGAGCCAACCTCGGCGAGCAGACCTGGAGTGGGGTGACCACCTTCACCGCCGAGATCGCGCTTGGCCCAGGGCCGCTCGCAGCCGGCCCCCACCTGCTAACCTTAAGCATCGCCGCCGGCCCGATCGACGCCGTGCTCCTGGATGGCGCCGTGCTACGTTATCCTGCGCCGCTCGCCGCCACCGCCGGCCAGACGATCTTCGACGGCGTCGCCGGAGCCCAGCGCTACACCGTGGATGGGTTCAACGCACCGACCGCGCTGCTCTACGATGTGCGCGACCCGCGCCGGCCCGAGCGACTGGAAGGGGCACAGGCCAGCGGTACGACCATCACCTGGCAGGATGCTCCATCCCAGGCAGCGCGCTACGCGTTGCTCGCCCCTGGCCAGACGCTGCGCCCGGCGATCGTCGCCGACAGCCCCTCGAACCTTGCGCATGGCGAGGCGGATTACCTGATCGTGGGCTATGGCCCGTTCCTGCCCGCGCTTGCCCCGCTCGCCGCCTATTATCGTGGCCAGGGCCTGCGCGTCGCGACGATCGATATCCAGGACGTCTACGATGAGTTCAACGGCGGCGCGCTGCACCCGGAAGCGCTGCGCAGCTTCCTGCGCTATGCTTATGCCAACTGGGCGCGCCCGGCGCCGACCTATGTGCTGCTGGTCGGCGACGGCACCTATGACTTCCGCGACCGGCTTGGCCTCGGCTGGGCCAGCTTCGTGCCGCCCTACCTGGCCAATGTCGATCCCTGGATGATCGAGGCCGCCTGCGATACCTGCTATGGCCGTGTTCAGACCGACGCCCCCCGCGATCAGCCGCTCCCTGACCTGCTCGTCGGGCGCCTGCCGGTGCGCAGCGTCGAACAGGCCAGCATCATTGTCGCCAAGACCCTCAACTACCTGACCACAGCACCGCACGGCGGCTGGCAGACGACCAGCCTGTTTCTGGCCGACAATTATCTGGACGAGAACGGCCAGCCCGACCGGGCCGGCGATTTCGCCGCGATGGCCGACAGCGCGATCGCGGCCCTTCCGCCCGGGATCACTGCCCAACGCTTCTTCTACGATCCCTCGCCCTCCGGCCAGGGCCAGTTCGCACACTACCGCGACCCATCGGCGCTGCGTGCGGCCTTCTTCCGTGCCTTCGACGCCGGCGCCGCTCTCATCACCTACGTCGGCCACGCCAACTACTGGCAGTGGGCCTTCACGGTGCCCAACGCATCGCTGCCCTACCTGTGGTACCTCTACGATGCCGACGGACGCAGCAACAGCGAGCGGCTGCCGATCCTGCTGTCGATGACCTGCCTGACCGGTTTTTTCCACGAACCTCTGCTGCCGACCACCGATGAGCGCCTGCTCACCCACCCCGACGGTGGGATCGTCGCCAGCCTCTCACCGGCCGGGCTGGGTGTCGCACATGGCCACGATCTGTTCAGCCGCGCGGTCATTCGCGCACTCTACAGCGCCGACCCCGCCACGCGCACGCTCGGCGCGGCCCAACGTGCCGGCTTTCAGGCCGTGCAGGCCAGCGGCTGCTGCGCCGACCTCGCCTTCACCTACGCGATCTTGGGCGACCCGGCGTTGCGCCTCAGCTTCGTTCCCACATCGGCCATTTTCCTACCGATCGTAGGGCGTTGACCGCCAACATTCCTCGCTCCCCCCAACCAGCACCGGCCAGGGGCATACAGTGGGTCTTCAGCAAAGTGCGCGCTTGTGCACTCCGGTTCTGGTTATTGTACCCTCGCTCCAGCGTTTGTATGGCTCACGAACGTTTGATGATGTGAGCAACATGTCATCCAGAAAACGCCGCGCTTTCATCACTCTGCTACGCATTTTGCTATAATATAGCCCTGTAGATCCCTGCACGGGGAGGATATTTGGGGCGAACTGCGATGCCCTCCAATGAGCCCCTCCCCCAACACACATGTAGCAGAAAGTGGGGACGAACCTTTCGAGGGAAGATCAGCGCTTGAACATTGAGGAATACATGACGACACGAGCCTTTTGTATTCACGGTCATTTTTATCAGCCGCCGCGTGAGGATCCGCTCACCGGCGAGATCCCGCCCGAGGTGGGCGCAGCTCCTTATCGAAACTGGAACGAGCGCATTCACGCTGAATGCTATCGCTCGAACGCTGAGCTCGGCAATTTTGAGCACATCAGCTTTGACATTGGGCCCACGCTCTTTACGTGGATGGCATCCCACGATCCGGCGACGTGCCGGCGGATCATCGAACAAGATCGGGCCAACGTGCAACGTTATGGCGTAGGCAACGCTATGGCCCAGGCCTACAACCATGTCATCATGCCGCTGGCCACGCGCGCCGATAAAATCACCCAGATCGTGTGGGGCATCGCCGACTTCGAGCATCGCTTTGGCCGCAAGCCGCAGGGTATGTGGCTTCCCGAGACCGCGGTGGACAACGAGACACTGGCGATCATGGCCGAGCGGGGCATCGAGTTCACCATCCTTGCCCCCTGGCAGGCTGCCAGCGAGGCCCTCGATACCGGCCAACCGTATCGTGTGCCACTGCCCGGCGGGCGCGCGATCACGGTCTTTTTCTATCACCAGGGGCTGAGCGGGCGGGTGAGCTTCGACCCGGCGACGACCACCGACGCCGACGCGTTCGCGCTGAACGATCTGGCCGCTCAATACCCAGCCGCCGAGGCCGCGCACGGCGAGCCGCGTCTGGTGCTGATCGCCACCGACGGCGAGCTGTACGGCCACCATCAGCCGTTCCGCGACCTGTTCCTGGCGCATCTGCTCCAGGTCTCCAGCGCCCGTACCGGCATCGCGCCGACGTTCCCCGCCCGCTGGCTGCAGGAGCACCCGCCGCGCCGCACGGTTGCGATCCGCGAGCGGACCTCGTGGAGCTGCCATCACGGCGTCGCGCGCTGGATGGACGATTGCGCCTGCGCGCCGCGCGGCGGCCACTGGAAGGGCCATCTGCGGCGCGCCTTCGATCGCCTGGCCGCTGCGCTGGATCGCCTGTACGTCGAAGCCGTCCGCCCGGTGGTGGCCGACCCGTGGGAGCTACGGCATCGCTACATCCACGTGATCCTGGGCCAGGTCGACGTCGCCGAATTGATCAACGAGCTGGCCGGGCGCCAACTGCCGTCGGATACGCTCCGGCGCATCCGGCTGCTGCTCGAGTCGCAGCACGAGCGCCAGCGGATGTATACCTCGTGCGGCTGGTTCTTCGACGACGTCGATCGCATCGAGCCGAAAAACAACCTGGCCTACGCCGCTCACGCCGTGGTGCTGGCCCACATGGCCACAGGCGTCGACCTGGCGCCGGACGCGCTCGATCAGTTGCACCGCGTGGAAAGCCGGCGCACCGGCCTGCGCGCCGACCAGGTCTTCGCCCAGCACCTGCGCCGCGCGCGGGAGCACTGCCGACAGGCGCACCCGACGAGTGAAGCCCAGCCCATGCGCGGTGAACGCTACTTCTTCGACCCGGCTGCGGGCCTGCAACCGGGGTAGGACCAATCCGTTTCACCTGGCGGTTCGCCCTACCACCGCGGCACAGCGCCGCCGCGCAGCGGAACCAGCCGCGGCGGCGCTGCGTCCCTGCGATGCAGCCATCCGTCGTCTGAGGTGAAACAGATTGCCTTTAACCCTGGGCGTTACACCATACGCACACATGTATCACCGGCTGCCCGCAATTTCATTCGGCCCATCCATAACACGAGTTACGCGATCAGCGTGGTGCGCCTGTTGTTCAATGAATACGATGGGATGGTCATTCTGCATCCATAACACGAGTTACGCGATCAGCGTGGTGCGCCCCTCCCTGAGGTGCGGGGAGAGGCGACGCGGTGGTGCTGGTGCGGTGCGCCGCTGCGCGGCGCACCGCGCGGGAGCGGGGGCAGAGGGCGAGGGCTGCAGCTGCAGCTCAATGCAGCACGGCCCCGAAATCAGCCCGCCACCGCCTCCAGCAGGCGCTCCACCTGGTAGCCGGCCTGCTCCGCAGCCTCGCGCAGGTGCTTCACCGTGCCATAGCATGCAGCGATCTCTCCGGCCACCTGCGCCGCTGTGCGATCGGGGTCGGCGCCGATCGCGACCACCGCCACCAGCAGCATCCACCACAACAGCCGCTCGTACGCCTCCTTGCTAAACCACAGCACCCCCTGGTAGCGGTTCACCCCCAGCACCTGCTGGATCTCGTCGTCGCGCAGCAACGACTCCAGGATCTGGTAGGTCTGCTCAAGGTCGGGCGCCTCGAACCAGTGCTGGTGGCTGGTCAGACGCTTGATCAGCGTCACCGCTCGCGTCGCCGCCGGCTCGTCCAGCCCCAGGTCGCGCAGCGTGCTGCCGATAATGCGACCTAGCAGCCATTCGTCGATCCAGGTTCGGCTCAGCTCATCGGCGTCGGCCTGGGCACTGATCTGCCCAAGCGGGTGGACGAAGAGCCAGCCCAACAGCGTGCCCCAGCGCCGGGGGGCCTCGGCCAGGCCAGCGCGCAGCTCGGCCAGCGCTGCCGCTGCCTCCGCTTCTGCCACGGGCAACCGGCGCTCCAGGATCGGTAGTTGCAGGCTGACCTCCAACCTGCGCCGGACCACGCGAGCGATCGGCGCCGCATCCCCCGTGCTGCCGGTGAACTGCCCGATCTCCTGCAGCAGGTGCTGCATCTTCAGCTCGACCTCGTCGAGCAACGCCGCGTCGGGCTGCCAGGCGACATCGATTGGCTGCTCCCCCCCTTCCGGCGCACGGGCATCCAGGAGTCGCCGGAACATGTTCGCGTTCACCAACTCCTTGAACGGGTAGTGGATAGGCTGCAGGAAGATCTCCTTCAGTGCCTCGTCGATGCTCGGCACCCCGCGCCCATTCAGGTAGGCCGCCAGCTGGGCGTACTGATGCCATTCGTTGTCCTGCACCTCGCGGAAATCGAGGAAAACGTGATATTTATACGCCCCCAGCTCGATGTACAACCCGCGGTCGAACAGCTCCTGGTTGTTGCGAATGTACTCCAGCCCTGCGATGTGGTCGCGGAAGATGCAGAAGTACCCCGGATCTGCGCGCAGCCCCAGCCCTTCCCCGAGGTTCTTCTGTACAAAGGTGCGCTCAGCCGGCCCTGAGCCTGCCGCAGGGTCGCCTGCCCCCCCCTTTGCTGCGTAGGCGACCGAGGTGCGAATCCACCCGCGCGCCTCCGCGAACTTGTTGTGATACACCACCAGCGCCTGCTCGTCGCCGAACCGGTTCGAATAGGCGAATACGTCCTCGTTGACGTGGCCCTCCGGCGTGAAGAAATCGTAGAGCAGGAAGTGCTGTACGTCGGCGAACAGGTAGCGCCGATGGAGCAGCGGGAAGATCTCACGCTCGTGCCGTTGCACCAAATATGGGTCGGGCTGCTCGTCCCAGTAGGCACGTTTGTACTCCATCCCGTATTTTTCGGCGAACCCCTCGATCTGGCCGTGACCGAACATCGGCAACCCCGGCATCGTCGCCATGAGTGTGCAGATGCCGAAATACTTGTCGCCCTTGCCGAACTGATCCACCGCGGTCCGCTCGTCTGGATTGTTCATGAAGTTCACGAACCGCTTCAAAATCTCGGGGTCGAACTCAAGCGTGTTTTTCATGATCTGGCGATATTTGGCGTTGTCTTCGTCGCGCAAGATATTCATGAAGGCGCTGTTGTAGACACGGTGCATGCCGAGCGTGCGCACAAAATAGCCCTCCATCAGCCAGAAGGCCTCGGCCAGCAGCAGCGTGTCGGGCGCCTCCACAGCCGCGCGGTCTACCACCTCGCGCCAGAACTCGTTGGGCATGAGCGCGTCGAACTGCTCCTTGGTCAGGCCGTGCTCGGCCCGCGAGGGGATGGCGCCACCGGTGCCGGGCTCGGGGAACCACAGGCGCTGGTAGTGCTTCTTGGCCAGCGTCATCGCCGCATCGAAGCGGATGATCGGGAACTGGCGCGCCACGTGCAGGATGGTCTGGATCACCGCCTCGCGCACCTCGGGGTTGAGGTAGTTCAACTGGGCGGTGTCGTTCCAGGGCATGCTGGTGCCGTCGTTGCCGTGGTAGATGTACTTCTCGCTGCCGGTCCAGCGGTCGACCCGCTTGAACACCACCGCCGCATCGCTGCGGTTGTAGTAGTGGTCCTCCAGGTAGATCCCGACCCGCTCGTCCCACGAGAGGTCGGGGCCGTTGAAGGTGTAGGATGGATAGGGGCTATGATCGAGCGCGATGAACCAGTCCGGATGCTCGATCACCCAGCGGCCGTCGATGCCCACGTGGTTGGGCACCATATCGCTCGCCAGGCGGATGCCGCGGCGCCAGGCGCGCGCCCGCAGATCGGCGCAGGCAGCCTCGCCGCCCAGGTCGGCCGCGATCTGGTAGTCGAAGAGTGAGTACGCCGACGCCACCGCATCAGGGTTGCCCATCAGTTGCTTGATCCGCTGCGAGGCTTTGCTGCGCTCCCACAGGCCGATCAGCCACAGCCCGGTGATCCCCCAGCGCGCCAGCGTGTCCAGCTCTTCGTCGGGGATCTGGTCCAGCCGCGTGATCGGGCGCTGATATTTTTTCGCCAGCTGATCGAGCCAGACATAGGCGTTCTTGGCGATCAACACCAGCCGGGGCATCCATTCCCGATCCGGGCTGAAGCGCTCCGCCTCGGCCTCCAGGGCGGCGAACTTATAGACCGGCACCGGGATCGGGCCAGGGCCCAGGAAGACCGGCCGCTGCTCCTCTTTGATCAAGTCCAGCCCGCGCAGCAGGCGATAGATGTATTTGCCCAGCAGCACACCCCAGCGCGCGCGCAGGTATTCGAGCTGCCTTTCGAGCGAATGTGGCGCGGCGCGCGCCGGCGCGAGCAGCATATCCAGCAGGCTTTCGTCTGCGCCGGCAAGGCCGGGCAGCGGCGCGAGAAAGGACTGCAGACCGGAGATCAGTCGGGGATACGCCGTCTCCTTCTCCAGCGTCGTGTCATCGAAGAGCTCCAGGAAGGGCGCAAAGGCAGGGTTGGCGTTCTCCAGCCAGAGCATGAGTAACTCTTCGAGCACAAGCTCGCGATTAGGCACGCCAGCGGTTTGGCCCTCCAGATAGGTTTGTGGGTCGACCTCCCGCCGGTAGACCGCCAGGGGCGGGAATTCGTCCGCGAACGTCACCAGCGCTGCGTCGACCGCCGGTCGGCCGAGGTGCTCGTACAACCAGGCCAGCGCCTCCGACACCAGGCGCGGGTTGTATCGCTCACAGTAGAGGCGGAACAGGTAGTGCGTGATCTCGTGGATCAGCCCCAGCGCGTTGATCTGGCTCGCGTGTACCGCCTGCTCCGGAAAATTGACCAGATCGCGCTTCTGGTTGATCTTCTGCGCAAACCTGCGCGCGGCGTGGAAGTCGGCGAAGATGACGTTGCCGGTGAGCGAAAAGAGCGCCTCATCGAACTGATAGCGGTCACGTGCTGTGCGGGCGACATGGAACTCCATGCGCACCACACCTCGTCTGCTGCTGTTCAGCATCATGGCCTCCTTTCGCCAGCCGAATGCCAGAGACTCAGGCGTTCCCTATGGTGAGATGCAGCAGCTGCGCAGCTCGTGCCCCCTCGCTGCCCCCCAGCGGCGAGAAAAGGTTCTTGCAGGCCTACCAGCCGACCAGATCGCCGCACGGCGACGGCGGAACTCCCGAGGTGCTCAGCTTGAGCATGCGTGCAGGAATCTAGTGATGACGTCCAGCGATCCGCCGACGCTGGGCGGTAGGGATGCCCAATGGCTCCCACCTCTCCGCGCCGAGACGACCCTGTCTCCGTCATGGGTTGTGCGGGCGCCTGGCGGATCGGCACCGCTATGCGATCTATGGGCTCGACGAGGGCACGCCGCCAAACGACCGGGCCACGATCGGCGATATAGCAATTCCCGATCCCAGGGCTGCTGCCTGCGTGCCTGCCCTTTAGTATACCATTCATCTCATCGCGCCCCGCGAAGCATGCCCGCTATCGCCGGGGGCGACGGCGAGCGGCGCGCTGGTGTGCACTGCCGGCATGCGTGCGCCCCGCTGGTTGCAGGGGCTCCAGCCCCCCTTTGCCCACGCGACGCCAGCGGAGCCTTCTGAATTCTGGACAGATGATCGTTCTTTGCGTACAATGCTTCGGAGTTTGCCCAAACCGTGCGGCCGCGTCGCCGGCTTGTATGCCGGTGCCCGGCGACGGATCGGTTACCCCATCGCCAGGGCGATGAGAAACACGGAGGGCGGCGAGGCGGGTGTGCGGCAGGCCGCTGGCCCGCCACGCCCACCTGGAGACCAACACTCGCTTGCTGCTTTGTATTGCTCAAGGAGGCCATCCCCGTGAAGATGTCGAGCGCCGACTTGCTTTTTACCCCCATCCCGCAGCGCATCGCCCGGCTGCGCGAGCTGGCCTACAATCTCTGGTGGAGCTGGCATCCCGAGGCTCAGGAGCTCTACCGGCAGATCGATCCAGAACTGTGGGAGCAAGATTACCACAACCCGGTCGATTTTTTGCGCGACGTGCGCCAACGCCGCCTCGAAGCTGCAGCCGCGAACCCAGATTACCTGCGCCGATACGATCAGGTCCTCGATTCGTTCGACCGCTACATGAGCGCGCACGATAGCTGGTTCGCACGTACCTACCCCGCCGCAAGTGGCCAGATGATCGCCTACTTCTCGGCCGAGTTTGGCCTGCACGAGTCGCTGCCGATCTATTCGGGCGGCCTGGGGGTGCTGGCCGGCGACCACGCCAAAGAAGCCAGCGACCTTGGGTTGCCCTTCGTCGGCGTTGGCTTTCTCTATCCCCAGGGCTATTTTCGTCAGCGCCTCGACCCGAGCGGCTGGCAGGAGGCGATCTACACCAAGCTGAATTTCGCCGATGTCGCCGCCACACCTGCGCTCACCCCGGATGGCCACGAGGTGGTGGTCGAGGTTGAGCTGCCCGGGCGCACGATCTATGCCAAAGTCTACCGCATCCAGGTCGGCCGCGTCTCGCTGTTCCTGATGGACACCGATATCCATCCCAACAGCCCGCAGGACCGTGAGCTCTCGGCCCGGCTCTACGGCGGCAACCAGGAGATGCGCGTGGCGCAGGAGATCGTGCTGGGGATCGGCGGCGTGCGTGCGCTCCGCCAGCTCGGAATCGCCCCGACCGTCTGGCATATGAACGAGGGGCACTCGGCGTTCCTGGTGCTCGAGCTGGCGCGCGAGCTGGTCCAGCAAGGCATGGCCTTCGCTGACGCAGTCAGAGCGATCCGCACGCGCACGATCTTCACCACCCATACGCCGGTGCCAGCCGGCAACGATGCGTTTCCGCTGCCGTTGATCGAGAAGTATTTCTGGCAATATTGGCCCCAGCTCGGCCTGAACCGCGACGAGTTCGTGAATGTGGCCTTGCAGCAGCAGAGCTGGGGGCCAACGTTCGCCATGACCGTGCTCGCGCTCCGGCTCTCCGAGCGCCACAACGGCGTGAGCAAGCTGCACGGCCAGGTGGCGCGTGGGATGTGGCACTGGCTCTACCCCGACAGGCAGCCGGACGAGGTGCCGATCACCTCGATCACCAACGGCGTCCACACCGCCACCTGGCTCGCGCCCGAGATGCGGCGGCTGTTCGAGGCCTATATGGGGCACGATTGGGAAGACCGCCTGGACGATGTCACGCGCTGGCAACAGATCTACGAGATCCCCGACGATGTGCTCTGGGAGACGCATCGCACGCTCAAGCGCCAGCTGGTGGCCTTCGCGCGCGAACGCGCCCGCCAGCGCCACCTGCAGTTGGGTACACCGCCGGTGGTCTGGCCGGTGCTCGACGAAGAAGCGCTCACGATCGGGTTCGCCCGGCGGTTCGCCACCTATAAGCGCGCAACACTAATTTTCAAGGATATCGAACGGCTCAAGGCCATCCTGAACCGCAACGACCGCCCCGTGCAGATCATCTTCGCCGGCAAAGCGCATCCGGCCGACGATCCCGGCAAGCTCCTGATCCAGCAGGTCTATCAGCTATCACAGCAACCGGGCTTCGCCGGCAAGATCCTGTTCCTCGAAGAGTACGATATGCATGTCGCCCGCCGGCTCGTCCAGGGCGTGGATGTCTGGCTGAACACGCCGCGCCGGCCCCACGAGGCCAGTGGCACCAGCGGCCAGAAGGCCAGCCTGAACGGCGCCCCCAACATCAGCATCCTGGATGGCTGGTGGCCCGAAGCCTACAACGGCCGCAATGGTTGGGCGATCGGTGAGGAGCGCGAGTATGCCAACCAAGACGAGCAGGATTGGAACGACGCGCAGCAGCTCTATCACGTTCTCGAGCACGAGGTGGTGCCGCTGTTCTACGAGCGCGGCCAAGATGGCATCCCACACGGCTGGCTGGCCCGCAGCAAGGAGGCGATCGCGACCATTGCACCGGTCTTCAGCACGCGCCGCATGGTCAAGGAATATACGAGCAGGATGTATATGCCGGCTGCCGGGATCGATGACCAGCCGACGGGATGAGGGGACGAGATGACACGATGAGAGGTAGGGGTTGCCCACCTGTCATCGTGTCATCGAGTCAGGTCACTGCTGCCCCAGCTTGCGCTTCAGCTCGGCGAGCTCGGCGTCGACTTCCTGATCCCGCTCCAGATCGCGGAACCGGCTCTCGAGCGAATCCTCCTCCAGCTTCGCCATTGCTTCGGCGCGCGCCAGGCGATCGTCCACCCGCTCTTCGAGTTGGTCGAGCTTGTCCAGCGCGGTGATGTTGCCGAGGCCGCGCGCCGTGCGCTGGATCGCCTCCTGCGTCTGGGCACGGTTCTTCTTGGCGACGATCAGCTCCTTCTTTGCTCTGACCTCGGCGATGCGCGTCTCGAGCTGTACCAGCGCCTCCTGGAGCTCCTCGACCTGCTTGTCCTGCGCATCCGACTGCTGCCGGTACTGCTCGGCCAGCTTGCTGGCCTGGACCTTACGCGCCAGCGCCGCTTTTGCCAGCGCCTCGTCGCCAGCGCGCAACGCCGCCTCGGCCTTGGAGGCCCATTGCTCGGCTTCCGCGGTGTACTGGGCCTCCTTGGTGTTGAGCTTCATCGCATCAGCCATCGCCTCGGCAACGTTGGTCTTGACCTCGTAGAGCTGATCGTTGAGCTGGCGCAGGTACTCGTTCGCCATCTTCTCGGGGTCCTCGGCGGCGTCGAGCATCGCGTTGATGTTCGCGCTGAGCAGGTCACGAATGCGGCTGAAAATGGTCATTGTTCCGCTCCTCCTTAAATTAGGCTGACAGATTGACTCCATCATGCAGCGCGGCGCGCAGGTCGGCCAGTGTTTTGTTGCATAGGCCATTCTAGCACGAAGCCGCTACGCTGTTCAACTCTTCTCTACGAGAACCATGTCCAAAGGTTTCACATCCCGCGCAGCCTCGTGCCCCCGGCCTCGGGGTTTCACGTCTACAGTGGCCGCTTCGCCGGCACCCCCACCGCCCGCGGGTACTGCGCCGGCGTCGGAGCGATCTTCTCGATCACCACCAGCGATCGCCGTTCCACACCCGGGAGCTCGACCACTTCCACCGCGACGATCCGGCCGCCGAGCTTGCTGATCGCTGCCTGCGCCGCCAGCAGCTCCCGCTCGACATCAGCGCCCTTCGGCGCCAGAAAGCGCCCGCCGAGACGACAGAACGGCAGGCAATACTCGGCCAGCACGCGCAACTCGGCCACCGCTCGCGCCACCGCCACGTCGTAGCGCGCACGATGCGCCTCGTCGCGCCCCACCGCCTCGGCCCGTGCGGCCAGCACTACCACATCGCCCAGGCCGAGCAGCGCGACGATATGCCGGAGGAACGCTGCCTTCTTCGCCACGCTCTCGACCAGTGTCAACCGCAGTTCGGGTCGCAGGATCTTCAGTGGCAGCCCGGGGAACCCTGCTCCGGACCCGACATCGATGAGCGACTGGGGCGCGCTGCCCCAGCTCAAAGCACAGCGCAGCGAATCAAGGAAATGGCGCGTCACGATCGAAGATTCATCGGTAATCGCCGTCAGGTTCACGCGCTCGTTCCAGCGGCGCAGCTCGGTTGCGTAGGTCGCAAACTGATCGAGCTGCGTTCGGTTGAGCGCCAGCCCCCAGCCAGCGGCCGTCGCCGCAAGCAGATCGATCGCGGAAGCCCGGTTATCGATACAGGCCATGTGCAGCAATATAGGCGATAACCTCGTCGGGGGTTTGGTAGCGGATCGGGCGCCCGGCAGCGACCCGGCGCCGCAGGTCGCTGCTCGAAATGGCAAGGCGCGGGCCATCGAGCACGATCAGGCGCTCACGCAGCAACGGCAGATCCTGCGCCAGCGCCTGGTGATCCAGTGGAAAATCGGGCCGCGCCACGGCTACAATCCGCGCCAGCTCCAGAATGCGCGGCGCCGCATACCAGCGCGGCAGTTCCGCCAGGGCATCCCCACCGAGGATGAAATACAGCTCGCCAAGGCCGGCGCGGTGCAAAGCCTCCAGGGTGTCGACGGTATATGAAGGCCCTGGCCGATCTAACTCGATCCGCGAGACCTCAAAGGCGTCGTTGCTCGCACAGGCCAGCCGCACCATCTCGAAGCGCTGCTCTGGCGTGGCGACATGGCTACCGCGCTTGAGTGGCTGCTGCGCTGCTGGTATGAACAGCACCCGGTCGAGCCGTAACACGGCCCGAGCCTCCTCGGCGATCGCCAGATGCCCATAGTGGATCGGGTCGAAGGTACCGCCCAATATGCCCATGCGCGTGATCATAGGCACGATTATAGCATGGCCCGATCGTTAAACACCGTCGGGAAGACAACACAAAGGACGAACGTATGCCGTCCGTCCTTCCGTTCGTGGATCCTTGACCTGACTCCCGCGGGCGCCTTTTGGGGCGTTTGAGGGCTGCACGCCCTGCGCGCACCTTCCTGGCAGTGAGCGATCTGGCCAGGTCAGGGCGAATACTCGATCTCCATCCCCTCCTGAAGCAGGTCCCACACCAGCCAGGGGATCGCGCGTTGATCCTCGCGCGTCAGATCATCGATATAGGGCTGGATCAGCTCCGCAACGTCCTGACGACTCAGCGCATAAGCGCGCCGCCCCAGTCGCCGGTAGATCTGCAGCGCCAGCACGTCGGCCAGCTCGTGCAGATCGCGTTCTGGCAACGTCCCATCGCTCGAATACGCTCGCCCGCGCATGGCTACCTCTCATAGTCACGGCTCTGGCGCCGGCGCGGCGAACGCCCCTGGTCGCGATAGTAGTCCGCCTCGCGGGGATCGTCCTCGGGCCGGTACCGCCGTCGCTCACCATACAGTCGATCCATCGAGGGTCCCTCGTCCGCCGGCATCTGCAACGGTGCCTCCTGGCGCTCGAGCTCACGGGTGGTAGTCAGCGTCGATCCGACCAGGCTCTCGCTGATGTACTCCAACACATCGCGGATATCCTCGTTGTCCTCGAGCACCCCATCGAACGGCAGCGCGACGCCGCTGACCGTCTTGACCGTCTGCCCGATCTCTTTGAGCGTTCGATCGATCCCGCTGACCAGCTCGCGCATCACGGCTGCCAGTTCCTCGCGCTCGTCCACCGTCAGGTTGGCGAAGCCGATGAGCGCCTTCTCCTGGGCGCGCAGCAGCGTCGCGCGCAGGATCGCGATGTCAGCCTGGGTCTGCAGCTCGTAGCGCTTGACCAGATGCGCCTGGCGCACTTGCTCGACCAGCTCCTCCGAGGTCACCGGCGTCCAGAGCAGCGCCGGGATGATGATGAAGCCGATGATCCCGATCAGCACCTGCTGATAGACCAGCCCGGTGTCGGCGACCACCGGTTGCGCCGCCCACCAGCTCCACTGGATCTGGAACGAGTAGTACAGCAGATACAACGAGCAGCCAACGACCACCAGGTAGCCCCAGGTACGCGCGTTGATCTTTTGCAGCAGCATACCACCCGGCGACCACGGGATCAGGAACGAGACCAGGCTCGGCGGGGCGAGCACCAGGATCGCGGTGAAGGCAGCGGCGATCACCCGGTTGTCGGTGAGTTGGGATTGGACGCCCCACCAGTACACAGCGGAGCCGCCCATCGCGACAAACGCCAGCAGCGCCAGCAGGCTTTTCGAGGTGAATTGAAAGCCGGTGTTGCGCCGACGCTGCCCACGAACCATATCCAGATAACGGCTGCTCATAGCTGTCTTGCTCCTCTAGCAGAGCTGTGCATGGTCATGGGTTGACGATGCGCAGAACATCAGGGGATCGAGCGAACATCGATCGCAAGCCAGGCCCAACACAACACTTACTTCGGATGGATAGCGTCGCTCTGCACTACGTAGGCCTCGACGCTTTCGGTATAGCCGGCCGCACGCATGCGCTGTGCGACCGCTTCGGAGATCGCTGTAAGCCCAAAATCTACATTGATTCGATAGGGGACCTCCAACGCCGGCCGATGGCCGTCGCGCAAAACGAACTGCGCCTGCACGGGAAACTCGCCGCGTAATGTGCCGATCTCCAGCGTCTGCCCGGTGACCGGATCATACCACAGCAGCGCTACAGGACTCTGCGCGACATAGATCCGCCATGGATCGAGCACCTGCCGTTCCAACTGCTGCGCACGCCAGCGCGCTTCGTTGCTCAGCGGCTCGGCCGGGCGTGGTACGACGACCACGGTTGGCAAGCGGCTCGGCGCTACCGGCGCCGCTGTTGCGGTGGCGGCCACACCCGGTGTGGCCACCAGCGTTGGCGCCAGGCTCGGCGCTGTTGGGGCCACCGACGTATTCGCCGCTCGCAGCATCCCCTGCCCAGACGGGCCCGTCGCCCGCGGAGCTGTCGTGGCCAGCGGCTGCCCGCACCCCACCACCAAGAACATGACTAACCCTGCCAGCACCAGACTTCGATGACGCACAGCACCTGTTCGTTTAAAACAGAACGTATGTTCTAGAAGTATACTACGACCCGCCCGGCTCGTCAAGCGATCTCGAAACGAATGAGCCCGCCATGGTGTGCTTTGATGGACGCTCACAACCCGCCAGCAACGATCAACTTTACCGTAAATTTACCTTCTTGGCAATCCCGCCAGCGGTCCTTATGCCTCAGCGCCGCAGGGCCTAGGGCGATCCGGCCCCCAAGTCCTACACGTGCGGATCGGTCGATGCGCGCGGGGGCGGCAGGTCCGCGCCCTCGGCCCACTTCCCCCCGTTGCCCACCCTGTAGAGGAAGAAGTGGGGGAAGAGCAAGCGCGCGGGCGGTGGGGCATCCCACGCGCTCACCCTGGCACCTTCTATCGTTTACAATCTCTAGCGATCGTCGTTAAGAGGCAGATCACTTGTTCTATCATCAGAGCGACATAAAACAACATTCGTTATTGTACACGGGCGCTCATAGCCTGTCAATCCTCAGTAGAGGCAGCGCCGGGGCACAACGTGTGGGGAGGGTGGGGCGCCTGCGGCCTCAGCGATCCCGGCGTGTTGGCCGCCGCTGTCGGCTTCGCCGGCCCAGCTCCTGGCAGTGAGGGAGCCCGCATTGTAAACCGGAACCCTTGCGTTTTGCGGTTGAACGCCGTATAATTACCCAAAGCTATGCCGGTCATAGCTGTGAGATCGATCCGCACTGGCGATAGGGAAGTCGCATGGAAGAGCAAAAGCGAGCCGCGACGGACGAGCAGGCCGACCTGGAGCGACGCCCCGCCAACGGTGCGCCGAACAGCCGAGCGGACGAAGACGCTGAAGACCGCGCCCTCATGGAGCAATTTCTAACCAACCCCGCCCACGACTACCGCAGCCTCCAGTACGGCGATACCGTTGACGGCACAATCATGCGGGTGGACAAGGATGAGATCCTTGTCGATATCGGCTCCAAGGCCGAGGGAGTTGTGCCTGCGCGCGAGATGCAGTCGCTCTCCCCCGAAGATCGGGCCGCGCTGAAGCCCGGCGATCCCCTGCTGGTGTTCGTCGTTCAAGCCGAGGATAAAGAAGGGCGCGCGGTCCTCTCGGTGGATAAAGCACGCCAGGAGAAGAGCTGGCGCCGGCTCCAACAATGCTATGAGAGCGGCGAGGTGATCGAAGCCAAAGTCATCAACTACAACAAAGGCGGCTTGCTGGTCAACCTCGATGGCGTCCGCGGCTTCGTTCCGGCCTCGCAGGTCAGCGGGATCAGCCGCGGCCCCGAGACGCAGAAGCAGTCGGATATGGCCAAGATGGTCGGGACGACGTTGCCGCTCAAGGTGATCGAGATCAATCGTAACCGGAATCGTCTGATCCTTTCCGAACGCCAGGCGGTGCAAGAAGTCCGTGAGGGGCGCAAAGACGAGTTACTCTCCTCGCTCAAGGAGGGCGACATCCGCACCGGTGTGGTAACGTCGGTGTGCGACTTCGGCGCGTTCGTCGATATCGGCGGCGCCGATGGATTGGTGCATTTGTCCGAATTGTCCTGGAGCCGGGTCAAGCATCCGAGCGAGGTGCTCAAACCAGGCGACCAGGTTCAGGTTTATGTGTTAAGCGTGGACAACGACCGTAAGCGCATCGCGCTGTCGCTGAAGCGGACTCAGCATGAGCCCTGGACGACGGTCAGCGAACGGTACCATCTGGGGCAGATCGTCGAAGGCACGATCACCCAACTGGCATCCTTCGGTGCCTTCGCGCGAATCGAAGATGGGATCGAAGGGCTCATCCATGTGTCCGAGATGGGCGATGGTCGAGTCCAGCACCCGCGCGAGGTCGTCCAGGAGGGCGATAAGGTGCAGGTGCGCATTATTCGGATCGACCCGGCGCGCAAGCGCATGGGCCTCAGCATGAGGCAGGCCAGCGAGCCGGGCGCAGCGACCAATACGTCACCATCCGAGCAGGGGACAGCGGCTGAGACGGGTGCTGAGGTAGATCAGGGGGAGGATGAAGACGGATCACCCCAGGCGGAAGCGAAGGCTTAGCCACCCACGGCCTGGCCCTTGCTATCACCAGGATCCCAGGGCGCTCGATCGTGGATGGCCACGCTCCCTGCGCCGCACCGCCGAGGCGATCCGCTAGACTTGATGGAGAACAACTATGGCTGATCGGGCATTCGACAGGTTCACCAAACGGACCAAACAGGTCCTGCAATACGCTACTGAAGAGGCCCGCGCCTTTAATCATCCGTATATCGGCACCGAGCATATTTTGTTAGGCCTCATCCGCGAAGACGGCGGCGTTGCCGCGCAGGTGTTGAACGACCTGGGCGTCAAGCTATCGCAGGCCCGCCACGCGGTCGAGTTCATCGTCGGCATGGGCGAGGGACCGGCACGCCAGGAGCTCGACCTGACTGCGCGCGCCAAGAAGGTGATCGAGTATGCCGTGGATGAGGCCCGGCGGCTCAATCATCATTATGTGGGCACCGAGCATTTGTTGTTGGGGCTGGTGCGCAACGGCGAGGGGGTCGCGACGGGGGTGCTCGATATCCTGGGCGTGTCGCTCGAACAGGTGCGCACGCAGGTGATGCGCGTGCTACGCCAGGGGCCTAGCAGCAGCGCGATGGAACGCTCGGCACCTAGCGCCGCGAGTGCGCCGACTCAGCGCCAGAGCAAAACGCCGTACCTGGACGCGCTGGGCATCGACCTGACCGAGGCGGCCGAGGCCGGGCGGCTTGACCCTGTCATCGGGCGCCAGCACGAGATCGAGCGGGTCATCCAGATCCTCTCACGCCGCAATAAGAATAATCCGGCGTTGATCGGCGAGCCCGGCGTCGGCAAGACTGCGATCGTCGAAGGGCTGGCCCAGCGCATCGTGGCCGGCGAGGTGCCCGATAGTATCAAGGGCAAGCGCGTCGTCACCCTCGATATGGGCGCCCTGGTGGCCGGCACCAAGTATCGCGGCCAGTTCGAGGAGCGCCTCAAGCGCGTCGTGGACGAGATCCGCGAGAGCCGCTGTATCCTGTTCATTGATGAGTTCCATACGATTATTGGCGCCGGCGGCGCCGAGGGCACGCTGGACGCCGCCAACATCCTCAAACCGGCGCTCTCGCGCGGTGAGTTCCAGACGATCGGCGCCACGACGCTGGACGAGTATCGCAAGTATATCGAGCGTGATGCGGCGCTCGAACGCCGCTTCCAGCCGGTTATGGTCGATCAGCCGACCGAGGAGGAGACGATCGAGATCTTGCGCGGTATCAAGAGCCGCTACGAGGATTTCCATCAGCTGCAGATCTCCGATGATGCGATCAAAGCGGCCGCGCATCTCTCGGCACGCTATGTGCCCGACCGCTTCCTGCCCGATAAGGCGATCGACCTGATCGATGAGGCCGCTGCCCGCGTGCGCATGACCCGCTCGGCGACCCCACCCTCGCTGCGCGATGCGCTGCGCGGCCTGGAGGCGATCCGCAAGGAGCGCGAGGCGGCGATCGAGGACCATCAGTACGACCTGGCCGCCGATCTGCGCGACCGCGAGGAGCGCATGCTCGCACGCATCACCGCGATCGAGCGCGAGCTGGGCATCGGCCAGGATGCCCACGTCGCCGAGCGCCCGTATGTCACCGAGGACGATATCGCCGAGGTGGTCGGGATGTGGACCGGGATCCCGGTCAAACGCCTCAAAGGCGACGAGACGACGCGCCTGCTGCAGATGGAGGAAGCGCTCCACGCGCGGATCGTCGGCCAGCACGAGCCGATCATCACCCTGGCCAAAGCCGTGCGGCGCGCACGGGCCGGGCTGAAGGACCCCAAGCGCCCGATCGGGTCGTTCATCTTCCTGGGGCCCACCGGCGTCGGGAAGTCCGAACTGGCCAAGGCGCTGGCCGAGTTTATGTTCGGCTCCGAAGATCACCTGATTAAGATCGATATGTCGGAGTTCCAGGAGCGCCACACGACGTCGCGGCTGGTCGGGAGCCCGCCCGGATACGTCGGGTATGGTGAAGGCGGGCAACTGACCGACGCGGTGCGGCGTAAGCCCTACAGCGTGGTGCTGTTCGATGAGATCGAGAAAGCCCACCCGGATGCCTTCAACCTGCTGCTGCAGGTGCTGGAGGATGGGCACCTGACCGATGGCAAGGGCCGGCGGGTCGACTTCCGCAATACGATCATCATCATGACCTCGAACGTCGGCACCGAGCATATTCGCCGCGCCTCGCGGATCGGCTTCGCGAATTACGCCAGCGGTAGTGAGCTCGACAACGCCGATGTGCGCAAGAAGGTGGACGACGCGCTCAAGCAGCTGTTCCGCCCCGAGTTCCTCAACCGCATCGACGCGACGATCATTTTCCATCCGTTGAGCAACGAGGAGATCCGGCAGGTGGCGCAGTTGCAGGTGAAACGAGTCCAGGAGCAGCTCAAAGAGCACAACCTGACGCTCGAGGTGCGCGACGATGCCTATGATCTGCTGGCGCAGCGCGGCTACGACCCGGCGTTTGGCGCGCGGCCGCTGCGGCGGATCATCACCAACCTGATCGAGGACCCGCTCTCTGAGGGCGTGCTGGAAGGGCGCTTCCGCCCCGGCGACACGGTCGTCGTGGATACGGCGACGCTGGAGAGCGGCGAGACGTATCTGCGGCTGCGCTCGTTGCGCGAGGTCGAAGCCACTGTCGAGGAGCCAGCCGACGCGATCGCCTGAGCTGTCTTCCCCGGTATGCGTCGAAGGGGTTGCGAGCCGTCGCTCGCAACCCCTTCATGGTATAATAGCGCGCACAGGTGAGCTAGTATCGTTCAGCGTAGCGCTCTGGCTGGAGCCAGCCTACGACGGGCGACCATGCCGCGCGAGCTCCCGTATGCTTGCAGGCTTTGATCGCTCATCCCTGGCGCATGCACCTGGTTATCACTCTGGCGGAGAGCATGCACGTTGGCAAAATCACGTACGATCTTTGTCTGCCAGCAGTGCGGCGCACAGCAGACGCGCTGGATGGGTAAGTGCCCCGACTGCGGCACCTGGGATAGCCTGGTCGAGCAGGTCGAGCGTAAAGCATCGGCGCCGCAAAGCCGGGGGCCTGCGCCTGCCCTGGAGGCCAATCGCCCACTGCCGCTGCGCGCGATCGCTACTGATGGCTTCGCGCGGCTGCCGGTGATGGGCGAGGAGTTCGCACGGGTGCTCGGCGGCGGGCTGGTGCCGGGGAGCCTGGTGCTGCTCGGCGGCGATCCCGGCATCGGCAAAACTTCGCTGTTGACCCAGGTCGCCGCCCAGTTCGCCGACGAAGTCGGGCCGGCGCTCTATATCTCGGCCGAGGAGTCGACCCAGCAGATCAAGTTGCGTGCGGTGCGGATGGGGCTCGACCCAGAGCACTTGCTGGTCTACGCCGAGACAAGCCTCGATGCCGCCCTCGCCCAGATCGACCAGCTGCGCCCGCGCCTGGTGATCGTCGATTCGATCCAGACCGTCTACCTCGAGGATCTCGCGTCGGCGGCCGGCAGTGTGAGCCAGGTGCGCGAGGGAGCGCTGCGGTTGCTGCGCATAGCCAAGGCGACCGGCATCCCCATGTTCCTGGTCGGGCATGTCACTAAGGAGGGCGCGATCGCCGGGCCGCGCGTGCTGGAGCATATCGTCGATGCGGTCCTGTACCTGGAAGGCGATCGCTTCCATCAATATCGGTTGTTGCGCGGCGTCAAGAATCGCTTCGGCTCGACCGATGAGGTCGGCGTTTTCGAGATGACGCAGCACGGGATGCGCGAGGTGCCCAATCCCTCGCAGGTGTTCCTGGCCGAACGCAGTGCCGGCACACCTGGCTCGGCCGTCGCCGTGACGATGGAAGGCACCCGCCCCCTGCTGGTCGAGGTTCAGGCGCTGACCGCCAGCACCGCCAGCGCACAGCCCCGCCGCACCGCCAACGGTTTCGATATGAACCGGCTGCTGATGCTGATCGCCGTCCTCAGTAAGCGCGTCGGCCTCCCGTTGTTCAACCAGGATATTTATGTTAACATAGTGGGTGGCCTGCGCATCACCGAGCCAGCGGCCGACTTGGCCGTCGCCCTTGCGATCGCATCGTCGTACCGCAATCAGCGCGTGCGGCCCGATCTGGTGCTGGTCGGCGAGGTCGGGCTCTCGGGCGAGCTGCGCAGCGTCAGCCAGCTCGAGCGGCGGCTTGGTGAGGCAGCCAAGCTCGGCTTCACCCAGTCGCTCTGCCCACGGACATCCACGGCGCCACAGGTCGATGGGTTGGTCGCGACCGAGGTACGCTCGATCGCCGACGCGGTCGAGCTGGCGCTGGATCGGGACGGCACCGGGCCAAGGCGCGCGGCCGGAGCCGTGCTGGCCGGGAGGGCTCCAGACGATCTGGAGGGGTGGCCGGGGTCCAACGACAGTTGACCAGCGCTATGAAGATCAGCCTCAATTTTCTGGTGCGTATCGTCGGCATGATCGTGCTGGCCTATGCCGGCAACAGTGTCGGGCGCGCGCTCTCCAGCCCGCAGCCGAACGCCACCGAGCAACTGGCGACCCAGCTGCTCACCCTGGCCGGCGCGGGCCTCGGGCTGCTGACGACCCACCGCTGGACGATCGAGCCGCTGCAGGAGGGGTTGCGCTACGTCAAGAGTATCTCGATCGCTGAACTTACGGCCATCCTGTTTGGGGCGCTGCTCGGCCTGGTGTTCGCCGTTCTGCTCTCGGTGCCGCTGGCACACCTGCCCGGCGCGCTTGGCCAGTTCTTGCCGGTGGTCGCTGCTGGCGCCCTGGCCTACCTGGGCGCCGTGATCTTCTCGGCCCGCAAGAAAGAGATCGGCGAGCTGTTGCGATCGTCGCGCCGTGCACCGCTGGTACTGCCCCATCAACCGATCGAGGATCAGCCGCGGCGCTACATCCTGGATACCTCGGCGATCATCGATGGGCGCATCGCCAATGTGAGCCAAACCGGCTTCATCGAGGGCACGCTGTTGGTGCCGCACTTTGTGCTCAACGAGCTTCAGGTGCTGGCCGATTCAGCCGATGAGATGCGGCGCAACAAGGGCCGGCGCGGGCTCGAGATGTTGAACAAAATGCAAAAGGAGGCTGTGACGCCGGTCGAGGTCGTCAACGTCGATGTCAGCGGCGCACAACACGTCGACGATAAGCTGATCATCCTGGCGCGCCAGTATCGGTGCCCGATCATTACTAACGATCACAACCTTGGGCACGTGGCGGGGCTGCAGGGCGTCCAGGTGCTGAACCTGAATCACCTCGCCGATGCCGTCCGGACGCCGCTGGTGCCCGGGCAGGATATGCGCGTCACCGTCCGCGATATCGGCCGCGAGCGCAATCAGGGGATCTCGTTCCTCGACGATGGGACGATGATCGTGATCGAGGACGCACGCCAGCTGGTGGGGCAAGAAGTCTCGGCCACCGTCACCCGCGTGTATCAGACGCAGACCGGGCGGATCGTTTTCGCCCACCTGAACGATAACGGACCGCGATCACCATGAGCAGAGATAAGGGATGAACGATGAGCGATTGCATAACGTCTCCAAGTTTCTCGTCTCTTATCTCTCATCGCTGATTGCAATCGCTCATCCACATGAGAGCAGTCATCCAGCGTGTAAGCGAGGCATCGGTCTCGGTCGCAGGCGAGGTGGTCGGGCAGATCGGCACCGGCCTGCTGGTGTTGCTAGGCGTCGGGCGCGACGATAGTTCTGCCGAGGCAGAGTTGCTGGCCGAAAAGATCGCCCATCTGCGGATCTTTCCCGACGATGCGGGGCGGTTCAACCGATCGATCCTCGACATCGGGGGGGCGGCGCTCGTGGTTTCGCAGTTCACGCTCTACGCCGACATGCGGCGTGGTCGGCGGCCCAGCTTCACGCAGGCCGCATCGCCCGAGGTCGCCGCGCCGCTGATCACGACATTTGCTGCGGCGCTGCGCACCCACGGGCTGGAGGTGGCGACCGGGGCGTTCGGCGCGCATATGCGCGTCGCGCTCGTCAACGATGGACCGGTGACGATCTTGCTCGACAGCGCGACCTTGCTGGAGCCGCGTCGGATCCATTGATCAGGGTATGGACTCCAACCAGCGCAGAGCGATTCTGCACCAACTTGCTCTCAATATCAGCCGCCGGCGCCTGATCACGCCAGCCCGGCTGATCCTCGGTACGATCGCGCCGCTGGGCTTCCTCGCCAGCCAGGTTGCCATGTTTGTCAGCCCGTTTATGCCTCCCAGCCGCTGGCGCGCGTATCTTGCTGCGCTCGAGGAAGCCGAAGGCTGGAACGTCTTACACGATCTGCTGGATTCGATGGCAGAGGCCGGCGAAAACACGTTGCAGTAGCGGTTAGGGGTCGCTGCGGCCGGTAGTGCCCCCATCCTCGTTCCGGCGTCGGCGATCTACGAGAGTTGACAAACGATCCCGTTATAGGTTACACTCTCAGCCATTATTGTGGCTCGCACGTGTAAAGAATTGTGCGGAGGTCGATGGTGCCGTTGCCCCCCGAAACGCTGTTGCTGTTGATCATTGTGCTGCTGGTCGCTATCCTGACGTTGCTGCACCATGCCCGCGCGCTGGCCGGCAAGCAGCCGATCAGCCGTCGCCCGCTGCCCGCGCTCGAGGTGATCCAACTGGCACTGGCGCGCGGCGCCGAGACGGGGCGCGCGATCCATCTCTCGCCCGGCAGCGGGGCGGTTGGCCCGCGCGGCAGCACCATGGAAAC